>JACCDP010027834.1_pt1 | contig 47251 bp, 57 predicted proteins | sample 7445841 | NCBI WGS metagenome assembly JACCDP01 (sample SAMN15323441, study PRJNA562643) | freshwater metagenome | isolation source: river surface water | place: USA:Blue River Watershed | collected 2017-08-17
ACATCATCTGGAATTCACGCTTGGCACAATGATTACTATATTCGTAGAGTAAGAGTTGGTAAGAATGAATCAATTTATTCTCACTTAGTATTACATCATCCTGAATTAGTAGAAGATGAATATTTCAGACCACATGATACGGCAGTAATTGGTATTCCACAAAAGGCACCAGCAGATGCAATCTTCCGTACTGAATCACCAATTCAATTATTGGAAAGAGTTAAGAGAGTACATGGTGAGTGGATTAAACCTGGTCATAGAAGCGGTAACAATACACACAACGTATCTGCAACTGTTTCTATTAGAGAGCATGAGTGGAAAGCAGTTGGTGAGTGGATGTGGGAAAACAAAGATTTCTATAATGGACTTTCAGTATTACCTTACGATGGCGGAAGTTATATCCAAGCACCATTTGAAGATTGTACAAAAGAAAAGTACGAAGAACTTATGAAGACACTGCATGATGTTGATTTAAGTAAAGTTATAGAGTTGGAAGATACAACTGACTTAAGTGGTGAGTTGGCATGTGCAGGGGGAGCTTGTGAAGTTAAATAAACAAAGAGAGGAGCTGTATTACTTTGAGGGTAGTAAGATAGTGTTTACTCCACAATACCACATAGAGCGTGGCTATTGTTGTGGGAGTGGATGTAGACACTGTCCTTACGAACCAAAGCATGAAGCTGGAAATATAAAAGTAGAAGAACAATTTAAACATTTAAAAGATGGTAACAGTTAAAAAATTTGGAGCAGAATGGTGTGGTCCTTGTAGAGCACTAAAACCTGTGTTAGAAGGATTGAAGCAAGATTTTGCAGGTAAAGCAACATTTATTGAATATGATGTTGATAATTCACCTGAAGAAGCACAACAATATAATGTGACCTCAATTCCATTGATAGTTGTTGAAAAAGATGGAGTAGTTCTTGAGAGATTTCAAGGGTTATCATCTAAATTAGCATACACAAATGCTATCAACGAGGCCATAAAATAAATTTGGTAAAATTCAATAAGTTTCGTATATTTGTTATATGTGTGGAATAATAGGCGGTAATTGGTTTACTTCCAAAAAGCAAACTAATACTCATTTACAAAAAATAATTCATAGAGGCAGAGATGCATCTGCAGTTGAAAAAATAGATTCTGTTTTCATAGGACACAATCGTCTTTCTATTCAGGATTTATCCGATTCTGCCAATCAACCAATGTGGAATAGTGATAAAACTATCTGCTTGGTTTATAATGGAGAATTGTGGGATAGTTCATATACAAAAGAACTAAAGGAAAAAATTACAATACCTTTCAAGACTAAATCTGATACTGAAATAATTCTTAATGGATACGAACAATTTGGTGTAGATGTATTCAAAGAATTAGATGGTATGTTTTCATTTGCTATCGTTGATACTAAACTTAATAAAGTATTTGTTGTTAGAGATTATGTTGGTGAATTACCTTTGTGGTATGCAATAGATAATGACGGTAAATTAGTATTTTCTTCTGAGAAGAAAGGATTGCCAACCTCAGAATTATTTGAAAAACAGGTAAAGGCAATTTATCCTGGTACATATCTACAATATGATTATAAAACTTTAGAACATCAATCAGTTACATATTACAAACTTCCAAATGAAATAATAAACGATGATAGAGATACTATCGTTAAAAATATTAGAACAATGTTGGAAGATGCTGTAAAAGTTAAAATGGTTTCTGATGTTCCTATTTGTACAATTTTAAGCGGTGGTATTGATTCAGTTATTACAACATATATTCTTTCTAGAATTAAACCTGATATTGAGGCATTTGTTGTGAGTATGGGAGATGGTGATACTAAGAACGATGATATAAAATATGCTAGAATTGCTGCTAAAGAGTTTGGTGTAAAATTGCATGAAATCATTTTAACTGAAAAAGATGTTGAAGATGCAATTGAAGAAACTCTTTATGTAATAGAACAAAGTAGATGGCAAAATGTTGGCTCTGCAATTGCTCAAATAGCATTATCTAAAAAGATAAATGAGTTAGGATTCAAAGTTGTATTTAGTGGTGACCTATCCGATGAGATATGGGGTAGTTACGGACATATTCAGGCATTTCATTATAAACCTGAAGATTATGATAAGGCTAGAAGAAAGCTAGTAGAAGATGTACACAAAACAAACTTCTTAACAACAAACCAATCTATTATGTGGGGTGGGACTGTAGAAGTTAGAACTCCTTATAGTTGGAGACCCTTTGTAGAATACACATTAAATATTCCACCTCTATATCAAAAAGAAGGTGGACATATGAAACCTTTATTAAGAGCGGCATTCAAAGGTGAGATTTCCGATGAACTATTGTATAGACCTAAAGTTTACTTTGCAAAAGGATGTAGAACCGGTGATATGATGGAAGCTAGAAAAAATATTTTGAAATCTCAATTAAATTCCTTATATTTGTACAAAGACCAAATAACTCAAAATAAATTCTTTCAATATGCTTAATTTTATACAGGCAGAGAAAGGAACAACTGAAATGATAGAAGCAGTAAATCAGGCTTCTGCTATTATTGATTTGTATCCTGAAATATTTCCACACTTATATCAACAAGGATTTAAGTTGGAAAAGTATATTGAAAAAGGTGGAATGATACTACAAGATGGTGTTGTTATTACTTTTGGAAAATATAAATCTCATGGTAGAATGAGTAAAAATGCTACCACATATAAGAAGAAGGGTGATTTCATTCTTCATCAGATTGCAACAAATCATTCTAAAACAAACGCTTCAAGAGAAGTATTAGATGAATTTGTAGAGTATTGTAAATCACAACATGCAGAAAACCTATTCTTAACCGTTAGGGCATTCAATTATAGAGCAGTATTGTTTTATGAAAGATATGGATTTGTAAAAGATAGCGATATTCATTGGACATCTAAAAAAGATGGTGTTATCAATGGTATTGTTTTTAGATTAAGATTAGTTGCAGATAAAAACATTGAGAACGTATGTATTTAACTTACTTTGATAAATTTAGAGATATGAAACCATATCTTCACATAACTGCTGAAGAATGGAAATATATCAAAGAAACTTTTAATGTTGATGATGTAAAAGAGTCATTAGCTGAAGTTGCTATGACTTATGAACTACCACTTGCAGAGATTACAGAAGACGAGGCAAGAAAAGAATACCTTGCATTGAAAGGAATTCGTTGGAATGAATTGTTTACTGAAGGTGAATGGTTTCCAAGAAAGGCATCCGATTTTAGATATTCGCTTGATTTTGAAGGAAAACCACAATATATTAGAAGATTAAATACTGGAAACGATGCATCAAATTTCTTTCAACAATTAAATCGTTGGAGTGTGGATGGTACTGTATCACCTGGACCTGTAAGAACTTGGTCAAATAAAGATTTTATGACAACTTTGATGGGTGGATTATATACACTCAAATTCGATGAAGTTGGAAGAAATCAATTTAGAGTTTGTTTAAGTTTGAGAAAATATATTTGTTCTCAATTCAAACCAAATGCCGCAAAAGTACTTTACGATTATTATGAAGCAAAGAATGTATTAGATATATCAGCAGGATGGGGTGACCGTTTATGTGGTTTCTTTGCAAGTGAGAATGGTGAACATTATGTAGGTATTGACCCGAGAAAAGAGAATCATCCAATATATCGTCAACAGGCTGAATTTTATACTAAACATAATTCATTCTTTGAAACTGAAAAGAAAGCTGATTTTATAGAATCACCTGCAGAAGATGCAGATTTAACCGAATATAAAGAACACTTTGATATAGTATTCAGTTCTCCACCTTATTTCAATGTAGAGAGATACTCTTATGATGATACTCAAAGCTGGGTTAGATATAAGAACATAGATGCATGGAATAAACAATTTTTACATAAAACAATTGCAAATGTTTGGCCCACTTTAAAGAAAGGCGGAATACTTGCAGTAAATATTGCAGATGTATATGCGAGTTCTAAGGGTGATGGTAAAGGATATAAAGAAATTTGTAATCCAATGAATGATTTTATCCAATCATTAGGTGCAGAATATCAAGGGTGTTTAGGTATGGAAATGGCAAAGAGACCAGGTAGTGCAGGAGCGGGAGCGATTATTGAAGGTGATGAGGAAAGATACACGGAAGAAGCATTAGCTAAAGCAGCTGAAGCCGGTGATAAGACATTTTGTGAACCTATTTGGATTTGGAAAAAATTATGATAAAAGAATACTTCAAAAAATTTTATGGGATGGAGCCGTATCTTCGTATTGAAAAAGACGAATGGCAACATATTTTAAAAACGTACACAAAAGAAGAAATTGTTGATGAACTTTCTGAAGTATTGCATACATACCCACCACCAATTCCAAACATTACAGAAGAAGAAACTTTAGATGCATACAAAAAATTAAAAGGTACTTGGTGGCCTGATATTTTAGTTGAAGGTAAATGGTTTCCACGTAACGAAAGGGTATCGAAGTATCCATTAACTTACGATGGTTCTGAATACTATTTTAGAAGAACTAATGTAGGTAATAATGCATCGAATCCATTTCATATAGAAAATCGTTGGAAAGTTGATTGGGTTAGAACTCCATCGGGTTGGAAAACTTGGCAAACAGTAGAAGGTATTAAAACAATTGTAAGAGCATATTTTACTTTAGATAAATTGTTGTTAGATGTAAATTTGGAAACATTAAAAATGGCAACAACATTAAGGAAGTATGTAGCATCACAATTTAAGCCAGTAATTGCAAAAGCATTTTACGATAAATTCCAAAGTAAAAATGTGATGGATTTTTCAGCCGGATGGGGTGACCGTTTAGCTGGATTCTTTGCAGGTGAAACAACAAAGTTTTATTTAGGTATTGACCCAAATAGTAACAATCATCCAAATTATCAAAGACAGATTGAGTTCTATAAAAAACACACAACTTTCTTTGAAGAAGATAAAGATGCAAAGATGATTGAAGCAGCAGCGGAAGATGTAGATTATTCAGAATATGAAAATTTCTTTGATACAATCTTTACATCACCACCGTACTTTAATACTGAAAGATACAGCTTTGATGATACTCAAAGTTGGATTAGATATAAAAAGTTTGATGATTGGAACACAGGATTCTTTCATACAACTTTAGAGAAAATTATACCAACCCTAAAAAAAGGTGGTATATTGGCAATCAATATCGCAGATGTATTTTCTGCGCCTGATAAGGGGTATGTCGACATAGTTAATTCTATGAACGATTTCCTTCAATCCAGAGGATTAATTTATAAAGGGTGTATTGGTATGGAAATGACAAAAAGACCCAATAGTGGGGGTGCTGGGATGGCTGTATCGGAATATTACTCCGATGAATTGAAGGAAAAAGCGGAAGAAACTAAAAACCACGCATTTGGAGAACCAATATGGATTTGGGAAAAATAAATTTGGTAGATTCACCAAAAATTAGTATATTTGTATTCACAATTTAAATTTAAAACATAAACAAAATGAACAAAGTAAGATTAACAAGATTTATCCAAAAGTATAGTTTGGGTGGGTTAGTAGAATCAGTTGCTTGGAAAGCAGGAGATAACAAATTGGTTACTCGTTTTATTTCCGATGATAAAACTGTATTAGGTGAAATTGAATTAGAAAACTCTAAATTCACAGCACCTGATTTGGGTGTTTACACAACATCACTTCTTAACAAACTTCTAACAACGGTAGATGAAGATGTTGAGTTGGAAGTGCAAGAAGTTGGTGGTAAAGCTATCAATTTGATTTTAAAGAGCGGAGCTGTTCAATCACAGTTTCAATTGGCAGATTTGGCGGTAATTCCAAATGTACCAGATTTGAAAAAACTTCCTGATTTTGATATTGAAATCAATTTTGATGGCGGTTTTATTGATAAATTTATCAAAGCAAAAAATGCATTAAGTGATGTAGATACTTTTACAATTGTTTCTGAAAAGAAAGAATTGAAACTTGTATTGGGTTATTCTAATGTAAACTCTAATAGAGTTACTTTTATTGTTGATAAAGCGTTTAATAATGAAGTTAAACCAATTTCTTTCTCAGCAAAATATTTGAAAGAAATTTTAACTGCAAATAAAGATGCAACATCTGCACTTCTTAAAGTTTCTACACAAGGATTATCACACATCCAATTTAAAGTAGATGATTTCACCGCTAAGTATTACTTAGTAGAACAACAATTAACAGCATAATGAGTTTCAATTATTCAAAGAAGTATTTTTACGAAAAGAATGATTGGCTATACGAACCAGAAGTAAACTTATTATACGAAGAAGTTCTTAAAATGCCATTCGCTGATTTTGAAAAGTGGGTGGCATTTTTTAGAGAACTTGCAGTAAGAGTTTGGAATGAGACTGGAGCTCCACCAAGAATTGGTGTTGATGAATCAGAAATGATTGAGCAGTTTTCAAAATTACAAACATACAAAGTAAATGAGTTTGAAGAAAAAGATGATGACGGAAACGAAGTCATCTTTAACTTTAATAAGTTCGCAACACCAGTTAATCAATTCTTCCCTGCGATGTATAAAACAGGTATTGGTGGTTCGGCGTATGATAAACCGAAACCATCTATCTATGATGTATTTGCAGATGACCAGTATTTGCCAGAGTTTGTCAAACAAATGAGAAGATTGACGAGGCAAGATGGTATGTATCGTTTTTCTAAAACTTTACACTTAGACCATCCAGAGTTTCATAATTCACACATCCAAAGTGGTAAAGAGTGGATTGAGAAATGGGTAGCGGGTGATAAAAAAGAAGGATATGGATTTTGCTTATCCCAAGCGGATAGTAAAGTTCCATCACCGCCAATTACTGCACAAGAAGTAAAAGACCTTTATGCAGCGGGTATATTGAAGTATGAAAACATATCTTCATTAAAAACTGCAGATTGGGGTGAGAATATTGATAATTTGGTTGATGTTCCTAAACAACCAATTCAGATTAAGATATATCCATTGGGACAGAGAATATTTCCTGAAGCAACTGCTGCATTTCGTATCGGTATGGGTACGCAAGCGGTTGTAAACTTCCCACCATTAACTGCAAAATATCTTTATCAGAGATTTACTCAGCACATCAAAGACCAGGATGTTATTAACATTTATGACCCATCAGCGGGATGGGGTGGTAGAATATTAGGAGCATTGAGTGTAGATGATAGAAATATTCACTACATTGGAAATGACCCAAATACTGAAAACTATATTGCAGAAATTGGTAAGACTCGTTATGAGTATCTGGCTGAATTCTTTAATAATAAAGTACCTGGAGCATCTAACGCTTTTTGGGGACATCAAAATACATATGAAATCTTTACAACCGGTTCGGAAGTTATTGCAGATGACCCGAGATTTCAAAAGTATAAAGGTAAATTAGATTTCGCATTTACTTCCCCACCATACTTTGATAGAGAAAGATATTCTGATGATGATACGCAATCATTTAAGAAATTCGGAAACTATGAAAGTTGGAGAGATGGATTTTTAAGACCAACTCTAACAACAATTTATGAATATCTTCGTAATGACCGTTATGTTTGTTGGAATATTGCGGATATTAAAGTTGGACCCGATAAGTTCTATCCACTAGAACAAGATAGTATTGATATTTTAACACAATTGGGGTGTGAGTATAAAGGTAAATTGAGAATGACTATGAGCCCTATGACCGGAATGGATTTATCTAAGGCAAAGAATAGTATGCAAATCGAAGGACAGTTTTACAAATACGAACCAATTTTTATATTTTATAAACCATAGAATGTATCAGAATATATTTTTAGAAAGGCAGAGAAATTTAATACATCTTTGGGATGACACTTTAGGTTATCGCACATTTCCATATAAAAAATATGCATATCGTAAAGACCCAAATGGTCAATATCTTTCAATGCATGGTGATAGACTTGAAAAAATTTATAAGTGGGAAAAAGATGATGGTGAAGAACTATTCGAATCGGATGTACCGGAAACAACTAGAGTATTAGTTGACCTGTATGACGATGATACTCCTTCTAAAGGTCATATTGTTTTAACATTTGATATTGAGGTAGAAATGCATTCAGGACTACCAAATATTGAAAAAGCTGAAAATGAAATTACTTCTATTGCTGCACATGATGACGCAACAAAAGAGTATCATGTGTTTGTTGTTGATAAGAAAGGTAAAGTTAAAGGTAAATCATTTCAGAAAGATGGTAGAGATGTGCATGTTCACATTTACAAATCTGAGAGAGAATTGTTAAATGCGTATATCACATATGTTGAAAGTATAAACGCTACAATTTGGACTGGATGGAATATTGATTTCTTTGACGTTCCATATCTTTATAATCGTATTAAAAATATTGCAGGAGAAAATCAAGCAAATCGTCTTTCATCAATAGGTAAAACATATTGGTCACCTTATCGTAATCGTTATAGTATTGCGGGTGTGAGTATTATGGACTACATCGGTTTGTATAAAAGATACAATTTTGGTTTGGAAAGTTCATATACATTGAACCATATCGCAACAAAAGAATTGGGTAGAGGTAAAGTAGAATATGAAGGTAGTTTGGATGACCTTTTTGAAAATGATTTAGAAAAGTTCATTGAGTATAACATTACTGACGTAGAGTTAGTTGTTGCGATGGATACTAAACTGCAGTTTATTGAATTGAGTAGAGCTATTTGTCATTCCGGATTCACTCCATATGAAGATTATATTTTCTCATCAAAGTATTTGGAAGGAGCTTGTTTAGCATATTTGAAGAAAAAAGGATTGGTAGCACCAAACAAACCAAAGAATCACAAAGATAAACTGGCAGAACAAACTGAAGCCGGTGAGGATAAGTTTATTGGTGCGTATGTGAAAGAACCTATTGTTGGTAAGTATGATTGGATTTATGACTTGGACTTAACATCTCTATATCCATCAATCATTATGACTCTTAATATTTCACCAGAAACCAAAGTTGGTAAAGTTGAAAATTGGGATCCTGATTCTTGGGTTAGGGGTGAAGATAGACAGTATGTTATTAATGGTAAAACAAAACAATTTACTTACAATAGACAAGAACTTACCGAACTGATTAAAGATAATGAATTGGGTATTGCCGCTAATGGTGTATTGTACACACAAAAGAAACCAGGATTGATTGCGGACATTTTGGATACTTGGTTCAAACAAAGGGTTGAATTCCGAAAGTTGGAAAAGAAGTATGGTGAAGAAGGTAATACTGAATTGTATGAATTCTATGGTAAGAGGCAGTTAGTACAAAAGATTCTTTTGAACTCAATGTATGGTGTGTTAGGACTTGTTGCATTTAGATTCTATGATATTGATAATGCAGAAGCAGTTACTATTACAGGACAAACTGTAATTAAGAAAACTGCGGAAATGGCAAATCTAAAATATTGGAAAGAGTTGGGTAATAAAAATGATTACAATGTTTACATTGATACCGATTCTATCTATATGATGGCAGAACCTTTGGTTAAACATCGTTTTCCTGAATATAAAACATTTGACCAAACTAGAATGGCGCAAGAGGTAAACACAATCGCAGAAGAAACACAAGCCTTTCTTAATTCTTTTTATAATCTATTATCCGAAAGATTCTTTTGTATTCCTAAAGAAAAACATCGTTTCGAAATTAAGAAAGAATATATCAGTAAAGCGGGATTTTGGGTAGCAAAGAAAAGATATGCACAATGGATGATTCTAAAGAATGGTATTCCTTGTGATAAATTAGATGTAAAGGGATTGGATGTGGTAAGGAGTTCATTCCCCAAAGCATTTCAGGACTTTATGGCCAAATTATTGAAAGAAATTTTGATGGGAAAAACGAATGAAGAAATAAATGAAAATTTATTAGATTTTAAAAAGAACTTACCAAACTTACCTATAAATAAAATTGCTAAAGGTGGAGCTATTAAAGAATTGAGTAAGTATGATAATGGTAGATGGAAGAAAGGAAATCCTGTAGCAGAGTTTGAAAAAGGAACACCTGCACACGTGAAAGCGGGTATATCTTATAATCGTTTATTAAAGTTCTTTGATTGTCCTTATAAGCATGAACCAATTAGAGATGGTGAAAAAGTAAAGTGGGTATATCTTAAAAATAATCCTTTAGGTTTAGACACTCTCGCATTTAAAGATTATAATGACCCTAAAGAGATATTGGATTTTATTGGTACATATATTGATAGAGAAGAAATATATAAAGCAGAATTAGAAAATAAATTAAGTGATTTTTATGGAGCACTCAAATGGGAGATGGCATCTGTGGATTCACAAAACGCAAAAAAGTTTTTTGAATTTTAAACTTTTTTTCGTATATTTGTAAAACAATAAATTATTATGGAAAAAATAACACTAGTAGAACAAAAAAGAATTGAAGATTGTGAATGGGTTTTTCAGTTTGATGATGATGAACCGCAAATATTTGCTTGGACGGATAATGATATGAATTCAGATGAAGAACCAACTGTAACATTTACAATTTCAAATACCGAAAACGCCTACATTTCATTTACAAATAAAACATCTGGTAAAACTTTTAAACTATTTGCAAGAGAAATAACCGATGAAGGTAAAGCAATGAGAGCAGAACAAACTAGTAAATTAAAATTTAAAACTGATTTAGAAAATGGAAGTGAAAATAAAGAAACTCAATCCTAATGCAGTAATTCCAACATACGCTAAACCTGGTGATGGTGGAATGGATTTAGTAGCAACATCAATTATATCGGATACACCTGAACAAATTACTTATGGTATGGGTGTAGCATTAGAAATACCAGAAGGATTCGTAGGATTAATATTCCCCCGTTCATCGGTTAGAAAAACAGGATTACAATTAAGTAATTCGGTTGGAGTATGTGATAGCGGATATAGAGGTGAATTACAAGCAACCTTTAATAAAGTATTTGGTAGTGAGAGAATGTATGATGAAATGAAAGTTAAAGACATTCAACCAAATGAATACTATAAAGTAGGTGATAGAATTGCACAAATTATGATTATCCCATATCCACCAATTGAGTTTGTAGAGGTGGATGAATTATCAAATACCGAAAGAGGCGAAGGTGGTTTTGGTTCAACTGGAAAATAATGAGGTACGAAGACAAGATACATACTTGGAAAAGTAAACTTTTATCAGAAGATAATATAGAAGCTGATTTATGTGATTCACTTTCACAAAAAATATTAAATGTTGAAAATGATATTTTAAAATTAGGTCCTTCTAATTACGATAAAGTACCAGATGATACAATAACATCTAAACATTCCTATTACAATTTATTAAAATACGATTGGAATGAATTAGAATTGCTTAAACAAAAGATTATTAAGAATTCATCTGAAATAATTGGTGGTGATAAATTTTTTGTAAAAATGTGGGCGAACATTTATAGAAATGGAGACTATATTAAAAAGCATATTCATCACGCAGAACCTATAATAGAAACTGATGAATTTAAAAAAGGTATTTTTAATACAATTTGTGGTCATCTATTTCTCCAAAATGATATTGAATCTAGTACAACCTATTATTTTAATGATGAAGTTGTACCTCTAAAAAATAATAAAGGTGATATTCATTTCTTTTCTTGTATTGTACCACATGAAGTACCTAAGTATGAAGGGCAATTAAGAATAAGTGTTGCTTTTGATGTTTATAGAGCTGATTTTTTTGAAAACTTAGGAATACAACCTTTAAAAGATTTAATAATTATAAAATAAAAAATATGTTTCAATTTACTGAAGAAGAAAAAATAAATCACTCACTTTGGGTAGAAAAATATAGACCATCAAAGTTAGAGGATTATGTAGGCAATGAACACCTTAAAAGTAAAGTTGCTGGTTATATTGAGAGTGAAGATGTACCACATCTTTTATTCTTTGGAAAAGCGGGTACTGGTAAAACAACACTTGCTAAATTAATAGTAAACTCTATTGATTGTGACTTTATGGTTCTTAACGCATCTGATGAAAATAACGTAGAAACCGTAAGAACAAAAGTAAAAAACTTTGCATCATCCATTGGGTTTAAAAAATATAAAATCATTATATTGGATGAGTTTGATTATATGACTCCAAACGCACAAGCAATTCTTCGTAATTTAATGGAAACATTCAGTAGGCATTGCCGTTTTATTTTGACCTGTAATTATATTGAAAAAATTATTGAACCAATCCAAAGCCGTTGTCAAACATTTCAAATTGTTCCACCAACTAAAAAAGATGTGGCAATTCAGATGAGTAAAATTTTAAAAGCAGAAGAAATAGAATTTGATGTTAAAGATTTAGTTCCTATAATTGATTCTTCTTATCCTGATATTCGTAAAATTATTAATACTTGTCAATTAAATTCATTGAAAGGTAAATTGCAAGTTGATGTTCAAAATCTTTTGGATAATGATTATAAACTAAAAGTTTTAGAAATTCTTAAATCAAATGATGATAAGAGAAACAAATATATGAAAATAAGACAAACTATCATAGATGCTAAAACAACTGATTTTACTGATTTGTTTACACTTCTTTATGATAAGGTTGATGACTATGCAGCAGAAAATACATCAAATGTAATTCTTATTTTAGGAGATGCAGTAGCTAAATCCGCTGTGGCTATTGATAAAGAAATTGTAGCAGCGGCAACAATGATTCAAATAATAAACATAATATAATATGGCAAACATTATCGGAGCAGGCGAAGTACCACAAATGCCTGGTGGACAACAACCAAAAGTGGATATATCAGCATCAACACCAGTTGTATGTGAAGCATGTGGAGAAGGTAAAACATTTTTACCAGCTATGAAGATGAGAAAATTATCTAAGTTAGCATATGGTGGGGACCAGGATATGATGATACCTTTTGAGGTATATCTATGTGGTGATTGTGGAGCAGAGCAAGACCTTTTTAAACCCGTTCAATTAAGAGCATTAGAACAAAAAGATAAATTAGAAGCATCTCAAACTCGCTCACTAAATTTAGACACAAATGCCTAAAGGATTATTTGACCATATAAATGCTATCACAAAAGACCAGGATCCAAAGTATTGGGATAAATTAGATGATGCGGATAAAAAGACTTGGAGTAATTGGTTAATCATTCGTTATATGTCTATGAACCCTGATTGGGTTGAGATGGTATCGGAAATACAACCTTATATTCAAGAAGCACCGCCAAAGGCAGTTTATAAAGCACTTATTGGGATTATTCCAAAAGGTAAAGCATACCTTCGTTATTTGAAAGCTAAATCGGTTAGAGATTACGAAGATTGGATTATTGAATTAGTTGCAAAATGGTTTTTGGTATCTACAAAAGAAGCATCGGAGTATTTGGACATACTCTATGAAAGTACCACAGGAAGGGAAGAAATTAAAAAAATTGCTGAAGCATATGGTACTGACCCTAAGTTAATTACTAAATTAAAACTCAAAGTTTAATTTGGTAGATTCCTCATTTTTTCGTATCTTTACATTATGGCAAAAGTATCATTTTCGCAGTACTCAATGTGGAGTAGCTGCCCTCAACAATATAAGTTGAATTATATAGATAAGTTAGGTGAAAGTTCTGGTAACATTCATACTATTTTTGGTAGTTCTATGCACGAAACTATCCAACATTATCTTTCAGTTATGTATGGCGTTTCTAAAAAACAGGCAGACGAAATTGATTTAGATAAATTATTGTTGGAGAGATTGAGAGAGAATTTCAAAAAAGAAAAAGAAGCATTATCAGAAGGAATTCCTTGTGAACAAATTGAATTGGAAGAATTCTATGGTGATGGTAGAAGAATACTTACTTGGTTCAAAAAATATTGTAGTAAGTTTTATTCAAAGAGTGGATATGAATTAGTAGGTATTGAAATTCCTTTGAACGCAAAAGTTAAAGAAGGGGTTCACTTTATTGGATTTATTGATATTGTATTAAGAGATTTAGCAGAAAACTCAATTATTATTGTTGATTTAAAAACATCAACACAGGGTTGGAATCAATACCAAAAAGCAGATGAGATGAAAAACTCTCAAATTCTTTTGTATAAAAAATATTATTCAGAATTATTTAATATTCCACTTACAAAAATAAAAGTTGAGTATCAGATAATGAGAAGAAAGCTACCAGAAGATACTGCATTTCCTGTACCTTATATGTCTAAACACATTCCATCAAACGGCACACCATCCGTTAATAAAGCATATGATGGGTTTATGAATTTTGTTAATACCGTATTTGATGATGAGGGAAACTATAAAGATATTCCTTATCCAAAAGTACCCGGACAAAACAAAAAGAATTGTAAATGGTGCGAGTTCTTAGGAAAGCATTGCGATGGCAAAGCTGATAAATAAAAAAAGTTCTTTAAAAATTATTGTTTTTTATATTTTTTATATACTTATATATACATATATAAATAAATAAAGCAATGAATCAAGACAACACAAAACTTACAACTGTGAAAATCTTGAAAGATGTGTATTCTTCATTTAAAAAAGTATCATTTAATTCAGATGTTACTCTACAAAAGCTAGTTAATAGAACAGTCGAAAGATATGTAAACGATGCTGAGTTTAGAAAAGAAATGAATGAATATGTAAAACTTCAGATTTCAGGTTCACAATTTTAAAATTAGTTATGGCAAAGAAAAAAATATTGTTACTTTCAGATGATTTAAGAATGGCGAGTGGTATCGCTACCGTTTCAAAAGAATTAGTATTAGGTACGATAGACAAGTACGATTGGTTTCAAGTAGGAGCAGCAATCAATCATCCAGAAGCGGGTAAGATTTTAGATGTTAGTGAAGACATCAGGCAAAATTATGGTGTTCCAGATGCTAGTTTAAAAATTCTGCCTTTTAATGGTTATGGAAATCCTGACCTTATTCGTCAGATTTTAAATGCTGAAAAACCAGATGCAATCTTACACTTTACTGACCCTCGTTATTGGACATGGTTGTATGAGATTGAACATGAATTAAGACAAAATGTTCCACTTCTATTCTACGCAATTTGGGATGACCTACCAGACCCAATGTATAATCGTAATTACTATGAAAGTTGTGATTGGATTGGATGTATTTCTCGTCAAACTTATGGTATTATTAAAAGAATTGGTTCAAAAACTGACAAACCAACTTGGATTCCAAAGAAAGATTGGCAAGTTAGTTATGTACCACATGGTATAAATACCGATTTGTATAAACCAATTGATGTTCCGGAAGACTTCTATAAAGATGTGGTGGGTGATAAACAATATGATTTTATCCTATACTGGTCAAATCGTAACATTAGAAGAAAACAACCATCAGATGTAATTTGGGCATATAAATTATTCTGTGATAAGATTGGTAAAGAAAAGGCAGATAAATGTTTATTATTAATGCATACTCAACCTGTGGATGAAAATGGAACGGATTTACCAGCAGTAATTGAAGCTATAGCATCTGATGTAAACATTAAATTTTCCGAAAAAAGAAGATTGCAGCATGAATTAAATTATCTTTATAATATTGCAGATTGTACAATCAACATCGCTAACAATGAAGGTTTTGGTTTAGCAACTGCAGAATCAGTAATGGCTGGTACACCAATCATCGTAAATGTAACCGGTGGATTACAAGACCAATGTGGATTTAAAATTGATGGTAAGTTATTAACAGCAGAAGATTATGTAAAGATTGGCTCTTTACATGAATGGAGAAAATGGGAAGGTAAAGCAGAAGCTGGTCCTTGGGTTGTGCCGGTTTGGAGTAGAGCACAAGCATTGGCAGGTTCAGTACCAACACCATATATTTGGGACGATAGAGTTGATTTGGAAGATGTATCGGAGGCTATATTAAAAATGTATAATACACCAAAAGAAGAAAGAAAAGCAAACGCACTTATTGGTAGAGAGCATTTTATAAATGAAGCAGGACTGAACCACAAAAATATGTGCCAAACCTTAATAGATGGCATTGAAACAACATTCCAAAATTGGAAACCAAGACAAAGATTTGAAGTATTCAAAATTAAATAAGTTATGAGTAAACCAACATTAGTATTTCAGGGACCTATTTTTACGAGAAGTGGATATGGTGACCATTGTAGAGATTTGATGAAATCACTTCGTAAAATGGATAAGTATGATATTAAAATTATTCCACTACGTTGGGGTAGTACACCGCAAAATCAGGTGAGTGACCAAGACGAATTTGGCCGCTGGATGTTAGAGAGAGTTATTGGTGGTATAGAAGGAAAGCCAGATATTTTTGTGCAAGTTTCGGTTGCAAATGAATTTGAACCAAAAGGCCATTATAATATTGGTATAACTGCCGGCGTAGAAACTACAATTTGTCCAAAAGATTTTATTGATGGTTCTAATAAAATGAACTTAATTATAGTACCATCGAACTTTACAAAGAGCAATTTAGGTGGGACTGTATATCAACAAAAAGACCAATCAACTGGACAAATTGTTGGAGAAATAAGAACAACAACACCAATTGAAGTTCTTTTTGAAGGAGTTGATACTGAAGTATTTTCTAAAGGGACAAATAAAAATATTTTAGATAATGTAAAAGAAGATTTTTGTTTCTTGGTGGTTGGGCATTGGTTGAAGGGGTCATTAGGACAGGATAGAAAAGATATTGGTATGGCACTTAAAACTTTTGCCACTGTATTTCAATATCTGCCTAAAGATAAAAAACCGGCTTTAATTTTAAAAACATCACACGCTGGTTTTAGTGTTATTGATAGAGAGGGTACAAGACAAAAAATAGAAGATGTTTTAAAATCATTTGGGGATAAATGTCCTCCTGTTTATTTGATACATGGTGATTTGGAAGAAAATGATATGGCATCTTTATATCACAATCCAAAAGTAAAAGCTATGGTTTCTTTTACTAAAGGTGAAGGATATGGAAGACCTATGGCTGAGTTTACTTTGACGGGTAAGCCGGTTATAGCAAGTGGTTGGAGCGGACAAACCGATTTCCTACCAGCTGAAGCTGCGGAACTTTTAGAAGGACAATTAACACCAGTAGATGAATCGGCAGCGGACCAATTTATCCTAAAAGAGTCACAATGGTTTACGGTTAATTATAGTGTTGCAGCAAATAAACTATATGATGTTTATAAAAATTATGACAAGTATTTAAGTAAATCTCAAAAACTTAAAGAAAGTACATTGAATAACTTTACATTGGAAAAAATGCACGAAAGATTCACACAAATAATGGATGCTTACGTTAAACCTGCACCAAAAATGGTTCCGTTCAATGTACCACAGCTTAATAAAGCAAAAATACAAATACCAAAATTAAATAAAGTTTAAAATGGCGTATTCACAATTGTATAAAAAATATTTTAGTGATGAAATTCCTATTGCTAAAAGTAAAATAGTTCCAAGAAATTTTTATAAAATAGTTTCATACGAATATGTTGATGGTACTGTAAAAAGTTTTTTTGGGCCTAAATCAACAATTGTGTTTGTCTTAGGCATTTCACCCGATAGAAAATTGTTATGTGTAAAAGCAACTGAAATTAAACCTGAAAAGTTTTTTCTTTGGATTAAAAAAATCTTTAGAAAAAATATTAAAGATGAAGACGTACAAGAATCAATTAATGAATCTACTATAAATAAATTAATATTAGCGGATAACAAATTAGGTTCTAAAATAATAAGTTCATTAAAAACTGATTCAATTTATAAATTAGCACCAAATGCGTATAGAACCTATCTTATAACAGGTATAAAACAAATAAGTTTGTTAAAAATTGAAGAAAAACAATTGAGAAAAATTTTAAAATTAAAAGAAGAAACTGAAGAAAATAATTAATAAATTATGATAAATGTTACATATGCTATAACCGTTTGTAATGAATTAGTTGAAATTACCAATTTGATTAATTTTTTACATCCTAGAATTAAATCGGAAGATGAAATATTAATTCAGTACGATTCCGAATCGGTTACATCTCAGGTTAAAGATTATCTTACCATTCTTTCTCAATTACACAAAAACGTTAGGATAATATCTTTTCCTCTTAATAAAGATTTTGCATCATATAAAAATAATTTAAAAAACCATGCAAATGGAATTTTTATTTTTCAAATAGATGCAGATGAAATCCCATCAGAATACCTTATTGAAAACATACATGCTTTTTTAGAATCAAATAAAGATGTAGACCTTTTCTTTGTACCGCGTATAAATACCGTAAATGGATTAACTCCAGAACACATTCAAAAATGGAAATGGAATGTAAATGAAAAAGGTTGGGTAAACTTTCCTGATTATCAAACACGTCTTTATAGAAGAACTTCTGAAATAGAATGGCAAGGTAAAGTACATGAAAGGATTATCGGATACAATACTCTTTCAGTTTTACCTCAACAAGAAGAATTTTGTTTATATCATCATAAACAAATTGAAAGACAAGAAAAACAAAACGAATTATACGATACGATATGAAAATAGCATTTCTTACTGAAATGGCATTTATTGGTAAAGTTCCAGCTAATCATCCAAATATGAGAACTGAATTTGCTTGGATGTATGCATTAGATGCTGACCATTATAATATTCACCTATTTGCTTCGGATAAAAATTTAGTTGGATATGACCATGTCTTTATTATATTTCCAAAGGGTAAAACATTTTTAAGTTCGGAAGGTAGTTCTTTGGTAAATGGAGTTAATCCAGTTTCTGAATTATTGCAACAACCAATAGTTGAAAAATTAAAAGAAAGAGGAAACAAAAAAGTACACTATGTACAAGAAGGACCTCATTGGTGGTGGAATGATTATTCGGTAAGTGACCAAATTCATTTTTATAATTTCCTTCAGAGCTGTGATTCTATTTTTACTCACAACGAATATGATGTACCTTATTATAAAGGTCTTTTTTGGGATAAAGAAGTTAGACCAATTGGTACATTAATGATTGATACGTTAGTTAAGGATATAACCCCTACACGAGAAAATAAAGTAATAATAGGTGGTAACTTTGCTAGGTGGTATGGTGGATTTGAAAGTTTTATAGTGGCTGACCTTTTTGAATGTGATATATGGGCTCAAACTTCACATGCTACAAGAGAAGGTGAAGATATGGGTGGAACAATAAAACATTTTCCAAGACTTATTTGGGAAGTTTGGATGCACCAGTTGGCAAAATTTAAATACGCCGTACATTTGATGCCAACGGTAGCGGCCGGAACATTTGCATTGAATTGTGCATATTTTGGAATACCTTGTATTGGAAACAATAAAGTAGATACACAATTACTTTGTCACCCATCCCTATCGGTTGATGTAGAAGATATACAATCGGCAAGAGAATTGGCAATTCGATTGAGAGATGATAAAGAGTTTTACAATGAGTGTTCAGAAATGGCAAAAGCTAATTATAAAGCCTGTTTCTCAAAAGAAGTTTGGTTAGAAAGAATAAAAAGAGAATTATGATTACAGTTATACTAAATGGTTATAAGAGAGCAGAAAATCTTAATGAACAACTACAAGCTCTAAAAAATCAATCAGTTCAGCCAGATGAAATACTTTTTTGGTATAACAATCCTGGTGATAATGACTTGATTAATTACGATATAGGAACTGAAATAGCAGGTGCGTATTGTAACTATAACTTTGGTGTATGGGCACGATTCGCTTTTGCATTTATGGCTAGAAATCCTTATGTGTGTATTTTTGATGATGATACTATTCCTGGCCGTAGATGGTTAGAGAATTGTATGGAAACTATGAAAACGCATGAAGGGCTATTAGGAACAGTGGGATTACTTTATCCAGTTCCATTACCACCTCAACACTCATCTTATTACGAACACTACTTACGTTTTGGTTGGCCTGAACAAGGTAATAATGATAAGACTGTTCAGGTTGATTTGGTAGGACATAGTTGGTTCTTTAAGAAAGAGTGGCTATCTCATATGTGGAGAGAACAACCAGACCCGAAATACAATACTTGTGGTGAAGATATGCATTTCTCTTATATGTTACAAAAATATGCGGGTATAAAAACATATGTACCACCACATCCTAGAAAAAATATGGAATTGTGGGGAAGTATTAAAGGTGGAACTTATGGTGGTGATGCTAACTCATTATGGGAAAGTAATCAAAAAAGTGTAGAGGGAGTTCCATTTAAAGAATTAATGAATCAGTATTTTAGAGAACAAAGACAAAAAGGTTGGAAATTAGTAAATGAGTAAGAAAGACCCAATATTAATATGTTTTGGCACTAGACCAGAATGGTTGAAAGTAAAACCATTGATTGATATTATGGATAAGAAGGAATATAAACTCTTATTCACAGGTCAACATGAAGATTTACTTGCAGATATAAGAGTTGATTTTAGAGTTAATATAGAAGAAAGTTTTCGTCATACTAGATTAGATTCTATTATGATAAGTTGTATGGAATATTTTCCAAATTACAAGTTCAGCGGTGTGTTGGTGCAAGGTGATACAGCCTCCGCTTTTGCCTGTGCGCTAGCAGCGTTTCATAGAGGAATAAAGGTTTACTATTTAGAAGCGGGGCTCCGCAGTTACGATTTGGAAAATCCTTATCCAGAGGAAGGTTACAGACAAATGATAGCGCGATTGGCAGACATCAATTTTGCACCAACACAGCTTTCCGCTGAGAACTTAGATGCGGAAAGAGTAAAAGGAGATATTCATATAGTTGGAAACACTGTATTGGATAACCTTATGAAGTATGATAAAGGTAGTTATGGTGATACTATTTTAGTTACAATGCACCGCAGAGAAAATCATCATTGGATGGATGAATGGTTTATAGAAATTAATGAATTAGCTATTGATTATCCTCAATACAAATTCATATTACCTATTCATCCAAATCCAAACGTTCAGAAACACAAGGGGTTACTGGCGAATATTAGTGTTGTAGACCCTTTGACGCATGATGAAACAATTAATATTCTTAAAGATTGTAAGTTAGTAATAACTGATAGTGGTGGATTGCAAGAAGAAGGTTCATTCTTTAATAAAAAAGTAATTGTTTGTAGAAAAACAACTGAAAGACCAGAAGGTATAAAAACAGGCCATCTTCATATGTGCGAAGAACCAAAAAAACTTAAAGAATTGTTTGGTAAGTTAGAAAAGAATTCGTATATTTGTAAAGATTGTCCGTATGGAGATGGTAGAGCAGCCAAAAAGATTAAAAAGATATTAGATGCAGAAACACTTTAGACAACACTTTGGTAAGTTTACCGAAATGATTAGAAATGATATTCATTTTGGGTTTGCTCGTTATTCCGATGGTGAATTATCTATATTGGAAAACAAAGAATTAAAATTAAGTGCGGATGTTATTCAGGTTGGAGAATCAAAAAGTCCAGGTGTATATCAGGCTCCAGATTTTAAACATTATAATCCAAATGAGCATGGCATCTTTAGAGAAAAATTAATTGAAGCATACAAACACCGTCAATCAAATTATTACAAAGGTATTAGTTGTAGATGTTGTGTTGGTGATGAGGCATTTAAATTTCAATTAGATTTGCATGGTGGGGATGATGAAAGTTTGACATGGGCGAATCTTTGGGTTAATGGCAACTATCCACTATTTGTAACACATACACTTCCAATTCTATATAGTAAGGATTGTGTATTTGTTGGACATGAGAGTGCTGATATATCTAAACTCCCATTCGTTGTAAAAGACTTTAGAGTGGGTTATAACGCATTTGTAAACGATTATGATAAAATTGACATTATTAGACAATGGATTAAAGAGAATAACATCAAAAATCACGTGTTCTTATTCTCAGCTTCTACATTCACCAATTTGGCAATATATGAGTTATTCAGAGATTTTCCCAATAATTCCTATATTGATATTGGAACGTGTCTTACTCCAATGATGAACATGCCAACTCACAGGGGATATCTTCAGGCATTTTGGGGATATAGAGGTGGACAAGACATTCAAAAAATTTGTATATGGTAATATTAGGAATTAATATAAGTGGATTTCATTCTTCGGCATGTTTAGTTATTGATGGCGAAATAAAAGCTGCAATTACTGAAGAACGATTGAGTAGAATAAAAAGAGATAAAAGTTTTCCAAAACAATCAATTAATTATTGTTGTAAAGTGGCAGGAATATCTTTTGAAGATATTACCGATGTTTATGTTGGATGGAATCCTGCAACATATATGTATCGTTCAGATAACACTATAAGTGATGCTTTAAAAGATAGAGGTAAGATGGCATATCTAGCTCTTAATGAATTATCATCTATGTCTGATTATAACTCTTTACAAATAGAACAAGAAATTAAAACAATAAATTCAAATATAAAAGTTCATTTTGTAAATCATCATCACGCACATCTTTCAAATTCATTCCTAAGTTCAGGATTTCAATCATCTGATTTTTTTGTTGCGGATGGATTTGGTGAAAATACAACCGGATTAATTGGTAAAGTTAATTATGATGGTATAGATAGTTTTTCTAATTTCAGAACACCACATTCTTTAGGTAGTTTTTATTCAACGTTTACTCAGTTTTTAGGATTTCATCCAAACGGAGATGAGTGGAAAGTTATGGCACTTGCTTCTTTGGGAAATCCAAATACTTTGTACGATAAAGTGAGAAGTTTAATAAAAGTAAATGATTTGGAATTTGAATTAGATTTGAGTTATTTTGAACATTATATGTTTTTTACTGAAAATTATTTTTCTCCAAAATTTGTAAAAGAGTTTGGTAATCCTATTTCAGGTTTAGAACAACTTACACAATACCATTATGATTTAGTTGCAGCTGTTCAAAAAGTTGCGGAAGATGTTAGTATTGAAATAATTAACAATTTATATAATAAAACTAAATCTAAAAATATAGTAGTATCTGGTGGATTCTTTATGAATTCAGTATTGAATGGTAAAATTTTAGAAAAAACTCCGTATGAAAAAATTCATATTGGCGGAAGTCCCGATGATAGTGGAATATCTATTGGTTCTGCATTATATGGTTGGGTTTATGGAAAAGGACAAAAAACAATTTTACCAAAATTAGAACACAATTATTATGGTAAATCTTATACCGATTCTGAAATAGTTTCTGAATTGAAAAAAAGAAAAATTAAATTTACTATTGTAGATGATGTTGAAAAGTATGTAGCGGAAAAACTAAGAGAAAAGAATATTATAGCTTGGTTTCAGGACAAAAGCGAGTTTGGACAAAGAGCATTAGGTAATAGGAGTATATTAGCTGACCCTACGTTTGATGATGTAAAAGATAGAGTTAATTCTTCTATTAAGTATAGGGAAGGATTTAGACCGTTTGCACCATCTGTTTTAGAAGAAAGAGAAAAAGAGTTCTTCCATATTGAAAAAGACCAACATTCGTATTTTATGGAAAAGGTTTTTATGTTCAAAGATGAATATAAAGATAAATTGCCTGGTGTAGTGCACTTTGATGGAACGGGTAGATTACAAACTGTTTCAAAAAATATAAATCCAAAGTATCATAGATTAATATCTGAATTTGAAAAACTTTCTGGTTATCCAATTATATTGAATACATCATTTAATATAAATGGTATGCCGTTGGTTGAAACACCTGGAGATGCGATAGATTGTTTCTACAAATCCGGAATTGATTATTTGGTATTAAATAATATTGTAATTGAAAAATAATGAAAACAAATCTTAAAAGTTCTATAATAAAAAAAGGAAGATATGTTTCACAAATACTTCATTTTGTTGGCGGTGAAAAGCGTACATTCAATGAAGTTGATACACATTCAATTAAGCAAGGTCAATTTACAAAATTTGAAACAAAAGATGGTAGGCTTGTTATGGTAAATGATAAGAATATTCTTTGTATCGAAATTATAAATGAAGAAGAAAATAAATAAATTATGATAAAGTTACACAATCCATACAAAATCGTAAAGATGTTTGAAGAAGAAGTAGCAGAGTACACAGGAGCACCATACGCTATTTCAATTGATAGTTGTACGAATGCACTATTTTTAATTTGTAAGTACAACCAAGTTAAAGAGGTAACAATTCCATCTAAAACTTACCTATCAGTACCACAATCAATTATACATGCTGGTGGTGAAGTTATCTTTGATAAAAGACCTGAAACAAATCATTGGGTAGGTGCATATCAATTGAAACCATATCCAATTTGGGATGCGGCTAAAAGATTTACGCAAGGTATGTATATGCCGGGAACTTATATGGGATTATCATTCCACATTAAAAAGTTACTTCCAATTTGGAAAGGCGGTATGATTTTATGTGATGACCCTAAAGCAGCTGATTGGTTTAAGAAAGCGAGATATGAAGGTAGAAGTGAGAAGTATTACAAAGATGATGATATTACATTCTTAGGTTGGAATATGTATATGACTCCACAGCAAGCGGCACATGGATTGGCAATGATGCAAAATTTACCACATCACAATTCTGACCAGGGTGAATTGAATGGTTATAGAGATTTAACTGAATTTACAGTGTTTAAAAATAATAAAGTTATTGAGTAATGGTAACATTCCATAAATTAGGAGAAAACGGAAGATTGGGTAATCAATTGTTTCAGTACGCGGCTTTAAAAGGGTTAGCTACTAAGAATGGTTATAGTATGAAAATACCAAATCCACAAACAATGAGTTGGCATGGGCAGACTTGTTTGTTGGATAGATTTAATATCGAATGTGATTATTTAAATCAAGCTGATGCAAATACTTTACAACATTTGTACGAAGAACCAACTTGGCAAAAATATGACCCAAACTTTTTTAATTTACCAGATAATACAACAATAGATGGATATTATCAAAGTATATTTTATTTTGAACATATTCAGGAACAAATTAAAAAGGAACTTACTCCTAAAAATGAATATTTGGATAAGGCAATGAATTACATTGATTTCTTAAAAGAAAAGCATCAATGTGAAATTGTAAGTGTGCATGTTAGGAGAGGTGATAATATGACAAATGGACAAACCGGATTAATTCAAGCATTTGAACCAGGTGGAATGTATGAAACGTATTTCAAAGAAGCTAAAAAAGTATTTGAAGGAAAGAATGTAAAGTTCTTAGTATTCACTGGTGGGCAAAGATTTAATGAAGATAATAGTATTGATATAGCATGGTGTAAAGGATTCTTTGGAGAAGATGGTTTTATCTTTTCAGAGGGACAAGAACAAATTGATGATTTTGCTAGGATTATGAGTTGTGACCATAATATACTATCGCATGCTAGTAGTTTTGGTTGGTGGGCAGCATATGTTAATCAAAATCCAAATAAAATAGTTGTAGCACCAGAGTGGTATCATCCTGACCATCCTGATTTAAAGAGAGAAATGTTTTATCCAAACAATTATATATTATGTTAGTAGTAAAAGATATGGGTGGTGATACACCTGATGGCGTAAATGATTATTTAAAAATAGAAAGACATTCTGAACAAAGTGATAAGGATGTTCTTATGTATGGCATTAATTGCACTTTAAATTTTGATTTACAAAAACAATATCAACAATTTGAAAGTAGAAAACTTTTAAATCTTTGGCAACCTTGTGAGTTTGTTTTCACAGCTGACCCAGCAGGACAAAACGCATTTGAACAAATATTGTATTTTACAAAAGTATATACAATTTGTCCATACACCGCAAAATGGTTAAATGAGTGTTTAGGTGATGAAAGACATGAAGCTATATTTTATCCATTTGGTGATGATATTATTCCTGAAAGACAAGAAAAAATTTATGATGTTTGTTACTTTGGTGGAATACATGGTATTGACCACGCAGAGTGTATCCAACAAATAAGAAATTTTAATTATAGATTTGTTTCTCAACAATGGTACGATGGTATTTACAGACCAACTGACCATAATGTACCATTCAAGCAAAAATTAGATATTGTTGCTAAAACAAAAATATCAGTTTGTTACAACTTATTGCATTTTAGACCAGACCAAAGAGAAGTTGTTAGAATGCATGAAAGATGGGAAGAAAATCCTGCATTTCAATATATGGATGAACATGGTAGAGTTCCTCAATTCAAACAAAGAGTACATGAATCTGCTTTTAGTAGAACTTTAATTTTATGTAAAAGAGACCATTGGAATATAATAGAAGATTATTATACACCAAATGAAGATTTTATTTACTTCAACGAAAATAGTGAATTGGAAGGATTGATAAAAGATATTCTTAACAATTATAAAGATTATGAGCATATCATTGAAAATGCTTATAATAAAAGTTTAAATTATACTTCAAAAAAATTATACGAACATATAAAAAACAATAAAAAATGGAAACAGTAAAAGGAAAAAAGTTTTTAGTAACGGGTGGAACCGGATTCTTAGGAAAGAATTTTGTAAAGTATGTTATTGATAATGGTGGTGAAGCAGACTTTTTCGGGTCTAACTACGATTTATCAATAGTATCCGAAGCTGAAAGAGCGTTCACCGATTTCAATAAAGAATATGATTATATTATACACGCTGCTGTATTGCAAGGTGCTGGAGATTGGCCTTTACATCATAAAGCAGAACAATTTGATACAAATTGTAGAATACACACAAATACTTTTGCGTGTTGGAAAAAATACCAACCACAGGCTAAATTGATTGGTATAGGTAGTTCTTGTTCTTATCCTGGTGATATTCAGGAGCTTAGTGAAACTGATTATTGGAATGGTGCTATGCATGAATCAGTTGACATTTATGGATTAACAAAGAAAGTTATGACAACTGGTATTAAAGCATATAAAGAGCAATATGGACTGAAAGGAACAACTGTGGTGTTTGCTACACTATATGGTCCACATGATTCTTTTGATAGAGAAAAGGCGCATGTTGTATCGGCATTAATTAGAAAATTTGTTGAAGCAAAAGATAACAATTTACCAGAAGTTGAAGTATGGGGTGATGGTACTCAAACTAGAGAGTTGATTTATGTTGAAGACCAAATCAAAGCATTATTAGCGGTTATTGATTATGATGGTGAAATTATTAATATTGGTACTGGTAGTACAACTACAATCAGAAATTTAGCTGAAACAATAAAAACTTTAGTTGGATATGATGGAAACATATTCTATAATACTAACCGATTCGTTGGAGTAAAACATAAAGTATTGAAGATAGATTTGGCAAAAGAAAAATATGGTTGGATGGAAACAATTTTACCAGATACTCTAGAAAACAATCTTCAAAAAACAATTGATTGGTATAACGAAAATAAACATTTGATTAAATAATATGGAACAGTTAAAAGATAGAAAACAATTTGCAAAGCTTATAGATGAAGTTGGTGCAAAAGTAATAGTAGAAGTTGGAGTAAGAGATGGGTATTTTAGTAAATATCTTTTAGATAATACGAGTGTTGAAAAGTTATACGCAGTAGACCCTTGGGAATTAAATTCAGAATTGATGAGTGATCCTGAAGGTATTTATAATATTTGTAAAAATAACTTTAAACCATACGGCGAAAGAGCTGAAATGGTGAAGGGATATTCACCTTCTGCGGCAGAAATGTTTGAAGATGAGAGTTTAGATTTTGTTTACATAGATGGTGCACATGATTATGAATCGGTTAAAAACGATATAGATGCGTGGTACTCAAAACTTAAAAAAGGTGGAATTTTAGCAGGACACGATTATCATTTAGAAGATTGGCCAGGTGTTTATAATTCGGTAAATGAATTTGTAGCTAAAAACAATTTAGAATTAAATTTAACTGGAATAGTTGGTATAGATTTTTCTGACCCTTGTCACGATGGAGCTAAACAATCATTTTGGTTTACAAAAAAATAATTTAAAATATGAAAAGTTGGATTGACAAAAAAATATTAATTACAGGAGCAAATGGTTTTGTTGGTAGAGCTTTAGTTAGGATTCTTAAAGAGATGGGTGCAACTAATTTACTTACCCCATCTTCGGAAGAACTTAATTTGATTAATCAAAATGAAACTGAAGATTATTTTCTTTTAAATAAGCCTGAAATAGTTTTTCATTTGGCAGGAAAAGTAGGTGGAGTTGCAATTAATAAAGCAAAGCCCGCTGAATTTTTCTTTGAAAATATTATGATGGGAGTGAACGTAGTTCATTCATCTTATTTATTTAAAGCAGAAAAAGTAGTTTCCTTTGCAGCAGGTTGTGGTTATCCAAAACATTTACCTGTACCATTTACCGAAGAAGGATTTTGGCAAGGATTGCCTGATGAAAATTCATATGGATACTCATTGGCTAAGAAAAACTTAATTATACAAAGTTGGGCATATAGAGAACAATATGGGTTTGATTCCACAATATTACTTCCAGCAAATCTATATGGACCTGAAGATAATTTTAATTTAGAAGCATCACACGTTGTACCTGCTTTAATTAGGAAATTTGTTGAAGCTAAAGATAATAACTTATCAGAAGTTGAAGTGTGGGGAACTGGAAAGGCAACTAGAGAATTTCTTTACGTTGATGATGCTGTAAAAGCATTGATTGATTCGGTGGATTGCAAAGAATCAGGACCTTTTAATTTGGGAACGGGTGTGGAAACAACTGTGAAAGAATTAGTAGAGAGTATATCTGAATTGGTTGGGTATAATGGAAAGATTGTTTGGAATTCTGATAGACCAGATGGACAACCAAGAAGATTTTATGATATGAGTAAATTTGAAAAAACATTTGGATATGTGCCAAATACAAAATTGAAAGATGGACTTAAAATAACTATTGATTGGTTTGAGGCAAATAAAAATAATATTAGAAAATAATGATAGATTTAAATTATAATATCCCTAAAGAAGTAAACAGAGTTAGAATTGATGTAGGAATGTCATCAACAGGTCCCAATAGTGCTTTTTGGTTGAATAAATATGATAATATGGCGGTGATTGGTGTAGAACCAAACCCAACAAATTATCAAAGAATATTAGATGGGCAGTTTATTGTTAATGGTGAAATACAAATTGTAGCAAATGAAAATGTAGTTAGAATTGGTAATGGTGATGTATTATGTAACTATGTTGAAAAGGGTAACTATTTCAAAGGAGTTGAAGCGGCTATTGATAATGTAGATGGTTTTACGAAAAAGACTTTTTATTGTACTGATATAGTTAATACCGGATGTTCATCTTTACACAAACCAATTGATGCTAGATTGAATGGTGCAAAAACTGAATCTGAAATAGAAGTTGATGTTGTATCTTTGGAAAAAATACTCGAAAATTTTCCATTCGAACAAATTCCTGTCATAGAATTTTTAAAAACCGATACACAATCAAATGACTTAAATGTTGTAAAGAGTTGCGGAAAATATTTAGAGAGAGTTTGTTTTATTTTTTCTGAATACTACGCTCATTCTGCATACGAAGGTGAAAAAAATCAAAATGAATGTTTCGAAGAATTCGATTCATTTATGACTAAAAATGGTTTTAAAATGTTTTATCGTAGTGGAACTGATGTTGGGTATATAAATGAAAATCTTATTCCACATATCATTGAAAATAATATTATAAATGATTGTATGGAATTTCAAAATGGATATAATTGGTTATAATGAAAAAAATATTAATTACAGGCGGTGCTGGATTTATAGGTTCTCATTTAGTTAAGAGATTAGCTAAGCAAGGACATGAAATTACAGTCATTGACAATTTAGAAAGAGGTAGAATTGAATTTATATCAGATGTAATTCCTGATATTAAAATGGTACATTCTGATTTAACTGACTATGATGAATGTAGTAGGTATTTCATTGGTAAAGATATAGTGATACATTTAGCATCCAAAGTTGGTGGTATTGGTACATATCTATCTAAACCATATGAAGTGATGAACGCTAATATACAAATGGATAGTAATGTATTAAGAGGTGTTATTGAAAATAAAATAGATACATATTTTTACGCATCATCGGCACATGTTTATCCAAAGGAATTGCAAACGATAGCAGATTCACCTATGATTAAAGAATCTGATGCATATCCTGCAAATCCAGAACTAACATATGGTTGGGCAAAATTGATTGGTGAAAAGGCAATCGAATCGGCAATAGTTGAAAATGATTGGTTAAAAGTGGCTATAGCAAGATTCATAGGTATCTATGGACCAAATCAGGACTTTAAGTTAGAAAGTGGTTCGGTTATTCCTGTATTTTCATACAGGGCAATCAAATATCCGGAAGTTCCATTTAATGTATGGGGAACTGGTAAAGAAACTCGTTCTTATTGTTACATTGATGATGCATTGGATTGTATTGAAAAGATGATTGAAGCTATGGACACTAAACAATTGGTTGGTCCTTATAATGTTGGTAAAGGTGAAAGATGTACTATTGAAGATATAGCAAATACCGTCATTCAAATTAGCGGAAAAGATATTAATATAGAATGGGATACAACAAAAAATACTGTTATTTGGGGACAATGGTGTGATGTATCTAAAGCAAAAGAAGAATTGGGATGGGAAGCAAAAGTAACATTAAAAGAAGGATTAGAAAACGTATATAACAATATAAAAAATAGAATATGAGTTGGGAACAATATAGAAAATATTATTCAGCGGAATTTGTAAGAGAGTATTGTAAAAATACATCTTTAGAAGAAAGAAATTCATTTGATGATGATGTTAATATAATGGTTATAGGACATCTTACTCATTTGGATATTCTTATAGATTTTTATAAAGGAATTAAAAATGTTTTATTTGTAGTTGATAATACTGAACAACAATATAAAATTGATTCATTAGTTGAAAATGGATTTAAAGTAATTGTCTTCAATGTACCGGAATCTTCGGGATTTGGAAATGTAAATATGCAGTGTGGAGCATCTCATTTAGGAGCACATTATTTAAATTCAATTGGAAAAAAATATTGTATTAGAATGAGAAGTGACCAAATTATTTTACAGCTTCATAAATTTATAAATAATTTTAAGTTTGATAAACTTGGGTTTTTGGCATATGTTAATTCTGAAGGGGGTTATTTAATGGACTATTGTATAACTGGACCGGTATCGGATATGATTGATGCATTCTTTTATTACGAAAATGAACCAATTCAAAAACCTGCCGAAAAGAAAATTGTTGAAACGTTTTTAAATAAAAGAGGATTGGAAATTAATAGTTCTTATGATTATTTAAAAAACTTATTTTATTTTATGACCCCAACTTTAGAAAAATTTGATATAAACTTTTTAATGATAAAACAAGGTTATCATGATTGGACTGTAGCTATACCTTTACAACCAAATTTATACTTTCACCAATTAATACAAAACAATGATTAAAATACAAACAAACCATCATGTTGCATATGATTCTCCAGACCATATTACACCACATGGTACTGCAAATGATAATTCTACTGATACTAATTTTATAAATGAAGTTTCGGAATTTTTTAAAAATGAAACAATTAATTTTATGGATTTGGGATGTTCTGGAGGTCAGCTAGTTGTTGATTTCCATAATAGAGGTAACTTTAGCATTGGGTTGGAAGGAAGTGATTATAGTTTATTAAATGGTAGAGCTAATTGGCCAGAGTATGGAAATAAAATTCTCTTTACTTCGGATATTACCAAACCTTTTAAAGTATTATATGGAGAAGATGAAACACAAATTTTATTTGATGTGATTACTGCTTGGGAAGTTGTAGAACATATCAAATATGAAGATTTGAATTCTCTATTTAAAAATATTAATAATTCTTTAAAACATGGTGGTATATTTTTAGCATCAGTATCAACACATGAAGATTTTATTGGAGATACAATATTGCATCAATCTGTTTTTTCTAAAGAAAAATGGATTAATGAAATATTTCCAGAAGTTTTAAAAGACACGGATTTAGTTCTTAAAGAATATCCTTTCCAACATTGGGTAAGGGGTGGTTCTTTATCATTTCACATAATGTTACAAAAAAGCAAATAATATGAATAAAGTTTTAATTACAGGCGGAGCAGGTTATTTAGGTTCTACATTAACGGAACATTTATTAAATAACGGTTATGAAGTTACGGTATTGGACAACTTAATGTATGACCAATTATCCCTTTTACATCTATTCAAAAGAGATGGTTTCAAATTTGAATTGGGTGATGTTAGAAACAAAGAATTGTTACAAAAGTTAGTTAGTGAGCACAATGTAATAATTCCGTTAGCAGCGATTGTGGGTATGCCTGCATGTAAAGCTAATCCGGAATTGACAGTAGCGGTGAACTATCAGCAAGTGGCGGATGTATTGGAAGTATTGAGAGATGACCAAAAGTTAATCTTACCTAATACAAATTCACAATATGGCTCATCCGATTCAATCATTACAGAAGAATCTCCATTCAAACCTCTATCGTTATATGCAACAACTAAGTGTGATGCTGAAAACGCAATGTTAGCAAAAGGAAATGGTGTATCTCTGAGATTGGCAACTGTGTTTGGTGTATCTCCAAGAATGAGAACTGACCTTTTGGTAAATGATTTTACATATAAGAGTGTAGTTGATGGGTACTTAGTATTGTTCGAAGCACACTTTAAAAGAAACTACATTCACGTTCAGGACATAGCTCGTACATTCCAATTCATTATTGAGAATTATGAGAAGTGTAAAGGGCAAGCATTCAATGTAGGTTTATCAACTGCTAACTTATCCAAATTAGAATTAGCAGAAAAGATTAAATCACACATTCCATCATTGGTGATTAAGCAAGATGATTTTAAAGAAGATTTTGATAAGAGAAATTATATCGTATCAAATGAAAAATTAGAATCATTGGGTTGGAAGCCTGTTTACGATTTGGATTATGGAATCAAACAATTAATAGAAGCATATAAACTAATAGTTAATAAAAACAATCAAAACTTTACAAATTTATAATATGGAAGAAAGAAAGTATCTACCTACGTTAAGCGAATTAATTGACCGTTTGAGTATCGTTCAATTAAAAGAAGTGTTTATACCAGAACACAAAGCAGAATATTCAGAAGAAATTAAAGCAATTGTACATGATATACAATTGTATTTAAATGAAACAAAAGAACCAATTACGGCTGATACAATCAGAGCAATTGTAGTTCTTTCACAAATGAACTTACATATTTGGCACAACGAATCAAACTATCGTAAGGGAATTAAAGATGGTAACAATTTAGAATTAACACATGGATTGAATGGCATCCGTAACGTAGCTAAAAATAAGATTCAGGAAGTTATGGGTGGTAGAAAAGATTATAAAATTGATTGCTTAGCAGCAGATTTTAAAGATTGGGAAATTAGTTGGTAAAATTAAAAAGTTATGAAAATATTAGTTATAGGAGATAGTTGTAAAGATATATTCATTTATGGTAAAGCTAATAGGCTTTGTCCTGAAGCTCCTGTACCTGTATTCATTCCACAAAGAAAGACTGAAACGGGTGGTATGGCGGCAAATGTATATGAGAATATAGAATCTTTAGGATTTGAGGTGGATTTAATAACCAATTCGGAAGTTATTACCAAAACAAGATATGTTGAAGAAAAAACAAATCACCAAATCATTAGAGTAGATTCCGATTCGGCTAAATCAAAAAGAATAGAAGGCATAGAACATATTCCATTTGAAAATTATTGTGGAGTTATCATATCGGATTACAACAAAGGATTCTTAGAGTATGATGATATTGAATATATTTGCTCAAAGCATGATACGGTATTCATTGATACTAAAAAGATTATTAATGAAAAAATGTTGGGAGCTAGGTTCATTAAGATAAATGAGCATGAATATGAAAACAATATAGCAGCTGGGCAATACTTCAAAGAATTCTACGATAAGTTAATTGTAACTATGAGTGGTAAAGGTTGTAAGTATATGGATAAAGAGTATAGAGTTGAAGAAGTTGAAGTTAGAGATAACAGTGGAGCTGGTGATACATTTATTTCGGCATTAGCAATTCAATATTGTAGAACAAATGATATTCAGAGTGCAATACTTTATGGTAATGAATGTGCAACAATAGCCGTTCAGCATAAAGGAGTAACTAAAGTTGGTAAACATTTAATTAAAGCACTTCCATGACAAAATTAATTATCTTTGATTTGGATGGTGTATTAGTTGAAGCAAAACAAATACATTATGATACATTAAACCAATCACTTAAAGAAGTTGGCGAACAATATATCATTACTGAAGCAGAACATCTTTCAACTTATGATGGATTAAAAACCAATCAGAAGTTGGATATGTTGACTAAAGCAAAGGGATTACCAAAAGAAGTGCATGAGCAGGTTTGGAATAGAAAACAACACCTAACAATTGAAGCAATATCTCAATTACAAACTAATCACGTATTAGTTTCAGTATTCAAAGAATTAAGAGATAGAGGTTATCAATTGGCATGTTGTTCAAACTCAATTAGAAGATCTGTATTAGTTATGTTATCAAAGATAGGTCTTATTGAGTATATGGATTTAATCCTTTCTAATGAGGATGTAAAGAATTCTAAACCACATCCTGAAATGTATTGGAAAGCGATGAGTATGATGGGTGTATTACCTGAAGAAACTCTTATTGTAGAAGATTCTCCGCATGGATTATTGGCTGCAAGTAGAAGTAGAGCAAATGTTTTGAGAGTAGATAATCCATATGATTTGACAATAGAAAAAATAACAAAAAAATTAAACGAAAAGAAAGTTATGAGTAAACCAAAGTGGCAAGGTGGTAAGATGAATGTACTTATTCCAATGGCTGGGGCAGGAACGAGATTCCAACAAGCTGGATATACATTTCCAAAACCACTTATTGATGTGGAAGGCAAACCAATGATTCAGGTTGTAACTGATAATCTTAATATTGACGCAACATTCATTTATGTAGTTCAGAAAGAACACAGAGAAAAATTTAACTTAGATACTTTGTTAAATCTAATTACACCTGGATGTAAAATTGTTGAAGTAAATGGATTAACAGAAGGAGCAGCTTGTACAACTCTATTAGCAAAGGAATATATTGATAACGATGCACCTTTGGTTATGGCAAACTCTGACCAATTTGTAGAGTGGGATAGTAATGAGTTTATGTATAAGATGATTGAGCAAAAAGTAGATGGTGGTATCCTAACGTTTACAGCAACACATCCAAAATGGTCATTTGCTAAAATTGATGAATATGGATATGTTACCGAGGTAGCAGAGAAGAATCCAATTTCAGATATAGCAACTGTTGGTGTGTACTATTGGGCAAAGGGCAGTGATTATGTGAAGTATGCAGAACAAATGATTGAAAAGAATATCAGAGTAAACAATGAATTCTATGTTTGTCCTGTGTTTAATGAGGCAATTGCTGATGGTAAGAAGATTAAAACATTCAACATTGAAAAAATGTGGGGATTGGGTACACCCGAAGATTTAAAATACTATTTAGAAAATTATGGCAAATAATCAAAGAATTACGTTTATTATACCTTGCCGAAATAACTTAAAATATTTAAAGCAAGCAGTAGAAAGTATAGAAAGAAACTATAATGATACGCATGATATTGTTATATTAGATGATGCTTCAAATGATGGAACATGGGAATGGATTGATTCTTTAAATAAATCCTATATCAAAACATATAGAAACGAAGGACCGGAAAGAGTTGGACATACCGTTTTATATGATATTGGTATTAATATTGCAAAAACTCCGATAGTAACAATATTACATTCAGATATGGTAGTAACACAAAATTATGTTTATAATATGTTGAAGCATATGAAACCACTAACCGTAGTTTCCGCAACAAGAGTTGAACCGCCATTACATCCACCTGGTCCTGAAAAGTATGTACAAAATTTTGGAATGGAACCTGAAGAATTTGATTTGAAAGCATTTGAAAAGTTTGTATATGAAACCGAATATGTAAAACAAGATGAAACTACAAATGGTATATTTGCACCTTGGATGATTTATAAAGAAGATTTTACATCAATTGGTGGACATGACCTTTTATTTGCACCGATGGAATTAGAAGATTCAGACCTTTTTAATAGATTTCATTTACAACAGTATCAATTAATACAAAGTAGGGATGCGTTTGTATATCATATGACTTGTAGAGGAAGTAGATTTAAAGATGGAGTAAAAATTGAAAGAATTATTGATTTACCAGATGGAACAAAATGGTACAAGCCAGAAGATTCAGTAGAATATACTTTGTTAAGACAAAACAAATTTAAAGAATGGTGGAGAAAATGGCATACTGATGTATTGCACGATGACCTTATGATGCCGATTGTGGGAAATCGTTATGATACAACATTTGTTGTGCATAATTGCAATGAACATCTTTTAAAAGCATTAGAACCTTGGTGTGATAGAATATACGTTGATTGTGATTATAAAGAGTTTGCTCAAAAAGAACAAACCGAATCTATGTTTGATTTAAGTGATAAGTTTCATTCAATTGGTGAAGAAATGAAAGGAGATGTTCAAATTCTTTTTGATGGTTCGCAATTAACTACTAATCATTTCCAAACTTTTATAAAAAATATTCCATTTATAGTTCAACAAACTGACCAATTAGGAAGTTTTCAATGGGATATGTTTCAAATACACATATTTAATTTAAACACAAAAGATATGGTCCCACCATTCTTTAAAAATATATTTTAATGGCGAAGAAAAAAACACTTATTTGTATTCACGTAATGCCATCTGAATTGGAAATGTTTGAAAGATTAATGTTCCAATTTAGAAGAGCTCTACAATATACAAATGAAAATGATGATATTACATTTAAGGTTACATTGAATTTAAATCCAAAACTTACGGATTGGGAAAATAGTGAATATAAACAGGGATATTTTGTTAGTAGGTTTGGTATCCTTTTTAATGGTATTAAAAATATTAACGAAATAATTCTTGATGAATCTTGTTGGGGAACAACTCAACAAAAAAGAGATTCAATTAAATTGAATTATGACCAATTTATATTTTGTGATACTGATATTTTGTTTCATGAATTACAACTTAGATATCAATTAGATGTTTCATATCAATTGGATGGAATTTATATAGTATCACCTTCTTTGGCAAAATGGTGGGATGCGAGTTGGGATGTATTGTGTCATTCAGATTATAAGGATGCAGTTTATGGATATGCATTGGACAAGAAAATGATTGAAGGAGCATATACTCAGAAAGTTGGTAAAATGGTTGCTCAAAGAATTCCAACTATTAAATTTGGATGTGGGATGCATACTTTATATTCTAAATCATTTTGGGAATTTGTAGGAATACCCGATGAGTTGGGTGGATATGGACCAGAAGATACATATGGAATGGAAGCAGCTAAAGTTGCTTTAAAATTAGGATATGATATACAACAATATGTTTTAGATGGTCTATATATTACCGAAGATTATCAAAATAGGGTTCCAGAATTTGCGGATAAAATAAAACCAATAGATAAGAAAAAAGAGTTTTATGATAAGGCAAATGCTATGGGAGCCGTACTTGTCAAAGATTTTGCTGTAAAATTATTACAAAATAATCCACCTAATCAACAAATCTAATATTTATAAAGGTAAAATTAGATTAAATGGAATCAATTAAACAAAAAATTCGCTCTATAATAAGAGAAAATTTCATAAAAGAGATGGGTAAAAATGATATGCATCTCAAAGCTATTATGAAATATTATGATAAAGGTACTCCTTCAACCAAAAAGCAAGTGGCTATCGTAGTATCGGCAAATAAAAATGCAAATAGAGGTATGATTCTAAATGACCTTATGGATATGGATTATCACGAGATTTTAGATGTGGAAAAGAAATTAAAGTATGTAAAAGAATACTTTGATAAGAAGGGAAATGAAAGAGTTGCAGTAGCGTTACCTCAAACCGAAGAAGAACCACAAAAAGAAATCTAATATGGAAAATTTGGATTATGGTTACACAGAAATCCAAAATACATATTCCGGTTCAGCATCCGATTTGATGTTTTTTCCAACTGGAAGTACACAATGGGTTTTGGATTGGTTTGAAATGAAGAAAAAATAATGGAACAAATGGATAACATATATTCAGTATTAATAACCGCCTGTACGGTATTAGGTAGTGCAGCGGCTTTCCGTTTCTATGAAAAGAAATCAATGAGAAAGGAGAGAGATGAGGAATTTATCAGACACGATTGCAGAGACCGTATTTCTAAATTGGAAGCACTTTTAGTACAATCATCAAAAGAGAAAGATGAAATGCGTAAGATGATTATAGAGATGACTGCAAAAATTGCTGAATTAACTGTGAAAGTTGAATTCTTAACCAAAGAAAACGATAAGTTGGAAAAAGCAGTTCCAAAAGCTAAAAGACAATTGAACGGATAATGCCAATATCAAGAACGTTATTTACAGAAGATAAAAAATTAAGAGTATTTGATTTTGATGATACGCTTGTCAAAACAACTTCTTTTATATATGTAACCCACAAAGACGGAAAGAAATCAAAACTAACACCTGGTCAATATGCAGTTTACAAAGAAAGACCTGGAGATGTGTTTGATTATACTGATTTCCAAAAAGTAACTAATCCACAAATAATAAAGGGGTATTTTGAACTATTAAAAAGAATGTCAACGGCGGATAGTGGTAGAACTATTTACATATTAACCGCACGTTCAGCATACAAACCGGTTTATGATTTTATTAGAGATAGTGGTATTAGAAATGTAATGGTAGTTGCGTTGGGTGATGCTAATCCTGAAAAGAAAGCAGATTGGATAGAAGCAAAAGTAAGAGATGAAGGATATGATGATGTTTTCTTTGTAGATGATTCTATTAAAAATGTGGAAGCAGTTAGAAAAAGATTAAAATTATATCCAAAAGTAAAACAAAAAATACAACATATAAAACATTCGTAATATGCAATTAACTTTGGTTTCGGTAGATTGTTCTAAAGGAGATATTAATAAATCTCTAAAAGAATTTAAAAGAAAAGTAATTAACTCTGGACATATTCAGGAGTTAAGAGATAGAAAAGAATACAAAAAACCAACAACGATTAGGAGAGAGGAAAAACAAAAAGCTATTCGTAAAGAAAAATATAAACATAGTTTGGATTCATTTTCCCCTAAAAAGAAAGGAAAGGGTGAGAATTCCCTTTAGTAGTTATTTTAGATTTCGGATATATTTATTTGTGTATCATTATAAACTGACGAAACTATAAAATGGCATTAACACTCAGAAATACAAAAGGGTCCCCGCTTACAGCTACGGAAATGGATAATAACCTTACCTATTTAGAAACGGTAGGGGTAGCAAGTGGTTCGATAGATATTTTTACTGGCTCATTATCTTATCCAAATATTAACAAAATTAAAGTTGCGGGACAAATCCAAGCTTCAAATTCAAGCGGAGTTGTTACTCTTAGCGTAGTAGGTGCTATTGGTTCATCTGGAACTGATGGTTCATCTGGTAGTGCGGGAAGTAGTGGTTCATCTGGTAGTGCGGGAAGTTCTGGTTCGGCAGGAAGTAGTGGTTCATCTGGTAGTGCGGGAAGTGGTGGCTCATCGGGAACTTCAGGAGCAACTGGTTCAACCGGCTCTGCAGGAAGTAGTGGTACATCTGGACAAAATGGTGATAAGTTCACATCAACATCAACAACATCAAATGATATAGGTGTTGGGGCAAAAACTTTCACAATAGATACAGGATTACAATGGACTCCTGGACAACAAACAATTATTTCAAAAGATGGTAGCAATTATATGGCAGCTACCGTTACATCTTATAATAGCGGTACTGGTCAATTTGTAGTAAACGTAACATCGGTAACAGGTAGTGGAACCGGTATAACAAGTTGGTATATTAATACTGCAGGTGCAACCGGACAAGCTGGTACTGCGGGTAGTGCAGGTAGTGGTGGCTCATCCGGTACATCTGCAACTGCAGGTAGTGGTGGTACATCTGGGCAAGACGGCACTTCCGGTGTAAATGGCACATCTGGTACTTCTGGCGCAAATGGTGGTCCTGGTGCACCTGGCACTTCTGGTACATCTGGAAGCAGTAGCACATCTGGAACATCTGGAACAACCGGTTCAGCAGGCACAACCGGTTCAGCAGGTACAACTGGTACAGCGGGTAGTGGTGGTTCATCTGGTACATCTGGTACCGGTGGAGCTTCTTTCCCTTACGATGGAAGAACAACTGCTGCAATAGTAACGGGTTCGTTATTTGTAAGTGGTACTTTTTATGTAACCGGTAGTTCTTATTCAGACGCACTTTATGTTAAAGGTGTAAAGATACCAACGAGTAGTGCTGATATTAAATTAGCAGATGTTGATGGGTTTTCCGCATTTTCATCATCAGTAGATAGTAGAATAAATGCAGCAGGAGTAGGAGGTGGTGGTGGTACTGGTATATTCGCTGCTACGGGTTCTACAAGTGTACCTGGTGGATTTGGTGGTACATTTTTTAACGCACATGCAAATATAGGAATTATAGGACGTGCTGTTGTGAGTGGTGCATTGGGTGTGTATGGTACATTGTATTTAAATACGGGTAGCATAGTTTCTTCTTCAAATCAAATTAATTTAGAAAATACAACCGGATTCACCGCATTTTCATCATCTTTATTGACTAAGATTGGTGCTGGTGGTTTGAATCCGATTTCCGTTCAATATAACGCAACACCATTAGTTCCTTCGGTAGAGAGTATTAATTTTACTGGACCTGGTGTTGTTGTAACAAATGCAAGTAGTTCTATTACAGTAACTATAACAACTGGTTCAGCGGGTGGTGGTGTTAGTGGTTCAGCTGGAAGTTCTGGTACATCTGGAACATCTGCAGAAAGTGCACTGTTAACCGTTAAAACTGCATTACAAGAATTTAGTGGTATAGCATCTTTAACATTTAGTGGTAGTGGTATTACAATTTCTCCATCAGGTTCTACCGGAGTAGAAATAGGAATTACTGGTGGTGGCGGTAATGGTATTGCAGGTTCAAACGGTACATCTGGAACATCTGGTTCATCTGGAGCGAGTGGCACAAGTGGTATAAACGGTTCGGCAGGAACAACCGGGTCATCTGGTACATCTGGCACATCTGGTATATCTGGATCACAAGGTACAAACGGTACATCTGGAAGTTCTGGAATTAATGGTACTGATGGGTTTAATGGTTCAAACGGTACATCTGGTTTAGGAGTAACATTGACGATTAAGGATACTGGTATTACAACTATTAGTAATTTAACAGCACTTACATTTAGCGGAAGTTTCTCAATATCACCTTCGGGTAGTGGTGGTGCAACCGTTTCAATAAATTCAAATATAGAAGTCACCGGAGCTCCTGGAGGAACAATATCTGGTTCTCAACAATTAAGAGAATTAGGATATGCAACAACCGGTTCAAACACATTTACAAATACCCAAATATTAACTGGTTCATTATTTGTAACGGGAACACAAGTTACCATATCCGGTTCACTTTGGGCACAATCACTTCAATTACCTTATTCTTGGTCATTGATACTTCCTTTACAAGAAGGATTTATGTTAGCAGGTTCACCACAAGGATACCTAACCGCAATAAGAACTTCTTCGTTAAGTGGAGTTGGTGAAGCATCTTCTGGCGGACCGTTCACACAAACTGGTTCTTATTATAGTGCCGTAAGTGATATATTGATTAGTGGTTCAGTAAAAATATCTGGTTCAATAAGTGCATCGGCATTCGCAATTACAACACCAGGAACACCTGAAATTGCATCATCAACTGATATTATTTTAAATGCAGCGAATTCTGTAAAAATAGCATCATCTTCTTTGAAACTTGCATCTTTTACGAATAATCAAACTGCAAGTGTTGTTGCTGAAAATGGAGCTCTCATATATAATTCGTCTAAAAATAAAATAGGATTATACGCAAATGGACAGTGGGTATATGATATGGGTGTTTTCCCTTATGACGGAAGAGCAGAGATTACTGGTTCCCTTTTAGTTCAAGGTTCAACATTACAAACTGGTAATAATACCTTAATTGGTAATACAACATTGAGTGGTAGTATTGAAGTAAGCGGTAGTTCTAATTTCAGAAATAGTTTATTCATTATAACCGGTTCAACTTACTTTACTGGTTCGCATGAAGTAAAAGGTAACACTATATTTAGTGGTTCATTGAGGGTTAGTGGTTCTACATATATTGAAGGAGATTACTATAAGAATGGAAATAGACAGTTTAATTACATTTCATTAATTAATACTGGTTCTGTATTACTTTCTTCTGCAACTTTATATTCCGCATCTTTTATTAATGGACCATCGCCATATTATGTTCATAGCGGATTTAATTTAAGTGGTAGTTCTGCCGGTGGTGCATTGACTAAGATAGTTGTAGAAAATACTGGAATTTACAATCTTCAATATTCCTTCCAATTGGATACGAATGATAATGCAACTGCAACACTATATGTTTGGGTAGCTAAAAACGGAACCGATATCGCATACACAAATAGTATATTTGGTGTGGCTGATACGGGATATACTGTACCTGCGTGTAATGTTGTATTACAACTTAGTGCTGGAGACCATATTGAATTAAGATACGCTACACAGGATACTAACTTACAATTGGCAACTGTTAGTAGTTCGTTAGTTCCTGTAAGACCTATTGCACCGGCTATTATAACAACTGTAACGCAAGTGGCATAATACAATGAAAGAATACAACGTTATCTTAAAAAAGGATATAGACTACGATGGATTTTGGAATGATATGGAAAGTGATACCGATGGTGGTAAACTTTACATCCCAAACCGCGTAGTTCAATATACAAACGAAAGACCTGCATCTCTTCGCCAATGTTGGTATTTGCTGACTGATGAAGAAGTAGAACAGCTTAAATTAGACGATAGGGTTTTGGATGTGGAAATTCCACCTGAGCATAGAGATGACCTTATCATAACTCATAATGCAATACAAATTTCAGATTTTACTAAAACAACTTCTGATAGTGGAGCATATGTAAATTGGGGATTAAAAAGAGTTATTTCAGAAACAAACAATTATGGTACTGATACAACCCCATCATCAACTCCAAATGAATATCCATATACACTAACAGGTAAAGGTGTTGACGTTGTAATTCAAGATAGTGGTATTCAAGTAGACCATCCTGAATTTCAAGATGAAAATGGTGTAAGTAGAGTTCAACAAATAGATTGGGCTGCAGCAAGTGGATTGGCATTCACACAAAACGTAAATCATTATAGAGATTACGATGGACATGGTACGCATTGTGCGGGTATAGCTTGTGGTAAAACTTTTGGTTGGGCTAAAAATGCAAGAATTTATTCTGTTAAATTGAGTGGATTGGAAGGGAGTGGTGATAGTGGTACTGGTATATCTACAACTTATGCATTTGATTGTATTAAAGGTTGGCACAACAATAAACCAGTAGACCCAACAACCGGTGTAAAAAGACCAACTGTTGTTAATATGAGTTGGGGGTATTTGGATTTATACGATAGTGTTTCTTCAATGTATTATAGAGGAAGTAGTACAACATCTAATATAAGTACGGGTGCACAAAGACAGACAAATTATGGATTAATGAATTTATCTGGAGCAGCTTATGGGTACAATTATATAACAAACGTTAGAGTGGCTTCCGTTGATACTGATATAGAAGAAATGATTGATGCTGGTATTATAGTTTGTATCGCAGCTGGGAATCGTTCTCATAAAATAGATGTTCCCGGCGGACAAGATTATGATAACTATGCAGTTACAGATCAAGGAAATTTATATTATCATAGAGGTTCTTCTCCCTATACAATTAGAGGATTAATGGTTGGTAATTTGGATAGTTCCGTAACTGCATTTGGAACTGATAGAAAAGCAACATCAAGTGAATGTGGACCGGCTGTTGTAATTTATGCACCAGGTACTAATATAATGAGTGCAACATCAACTACCAATAGATGGGGAAGTGGCTCACAAAATTATTATTTAAATTCATCTTATAAGCAAACAAATATTAGTGGTACTTCAATGGCAGCTCCACAAGTTGCCGGAGTGTGTGCTTTATTATTGGAAATGAATCCAAAAACAACACCAGACTTGATACGAAACTACCTTTTTAATAAAGGTACTGAAACTATGTATAGTAGTGGATTAGATTCGTGGGATGATACCCGTAGTCCTCAAACTATTCTAAGTAAAGTTTTATATTTTGTATTCGGTAATGATAAATCAATTGAATTAAAAGGACAATTTAGTAAGTATCCAAGTTTATTGAGAGTGAGAGAAAAAATTCAATAATTAATACTTATTTAAAACAAAGTTATGATATATTGGTTTACTGGTCAGCCAGGTGCGGGAAAAACAATTCAAGCTACAAAACTCAAAGAATTTTTACAAACCGAAAAACGTAATTGGAGAAAAGACGTATTCCACATTGACGGTGATGATTTGAGAGAACTGACACTTAATAAAGATTATTCAGAAGCAGGTAGAGTGCAAAACATTAAAAATGCACAATTACTTGCTTTTTTCTTAAATGCAAAAGGATGTGATGTGGTTGTATCTTTAGTATCACCATATAGACAATTGAGAGAAGAATTTAAAAATGAATGTGGTGAAAACATAATTGAAATATATGTACATACCAATCGTAAAAGACAGAGAGATGACTTTAAAGTAGAAGGGTATGAAGCACCGGAAGTAAATTATTTTGATATGGATACAACATCAGAAACTCCAATACAATCATTTACAAAATTAATACATTTTTTAAAAGATACAAATAAGTTATAGTATGAACAAAATAGAAGAAATTTTTACCGCGTGGCGAATAGCCTTCAATCCAAATGACAGACAAGCTGCATTAGCTTCAGAACGAATTCAAATTTGCGATAAGTGTGAGCATAAAAAAACGGTACCAGTAATTCACTGTGGAGTTTGTGGATGTGCACTAAAAGCTAAAATATTTTCACCAGTTATTTCGGCTTGTCCTAAAGGAAAATGGGGAGATGTTGATAGAAAACATTTAGTAAATAAAAATAAAGAAAATTACGATACACTTAAAAAAGATTCAGAATGAAAAAATATGCATTATTCATCGGAAGATGGCAAACATGGCACGCTGGACACGAATGGTTAATTAGTCAACAATTAAATGAAGGAAAAAATTGTTGGGTAGCAATTAGAGATGTGGAAGTAGATGAAAACAATCCAAAAACGGCACATCAAGTTCTTATGGATTTATCAAAAGAAAAATTCTTTATAGATAACTCAGATAAAATTTTATTATCAATTATTCCTGATATTGAAAGTGTAAACTATGGTAGAGGTGTTGGATATGATGTAATATATCACCAACCACCGGCTAGCATCGAATCAATAAGTGGTACTGGTATTAGACAAGGCTATATGGATACCAATGGTGATATAATAATTTATTCGGAAATTAAAAATGATAGTTCAGAGAAAGAGACACATAGCTAAAACCATCTCATATCGAATTGTAAGTACTCTGGTTGGATTCTTATTGATGTGGTGGATAAGTGGTTCAATTAAAATTGGAACTGCATTTGGGGTAGCAGAATTGGTTTATAAACCCATTCAATATTATATCCACGAAAGAATTTGGTACAAATGGATAAAATATGGTCTGAAAAAACAAAATTGATATACTTATATTAAGAAATAAAATAAGTCTATCAAAATTGTTATGGAAGAACAAAAAGAATTTAAAGAATTTACAAACTTTGACCCTACAAAAGACCTTTCACTGGCTCCACAAAGGAGAACGAAAAGGGGATTGGGTGCAAGACCTTTATTAGAATCTGAAATAAAGGATATACAAAAGAAAGCTCGTTCAGCAGCCGAAGCGGCTAAATTACTTGGTGTTTCTTATAACACTTATAAAAAATATGCAAAAGAATATGGTTTATTTGAGGACCTAAAAAATCCATTTGGTATCGGTATTCGTAAAGGTACTAGTACAAATAGCGGGTATCATGCATTAGATGATATTATAGCAGGTAAACATCCCAATTATCCTATATGGAAACTAAAAAGAAGATTACTTCTTAGTGGATATATGGAAGAAAAGTGCTGTAATTGTGGATTTCAAGAAAGAAGGGTTGTTGACCACAGAGTTCCATTAGTTTTGGACTTTTTAGATGGTAATAAGAAAAACCACCTGTATGATAATCTCCGAATGTTGTGTTTCAATTGTTCGTTTCTAATCAACGGAAACCTTACAGGTCCTAGAAAAGAATATGAATATTAATTTGGTAGATTCAGAAAAAAGTATTATATTTGTAATTAAACATTAAAAACATAAATTATGGCTAAGTATTTTGAAGTTACAGTGACCGTTCAGCACGAAGTAGATGGTGGTAAAGGCGGTACAAAGATTAAAAAAGTTAAAGAAAACTATTTGGTAGATGCTATGACAGTTACCGAAGCAGAAGCTAGAGTGGTAAAGGAATTTGAAAAAGCAGGTATTAATTTGGATTATGAAGTATCTGCTGCAAGAGAATCTAAAATTTTACAAGTTATTAAGTAATGGCTTTTGAAACTAAAATAGAGGAAATAAAAGAAGTAGTATTAAGGAGAGTTCCACCCGGTGACCGTTGGCAACCGGTAGACTCTCCTTCTACTATTTTGGAGTCCCTAACTGATGGATTAGAATATCAATTTCAGAAAACAGGACAAACAGAATTCTTCTTATCGGCTCGTAAAGGAACCGTAGAAGTAATATATAAAGAGGAAGTAAAAGTTGAAAAACCAGTTACTAAATACTCTTTATATGGTGAAAATTAACGTTGGTTTACGAAAAAAGTATATATTTATAGATAAACCTTAAAACAAAAATTATGGGAACAATTTTAATTATTGTGGCTGTTCTTGCAATCGGCGGAGCATTCGCTTATTTTGGAATGAAATCTGGTAAGATTGAAGATAAAAACAACAATAACATTCCTGATGCTATCGAAGAAAAAATCGAAGAAGTAAAGGAAGTTGCAGTTAAAGTAAAAAAAGTAGCTGATAAAGCTAAGAAAGTTGCTAAGACTGTTGTTGTTGAAAAGAAGAAGCCAGCAGCTAAAAAACCAGCAGCTAAGAAGACAAAGTAATCAATGAAACATCTTTTATCCGAGTTATCTACTATCCAAAAAGAGATTAAGGAAATCAGAACTAAACTATTCGCTGAAATAATCACCGAAGGAGTTGATGATCCTGGTATTCTTAAATGTATCTTTTTGGCTGGTGGACCGGG
>JACCDP010658943.1_pt1 | contig 47156 bp, 33 predicted proteins | sample 7445841 | NCBI WGS metagenome assembly JACCDP01 (sample SAMN15323441, study PRJNA562643) | freshwater metagenome | isolation source: river surface water | place: USA:Blue River Watershed | collected 2017-08-17
AAAATGATTCGCCTACCCATGAGAGTGTTTGGTTTTCGTTTTCAATGATACAACCTTCGTCGAGCATAATGCGCAACGTTTCTATCAATAATTGCTGTTGGGTTACCGGGAAGTGCTTGAGCACGTAGGATACTTTGCTGTTGGGGTGTTTTAACAATTCTTTGTGCCAAAATTTTCGACTCCTGGCATCGCCCGCGATGCGGTCTTTTCGTTTACAAACATCGCATGTGCCACAGGATGGCGGCTGTGTTTCTGCCGTAAAATGACTGCGCCAAAAGGCACTCCTGCATTCGTTGCTTTGAGCATAGTGGATGAGTTGGTCAAGGGCTTCCAGTCTTCTGTGGAGCAGTCGCTGCAGCAGAGGCATGTTCAAGCTAGGGTAGAGACTTCTCGATTCAGTAAGGAAGAGCATGGGCCATTCTGTTGCGGGTTGATAGCGCATTAATTGCAGCTTTTCCATTTGCCCCAACATGCGTTGCACTTGCAAGATTTCTTCGTTGGATACTTCGCGATCAAAATCGCCTTTACGAAGTCGGCGGGCCAATGACGCCTCATGAATATTTACGGGGTGATCAAAAATGCCACCATGTCCGCGTAGCAGACTATCGAGTAGGATGCCATAGGCGGGATGTTGTTCTTTGAACGCATAGATTTCATCGTGGGGGCCGGTCATCATGACGGTGGCGGGCTGCCAGTTGCCTTCCATCCACTGCCACTGTCCTAGTATTTCTAGGGCTTTCACGGCATAATATAGGTTTTTGGGATGCAGGTTGAGTTGCTGGGCGATGAGGGCTAAGTTTACGGGGTGTGATTGCCATTCGCCTTCGCCATCGGATATTCCCAGGGCGTTGAGTATGCCATGGTAAGCGTGCTTTAAGATTTCCTCGGAGGGGTGTTGTTGCAGGAGCGATTCGTGAATTTCTTTCCAATCGTTGGGGTGGTGTAGGAGCACGCAATGGCTTAACTGGCCATCCCGGCCGGCACGGCCGGCCTCCTGGTAGTAATCTTCAGGGTTTTTGGGTGGGAAGCTGTGAATGACCAGCCGCACATCGGGTTTGTCAACCCCCATCCCAAAGGCATTGGTGCAAACCATCACGCGAACGGTGTTGTTTACCCATTGGTTTTGGCGCTCGCTGCGCTCGCTGTTCGATAAACCTGCATGGTAAAAACTGGCGGAAATGCCTTTTTCTATCAGTATCCTGCAAAGGTTTTCTACCGACTTTCGGGTATGGCCAAAGACCAAAGCACTGCCCTGTGATCGCCCCAAAATTCGAACGATGTGGTTGGCTTTGTCTTGACTTTCCAATGCGTGAAAAATGAGGTTGTTTCGCGAAAAATCGCCCCGATGAATATAGGGGTTGCGCAGTTGCAATCCCTGTATGATGTCGTCTTGGATCCACGCAGGCGCACTGGCCGTAAAGGCCGCCATTGGAATCCCAGGCAGCAACTGTCGCAGCTCTGATAAACGTTGGTAGGAAGGACGGAAATCCTGTCCCCACATGCTAATACAATGGGCTTCGTCTACCACCAACAATTGCACGTTGAGGTTGGGCAAATACCCCCGAAAATTTTGGGTGGCCAACCGCTCTGGTGACACGTATAGCAGTTTGTAAGTCCCGTGAAGCGCGTGTTCTAGGGTGTTTTGGATTTCTTGTCGCGACAATCCCGCATGCAACGCTGCTGCAGGTATGCCTTTGCGATTGAGTGTTTCTACCTGGTCTTTCATCAGGGCGATGAGCGGAGAAACAACCAAGGTGGTGCCAGATTTTGATACCGCTGGAACCTGAAAGCAGATGCTTTTGCCACCGCCGGTTGGAAGCAAGGCCAGGGTGTCATTCCCCTGCATGAGACTTTCTACAATCGCCAATTGGCCTGGTCGAAACGCATCGTATCCCCAATGTTTGCTGAGTATTTGATGGGCCAGGTCGCGCATGCGGTAAATGAAAACGGGGTGGGTTAGTCTTGGATGACTTGCTGACGGAATTTGTCAACGCTGTTATAAATCCCTTTGAAAAACTGATTTCTAGATTTTTCTGCCACCAAACTCAGCGGAGTGCTTTTGGAGATCATGTTGTTGAGCCAATGTTCAGTGATCTCGTTGAAATAGCGGTTGTTGGATCGAATGAAATTGAACGAATTGTGTCCGATATAACTCGCTTGGTGCGTATCCGACGTAAGGAAAACCGTATTGTTACCAATCATCAACTCAGAGCCATATAGGGCGTATTCGGTGTCGTTGGATAGGTTTTTCAGTGGGTTGTATTTCTTGCCATTTTCGGCTTGCTTGGAGGCCATGGCGAGGATGCCGTCGAGGTCTTCAAGGACGCTCAAAACGGTTTCTTTTTCCGCAAAAAATCCAGCTTCCCAATAGAATTTTATCTGTTGAATGGTGCTCTTCAGGGTGTCGTCGTTCCAAAGCTCAGTGGTTGGGATGCTCATGAACATATCGCGCAGTTTGGGCACTTCTTCGAGCCAGATGTTGGGCAACTGAATTTCTTCCACTTTTCTGCCTTGCAAAGCGGTGGAGTTAAGGATGCTCTTGTTCCAATACATCATTTTGAATTGGGCCAGTTTGGGGAAGAAGAAGTGATAGAACACCGGCAAATCCTCTGCGGCGTATATGAGGCGGTGGTTGGGGTATTTCATCATCCACGACAAATCGCCATGAAGTACTTGGAGGTATTGGTAAAAGCTCTCTGAATCGGCGGTGAGTTTGTTGATGCGGAAGGCCACCATGTTGGAGTTGACTTCAGACAGGGCCTCAAGTGGGATGTTGAAGTGCTTGCAGATGGCGAAGGTTTCGGAGAGGGTAATGTCGGTTTCACAGCGCAAACGTCGGTATACCGAATCGAGGCTGATTTGCAATAATTCACTGAGTTCTTCCGCCAAGCTGATGTGCATGGGGGCGGAGCGTTTCAGCAATTCGATGAAATTATTCTGTACGGTGTTCGACATAACTATTTGCGATTTTCCGTAAAGCTAAAAAATTTCTGTTGCAAAAAATGCAACTTTTCATAAAAAATGATGAGAATCTTTGCGAAAAATGCAATTATTGGGCGATGGGGTAGTGATTTATGCTAAAATCCTTAAAATGAAATTTGTCTTCTGCGGTAATCCGTAAGGTTTGCTGGGGTGGTACATCGACCTTTGAAAAAAATAAACCCATGAAAAAGAATCTTATCAATTGTTTCAAAGGGCTTGTGGTATTGGTGTTGGCTTTGTCTGCCACCCGCACAAGCGCCCAAGTTGCGGGCAAACCAACCATCGCTATCATTGATTTTGATACGCGTGGATATACTGCCGCCAACCAAAGCCAATGCATTCAGCACATTATCAATGAGTTGGTGCGATTTGGGGATTTCGAGGTGATGGACAAGTATGACATAGAGTACATCGCCAAGCGCGACACCCTAAAAATGACCGGCTGTTTCTCGAAAATTTGTTTGGCGGAATTTGGCAAGCGGTTGAAGGTGCAAAAAATCATCACGGGCAGTATTTCTCAATTGGGAGAAAACGTGAATGTGAGTGTGCGTTTGTTGGATGTAGAATCGGGGGTATTTGAAAAGAGCTATGTGAAGGAGTTTTTGAACATTCCTGGCAATGAGCTTTCGATGATCCGTGTTACGATGAACGAATTGTTTGGCAAGGCGAATGACCAAGATTTGGTAAACAAATTGACCAAAAAGGCCGAGTTCGACAATTCCATTAACAACCCATACCAGTTGCGCTTGAAGAGCGATGGTCCGAGAATGGGTGTTACCGTACTTACTGGGGAATCTGCAGCAATCATCAGACGTCCAACCAACGAAGGCGGATACGATGGCATGCCGTACATGTTTCAGTTTGGGTATCAGTTTGAGAAGCAGTATTTGAACGAGGGGAATTTTCAGGCATTGTTCGAGTTCATCCCTACGGTTACTGGCTTGGATCAGGGTAGGTTTATTCCGAGCGTGACGTTTTTGAATGGATTGCGTAACAACGTAAGCGGCTGGGAATTCGCCTTTGGTCCTACGTTCTCGTTTTCAAAATATTTAGACGAGTATTCTGTTGACAATGGCAAAACATGGACAACGAACTATGCGGCGAGTGCGATGACGCGCAGTGTTCCTGATAGTAGGGGCGATGTGACATTCACTACCGGGTTTTTGTTTGCTGCGGGCAAGACATTGAAATCAGGAAAATTGAATTTGCCTGTGAATGTGTATTTGGTTCCGGGTAAATACGGCGTTCGTTTTGGTGTGAGTATGGGTTGGAATGGCAAGTCGCGTTACGAAATGCGCGAGTGATGAAGAAATCAGCAGTGATTTGTATAGGTTTAGTAAAGTGATGGTTAGGGCCCCGCGCAGCGGGGCCCTAACTGTTATTGGAGAATTCCGTCTTGCATCCGCAAAGTGCGATCGGCGATATTGGCCAATGCGGTATTGTGGGTAACGATGACCATGGTTTGGTTGAAATCGCGTTGCAACTGTTTGAAATACTGATGGATGATTTCTGCGTTGGCCGTGTCGAGATTGCCCGTTGGTTCATCGGCAAAAATGACTTGCGGTTGGTTGAATTGCGCCCTTGCAATGGCCACCCGTTGTTGTTCTCCACCAGAGAGTTGAGCAGGCTTGTGATGATGTCGGTTCGAAAGTCCCAAATAATCCAATAACTCAGCAGCGCGTTTTTCGGCCACTTTGTTCGATAGGCCGTTGATTAATCCGGGCATCATCGCATTTTCTAAGGCGGTGAATTCGGGCAGTAACTGGTGGAATTGAAAGACAAATCCTACTTGTTTGTTTCTGAATTGCGCCAATTTCTTTCCGCTGAGGGCTGTAATGTTGGTGTTATTGATCAGGATTTCGCCTTCATCGGCCTGGTCCAAGGTGCCTAATAGTTGCAGCAAAGTACTCTTGCCAGCGCCGCTTGCGCCCACGATAGCAACGATCTCACCGGCCTGAATTTCTAAGTTCACGCCCTTCACTACATGCAAATGTCCATAGTGCTTGTGTAAATTCTTGCAGAAAACCATCATGAAAACGCCAAATTGTGCCCTTAATTGGGTCAAAGTTAGTTATTTTCGCGTCGCAATAATCTAGCATTCTCGCATCAACATGAATATCCACGAGTATCAAGCCAAAGAAATCCTGAAGACATACGGTGTAGCCGTACAAGAGGGATTCGTAGCAGAAACGCCCGAGCAAGCCTTGGAAGCAGCCCAAAAAGTAAAAGAACATTTCCAATCTGATTGGTGTGTGGTAAAGGCACAAATTCATGCCGGCGGACGCGGTAAAGGTAAAATTCAAGGCAGTGAACAGCGCGGTGTTCAAGTGGCCAAGAACCCTGAGCAAGCATCAGAAATCGCCAAGAATTTGTTGGGCGGCACTTTGGTGACCATCCAAACCGGTGCAGCTGGTAAATTGGTCAGCAAGGTTTTGGTTGCTCAAGACGTGTTTTATCCCGGTGCCAGCGAGCCAAAAGAATATTACATGAGTGTATTGCTCGATCGTGCTACCAAACAAAACGTGATCATCTACACCACCGAAGGCGGTATGGATATCGAAGAAGTAGCTGAGCAGCACCCAGAGAAAATCCACAAAGAGTGGGTGAATCCTGCCGTGGGATTGCAGCCATTCCAAGCGCGCAAAATTGCGTTTAACTTGGGATTGGAAGGCAAAGCGTTCAAGGAAATGGTAACTTTTGTTTCTGCCTTGTATCGCGCCTACGATGAAACCGATAGCGCCATGTTTGAAATCAACCCTGTGTTGAAGACGTCTGACGATCGCATCATCGCTGTTGATGCCAAAGTGAACTTAGACGACAACGCCTTGTATCGCCACAAAGCCTTTTTGGAGTTGCGCGACTTGGCAGAAGAAGATCCAACCGAAGTAGAAGCCGGTAAGTTTAACTTGAACTATGTAAAGCTCGACGGTAACGTGGGTTGTATGGTGAACGGTGCTGGTTTGGCGATGGCTACCATGGATATCATCAAATTGAGCGGTGGTGAGCCAGCAAACTTCTTGGATGTAGGAGGTACTGCCAATGCTGAAACTGTAGAAAATGGTTTCCGTATTATTATGTCGGACCCCAACGTAAAAGCCATCTTGATCAATATTTTTGGTGGTATCGTACGTTGTGATCGCGTGGCCAATGGTGTGGTAGAAGCTTACCGCAAAATTGGTGATGTGCAAATCCCGATCATCGTTCGTTTGCAAGGTACCAACGCCGTTGAAGCCAAGCGCATCATTGATGAGAGCGGTTTGAAGGTATACAGTGCCATCACTTTGTCTGAGGCAGCTGCCTTGGTTGAGCAAGTGTTGAAATCCTAATTGATTTTTTTATCGATAAAAAAAGGGAACCCATCGGGTTCCCTTTTTTGTTACTGTACAATCAAACGGGCAGTGCGATTTTGGGTGAATAAGGTCAAAATATCGCCCCTTGTTTGCCGTTTATCTTTGAATTATGAGATTGGCATTTTTTGTCGTGATGTTGACTGGTTTATCGCCCTTGTTCGCTCAAGAAGGCAAGCTGAATCAGTTTCCAGCTGCCCATTTTGATCGCGGGGTGGAATTGTATCGTGAAGGTCGATTCAATGCAGCCGTTGCTCAGTTCAGAAGTTACTTGAATTTGGCCAACGAAGGCAATCAGCGGGCAGAAGCCGAATACTATTATTCTATGTCGAAGCTGAAGGCCGGACATACAGATGGTGTGCCTTCGTTGCAGCAATTCCTAGATCAGAACCCCGGTTCGTTAAAAACCACCGAAGCCAATTTGGCCTTAGGAGATTTCTATTATCTGAAGTCGAAGTATAGCAGTGCGCTGCGGTACTATAAGCAGGTGGATGACAAAGCCATCGACAAGGAATTACGTTCTCAGTTCAATTATCGCAAGGGATATTGCTTGGTAAATGGCAAGAAATTCAAAGAGGCGGTAGAGGTGTTGAAGGCGGTTGCCGATGCTCCCGGTGAGTATCGTGATTTGGGCAGTTATTATTATGGGTATGCCTGTTTGATGATGGGAGATTATCCACAAGCGATTACCGCTTTTGAGCGAATTCGGGATAAGGGGTACGATAATGTGCGATATTATTTGGCCCAGGTTCACTACCAAATGGACAATTACGATTACGCTTTGGCGGAGTTGGAAAAGGTGGGTAAAAAGGTGCCACAAAATCAGGTTCAGTGGTTGAAAGGGAAGTGTTACTTCAGAAAGAATGCATTTGATAAAGCTGCGGAAGCGTATCGTTTGGCTGAATTATCGCCCGACACACTGAAGGTGGAGGAGAAGTACGAAATTGGGTATTCATTCTACCGCACGGGTGATTACGAGGGTAGTGTGATGTGGTTGAGCAGTGTGGCTGCAATGGGTGATAGTTTGTCGCAAATTGCGAGTTTTCAATTGGGCAATGCCTTGATGAAGCAAAAACACAACCGCGAGGCGATGAATGCCTATGCAGAAGCGTTTCGTACAGGGTACAATCCAGATATCGCGGAAATGGCGTTGTTTAATCAAGCCAAATTGGCGATTTTGTTGAACGATAACCAAAGCATTGGGTTGTTGGATAAGTATGTGAAATTGTTCCCTCAGAAGGCCAATGCAAAGGAAGCCACCAAGTTGAAGGCGCGTTTGTTGATCAATACAGACAGTTATCGCGAGGCGGTATCGTTGTTGGATGGATTGGGTGAGTTGGATGCGCAAACCGAGGAGGTATATCAAAAAGTGACCTTGGCCAGGGGGATGGAATTGTATAAGAGTCGCAATTTTTCTGGGGCGTTGGAATTGTTTGAGAAATGTGCTGCACGCAGAGCGAATGCAGATTATGCGGCTCAGGCGATGTTCTGGAAAGCGGAGGCGTTGATGTTGCAGGGCAACGAATCGGCGGCGGTGAGTGCGTATCAGGCGTTTTTGGATCGACCTGCAGCGGCAAGTAGCGAAGTTCAGCCCTATGCTTATTATGGTTTGGGATATGTGAAGTTTCAACAAAAGAAGTACGGAGAAGCCAGTGAGCAGTTTAGCAATTTCACCACCAAAGCGGCGCAGGGTAGGTATGAGGAGCGCATGGTTCATGATGCCTATTTGCGATTGGGCGATTGTTACTTCATGACAAAGCAATTGAATGATGCAGTGAAGGCCTATGCCTACGTAAGTGGGAAAAAAGGGGCTGATGCTGATTATGCCTTGTACCAAAGTGGATTGATTTACGGTTTGATCGACAAATCGGAGGAGAAGGTGAGTGCAATGAAGCGTTTGATTCAGGAGTTTCCCAATTCTCGTTTTGTGGTAGATGCTTATTTTGAGGCGGCGGAAGAATACAATGTAATGGGCAGGACAGCCGATGCCGAGCGCTACTATACCGAGATATTGCAGAAATATCCAAGCAATCCGAGGGCAAACCGGGCTTACTCAACATTGGGTAGGATTTACTATAACTCTAAGAAAATGACCAATGCGGTGGATATTTACACCAAACTGTACGATAATTATCCTGGTACACCCGAGGCCAAGGTGGCTAATGATATGGTGAAGAAGATTTACGCGGAACAGGGCGATGCCAAACTGTATGTAAGGTGGAAGAAGGATCGTGGGGGCATCTCCAATGAAGATCAGGACAGTTTGATGTATGAGGTGGGTTACAATGCCTATGAGAAAGGCGATTTTCCTATCGCACAGAAAGGGTTTGAGGCCTATTTGCAGGAGTTTTCAAAAGGCGGATTCTATTTGTCGGCCCACTACTACTTGGCCCAAACATTTGAAGAGTTGAAAAACAAGGCAGCGGCCATTGAGCATTATTCTGTGGTGGCTTTGGCCAACTCTGGAGAGCTGAAAGAGGATGCTGCGTTGGCGGTATTGAAGTTGAGCGGAGAGAATCCAACTTGTGATCAAGTGTTAGCATTTGTTGAGGTTTTGGAACCCATCACACAGAGTCGCGAGACCAAGCAGAATTGCTGGCAGACCATGATGTATTGCTATGCAAAGTCGGGCAATACAGCCGGCTTGGAAGCGATTTCAGCGAAGGTCTTGGCCGATAATGGAACGCCTGCGGAAATGAGGACCGAGGCTAAATTGACATTGGTTAAAGCGGATATTAAAGCGGGCAAGACAGAAAGTGTACTGGTGGATCTGAAAGCGATCTACAGCAAAGACAACAACCGATTTGCAGCCGAGGCGAAATATGTGGAGGCCCAATACTTATACGGAATTGATAGTTTGGAACAATGTAAGACATCTTGCTATGCGGTTTTGGATGAGTTCAATGGATATGATCTGTGGGTAGGTAGGGCGTTGATTTTGCTGGGCGATGCATTCAAGAAAGAAGGCGATATGTTCAATGCAAAAGCAACATGGAATGGGGTGATTGAGAATTTTGATGTGGCTGAATTGAAGAAGGAAGCCAAGGCCAAGTTGGATCAACTGGCCAGCGAACAAGCGAACAAGCCGTAAGGCAAAATTGGTCGATTTCATATGGTTACAAAGGGGCGGCAACGCCCCTTTGGTTTTTTTGGTCTATATTCGTTATAAATCGATAAGTATGAGAATCATCTATTTACTACTGATATATTGCTTAACGCCATTGGCAGGATTCGCCCAACAGCCGATTTGTTCTTCTACAATAAAGACCAAATACAACACACTTGAGGTTAAAGGCGCAAACTTTAATGACATCAATCCTTACAGTATTGGCTACGCTAAAACCGGTGGCTATTGGGTGGGTGGTTTGGTCAGAAAATCCACCGGCGATGTCGATTTTTTCCTTTCTAAGTTTAATGATACCGGAAAATGCTTGGTAGCTACAGCAATTGGATCCAGTACTTCGGAAACTGGCTATCCCATTCCGGTCTTCCCAACTTCGGATGGCGGCTGCTTGGTTGCGGGTAGGAATAACTCATCCTATGAGTTGGCCTCCATTTCCAAACTTGATAAAAATGGAACCTTGGTTTGGTCAAGACAATCGCCGAGTCAACGTATCGGTGTATATGACGCATTTAGAGGTATACATGTTGACAATAACAATAAAATACTTGCCGTAGGAACCGGTATGCAATTGACAGGGAAGGCAAATTTGATTGCTGCTTTGATTGATTCCAATGGCAATGAAATATGGCTCCGAAATTTTGATTTTGGGGGTGCTCAACATCACTTTAATGCGATTGCCAAAATGGATTCTATCTATACTGTGGTAGGTTGGTGTACTTTCGGTGGATCCATATCGCCCATCATGGCTCAAATCTCAGAAACCGGTCGATTTGTTCGCAGTAATTACTATCCAGCGAACAACACAACCACGTTCAGCGATGTATTGATTTCACCATCGAAAATCATCTATACATTGGGTTATTCGAATACATCATCCGGACAGCATTGCTACCTAACAAGTTTAAAAATGGATGGGACAGTACTTTGGCAAAAGGCCATTGGCTATGGAGGCGATGTGGGAAATAAGTTGTTGATGGATGATGGGCAACTTTGGGTATCTGGAAAATCGTCCAATTTGGGTGCCGCTAATCGAGAATACTATCTTCGTTTAGACACTGCTGGGAATGTTTTGCAATATGGCGGGTTGTTCTGGGACAGTTACAGCTTCTCCTCCAAACACCAAGGTTGGAGTATCAATCGTAGCCATACAGGTGGTTTGGTCGCTGTTGGAGTGGACAATCGATTGTCTATCCCGCACTTTAATATCATCTTTGGTAATCCCTGTCAGACCGAGAATTGTGGCGTTAACAAGATCAATGCACCTAACATTCAATCCATGTCGCTCACACGTCAAGTACTTTCCTGTACTGTAAATGACAATGGCGATCTTACCAAAGAAAATCTCAATGAACAATCACTTCCATTGGGCTTGTCGATCAACTGCAATCAAAACTGCACATTCGATAGTCGGAAGGTTTTGCCAGCTGCACTGACGATATGCAATGGCGGAAGTGATATCTTGACCACCGATGTGCGCAATGCAGATTACAAATATTTATGGAGTAACGGGGATACGGCAGCCAAACATGCATTCTTCAAGCCGGGGATGTATTGGGTGAAGACCTATAATGAGTGTGGAAGTAGGTTCGATACGGTTGTTGTTACGGGCATAGATGCCCCCATTTACAACAAACTAATAGATACGCTGTATTGCGATAAACAATGGCTGAGAAGGGTTGATATGAAGTCCTTGGCAGAAACAACCATCACCTGGGAAAATGGTGATGTGCTATGGAGTCGATCATTTACATCGCCCGGAAAATATTGGTTCGAAATTAAAAATAGATGTGGGGTATGGCGCGACACTTTTGTGATTACACAAGATTCTGCCCCCAAATCGGTGTTGCCGAGCGATTTGAATCCATGTAGCGGAAAATATGTATTGTTGGATGGCACACAGCTGGGGAAAGGGCAATATCAATATCTATGGGAAGATGGATACAAAGGGCCTTCTTTATGGGTCACTTCAAATGCTACCAAAATTCTTAAAACTTGGAATCGATGCGGTAGTATCACTGATACTGTGAACATTGTATTTGGTGAATGTAATTGCCATTTTTACGTCCCTAATGCATTTACGCCCAGGGCGAGTAGGGGGAAGAACGATGTATGGAAGCCAGTGTTTAATTGTAATGCCAATGCGTATTTTAGTATTTATTCACGCTGGGGTGAGTGTTTGGTTCGTAATCAGCCCATTGATGTCCCTTGGGATGGTTACTACATGGGCGATTTGGTACCTGAAGGCATTTACGTCTACATCATCCACGGCAATTATACCGATGCGGTTAAGGGTGGACAGCGACTTGAAAAAAGCGGCACTGTGTTGGTGATTGACGGCGGTAAATAGTCGGCGTTTTGTACTTTGCATAAAAAGAAGAAGGGGGGCGCAGCGCGCCCCCCTTCTTCTTTTTATAGGGTTGTTTAGATTGACTGTTATTTCAAATCCAAAACAGTTGAACCCATTTTGTATCCTTCAGAATAAATCTCTACAATGTACTTTCCAGGTTTCAATTGTGTGTCTGGTTTCCAAACAGTGGGCTGCACTGGCTTCAATTCATTCTCAAATACACTGGTTAACTTGTAAGTATACTTCGATGATTTTCCGTCGATGTCAAACGTACCACCCTGACCGCCATTGGCCAATGTAACGCCTTCTGGACCGGTGATTTTTACATACAAGGTTTTTTCACCCGCTTCTGCTACGTTGTTTTCGTTGATGCTGAAACTGATACGGAACGCCTCTACAGAGCTTGCTTTCAAAGTCCCTGTTTCTTTACCCGTCAGCCACTTTTTCTTCAAGGTCTCAATTTTCACTGCGCTGGCTTGTAAGCGTGATGCCAAACTCTTCAATTTTGTTTTTTCAGCGGTTAACTTGTTGTTCTCGCTATTCAAATTCTCGTTTTGGTTTGTCAATACCTCGTTTTTTGCGATTAACTCTTTGTTTTCGGCTTCAACTTGTGCCAAACGAGCGGTTAGGTCGGCCAGCTGACGATTCAACTCATCAATGCTAGACTGACTTTTTGCTTTGTTGCTTCTTAAATCGGCCACCAACTTGCTAATTTCTTTCTTGCGGGCTACCAACTCTTCAGACAAAATCAAATTATCACCGGCCAAAGCCAAGCTGTCTTTTTGATATTGCTCCAATAATAATTCGGCTTTGGCCAAGGCTTCTTCTTTGCCTTTGAGTGTTTCTTCTACTGCCGTTTTTGCCTTTTCAGTGTTGTCGCGTTCTGTGCTCACATTGTTCAACATGTACAGAAGCACCCCGATGATAATCACCAATATAGCGATGATGGTGTACAATAGGGGTTTGTTGTTGGATTCGTTTTGGGTTTGCATTGTGGTTATGTTTATAAAACTTGTGCAATTAAAACGCAAACTTCTTGCCAAAGCGAATTTTAACCTTGTGATTTGCGATTAATTATGCGCATAACGGAATTGTTGCCCAATTTATTGCTCATCGAACCGAAAGTTTTTGAGGACCACCGCGGGCATTTTTTTGAGAGTTATCGTCAAGATGCCTTGGTAGATTACGGCAATCCCATTTTCGTTCAAGACAATCAAAGCTTATCGCATACAGGCATCCTTAGGGGACTACATTTTCAACGGAATCCCCATGCTCAAGGTAAATTGGTGCGGGTAATTACAGGTTCCGTACTGGATGTTGCCGTGGATGTTCGGAAATCATCGCCCACCTACGGACAGTTTGTAGCAGAAAAGCTCACTTCCTCAAACAAGCGTATGTTGTATATCCCGCTAGGATTTGCTCATGGATTTGTAACCCTGGAAGATCATACCATATTTAGTTACAAATGCACGGATTATTATCACCCTGCGTCTGAGGGCGGTGTGCTTTGGAACAGCCCTTCGCTCAATATTCCTTGGGGTATCGAAAATCCTGTTCTGAGCGCCAAAGACGAATTGTTGCCCGATTTTTCGGTTTTTGAAAGTCCTTTCTAGTCAGATACGATGTCGGACCAACCCACTACGCCTGTTTCTGCGATGCTATCTGATGGCGATGGCCTTCGCTTGAGCGATGCCCAAGGGATTGTGGATGCTTGGATAAAATCAGTAGGCGTTCGATATTTTTCCGAACTCACCAACACGGCTGTGTTAATGGAAGAGGTGGGCGAACTGGCTCGCTTAATGTCGCGCAGCTACGGCGACCAATCCTTCAAAGCCGGAGAAAAGCAAGGGGCCGAGGCCCTGGGCGAAGAAATGGCCGATGTGCTGTTTGTATTGATTTGTTTGGCCAATCAAACAGGGGTGGATCTCACCAAGGCCTTCATGCAAAGCATGGAGAAGAAGACGAATCGGGATGCGGAACGACATAAAAACAATCCCAAATTGGGGTGATTGTGTTTTGTTGAATGTTTGAAAGTTTCGTTGGGGTTTTGTTTAAGAAAACAAAGCGCCGAGATAATCGTTAACTTTGCATAACCGTGACAAAATCGACCATTAGTTCCCGAAAATTAGACCATATACAGTTGGCTTTCGAATCGCAATTGAGCGATGCGGATCATCGGTTTTATTACGAACCCATGCTTTCTGCCCACCCAGAATACTCTGCTATTCCTAAGGTAGATATCGCAGGGACAACCATGCAGGTGCCTTTGTGGATCAGCAGCATGACAGGGGGTGCGGAGAAAGCGGGTAAAATCAATTTGTTGTTGGCGGAAGTTTGTAAGGCCTATGGCCTGGGTATGGGATTGGGTTCTTGCAGGCCCGTGCTTGAAAATTCAGAATACTCCAAAGATTTTGAAATCCGTAAATACATTGGGGATCAGCCGTTGTTCGCCAATTTGGGCATCGCCCAGATTGAGGAATTGATCGCCAATAATCAACTTCAGGCGTTGGTGGATATGGTACATCGCTTAGAGGCCAATGGATTAATCATTCACGTGAATCCACTGCAAGAATGGATGCAGCCTGAGGGAGATCGGTTTGCACTATCGCCAATCGATACGGTAAAGCGGGTGCTTGATTTTGTGGATTTTCCGATCATTGTGAAGGAAGTGGGACAGGGTTTTGGTCCGAAGAGTTTGTCGGCATTGTTGCAATTGCCCTTGGCCGCATTGGATTACGGTGCTTTCGGCGGTACCAATTTTAGCAAATTAGAAAATTTACGCAGGGAGTCTGTGGAGCGCACGTTGTTGGAGCCAGTTCAGCACGTGGGTCATACCGCCCATGAAATGACGGGCTGGGTAAACCAACTCCATGCGTCATTGGGCGATAAGGTCCTTTGTGATAAAATTATTGTATCGGGTGGGGTTAGTACCTTTTTGGACGGGTATTACCACTTGCAAAAACTATCGATGCCCGCATTGTATGCCCAAGCATCGCCCTTTTTGAAATACGCTTTAGAAGGCGAGGCCGCTTTGCATCAGTTTGTGGAAGCGCAAATCAAAGGATTGGCCTTGTCATATACTTATTTAACCCTGAAAGAGAACGCATGAAGCAACCCATCAAAGGTTTTAGCAAACTCAGCAAACAAGCCAAAATAGACTGGCTTGTATCACAATATACTTCGGACCCAAGTGCGAGTGTAGACATGCTGGAGGGCTATTGGCATCAGCAGCCCGAGGTGCAAAAGTTGCACGATGAATTCATTGAGAATACCATTAGCAACTATTACATGCCTTTTGGTGTGGCCCCCAATTTTCTGATTAACGGAAAGATGTACGCCATTCCTCTGGCTATCGAGGAAAGCTCGGTCGTGGCGGCAGCGGCGAAGGCAGCCAATTTTTGGTTGGATCGCGGTGGCTTTCAAGCGAAGGTGTTGAGTATGGTGAAGGTGGGACATGTCCATTTCATCTGGGAAGGCAAAAATGTAGATGCATTGTATCGCATTTTTGAAGAGCATAAAAATCAATTTTTTGTCAATACAGAATCCATCACCAAAAACATGCGCGCGCGCGGTGGTGGAGTATTGAGTTTGACCTTGGTAGACAAAACCGAATTAGAGGCTGGGTACTATCAAATAGAGGCGCGTTTTGAAACTTGTGATAGCATGGGTGCCAATTTCATCAATAGCTGTTTGGAGTCGTTTGCACAAACACTGCGTGATTTGGCTGCCGAACATGCCTCGGAATTGGGCGATGCACCGTTGCAAGTGGTGATGAGTATCCTCAGTAATTTCACCCCGGAATGCCTGGTGCGTGCTGAAGTGCGATGCAAAATCGCTGAGATTGAAGAGGGCAGCGGCATCGAAAACCAAGAGTTTGCCGAGAAATTTTGTCGTGCCATCCGCATCGCCTCCGTAGAGCCCTATCGCGCGGTAACGCACAACAAAGGGATTATGAATGGCATCGATTCGGTGATTATTGCAACGGGAAATGATTTTCGTGCGACCGAAGCCTGTGCGCATGCCTATGCAGCCAAAGATGGTCGCTACACCAGTCTTACACATGCCGCCATTGAAGGTGATGAGTTTCACTTTTGGATAGAATTGCCCTTGAGTTTGGGTACTGTGGGTGGGATTACCAACTTGCATCCCATGGTGCGATTTGCCCATGAGTTACTCGGGTATCCGTCTGCCAATGCGTTGATGCAAATCACTGCGGTGGCTGGATTGGCCCAAAACTTCAGTGCCGTTCGGTCTTTAATTACTTCGGGAATTCAAAAAGGCCATATGAAAATGCACTTGCTCAACATCCTCAATCAATTGGAAGCTACCGATGCTGAAAAGGAAGAGATTGTGGCCTATTTTAAAGATAAAGTGGTAAGTCACTCCGCCGCTGTGGAAGCGTTTATGCGCGTTCGCGGACAGCATCAAGCCCAAGGATAACTGGAAGAATCTTGAAGTCGTTTTATGCTCCCGGAAAAATCTTGCTTTGTGGCGAATACGCCGTAACCATTGGCGTGGAAGCATTGGCTGTGCCGGTTTCCTTAGGACAGTGGATGCATGTTTGGGAATTTGATTCTCCGGGCGGACAGCCTCGCATCCTTTGGGAAGCCAAAGACGTAGCCGGTGTAACTTGGTTGAACGAGAGCTTTGCATTGCCGTTGGAAGCGATGGGCACAGAAGAGCGTGATGAGCGAAAAACCATTCACCAATTGTTGGCATATGCGCCTGCATCTACTTGGAAGCAGGGAAAATCGTATCGCATTGAAACCCAACTCGAATTCGACCGCAGCAGTGGTTTGGGCAGCTCAAGCACGATGGTTTCAAATTTTGCGCGATTCGCACACTTAGATGCACAATGGGTTCAACAACAATTGTTTGGCGGTTCTGGCTATGATGTGGCCATCGCTGATGTGGGCAAGGGATTGGTTTTTTGGAAGGATGAGGAAGAGAATCATTGGGGACCCTGGTCGATTTCGGCCGATTTGACCCAAAACTGGAAGGTGGTTTTCTTGGGCGAGAAGCAAAATAGCAGGACATCGCTGGCCCAAGTAAATGAGCGATTACAAGACATTCAAACCGATGAATTCATGTTTCATCAACTACAGCAAGTAGCTGGCGCGGTAAAAATGGCCCAGCAGGTGAGTATGGTTGAGGCAGGTTTGGAGATGTGGCAGGCGCTGTTGTCTATGGGTTTGGGCCTTTCTACTCCGTATCAACATTTTGGGCTGCAGCCGGTAAAAGGCGGGTTGTGCAAATGGTTGGGTGCTTGGGGTGGCGATATGTTGTTGGTGAATGAAACCTTTGCCGCATCACAAGCTGAATGGCTTGAAAAATATCAGACAACACCTTGGAATCAACTGGTAAAGCAATAATTGAACGTGGAGAAAGCCATGGAACATACAGAAAATAACGCGATTTACACTGCAGGGTACCGATGCCCCTCAAACATCGCCTTGGTGAAGTACTGGGGGAAAAAATCGGGAGGTGTTCAGTTGCCCGCGAATCCGAGTATTAGTTGGAGTTTGGGGGATTTGTATGCCGCCACTACGGTGAAAGCGATGCAGAAGGTTGATGATCAGTCCTTTGTGTTTACTTTGGCCGGTGAGTCAAAGCCCTCCTTTGAGCCCAAAATTGCCCAATTTCTGTCAAAAATAGCCGCAGATTGTCCGTGGTTGAGCGATTTTACATTACTCATAGATTCCGAAAATAATTTTCCGCACGGTACCGGTATTGCCAGTTCTGCTGCGGGATTTGGTGCCTTGGGAATGTGTTTGGCGCATATTGAGCAGTACATCCACGGGTCAAGTGATTTGTCAACCCAAGTGAATGGGATGGACTTCTGGCAGCGCAGTAGCTATTTGTCGCGCATTGGCTCGGGCAGTGCTTGTAGGTCGATGTTCGATAAACCAGCCGTTTGGGGTATGGCCGAGGCCGTTGATGGCAGCAGCGATTTGTTTGCAGTGCCGTTGGATGTGGATATTCACCCCAATTTGCAAGGTTGGAAAGATGTGGTGTTGATTGTGGATGATGGCGAGAAATCGGTGAGTAGCACGGCGGGACATGCGCTGTTGGATGCGCATCCGTATGCTCAGGCGCGATTTGGACAGGCCCAAAAGAACCTGGGTTTGTTGGTGTTGGCCATGCGAGAAGGAAATGTAGGTCAGTTCATCGCCATTGTGGAGTCTGAAGCGTTGCAATTGCATGCCATGATGATGACTTCGTTGCCGTATTATGTGTTGATGCGACCCAATACGTTGGCGATTATCGAAAAAATATGGTCGTTCAGAGAATCATCCAAACTCCCGCTGTGCTTCACGTTGGATGCTGGGGCCAATGTGCACCTGCTGTACGATGGCAAAATAGATGAGACGCTCATGAACTTTGTGCAGACAACATTGTTACCTTATTGCAAAAATGGGCAGTATCTTTGCAGTGAAACAGGAAAACGCCCAATAGCGATCCTATAAAATGGCAGAAATGATCAAAGACTCACTCTACTACGCCAAAATCTTGTTGTTTGGCGAGTATGGTATCATTGAAGATTCAATGGGATTGAGTATCCCGTATCATTTTTTCAAAGGCAGTTTTGATTTTGCTTCTTCGCCGGATTCGGTGCAACGCAGTTCTAACGAGAGCATTCGTGCGTTTGTGTCTCATTTGTCGAGCTTAGATGCGCAAGGCGAATTGCCCTGTGGCTTCGATTTTGACCGTATTCATCGCGATTTGGATGCGGGTTTGTACTTTGATAGTAGCATTCCACAAGGATTTGGTGTTGGTAGCTCGGGTGCCTTGGTGGCGGCAGTGTATAACCAATACGCGGTAAATCCTATCGCTCAAGGCGATGTGATGGTGCAGGATAATTTGAAGCACCTGAAATTAACCTTGGCCAAATTGGAGTCGTTTTTTCACGGAAAAAGCTCGGGTTTGGATCCACTGATTTGTTATTTGAATTTGCCCATTTTGATCAAAGGTCAGGGCGATTTGGGTACTGTGGGTATACCTACCGAGAATGCCGAAGGCAGGGGGGCTATCTTCTTGATGAACTCTGGTTCACCCGGAAAAACCCAAAACATGGTTTCGATTTTCCTGAACCGTTTGAAAGACGATGGTTTTAGGAATATGGTGAAAACGCAGCTGAAGAAACAGAACGATGATTGTGTGAAGTCGTTCCTGAAAGGCGACGTAACCCAGTTGTTCGGACACCTGAAAGGGCTGTCGCAATTGTTGTTGGACAATTTCCGTCCCATGATCCCCGATCAATTTGAGCAGGTATGGCGTCAGGGAATTGAGAGTGGTGCCTATTATTTGAAATTGTGCGGAAGTGGTGGTGGAGGATTTATTTTGGGTTTCACCCAAGATTTCGAGAAAGCAGAATCTTTGTTAAAAGAGCATAAATTGCAGGTGATTTACAAAATGTAATCACCCATGCTCGGCATTCGCAAAAAGCATATTACGGGGTTTGTGTTGTTACTTGGCATTGTTCGCTGGTACAACTTGGCGTTGATTGCGGCCTCGCAGTATTTGTTGTTTTGGTTGGCTTTTTCCGGACATGAATTGGCCCGGGTCTTCTACGATTTTAAATTGCATTGTATTGTGGTGGCCAGCGTGTTTTCTGTGGCGGCGGCGTTTATTATCAATGCTTTCTACGACGTAGACAAAGATTTGGTGAACAAGCCCAAACAAGTACTTATGGGCAAGTTATTGAAAGAGGGGAGTTTGCTCAATTTGTATGTGGTATTGAATTTTTTGGCGGTGGCTTTTGCCATGATGGCATCGCTTCGGGTGATGGTGTTTTTTGTTGGGTACACCGTTTTTTGCTGGTTTCACAGTCACAAGTTGCAAAAATTGCCCGTGTTGCGGGAGGTCTCAGCAAGTTTGTTGACCATGATTCCGTTGTTGGCCATTTGGTTTCACTTTGGTCATTGGCACTGGGGCATGTTTTATTACATGGGTAGTTTGGCTATTCTGTTGTTTACCCGGGAAGTGGTGAAGGACATGGCGGGACACAAAGGCAATTTGATTTTTGGATACAAAACGGTGGTTGTGGCGGCGGGTGTTCGCCGAGCACGATGGGGTTTGGTGGCAATGAATACTGGGTTTTTGATCATGTATTTGGTCTTAAATTGGATTCAGCAAGTAGATCCTGTTTTGCCTAATTGGCGTCCAGATTATTATTTGATGATTTCTGGGGTGTCTTTGTTTACTGGTTTTTGGGTGTCGTGGGCGATGTTTTTTATTCGCGATGACAAAAAAATCCCGGTGATGGATGCCTTTTTGAAATTAGGCATTGTTGTTCATTTATTGAGCATCGTATTGCAGTAGAAATCGGCCCGGCCCGGAAAATATTTGTAACTTGCGGTAGTGACGGAATTGCAGACCCTTTTTGCCCATGTACTGGTGCCAGTGCCAGTTCCGAAGGCCTATACCTATAGGGTTCCGCACGACTGGAATGATTGGATTCATGAGGGGTTGCGGGTGGCGGTTCAGTTTGGGCCAAAGAAGATTTACGCAGGGATTATTCTGTCGCTCAGCGATCTCCCACCAGAGGGATATCAGGCATCGTACTTGCTGGATGTTTTGGATGAATCGCCGATAGTGAATCACAAGCAATTGCAATTTTGGCAGTGGGTATCGAATTATTATTTGTGTTACATGGGCGAGGTGATGGCTACGGCATTACCGGCGGGATATCGATTGCAAAGTGAGACCAAGATTTTGTTGCATCCGGATGCGGATTTGGAAGGAATCAGCAAGGTGGATGTTGAGGAGATGGAGTGGCAGATTTTGGAATTGTTGGGGAAGAAAGACGGGGTATCGCTGGATGAGATTCATCAAAAGTTGGCGGTAAAGAATGTTTTGAAATATGTGAAGTCGCTGTATTTGCGGGGTTTGGTGGTGATGGAGGAGGAGTTGAAAGAGAATTACCGTCCCAAATTCGAGGAGTTCTTGGGGTTGAGTAGTTTGTGGGAGGATGCGGAACTGGCGAATTTGCGATTGAATGCGTTGGAGAGAAAGGCTCCGAAGCAATATGAGGCGATGATGCAGGTTTTGGGCACGGGCAAGCGGGAAATGGCGGTGGCTGATTTGGTGAAAGGGATGCAATTAGACCGTACGGTTTTACGGCAATTAGAGAAAAAGGAATTGGTGGTGATTCAGAAGCGCCGCCGCGATCACCTTCAGGTGATCCGCGGCGGCGAGCAAAATTTTTCCCTCACCCCTGAACAACTGCGAGTGAAATCCCTCATCCAAGAAGCTTTTGCCAACCAACAAGCCGCCCTGCTATTCGGAGTAACGGGTTCGGGAAAAACCCATGTTTACATGGAGTTTGTGAAAGAAACCTTGGCTGCTGGCAAACAAGTCCTGTATCTGTTGCCGGAAGTCGCACTCACCGAACACCTGGTGGCCAAAATGCGCGCATTTATCCCTCAAGAAATTGGGGTATGGCACCATTTTTATAGTTCCCACGAACGCACAGAACTCTACGATCGCATCCTGAAAAACCAAGTCCAATTTGTGGTTGGAACCAAAGGCGCTGTGTTTGCTCCCTTCACGGAATTGGGACTCATTGTTGTCGATGAAGAACACGAATGGAGCTATAAACAGTTCGATAAAAAACCCTTTTATCACGGTCGCGACGCCGCCTTTCAGCTAGCGAAAATTCACGGCGCCAACCTGCTGATGGGATCGGCCACCCCTAGCTATGAAATGCAACATGCCGTGATGCAAAATCGTGTGCAAATGGCAGAGTTGCAGGAGAAATTCGACGGTGGTAAACCAGCGGAATTGATGTTTTTGTCGGTGGGTGAGTTGAAAAAGATCGGACAGATGAACGGGTTGTTTTCTGATCCCGCCAAAGTGGCCATCGCCAAGGCACTGGAGCTAAAACAGCGCGTGGTGGTGTATCATAACAGAAAGGGGTATGTGCCCTATATTGAATGTGAAGATTGCGGACTTACCACGCAGTGCAAGCACTGCGATATTTCGTTGACGTATTACAAGAGTAGCGACAATCAACGTTGCAGTTATTGCGGGTATCAGCAAGCGGTGCCGGCCAAATGCGTGGCGTGTGGCTCTCAGAGTCTGCAGCTGAAAGGTACCGGTACCGAAAAGCTGGCCGAAGAATTGATGTCGCTGTTCCCCACAGCCAGGGTGGGTAGATTTGATCAACAGAGTCTGCGGAAGCGCGATGATTTTCAGAAGATTTTGACGGCCTTTGAGCGCGGCGATATTGATATTTTGGTAGGGACACAGTTGCTGGCCAAAGGGATAGATATTGAGAATATTGGCTTGGTGGTGGTGCCGGATACCGACATGTTGTTACACATCCCTGATTTTCGCAGTCATGAGCGGGCTTTTCAGCAATTGCAACAGTTGTTGGGTAGGGTAGGCAGGCGCGCGGAGCGCGGCCTGATGATGCTACAAACGCACCAACCGCAGCACGAAGTGCTGCGGGCGCTGGCCGATGATGATTATCGCGGCTTGATGAACAACGAACTCATTCACCGAGAGTCTTTTGGGTATCCTCCATTTACCAAACTCCTGAAAATCGATGTGAAACACATCGATGCCCCAACGGCCACTGAGGCCAGCCGGTGGCTGGCCGAACAGCTTAAAAAATCACTGGGCGACCGTGTACTAGGTCCGCAAGTCCCCTCCGTTGCCCGCGTGAAAAATCGCTTCATTCAACAAATTGTGGTCAAGATTCCCAAAGAAAATGCCAAAGTGAATGCCACCAAGCAACTCATTCAACGGGCAAGAGAAGCCGCATTGGCGCACTCCGCCTGGAGAGCCGTTCGCATAGATGTAGTGGTAGACCCCAACTAAACTGCGCAATTCCCGGGCAGATTTCGTAAATTTGTATTTTATTGAACTTTCAACGCAATGGAAACCTCAACCTTGGATACTGTAACCACCACCACCGACTTTTTGCCGTTGAACGGCACCGATCACCTAGAATTTTTTGTGGGTAACGCCAAACAAAGCGCCTACTATTACCAAGTGGCTTGGGGCTATAAATTGGTGGCCTATGCCGGACCTGAAACAGGTGTAAGAGACCGTGCCAGTTATGTGCTTCAGCAAGATAAAATTCGCTTGGTGTTGACCACTTCCTTGGATCCTAACAGCGATATCACGCGCCACCACGCCCAACATGGCGATGGGGTTAAGTTCTTAAGTCTTTGGGTAGATGATGCCACCGCTAGCTTCAACGAAACCGTAAAGCGCGGCGCAAAGCCATACATGGAACCAACCACCTTCGAAGACGAAAACGGTACAGTCGTTATCAGCGGTATTTATACCTATGGTGAAACAGTCCACAAATTTGTTGAGCGCAAAAACTATAACGGTCCGTTCTTGCCTGGGTATGTGGTTCCCGCCAATGCCATGGAAGTAACGCCCGTGGGCTTGAAATATGTTGACCACTGCGTGGGTAACGTGGAATTGGGCAAAATGAACGAATGGGTATCGTTTTACGAGGATGTGATGGGCTTTAAGCTGTTGTTGACCTTCGACGATAAAGATATTAGCACCGAATACAGTGCATTGATGAGTAAAGTGGTGAGCAATGGCAACGGCTATATCAAATTCCCGATCAACGAACCAGCCGACGGAAAGAAAAAATCGCAAATCGAAGAGTACTTAGATTTTTACCATGGCGCTGGAGTGCAACACATCGCTGTAGAAACTTATGATATCATACACACGGTTGGCGAATTGCGTAAGCGCGGCGTTGATTTCTTGTATGTGCCAGAAACATACTACGATGATGTATTGGATCGCGTGGGTCACATTGACGAGGATTTGGATGCGCTGAAGAAACTCAATGTATTGATCGATCGCGATGAAAGTGGATACTTGTTGCAGATTTTCACCAAGCCCGTTGAAGACAGACCAACCTTGTTCTTTGAAATTATTCAGCGCAAGGGTGCAAAGAGCTTCGGTAAAGGGAACTTTAAGGCTTTGTTTGAAAGCATCGAGCGTGAACAAGCGCATCGCGGAAACTTGTAATTACTAGGATCTCTATAAACGAGATTCCACTTCAATAAAAAACGCCCGAGGAAATTTCCTCGGGCGTTTTTGTTGAACCATCGGTTCAGTATAAATCCGTGATTAGTTCGGGGTGTTGAACTTGCTGGTGTCGATAGGGTAGTGACGGCTTACTTTGTTGTTTTTGGCCATCAACGCCTTGATTTTGTTGATCTTTTCGATCATTTTCTCTCCGTCTTTAACGTCGTAGTCGTTGGCGATCAGTGCATTGCACTCTTCGATGGCCTTGTCGGGCATATCCAAAATGGTGTACAATACAGCATTGTTGTAAAAACATGCATAACGCAATTTGCGGTCGCCTTTGTCCTCAGTGGCGTATTTGCCTTTTACAGTAGTCATGTATTCGATGCTGCTCATCAACTCGGCACGGGTAGCGGCGTCGATACCGTTAGCAGTAACCTTGGCGATGCTGGCCTTCATTTTGGTCATGTTTTCAACAAATGCCACGTTCTCAGGGTGCTTCTTAGAATCTGATGTCCACAAAGTAACTTGGTCGGTGCTTACAGGGAAGCCGTATTTGTCGTTGATGCTGTTGTTGATGTTCGCCAACATGGTTTCCATGTGTTCTTTCACCAATTTGTTAGAGATGGCAGCGCGGTTGTTGCTGAAATAGCGATCCGCTTCACCCATGCTTCTGAACTCTGGGCTTTTCCACTCCATTTGGGTAGAGCTGGTGCCATTGATGTTTGTGCGGTTGATCAAGGCATTTTCTTGCCAATCTTTGGCAGAATAAGTACCACCGATGCTATACTTTACCACAGACCAATAGTAATAGTTGGTCGCAGTAACTACACCTTCTTTATTTTTGATTTCTTCTTTGCGATTTTCGATTTTTTGACCATCGAACATCAAATCATCAAAGTTTACCGTCAATTGCGCGTGTCCACCACCGTAAACCTTCTTCCAACCTTGGAGGTTGATGCGGTCTTCGATGGAGCTGGCTGACATAGCGCCGGAGATGGTGCTTGGTACTTCTACGCGAACGTTGTAGGTTCTCCAAGTACTATCCAAAGGGGTAGATGGCAAATCGCGATATTGGTGTGCAACATAAACACGGTCCAAATCAATTTTTTGGGCGATGGTAACATTGAACGCAACAACGCTCATCGCAAGGAATAATAATTTTTTCATGCGCGACAAATTTACACCATAACCTTGGGGTTTAGCGAATGTCCGAATTTCTTAGCGATAAAATGACGTTTGCGCTACGACAAACATCCCGATTAGTGCTACTAATCCTTAGTCGTTGAGGTAAACACCTTGCAATTCATCATGCACAAACTGCATGAGTTCCTGAATGTATGCTGCGGAAAAGTCGAATTTTACACCCGCCGTTTCATAAATTTTGGGTATGCTCTCGGTATAGCCCAGGGTCAAAAACGCTTTGTATGCGTCGATGGCTTGGCTGCCGTGTTGGATATAGTTTCTCCAAACTCCAATCGCCCCCAATTGCGCAAATCCATATTCGATATAGTAAAAGGGTACTTCAAAAATATGCAATTGCTTGTGCCAACTGTGTTCCAAGGCAGATTCGATGCCGGTGAAATCTACTTCGCCCGAGCCAAATCGTTTCGATAAATCTAACCAAGCGGCGGTTCTTTCCTCGTTGGTGTGATTGGGGTTTTCGTAGATCCAATGTTGGAATGCGTCTACTTGCGCAATCCATGGCAATGTACCCAAAATCCCTTCGAGTTGCTCGGCTTTGGCGCGATTCAACAGGGTGTAGTCGTCAAAAAATGCATCCCATGTATTCATGGTTAACAGTTCCATGCTCATGCTGGCCAATTCTGCCACTTCGCTGGGGGTGTTTTTGAAGGCATTCAATGACAATGGGGCCATTTGGAAGCTGTGTATCGCATGTCCTGCCTCGTGCACCAACGTTTCTACATCCCGCAAGTTGCCACTGGCATTCATGAAAATGAAGGGCATGTTGGTTTTGGCCAAGGGGTAATTGTATCCACCTGGGGCTTTTCCCAATCGAGAGTCTAGGTCCAGCAATTCGTGGTGCTCCATGGTTTTGATGCATTCGCCAAAAAACGCATCCACCCTTGAAAGACAGTCGATGCCTTTGTTCAGGAGCTCCTGTCCGCCATTGAATGGCTTCAACGGTTCTCTGCCCAACGGATCCACTTGGGTGTCCCAAGGTTTTAGCGACTCCAAGCCCATTTGCGATTTTCTGCGTTGCATGAGTGATTTTAGCAAAGGGACAACTGCAGTTTCCACCGAGCGATGGAAATCTTTGCATGCGGTAACGTCGTAGTCGTACCGACCCATTGCCTTAAACATATAATCGCGGAAGTTCTCGAATCCTGCATTTTTGGCAACCTGATGACGCAATTGCACCATTTGGTTAAACAGCGTGTTGAGTTTGTCGGTGTCTTCACTCCTGCGGGTTTGCATCAAGTGCCAAACGGTTTCACGGGCTTGGCGATCGGTGCGCATCAATACATTGCTGGCTTGCTGCAGGGTAAGGGTTTGTCCTTCCCATTCAATCGACATTGCTCCTTGAATTGAGCTGTATTCTTGGGCGAGGGTGGCTAGGTCGCTTTGCAGTGGGATGTTTTCTTCCCTAAACAATTCCACGGCGCCTTCCAGTCCGCGCAAATAAATTTCATGGGCTTCTGATTCCTCTCTCCAGGCGGTTGCCCATTCGCACGACACAATTTTTTTGTTGATTTGGTCTTCCAATGGTGCCAAATGCGGTTGGATTTCCTGGACAAAGGTGAGGTATGACGCCTCGTGGTCTTTGTTTTGTGTATCGCAGGTCATGCGGATGTATCGCCACGCCATATCTTCCGATAATGCGCTTTCCAATTCACTCACATCGGTGAGAAACAAGCGAAAATCTGCCATCGAAACAAGTTCGCGACGGATTAATTGCTCATACAGGGGCAACACATCGTCTTTGCTGTTAACGATGAAAGGGTTGGGTAGGAAAGAGGTAGACATAGTGCCTTAGCTGCCCATTTTACGGGGCGTAGTAGTTTTGGTTTTTGCACCGGCTGCAGGTTTTTTGATTGCAGTGTTTTTGGGTGCGGCGGCTGCCTTTTTGGCTTTGCTATCAGTGGCTTTTGGTGCTTCAGCATCGGTGCCTTCTTCAGAAACGGTCTCTTTATCAAGATTGCTCCAATCCAAATCAGTGCTTTTCAACATGCCATACCAAACGAACAATTTCTTCATGTCTGAAGTGTAAACGCGCTCGCGGTCGTAGTTGGGGAGTACTTTGGCCATGAATGCTTTTACTTCGTCGTTGTCTGCTTTTGGGGTAGGAACGGCGGTGCCAGCGTCTTCGAGGGCTTTGATCGACATCAAAACAACGGCCAACTTTACTTCTTCGTCATCGGTGAACATAGCGATATCGCTCAACACACTGATTCGCTGTCTGGGGTTGGTACCAAAGCGCTTGTTATCGGTTAGGGATTCCAAAATCAATCCACTTTTGTTTCTACCTAAAATTTTGTGCAATCCGGGCATTCCCGTTACAGATACAACGTCTTTCAATTCCATAAGATTACAAATTTCGCCAAATACGGCTGAATTAACAAACTAACTGAAATGCTTGCGGGTATAAACCTTCTGGAATTCGCGCAGTATCACGGCTTTGGCCATGTTTTCGGGGGTGTTGCCACCCATTCGCTGAACAAATTTGTATTGTTTTTCTGTGAGATCCACCCGATAAACCACTTTCATCCAGGTTCCGTGGTGGTGTTGTTGCAGTTGGGCAACGCACTCAGTGAGTTCGGGAAGCAAGGATTCTAAATTGAGTGGGTTGGTTGTTGTAAACGTAAAACCCATCAGGCCAAAATCCTTCTCAATCTGTTCCATCACCTCCAAAATCAGTGCTTGGGTGAGACTGCTGGGCAACTCTGCCGTCCATTCTGCGGGAGATTCACTCATATTAATCTTTTTCCCATTTGTCGATGGCAGCTGTCGCCAATCCATTGCCCAACACATTGGTCATTGAACGTCCCATGTCGCAAAAGTGATCGATGGGAAGGATTAACGCGATGCCTTCGGCTGGAATATCGAACATCGTACAAGTGGCCGCAACCACCACCAAAGAGGCTCTGGGAACGCCGGCAATGCCTTTGGATGTGAGCATCAGAACCAAAAGCATCGTGAGTTGGGTGCCCAAGTCTAAGGGAATTCCATAGGCCTGTGCAATGAAAATGGAGGCGAAAGTCATGTACATCATCGATCCATCTAAATTGAAGCTGTAGCCCAAAGGCAGGATGAAACTGACGATTTTTTTGCGGCAGCCAAATTTTTCCAATTCTTCGGTGAGTTTGGGGAAGACTGCTTCGCTGGATGTGGTGCTGAAGGCGACCATCAATGGGGTTTTAAGGTGTCCGAGCAGCGTACCCAATCGCTTACGCAAGATGAAATATCCTACGCCTAACAACAAGGTCCAAAGCAAGGCCAACCCCACGTAAAACGAGCCCATGTAATAGCCATACACTTTAAGTATGCCCAAACCCTTCGTGGCGATAATGGCGGTGATACCACCAAAAACACCCAAGGGCGCAAACCACATCACATAACCCACCAAAATCAGGATGACTTTGCTGAGGTTGTCGAGCGTTTTGATGATGCCTTCGCCTTTTTCACCGTACTGGGTTAAAGCCACCCCGAAAAAGATGGAAAAAACCACGATTTGTAGTATTTCATTGGTGGCCAGGGCCTCGAACAAACTCTTGGGGAACAAGTGTTCTATAAAGTGCTGTACTGAGAAACTTTGGGTTTTGCCTATCACATCGCTCGCTGCTGAGGTGTCGAATCCATTCACATTGAGTTTCAATTCAGCTCCGGGAGCGAAGAAATTGACCAACATCAATCCTAGCAGTAAAGAAGCCAAGGAGGCACTGAAAAACCAAAGCATCGACCTGCCGCCCACACGTCCTACGGCTTTCAAATTACCCATTTTGGCGATGCCCACGATGAGGGTGGTGATGACCAATGGGGCGATAATCATTTGAACCAATCGCAGGAATACCGATGTGAGGATTTTGAAGTACTGACCTATGTACTCAGAGCGCACGATGGATTTTAGTTCGCCACTGGCATCTTTGATTTGGATGGTTTCCGGGAAATAAAGGTGGATCAACTGTCCAACCACAGCCCCTATCACCATGGCGACCAAAATGTATACCGTAAGATTCTGTTTTTTCTGACTCATTGCTACTGCAATTATACGGCAATCCGCTGGGAGAATGGAATGTGCTTCAGGGGTTTCACAGGTGAAAAAATCGTTGTAGGTTTGCTGTGATGATCATCGTAACTGGAGCGGCAGGATTTATTGGCTCGGCCTTGTTGGGTCACTTGCAGCAATTGGGTTATGGTGAGTTGGTTGCGGTGGATGATTTTTCACATCCTGAAAAAGCCCCCAATCTTCAGGGTAAGACGTTGTTGCACCGCATTGATCGACAAGCATTTTTAACTTGGTTGCCCCAACATGCGGCCAAGGTTCAGTTCATCTTTCACATTGGTGCACGTACCAAAACCAATGAGTTTGACGAGGCTGTATTGCAGCGTCTGAACGTGGATTATTCAAAATTCATCTGGCAGGTATGTGTGGATCACAGCATTCCGCTGATTTACGCATCGTCGGCCGCTACCTATGGCGATGGCAGTCAAGGGTTTTCTGATGAGCCGAGTGCATTGGATGCGTTGCAGCCGCTGAATCCCTACGGAAATAGCAAGCATCGGTTCGATCTGTGGGCGATGGAACAAGTGGCTCAGCAAAAGACGCCACCATTTTGGGCGGGATTCAAATTTTTTAATGTTTTCGGCCCCAACGAATACCACAAAGACCGAATGGCATCGGTGGTGTTTCATGCCTACAACCAAATCAAAGCAACGGGTGGGGTTTCGTTGTTTCGCAGCCATCGCAACGACTATCAAGACGGTGCACAGGAGCGTGATTTTATTTATGTAAAAGATGTGTTGTCGGTGCTTACACATTTTTTTGTTCAGCGTAAAAATAGCGGGTTGTACAACTTGGGAACGGGTGAGTGCAGGACGTTTTTGGATTTGGCTACAGCGGTGTTTGCCTCGTTGCAGCTACCTGTAAATATTCAATATACCGATATGCCCAGCGATATTCGCGATCGATATCAGTACCATACACAGGCCGATATGTCGCGACTGGTTGCGGCCGGATACAAAATTCCGTTTGCCCCATTAGAAATTGCGGTGGAGGATTACGTATCAAATTACCTGTCGGCCCAGCGATACCTGTAAATCGTGTCATCCTTCGTTGAAAGGATTATCTTTGAAGTAAAGCTATACGCATGAACCAGGTTCAACGCAATACTCTGTTGATTTTTTTGGGCGCAATTTTGATTGCGGTATCCCAAGTTTTCATGGTGCGTGAGCAGAATTTGGGTGCGGAAAAAGGCCTTAAATCGAGATCAGACGCCATTGAAGTGGCGATGATTGATGCGGCGGCCACAGTGGCGAGGGTTGATGATTCGATCAATCGCCAAGAACAGTTGTTGTTAAAAAGCACCCATTTAACGTGGAATCGATACGTAAAATATGCCGAATCGTTGAGGCCGAAGAACATTGATTTTTTTGTATTTGAATTTGGGGCGCCTGTTTTCTGGTCTACACAGAATTATCAGATATCGTCCAATTTTGAGAAATCGGTTGAGTTGCAGCGACAGGGTAACTGGTATGTGGCGGTTTATCGGGCGCGGAGAGACGGGAAGTCGTTCGCTTATGTGCTGCCTTTGATTGAAGCAAAATCGGTGTCGTATACCCAAAGCAAAGGGTACCAAGATCCATCGCCGGTGGAGTATTCCATTTCACGCAATCCCGTTGAAAATTCAACGCCCGTGATAGTGCCTGATGTAGAGTTGTTTTATTTGGTGGTTGAGAATTACCAGCACCCGGTGTGGTTTGATTTGCTGTTTTTGGCGGGTTGTTTGTTGGTGAGTATGGCGGTTTACACGCTGTACAAGGTAGACAAGTATCATATTTTGGTGGTTTGCGCCATCGCCATGTCGTGGTTGGGGGTGTATTTACTCTTTCAACAGGGCTATACCTTGATGGGGTTGCGGGATCATCCGCTGTTTTCCTCTACGCTGTTTTATTCTGCGGGGAGCGGCGGCAATTTGGGCGATCTAATTTTTATCACGGGTTTAGGGCTGTTTTTTATCAGTAGTTTGGTGCGATGGTTGGAACAATGGACGGGTAAAACGCGTTGGGAATTGGGCCCGTTTATCGCCGCGAATTTACTGATGCAAGCCAGTTTGTGGGTGTTGGTTTGGCTATTGCGCAATGGGGTTAATTTGGTGCATGACGGACAAATCACGTTAGATTTTCAGCAATTTCATCGGTTGGGATTGTACTCCTTTGTAGCGGTGATCGTGCTGGCCGCACAGTGGGTGATTTTTTACCGCATGTACGGATTTTCATGGTCTGAATTGCATAAGCAAAAGCCCTGGATTGTTCGATTGATTTCCGTGGCCCATACACTTCCGCCTTTGGTGTTCGTCTATACCAATTGGGATTTACAGGCACTATTTCCTTATTGGTTGGGGTTTGTGTATGCTTGGATGGGCTTTGAATGGTGGTTTTGGAAACGACAAGATTGGCTTCGCGTGGTGCTGCGTGTTGTATTGGCAGGGATCGTGATTAGTAGTTTGTTTGGCGAAGAAAGTGCCATCAAAGAAAAACGAACCCGCACGCAACTCGCCCAGAATCTGCTTGAAGGTACGGATGTTGAAACGGCGGCGAGGTTGGGACAGACCGAGAAGCAATTGCTGCTCGACAAAGGAATCGTGGATTACTATACCTGTACTGACGAGACCAAGGCCGAATTTGAGAAGCGACTTCGGGAGTTGTATTTCGGTCCCTACATCAGTGATTTCGAGGTGAATTTTTTGGATTTTAATGCGTTGGGTCGTTCGTACCGACAAGAGAATTCCTACGATTATCCATCCATTCAGCAGTTGTTTAAGAGTGAGGATTGTGTGCCGGTAACAGGCAATTTTGTCAAAGTAAATAATTACAAACTCAAGGGGAGTTTTATTGGTCGATTCGATGTGAGTAGCGCCGCCGGGTATCACGGGGTGTTTTTCGTGATCTTATCGCCCCGATTGTCGTCGATGGAAGGACGGTTAAGCGATTTGTTTAATCGGAGTATTTTGGAGCCATTGTATTCGGACAATCAATACAGTTTTGCGATTTACAACAACAGTCGGTTGAATTATTCGTATGGTTCGGAGGATTATCCCTTGGCCAATGCGTTTGATTCTTTGTCGGGTTTTGTAACCCGCGAGGGTGTGAGTCATTATGTGTTGAAAGACAGCGCCAAGAACACGGTAGTATTATCGCGTAGTGAAGTTGATTTTATCTCTTCGTTGACGGGATTTACGGTGTTGGGATTGGGTGGTATCATGTTGGTGATGCTGTACTATTTCGTGTTGTGGTTGCGACAGCGATTGATTGCGATGGGGGAGATTACCGGCAGAAAAGTGAAAATTCTCAAGCATTTGCGCAGTAGGATGCCCATGGGGAATCAGGGGGAGTTGTTCATTTCCAATCGTTTGCAGTTGTATGTGACGTGGATGGTTTTTGCGACGTTTTTGGTGGTGTTGTTTGTGACGGTGAATTATTTCGTGCGGAATTACACGGAGAGTCAGAAGGATGAGTTGCGACAAAAAACGCATGAAATCGCCTCGAAATTGAGCAGTAAGATCAACATTGACGCGGTGTACGACAAGTATCAGACTGGTTTGGTGTATGATTTGGCGGAGTATTACAATACGGATATCAACTTGTATCGCGCAGATGGCACGTTGCTGGTATCTACCAATGACCGATTGATTGAGGAGAGTGTTCGAGGCAGGTTGATGAATCCATCGGTATATCGAAAGATGGATGCGTTGGGGTCGTCTACCTCATTGGTGAATGAAAATTTGGGCGATCTGAATTACATTTCGTCTTATACGGCCTTGTTGAACAAAGACTTACAGGTAAAGGGCTATTTGAATTTGCCGTATTTCTCTAACCGCAGGGATTTGTATCGGGATATTTCGGAGTATGCAGTAACCATCATTAACTTGTTTGCATTGGTGTTTGCGATCATGATTGTGATTGCGTATTTGGTTGCGCAGCGCATCGCATTGCCTTTGAATTTGATTCGAAAGCAGTTGGCCTCGGTGAAGATTGGAGAGCGAAATCAGCCGTTGGAGTGGGATAAAAACGATGAGATTGGGTTGTTGGTGAAGGAATACAACAAAATGATTGTGGAGTTGGAGAATAGCTTGAATTTGTTGGCGGAGAGTGAACGACAGGGTGCATGGCGGGAAATGGCCAAGCAGGTTGCGCATGAAATTAAAAATCCGCTGACGCCGATGCGATTGTCGCTTCAGCATTTGCAATTCTCGTTGCAGCGCAATGATGATCAGTTGAAGGAAAAGATACAAAAGACCAGTGAGCTGTTAATCCGTCAGATAGATTCACTGGCGCAGATGGCCGAGGAGTTCAGTTCTTTTGCCAAGATGCCGGAGCCCAAATTGGAAGAAGTGAATGTGGTTCAGGTGGTGTCGGATGCGGTTTTGCTCTTGGGGAAAGAGAGTGATATGCCCATAGCGTGGCGATATGAGCAGGAGAATGTGCGCGTGATGGCGGATCCTTTGCAGTTGGGTCGTGTGTTTACGAACATTTTAAAGAATGCGATTCAGTCGATTCCGGAGGGAAGAACGGCTGAAATTGCTGCGGAATTAACATTGCGCGATCAGCGGGTGAAGGTGGAGTTTCGGGATAACGGCAAGGGGATTCCAGAGTCGCTGCGCGACAAAATATTCTCTCCCAATTTTTCTACGAAAAATTCGGGGATGGGGTTGGGATTGGCGATTTCTCGGAAAATTGTGGAGCAGTTGGGTGGGGAGATTGCTTACCAAACCAAGGAGGGTGTGGGTACCACCTTTACGATTGTGTTGCCTTTGGGAGGGCGTTAAGGGCGAGTTCGATTTGACCTACGAGTTTTTTCAGGCCCGCGCGCTGCATGGGTGAGTTTTTTAGTAGGGGTTTGATGCGCGCGGGCTCACGCACGGTCTCTTTCCATTGCTCTGTATCCCAATGCACAAATTCTCTAGGGACAAATTGCGGCTCATTATGAGGGGTAGAAAAGCGGTTCCAAGGACATACGTCCTGACATACATCGCAGCCATAGGCCCAGGATCCTGTTGAAATTTCAGATGCTCGTTCATCAGGCCAAGTTTTGTCTTCGATGGTGAGGTATGAAATGCACCTTGTGGAATCGATGACTTGGGGTTGCACGATGGCTTGGGTTGGACACGCATCGATGCAGGCGGTGCAATCACCACAATGGTCGGTGAGCGACTCATCGGGAGTGAGGTCCAAATTCCCAATGATCTCTGCCAAAAAGAAAAAACTGCCTACGCCTTTTCGCAATAACAAACTGTTTTTACCAATCCATCCGAGACCAGCGCGCTGCGCCCATTGGCGTTCCATCACGGGTGCGCTATCCACAAACGCCCTCGCTTCAAATGCTGGGTGGAGGGTTTTGATGCGATCGATGAGTTTGAATAGTTTGTCTTTGATGACGTGGTGATAATCATCGCCCCAAGCATATTTGGCAATTTGGGGGTTCGAACTATTGGTTTGTAACGGGGTAGTCTCGGGGAAATAGTTGTAGGCCAAACAAATCACCGATTTTGCCCCGGGAACCAGCAATGTGGGGTCGAGGCGCATGGCTTTGTGGTTTTCCATGTAACCCATGTTGCCATGGAAACCCTTCGCTAGCCAATGGTCTAGTTGTGTCTCATGGTCGTTCAGCCGCTCCGCTTTGGCAAATCCACAGGCCAAAAACCCCATTTCTTGGGCCCAAGCTTTGATTTGATGTTCGGTACTGATAGACGATGGCATCGCCCCGCGAAAATAAGGGAAACCTGTTTGGCTTAAATATTAAAAAGTTAATTCAATACCCAAATTGAAACCCCTGCCATCGGAAGGCCAAATACCCGGACCTGGGTACATCGTAGGTCGTTTTGTTACAACAATGTGCTTGCCCCGGGATAACGGTGGTCGAGTTTTCCCAGATGTTTGAAAGCGAGTTGGGTAGCTTCCCTCCCGCGGGCGGTGCGCTGTATGTAACCCTCTTGAATCAGAAAGGGTTCATATACTTCTTCGATGGTGCCAGCGTCTTCTCCCACGGCCGTTGCGATGGTGTTCAAACCAACCGGACCGCCTTTGAATTTCTCAATGATGGTACTCAAAATCTTGTTGTCCATCTCATCCAAGCCGTTGGCATCCACGTTCAATGCTTTCAAAGCAAACTTGGCGATATCCAAGGTAATGGTGCCATCGCCTTTGATTTGCGCGAAATCACGGGTTCTGCGCAACAATGCATTGGCAATACGCGGGGTTCCACGACTTCTTCTGGCAATTTCGAAAGCCGCTTCTTCCACGATCGGCGATTGCAAAATATGCGCACTTCTGCCTACGATGTTAGTAAGGGTTGCAGCATCGTAATATTCCAACCGGCAGTTGATCCCGAAACGAGCCCTCAAGGGAGATGTCAGTAAGCCACTGCGGGTTGTTGCACCCACCAAAGTAAAGGGCTGCAAAGCGATTTGTACACTCCTGGCATTTGGCCCGGTATCGATCATGATATCAATCCGGTAATCTTCCATGGCGGAGTAGAGGTATTCTTCTACGACCGGACTTAATCTGTGTATTTCATCAATGAAAAGCACATCCCCCTCGTTGAGATTGGTGAGTAATCCCGCCAAGTCGCCCGGTTTTTCCAAAACAGGTCCGGAAGTGATTTTCATGCTGCTGCCCATTTCGTTGGCAACGATGTGACTCAGCGTGGTTTTGCCCAATCCCGGAGGGCCGTGCAACAATATGTGATCGAGGGCCTCACCGCGCATTTTGGCGGCCTCTACGAAAATTTTTAGGTTCTCAACAATCTTGGGCTGTCCGGTGAAATCCCCGAAATCGGCTGGACGTAATACCTTCTCAACGTCTTTGTCAGCGTTGCTCATACCAGTGGCGTTTGGGTCGAGATTGGGGTTCATAGCAAGGATTATTGGGCGTTTTTGGCAAGTCGACGCAAGTTTGCTTCTACTTGGTCATTCACAGGCCACAAGGGTGGTCGGACTGACGTGCCGCAAAGGTTGAGTTCATTTAACATGGTTTTGATACCGCTCGGACTGCCGTCTGCAAATATTGCGATGGCCGATTCCAAGACAATTTCATGGGCTTTGCGTGCCGCGGAAAAATCGCCCTGTAGGGCTGAACGTACCATTCCCGAAAATGTTTTGGGAAACGCATGGTTGATTACCGAAATCACTCCGCTGCCTCCACAGACCAACATAGGAAATGTGAGCGCGTCATCGCCACTGATGACCAAAAAATCAGCGGGTTTGTTGGCCAATATGGTCATCACTTGTTCCATATTGCCACTGGCTTCTTTGGTGGCCACGATGTTGGGGTGATTTGCCAAGGTGAGTTGGGTGGCTGCCGTCATGTTGCTGCCGGTTCTGCCAGGTACGTTGTATAAAATGATTGGCAATGGCGATGCATCGGCCACTTGTGTATAGTGATGGAAGATGCCTTGCTGGTTGGGTTTGTTGTAATAGGGCGATACACTCAAAATGGCGCATATGCCGTCTGTGTCGAGCTGTTTTAGTTGCGCTACCACTTCGGCCGTATTGTTGCCGCCCACCCCGAGTACTAATGGGATTCTTCCGGCAGTGGCTTGTTTGATGCAAGCAATTACTTGTGATTTTTCTTCCGATGTGAGGGTAACACTTTCACCGGTGGTGCCCAACATGACGAAATAATCGGTTCCGCCGGCAATTTGTTGCTCTACGATGCGTTTAAGTGCTTCAAAATCAATGCTGTGATCGCTATTGAAAGGCGTGATGAGTGCTGTGCCGGTTCCGATGAGTTGTTTCATGCCAATTTATTGAGGTGTTCTTTGAGTTCGCAAAGGTACTGATTCACGTCGTGCTTCTCTGCGGGTTTGATGAGTACGTCGAAATTCTTGATGTTTTGGGGGTGGTAGGGACCCACTTTGCAAGCGGCTTTACTCACAGCTGCCATCCCCAAAAAATGCCAGTCACCTTCCATATCGATTGAGATGAAAAAATCTGTATCGAACAGAAGCACATTTTTTAAATCCTCCGCCTTCGGAAAACCGGTGCGATCAAAATCCCACCGACCCACGTGATAGGTATTGGCTTCGGGCACCAATGGCGTTTCCTCCTTGGTTTTTACATCAAAATAGATAATCCTAACCACTTGCTTGCCCAGGGTTTTCAGCGATTCGATATACGCTTTGATGGCTTGGGTTTCGGCTGGATTTCGTTTGCTGTCCCAACACAACACAAATCGTTTGGCTTTTTCAAAGTTGGGGGCATAGTGCAGCTTGCCAAATTCTTTGGCTTTGTGCTGGTGTAGCTTGTCGATCACTTTGGAAACCAAACTGTTTAGGTTGCTCATGAACTGCAATTTTAGGCGATTAGGGTTAAAAAGGTGTCCTCGTCGATGATATTTACCCCCAGTTGGGTGGCCTTCTCCAATTTGCTAGGCCCGATACCATCTCCAGCCACCAAATAGTCGGTTTTGCCGGTAACACCACTGCCTACTTTGCCGCCATGGGCCTCTATCATCGCTTTGATTTCATCGCGAGAATGCTTTGCAAATACGCCGGAAATCACCAGGGTTTTTCCGCTTAAGCCGCTGCCCAAACTTTCCTTTTGAACGGCAGTGAATGTGAGTCCTGCCGCTTTCATTCGTTCTATACCCAAGCGGTGTTTTGCTTCTGCAAAATATTGCGCCACAGATTCTGCGATGCGTTCGCCAATTTCATCTATGGCGATGAGGGTTTCTTCGTTGGCATCGATAATTGCATCGATGTTGCCCATGCTTTGCGCCAGTTTTTTCGCTACTGTTTCACCCACATAACGGATACCCAAGCCAAACAATACCCGTTCAAAGGGTTGTGACTTGCTGGCGTTGATGCCATCGATGAGGTTCATCGCCGTTTTTTCTCCAACACGGTCAAGGGCCAATACTTGCTCAAAGGTAAGATCGTACAGATCGACCAAATCTTTCACCAATCCATTGCGATACAAGGTTTCGGCCATTTCGCTGCCAATGCTTTGAATGTCCATCGCTTTCCTACCTACGAAGTGCTCGATTTTTCCGATGGCTTGCGGCGGACATTCTTCGGTATTGATACAATAATGCTGCGCTTCGCCCTCGGTGCGATGCAACGGTCCGTTACATTCTGGGCAATGGGTGATATATTGGTGTGGGACAGAGTTTTCGGGTCTACGAGAAAAGTCTACGCCCACAATCTTTGGAATGATTTCGCCGCCTTTTTCAACAAAAACGGTGTCGCCTACACGTACATCTAATCGCTCAATTTCGTTGGCATTGTGTAAGCTGGCTCGTTTAACCGTTGTTCCCAACAAGGCCACTGGCTGGAGTTCTGCAACAGGGGTGATGGCCCCGGTTCGGCCCACTTGGTAGGTGATGCCCAGCAATTTCGAGGTGGCAGTTTCGGTTTGGAATTTATAGGCAATCGCCCAGCGGGGAACTTTCGCGGTAAATCCCAGTTCTTCTTGATATCGGAGTGAGTTGACCTTGATGACAACCCCATCCGTGTCGAAGCCAAGGTCATGTCTAGCCACATCCCATCGCTTCAAGAAGTCAAAAACCGACTGTATACTTTGGCATGTTTCACTGTGATCCGCGGTTTTGATGCCCCAAGATTTGGCTTGAGTGAGCGATTCGCTGTGCGTGCTGAATGGGTTTTGGTCTGCCAGGAAATGGTATAGGGTAATGTCGAGCGGACGTCGAGCGACCTCCTTTGCATCTTTGATTTTGAGGGATCCGGAGGCCACATTTCGTGGATTGGCGTAGGGGGCTTCTCCTTGCGCTTGGCGCTGTTGGTTGAGTCGCTCAAACCCTTTGCGATGCATGAAAATCTCTCCGCGTATTTCAAAGGATGCGGGGAAATTGCCGTGTAGGGTTTGGGTTACGCTGCGGATGGTTTTGACATTTTCTGTGACGTCATCGCCTTGGAACCCATCGCCGCGGGTCACTGCTTGAACCAACTGTCCGTTTTCGTAAAACAGCGAGATGGCCAGGCCATCGATTTTTAACTCGCACACATATTCCACTTGGTCTACGCCCAAGGATTTGCGCACACGCTCGTCGAACTCGAGCAACTCCTCTTCGGAGTAGGTGTTTCCCAACGACATCATACGTCGTTTGTGCGGCACGGTTTTGAATTCATCGAGCAGGCCGCCACCCACGATTTGTGTTGGACTATCGGGCAATGCAAATTGAGGGAATGCCTTTTCCAGTGCCTCTAATTCCTTGAGTTTTAGGTCGAACTGCTGATCCGAAATCACGGGCTCTGCCAATACATAGTACCGATAATTGTGGTCTTTGAGTTCTTGGCTGAGGGCGATGATTTTGGCTTGTGCTTCCTGACTTTCCATGGGTGATTTTACAAGGCCAAATTACGCTCGGTAGGGCGGTGGTGGGAAATTTGTAGGACACGAGTTATGCACAATTTCGACATTATTTCGGCCCAAATTTTTGGGTGAGGGAGTTTTGTGGTTACTTGCATCATCTTTTATTAAACATGTCAAATTTATCTGTTGCCCCCAATCACGTAGTAAGCATTGCTTACACCCTTTCTCTTGCCAATGGCGAAGTTGCCGATTTCGCGGATGTTGATCAGCCTTTGGTATTTATTCATGGCATTGGCCAAACCTTGGAGGCCTTTGATGCCCAGTTGAATGGGTTGAATGTGGGTGATGGTTTTTCTTTTTCTTTGACCGCTGAAGAGGGTTATGGAATGCACGACGCAGGTTGGATTATTGAATTGCCCCGTGCCGTTTTCGGTGGCGATGATGTGCCTGCCGATATTTTGCAATTGGGCGCGATGTTGCCGATGCAAGACCAAGATGGCAATCCCATGGACGGTAAAGTGATTGAGATTGGCGACGAGACAGTGAAAATGGACTTCAACCATCCTTTGGCTGGTGAGGCATTGAGCTTTACAGGTTCTGTGTTGGCGGTTCGTGAAGCGACTGCTGAAGAGTTGGATCATGGTCACGTTCACGGCGAAGGTGGTCATCACCACTAATTTTTTGTTCGATAGACTTTTTTCAAAAGGGTTCGGATTTTCCGAGCCCTTTTTCTTTTGGTTTAATCGACAAACCGGGGATCTGCTTGGTAGGGAATTTTGATCATGCGCGATACTTCTATGTTGAAAACGCCGTAATCTTCGGTGATTTTGCCCCATAATCGATATACGCCCCTGCCGTTGAACGGATGGGTTTGTAGCGATGGCGGGAAGTGTATGCTATCGAAATAATGTCCGTCTGCATCTAGCCAAGTACCGAAATTCATTTCTTTCCCTCCGATTGTTTTGGTGGGTTTTACGGTAACGAGATAGCCCTCGATGAGGGTGTTCTTGTGAAGTAGCTGTTTGAAGTGTTTGCTTCTGGTCTTTGATAGGTGGGGGAGGTTGGGGTTGTGCGGATCTTCAGCCCCTTGGATCAGTTGAAAGGGGTTGGTAAGTGAAAATCCAAGTAGGTTGCGTTCGTCATGGGCTACCTCTAGCCATGAGTCTTCCAAGCTTGGGAGTTGGTACTCTTTGGTGGGTTCGAGAAAGAGTTTTTCGGTTTGTGCAACGGCTTTCTTGGATGCGTACAGGGCATGGGCCTCCCAAAGGAGGGCTTTTCTGCTGCGTTGCCAGCTACGGCAAGCCCCAATTTGAATGAGGATTTTAAGCTGCTCCAAACCGGGTTCTACCCGTTGTTTGAAATCGCTCAGCGAAGAAAAGGGACCCGCCTGATCCCGCGACAGTAGGAGTTTTCGCACACATTGCTGCTCAAGGCCATCAATCAGTCCCAACCCCAGCCAAAGCGTTTTGCCTTGAATGCGTGTTAACACAAGACTCTCGTTGATGCAAGGGGCTTCTATGGTTGCGCCGCTTTTTCGGGCAGCATGTACATAAAATTCTGTGCGATAAAATCCCCCGAAATTGTTGATTACCGCCGTGTAAAATTCCAAAGGGTAGTGTGCTTTGAGGTAAAGACTTTGGTAGCTTTCTACCGCATAACTCGCACTGTGTCCTTTCGCAAAACTATACCCCGCGAAGCTTTCTATCTGATGCCACACTTCACCCACCAACTCCGGTTTATGTCCTTTTTGAATGGCCGACGCAAAAAAGCTGTCTTTGACTTTTTGGAATTCTTCCCTGCTTCTGAACTTTCCGCTCATGCCTCGGCGCAAGACATCGCTTTCGCCCAAGCCAATGCCGGCAAAGTGGTGGGCGACTTTTATTACGTCTTCCTGATACACCATGATACCATAGGTGTCGGGCATCAAGTCCCACAGCACTGGATGGGCCTCGCTTCGCTTGGCCGGATCCACATGTCGCTCAATAAATGCCCGCATCATGCCGCTCCGGGCTACGCCCGGACGGATAACGCTACTCGCTGCCACCAGCGTGAGATAATCGTTGCACTGCAGCTTTCGCAAAAGTTGGCGCATGGCCGGACTTTCCACGTAGAAACACCCCGTGGTATGTCCCGTTTCAATTAATCGCCTGATGGTAGGGTCATTTTTGAATGCGTGAATTTGATGCGCATCCACGGTGATGCCTTGGTTTTGCTGCACGTATATCACCGCGTCTTTGATGTGTCCTAGCCCTCGCTGCGACAAAATATCGAATTTTGCCAATCCCAAATCTTCGGCCTCTAGCAGACTGAATTGCACCACGGGAAATCCTTTTGGCGGCAAGAAAGTGGCGCTATAATGGTGAATGTGCTTCTCGGGAATCAAAATGCCACCCACGTGAATGCTCAAATGATTGGGCAAATTGTGAATTCGGTGGGCATGTTTTAGCAGCTCTTGATACAGCGATGGGTGGTCGTCTTGCATGGCGGTTGCGGTTGCCGTTGCTGCCTGTGCGCTTGTTTCGCCTTTGTTCGACTTGCCCAAGGTGCGGTTGCGAATACCATGTCCAACCCCCGGCTGCGAATACACATCCCCTTTGCTGGGGGTGTAGGCCTCGAAGGTGGCGTGACTGTAATACGATGTTTTGTTGAGCAGTCCGTCAATTTCTGCTTTCGGCAATCCATACACCTTTCCCAGTTCTCTTACCATGGCATTGGTTTGAAAGGTGCTGTAAGTGGCTACCAACGCCGCACCATGGGCTTTGTACTTCTCCAAAATGTAGGCTGTAACATGGTCTCTGTCTTGCCAAGAAAAATCGAGGTCGAAGTCGGGCGGACTGCTTCTGTGTGGGTTGATGAATCGTTCGAAGTACAGGTCTAGGTCGATGGGGTCAACGTCTGTGATGCGCAGGCAGTAGGCCACCATGGAGTTGGCGCCGGATCCGCGACCGACGTAGAAGAATTGGTTTTCGCGGGCGAAGCGACAGATGTCCCAGTTGATCAAGAAGTAGGCCGTGAATCCCAGTTGGTAAATCATTTGCATTTCTTTTTCCAGGCGCTGGGTGGTTTGAAATGTGTAGTTGGGGTACCGATATTGGAGTCCTTCCGAAGCCAATTCCCGCAACATCCTGAAGTCTTGGTCGGGGTCTCCTGTAAAGGTTTTTTTATTCTGTTGGATGGTCCATTCAAAGCTCCAGGCGCAGCCTTCTGCGAAGGCTTGCGCCTGGGTGATTAAGTGTTTCGCTGCGACAAATTTTGAAAAAATTTGTCGCAGCGGCAACCAATGCTGCCACGGCTCCGCCGTGGCGCCCTCTGGCAATTTCGACAACAAACAATTATGGTCAATACACCGCAATAACCGATGCGTCTCAAAATCAATCTCATCGCGGACCGTTACTGTCTGTATCGCCAATAAACGTTCCTGTGGCAACGGCTTCCTCCATAAACGCAATCGCTCTAACTGTACCCAAGGGATCCCAATTCCCCAAGCATCGCCCGATAAGCAAGTCTCGTTTACATCATCCCCACAACCCCTCGAGGTTTCCTTGTGCCCCGATCGCCATCCCCGCCATCGCGACAAAGGATAAATTACTTTCACCCCCAACATCTCAGGTGCTACCTCCGGAAATGCCCTGCCACCCATCAAATGCTCCGATAAAAATGCATTCATCTGGGCAAACCCCGACTGCGACTCACACAATAACAAATACAAATGCCGATCGCCATTGCGGATATCACACCCCACCAACGGCAAAATGTGCTTGCAGTCCCGCGCCGCCCGCAAATAATTACTCACCCCCGATACGTTGTTGATATCGGCCAGCAAAATCGCCACCTTCTGTCGCATCGATATCGCCTCCGACTCGCAACGCTGCACAATCTCCTGTGGCGACATCATGCCATAACGCAAGCTGAAGAAAGAGTGGAAGTGCAGAATCATGGTGGGTGCGACAGTCTAATTGATTAAAAAATTGACAATTATTTGCCAGTAAAATAATCAAACCAAATGGCATCCCAAAGAAAAAGGCGCAGATTTCTGCGCCTTTTTTAACCTCTATTCCGCAATGCGCTGAGCGCCTTACTGTTTCACGAATTTCATGGCGCCACCTTTGCCATCGCAGAGCAAATAGATGCCGGCCGACAAATCAGCCACTGAAATACGGGTGTTTTCAGCTGTGCCAATCTCCAATCGCTTCAATACCTTGCCCTGCAAATCGCAAATCTGCAACGATTGTTTGCCGCCCTGTACAAATCGAACATCCAAGAAATCTACGCAGGGGTTTGGCGAAATGCCTCCCAAAGACGAAAGTTGATCTTCCACACCCAAAATACCAAATGCCACCATGTTGGAATTAATACTCAAGCTCTTTCCGCTGGTATCGCAAGCAGTAACGCCCTTGATACCAATGTAATAGCGATTCTTGCCACTGGGTGGGTTTAAGTCGCTGTAAGATTTTACCGTAGCGGCTACCGATGCAATGGGGGTAAACTTGCCGCTGTTGTTGCTGCGGTAGATTACGTAAGTGTTCAATGGATAAATGCCGATATAATCAGACCAGTTTAAGTTGTTCTCGCCACTCACACCCAAGTTGGCGGTTAGGTGCAAGGTGGTGTGGGCGTAGTAGCGCGACATCAGATCGCGGTTGTTGCAAGAGTCAATCGCTTCTATGAAGTAGGTGAAAGGACGTTGCTTGGGATTTACTTGCGTATCCAAGAATGTCCCCGCCGATGTTAAGTCTGCATCGCCAATCAAATCAAATTCACCCGCAAAGTTTGATTCTCGGTAGATGTTGTACATCGCGGTGCGCTTTCCGGGCGATACGTTCCAAATGAGTTTGTTTTTGCCCGTAGCGCTATCCACGGTTACCATGCATAGCGGCTCTATGGTTGGGGTAAGGATTGTTACGCTGATGCTGTTTGAAACAACACTGCATCCCGTTGCGGAATCCAAACCGTATACCTGAACACTGCCAGAATTGCCCACTTTGATCGATTTTTCTTTGCTATAAAAGGGTGTCCAATAAAAGCCGTTGTAGCCATATTTTGTCTTTAATTCCAGTGCTACAGAATCGCCAAGACAAACCACGGTATCAGAGGTGGCTTTGATTTGGAGTTGTTTTACTGAGCTTACGATCACTTCGAGTACTTCAGAAGTATCCACACAACCGTTGATCGATTTTGCTACCGCGTAGTATTTTCCTCCCTTGGTTACGGTGATGGTATTGGTAGAATCTCCATTGTTCCATCGCACCGGTGCCGTTGAATAAGCATATAAATTCACGGAACTGCCATCGCACAGTTTGGTGGGGTTGGTGAAGCTGCCAGTGTAGGCTTTGATATAGGCATCATTCACCGTTACAAAAACACCTGCTGTGGTGTCGACACAACCGAAAAGATTACTAGTATCATAGTTGTAGGCATAGGCTTGGTAGAAACCGTTTGCACTCACTACGCGGGTTGTTCCATAATATCCGTCCGTCCAATAAACATCTGGATTGCCAGTGTAACTCACGCTGAGTTGTACGGTGTCATTGCACGATGTAATGCTCTTTTTGGTGGTGGTTAGTTCCAGTTTGAAATCATTGTTGTAACAGGGGAATCCCAGTCCTGATTTGGATTGAGCCATTGTTAGACTTGGCATTGCCGCAGCCACAAGGGCAATAAGGAGGAGGAAAAGGTTCTTACGCATAATTGTTCTGTACGGATTAGGAAACAAGACAATCAACGATTGGTTTTTACTTTCGTCGAACTATTGAGCCAATCCATCCCATCACAACATAATGTTATCTTTGAGCGTTAATTATCAAATGAGTAAGGCAAAGCGGTATCCGATTTTTTTTATCCTCGCCATGGTTCTTGGGTCCAGTGCGATACAGGCACAGCATTTCGCGCCCATCGCCGTGGGGAACTATAGCGGAGTGCATGCCGCCAAAATCAATCCAGCCCTCACCGCCAATACCCCTTTTAAATGGCACCTGAACATCGTAGGGGCTTGGGCCAATGTCAATAACAATTACATCAATTTGCAATTGCCCTATTCGGCCTATCACGCCGCCTTCAATACCATGCCCGAACAGTATAAAACGGTCAACGGCAATCCTCGGTTCGATTCTGCCTTTCTCTATGAAGATCTCAATCGAAAGCGCAAGTTTGTTGGGGTAGGGGCGATGGCGTACATGCCTTCAATCCTTATTCAATACAAAAAATTACACATCGGATGGCTCAATGATGCCGTGGTTTTGGGTCGCGCCACCGGAATTAACGAACCCTTGGCCTATGCCCTCAGACGCGAGCTATCCTACAACAAACGGGCCTTCAATTATTTCATCCTCGATAAGAACAATAATTTCAACTTGGATCGCAGTTCCGTGAATGCCAATGCCTATATCAGCTCGGGTATTAACCTGTCGTTCAGCCAAGACCTCCTCTGGAAACAGAAAATGATGTTTGGGGCCACCATCAAAAAGGTTTGGGGACTGGGTGGCGCCTATTTCAAGTGGGACGATATGCAGATTCATAAAGTCCGCACGAATGTCCTTGAATTAAGCAAAACCAACATCCACTATGCTTTGTACCAAGAGCGTGGACATGGTGCTGGCCTAGATTTGGGCTGGGGCATGGTGTACCACAAGCCCGATTACAAACAGAATGGCGATTACCTCAAAAAACATAAGCAATACAGGTATAAGTTTGGGTTGAGTTTGCTTGATTTGGGTTCTGTGCGATACGATAATGTGCAAGCCACTGATGTCATCAATTCTACCACCGCAACATGGGATGCAACAGGATTTCGTGATCAATTTGTTGGGGTACCGCCAGATATAAACCTAAACCCGCTCAATAATATCTTCAATCAGATGTCGGGCTATTCAACCGATACCCGCACTGAAAATATCGGACTTCCAACACGTTTCATCGCCAGTGTGGATTACCAGTACAGCAAACGCGTGTTTATTCAATATCAACTCATGCAAAGTCTTCGCGGAAGGTTTACCCAGCACATGCGTTACCAAAGCTATGCGATGGTTGCCCCTCGCTATGAAAAGCAAAAATGGGAAGTGTCGATGCCGATCTTATTGGAATACGACTACCGCAGTCTGCGTGCGGGATTTTCACTGCGCGCGGGGTGCTTTTATATAGGCAGCAACAGTGCCTTAAATTTTCTTTATACCCGCAACGTGCGTGATGCCGATATTTATTTCGGATTCACCATCGCCCAGCTCAAAGGCACCAAAAACGATTGGTTTATCAAAAAGCGAAAAGATGCCGCCGAACAGCGCGATAACAAAAAGCCCGACTGCGAAAAGATGTAAATCCCAGCGTTAATCCGCAGTCAAAACGCGAACCTGTCCCAAAGACTCCGTCCCGTTGAATAGTCGAAGTTGATACATCCCTTTGGCGAACATCCAATCGATGGTAGACGGATTGGTTTCATTGCTCTTGAGTTGCTTCACGACCCGTCCGGTAGCATCAATTACTTGTGCATGGGTCCATTTCGTTGGCAGGGAGATGTTTAATTGGCCACCCTGTTTTATTGGATTGGGCGATACACGGATTTGGGTAATGGTTTTGGTGCCGGTGCTCAGTTCGCCTAGGTTGATGTCGAGGTAGGCCTGTGAAAAACAACTATCGCCCCCTTGGGTTAGATCGTGCAGTACGCGCACCGTTTGGTTGCTGTACGCTTGCAAATTAACCGTAGGTTTTTTGTCGTAACTCAACCAACCTGCACCCGTTTGAATATACCAAAGATGCTCTCCAACTGTATCGGCTGGTGTAAAGGTGAAGTTGGGGCCATTTTGCGTGTAAGTGAAGCTGGCATTGGGTTTGGGAACGATGGTTACGAC
>JACCDP010796446.1_pt1 | contig 47152 bp, 60 predicted proteins | sample 7445841 | NCBI WGS metagenome assembly JACCDP01 (sample SAMN15323441, study PRJNA562643) | freshwater metagenome | isolation source: river surface water | place: USA:Blue River Watershed | collected 2017-08-17
ACCTATTTCTATCCCAAGTATAGTCACGAGGGCTCGCAATTTTGTTCCTATACCCTTCCCTCGTTGTGTATTAGGCGTCTCACCATATGATATATATACGTATTTGGGGTGCAAGTGAAAAGCAACATTTGCACCCGATGGCTTGTGTATGAGCTTATAATAATGTTTTCCTTTCTTTGGATCCGGAGCGTGCAAGTTAAAATTGGAACCGTTAATCCAACGCCGTTTGAAGTTGGCAACTGCGTTATTCATATTATATTCACATATATTTTCTAGTCCACATCCAGGTCGCTCAGCAATTTTGTTTCGAAATTGGTGACCGACTTGAGGATATCGTAATATATGGCAAGCTTCTCAAGCTCTTCGATGGCGCGTTTGGGATCCGCGTGTTGATGGAATCTGCCAGACGCGATGCACTTGTTCATCGCATTGAAGAGGATTTCGCGATTAGAAGACTGCATTTTTGACTGCCGAGACGGACTTTTTGAGGAACGTAGCGTGAACATTACATGTATTCTATATCGGCATACCAGTTGCGATTAACTATCACATTCTCTACCAGACCTTTTATTGGCCAACCCGAGTACTCGTTCACTCCACAAGTCTTGGGTTCGTAACGAACGATTGAAAGGCCCCCCTCCGTGTATAGTGTCCCTCCACGGTACGAGGTGAGGATCTTGACCGTCTTGCCTGTGAGCTTGTCCGGCGATACCTCGAGACGTTCAGACGTATCGGTCCTGAGAACCTCTGTAATTTCTTCCCAGTCCCTGGTACTCGGTGCCGGAGCAAGATTATTGGAATTGACGCGCGGCTGGAAGCTCAGGAACTTGAGAGTAGTGGCGAACATTTTGGTTTGAAACAAATTGACCAAGTACTTGGCGAACTTGGCGCGGAAATCACATGAATTCTTCAGCGGCGCAACAGCCAGTTTATAAACCGCTTCTTTGGTGTCTAACGAATATCATAAAATCTCAAAATCTCCTTGATTACTTCGGCGCGTATGACGTCGTCCTCGGTGAACGCGATGTGCCTGATGTTTTCAGAGTCCAGATTCAGTCGACTCACGAGGTCCGATAGACCATTCACCTCGAACCCGCGGTCATGTTGTTTGACGTCACCTGCAATCACCATCTTCGACCCTTCACCGATACGGGTCAGAAGCATCTTCATCTGTGAAGGGGTCGAGTTCTGCATTTCGTCCCCGATGATCCACGAATTTTCAAACGTCCTTCCGCGCATATACGCCAAAGGACAAATTTCAATCTGCTGGTCGTAAACCATTTCATTCACCTTTTTGGGTGAAAAATAACGATACAGTGCATCAAACATCGGTCGGGTCCATGGCTCCATCTTCTTGTTCAAATTTCCAGGCAAAAATCCATGCTGTTCATCGACGCTCACTGCTGGACGCGTCAACACGAGGCGCTGAACCTGTCCGCTTATGAGAGCCTTTGAACCTGCGTGACACGCGAGCAGAGTCTTGCCTGTTCCGGCGGGTCCGGTTCCGATAATGATTGGCGCCGTGGAAGAAAGGAGATCGAGATACTTGCGCTGTGTGAATGTACGGGGACTTATCATGTACTTTGTATAGGCGCACAAACCTTATCCAGTGGTGGATCCTTAATTCGGTATTGAAATTGAACCTTGGATGGCCACACGTAGCCCCAGCTCATGTAGTCACCCGCATCAAACGTATAATAATCAGGCTTCTTGCGGTTCAGAGCGGCCCGATGTGACATATGGATAGGCTCCCATCCCCACCACCACGGAGGCCGGGGCGTTCGGCAATGGGGTAATTTTGCCATGAAATTGCGATAGCCCCGTGAAACCCACTCGTCAATCATCGCGTTACAGTACATGGCCAAGAAGCACGTATGCCCCTTCCACATGAGTGTAGCTGGATGATTGACCCATCCTTTTGTAAGGCCTTGGAGTGCACGCCAAAGCTGATAAGCCTCGACCCTTTGTTTTCCGAGTCGTCTATAGTCCAAGGCACGGGCACACGCCTCTATATCTGCAAAGGGTACAAAGGTGTTCACCATTGCTGCTGATAGAGAGGCTTCCCGTTCCGCGTTTCTATATGTATAACCTGGCCCTTCCTAAGTTGTTCGATGAATTCCCTTTCAAAATGACTCTTTGGGATTGAATTGATTTTTTGAACACAACTCGGACAGGTGCACATTTTGCTATTTTGGAACAAAATTGTCCGCCATCTGGTTCAGGCGCGACACGATTTTTTTCCCTCCCGGTCCGTCCGGTTTGTAGTAATTGTGTTTGAAAATTCGTTGGGCCGCTACAATCTTGGCTTCGTCAAACACAACCGTCCCATCTGGTTCGAGATATGCATCTTCTCCAACCGGATTGGGTTTCTGATACTTGAGAACCTTTCCAAGGTTCCAGTCACTATCACTTATGTAAACATCTGGATTCATTTTGTAAATTAAGTATCTATGTTTCTAAGCTTACTATAATTCATTATTTGAATTTTCTTCGGGCCACCACGAAGGTGGAAGCCCAGACACAAACAGAAAGTCAATCAGGGTCGTCATGACCATAATGATCAAAGCTGAAATTCCAGTGCCCATAGTCGCTTTTTTGAACTTGGCCTGTTTATCCTTGTCACCTTTGACCTTGTATACACCCCATGCGATACTGACGCCCAGAGTCGCCAATATGAGCAAAAATCCAATGAGATAAGCAATCTTAACGGCGATTGGCACGATAATCATAGCCGGTGGAAGCTTGAGCAAGAACCCAAGAGGCGGCTCCATTCTATTTTAATACTAGATTCTTATTCAGCCGTGAACTTGCCAGCGACACCGAACACTACGGCGAGCATACAGAAAGCCAGGCCAGTCAGGCCCATGTCACCCGCCTTCTTGCGATCATCCTTAGCCTTACTGAGCGCGCCGACCGTCACACCGATACAGACCATCATGAAAATAAGGGCCAGCACATACAGCCCAATAGAAACAGTCGACATTTATATTAGATCCCTATTTTTTTCTCTGGAAATAGTACCATATCACATGGCTCCATCCAAGAAGGCGTCTGTGAGCTACCTGAACAAGGTTCTGCGTTCTCTGCGCTCGACGGTCCGCCGTGCGAACGTGTCCAACACGAACGTCCTGAAGCAGATCAAGAAGGTCCGTACGGCCGCCAAGGCGGTCCGTCGCTCCGTGGGCCGTATGTAATTTAAGAATTAAATTGGTATTCAAAAAATGAAGGCCACTCGACCACCGCTTATCCGTCCCCATCCTCGTACACTCGTGCGGCCGCCCCGGGCCGATTGGCAAACTGGTATTGCTCTTACAGGTAAATTTCTAGGATCTTTTGTACTTTTCACGGCCTCGATGAACTGGTGGTACTACCGCCGAACCCGTGAAGAAGTTGAAAAAAATAAAGACCAAAAGTAATGGAGCCACGTCGTCCGCGTCACACTATTGTGACGCGTCGTTGGCCCGAACGATATTTTACCGGCCTCTCTGGTGTGTGGAGGCGCAGGCGTGAACAGGAGCTCCTGAAACGTCGCCGGATCCGCAGACCAAAGTTGGGCCCATCGAATGCTCGTGTAAAGACTAAAAAATCCAAATGGACGCAATTATTTCATCGCGTCTACCCAAATGTCAAGTTTAATAAGGCGGCTATTTCAAAAAAGACGGGCGTTTCTCGATCAGCACTGGATACAGTATACAATCGAGGACTCAAGGCCTGGAAAACAGGTGGGTCCAGACCTGGTGCATCGGCGCATCAATGGGCCGTTGCACGCGTTTACAAGTATGTTTTGATTACAAAAGGAAAAGCACCTAGGGCTTGGTACGCAACGCGGTTTGATCCGGATGCCAACCTCAGGCGGTCTTGATGAGACGAGTCTGGCGGACAAGCTGGTATGCGCTCTTCCATGAATCACATTCGAACGTCCATAGGTTCTTCTTTGGATCAGGGCGAGTAATCTTGGGGTGCATCGGCAGAGGTGTGAACGTCGCGACCAGAATCTTGATGAGCAGAGACCACAGCATTCCTATGTACCTTTGAGACGTGCGTCTCTAACTCGTTTTTAAACTCAAGAAAGTCGTGCATGAGTCGCCGCCTACACATCATATATGACGGGTCATTCACAACTTTGCACCAGTTTCGCTGGATCATATGGGCCGAGTGATTCACCATGATCATTTCAGTTCGCAATTGAGCGTAAATTATCCTGACGTAAAAGTCCATTAGATTACTTGTGATGCGCTCGAAGAATTCACCACCAAAATGGGCCACTATGTGCCATGGGATGTTGAGTGAGATGCGCGCAGCGTGTTTCATGAGAGACGAGCACGCCAGAAGAACCCGTGCAACCCGCGTCCCCTGATACACGGTTTCGAGGTGATCAAATGGGATCTGAATAACCCGATCTATTTGTTCAAAAGATGCGTTATCAATCTCATCAAATTCGGCCCAGTAATCGATGTTAATCGATGCTGGCAAGTTTGTACCAAGATGCGTTCTAAGAGTTTCTTCAAATTCCTGAATTTGCTGATCGACGGGGACGCTGATTAGTGGCATTTTGAATTGAAAATAGTTTCTCAATTACACTCACTGACGTGCCCAAGACGCGTTTTTACTCGTCCATCGGGTCGTACCGCGGGCGCATCTCGTCCTCGGCCCCCTCTTCATGCCCACCCCGCCAGTGCTCCTCCTCATGAATCTCAAACTCGAGATCCTCAATTGACTTGCGCTCGCGCTCAATGATTTTCCGCATGAAATCCGAGTACTCGGTGTCAATGGGACTCGTGTGATCAAAAGGCTTGTTTTCCTCGAGCATTGCATCGATCGCCGCCGACTCTCGCTGCTCGGCACGAAGCTTCTTGGCACGGAGATTCACAAGCATCTGTTCATGCATAATAATCCGCTCGGTCAAGGGCTCATCGAAATATGCATCGACCGCATTGGCCTCGAGATCCCCTGGACAGTAATCCCCTCCAGCAATTTCCCAGAGGTCATCCTTGCTGAAATTATCGGCTACGTGATTCGCCATGTAGTGATACATAGAGGGCGTGATGCACTCATTCATAAGCTCCTCAAAGACTGAATAGGTCCAGATGAAGCACGGCTCCTCGTTTTCAGCCTCACCAAAGTAACCGCACAGAAGACCCTTCTTGTTGAAAGAAATGTACGAGTTGGGCGACATTTTGATTTTGGGGTGAAATCCATGTCGTCTAGAGGAATCTTGGCCTCTACACGACCTGTTTTTTGCTATAGATGGAAACCTCCCATATTTTGTTTACTGCTCGGTCTGTTCCTCCTCCTTCTTCGTAAGCATTGACAGAGTCAACTTGTAGGCATTGGCTGCCGCCACCTTGTCGGGAACCTGATCAGGCAAGGTTTCCTTGATCGCGTCTAGAAACGCTTTGTACAGGGGCGTGCCCTCAATCTCAGCCTTCAGGTCGGCAGAAGCCTCCTTCAGGTCAGCCTTGAGCACGGTCACGCGATCCAGGAGCTTCTGCAGCTTAGGTGCCATTGTTACTTGTCTATAGGGTCAAGTTTTTATCTGGATTGATTGTAGATATGTTGAGTAACACGAATTTCACAGATGCGGTGATTAGAAAGAAAGGAAATACGTACGAGACGTTCTATCCTCATTTTACTCTACAAGAATGGTACGAATTTGCCAGTAACTATGCAGGTGCTCGTTCAAATCTTCAGGCAAATTTACGTAGTAAATTCATATCTAAATTCGGTTCAAAAGCTTTTGAAAAGTACATGAAAGAAAAATCTAATAATGGTATAATGAACGTGAACGCTATGGGTGCGCCCGTGCGCCAATCACGGAAAAGAAAGACTATGTCTTTGAACTTTACAAATTGGACTCATAAACCATGGGGCGCGACATGGACCGTAAGGAACAATCAGGGTCAGATGGTGTCGGACCCGGTGACTAAAAGAGCCTACTTTAATTTCAGAGGTCTCGTTCCAGGTGAACGCCGTAAGAAAACGAATAATGGCACTGGGGTCAGAAACAACAACTCGGGTGTACTCAAAACACTCGGATTTAACAACCAGAAAAAGGCGAACGCCGCATACGAGAAAATCAAAAAGGCTGTATCGATTATTCCGGGTATAGGAAACACGCCAGAGACCCGGGTTCTGCGTTCGGCTCTTCGCTCGTCGCTCGAGCATTTTGGCTCGCCGGCCGTCCGCCAGGCTCACAGCGGTTCTATTCTCGAGACCACCTCATTTGCTGTCGGCGCCTTGGAAGCGGGAGTGAACGTGTTGTACTATGAAGATGCTCCCCTTAAAAACAATATTCTGAACATCACGAGCCAGCCCCGGACTTTCATTCTAAAATCCGACTTTTCTCTCGACAACACCATTAAAAGTAACAGAGAGACGGACCCGCAGCTCAAACAAGTGTGGAAAACCATCGTCGGTCTTGCTTCGACTAAGAATTCTGTGAACGCCAACCCAAATAACATGCGTTCATGGATAGAAAGCAAGACGTCGGTGTACAAGGGTTTTAAATCTGTGGAACCAGACGTCCTCGAGTGGGTTCCCGACGCACCCGGGTGTCCAAATGGTCTCATCAACATTTACGAGTTGAAAATAGGGGAAGGAAAAGGAGAAAGTGAGCCGGCCGAGGCGTATCAGCTCGTCAAGGCGAAGCGCGCCATCGAGCTCTTGTTCATTGCCGGTGGGAAAGAGCCTCCATGCTTCCGCTTGTATTTTCTTCCATGGATGTACTCTACACCCGAAAACAAGAGAGTAAAGTTTACAAACTACAAAGGATACCCGGGTCACGGAGTGGCAACATGGCGCATTCTTTCGGCCAAGGATGCTAGTGGCTACAATATCAAAGAATTGGGTCGCGAGTCGTTTCAGTCCCTTACTGGGCTGAGTGCAGAAGTCATCACGCTTACACTCGATATGCTTCGAAACGAAGAGGCGAATCTTCTGCTCAAAATTCTTCAGCATATTAAACGGCATTCACTCGGGTACAGCACCACCTCTCGTCAGGTGTACATTCGCACACAGGCCGCTTTGCGGCGGGCTAAGAAAGCCGGTAGAGTACCTCGTCAAAACGCAAAGCAATTTGCGAAGATGCAGACGGCTATCGGAAGACTTGTTCCAGGAAAGAACATTCCCAAGGGCGTGGACAACTTGGCTCATTACATTCGGACGCGGCCACAAGGCGTCGTGAACGCCAAGGCGTCAGATATCGTCATGCGCGCCTATAAACGTCTGGCATCGAGACCCGAGAGCAAGTACGCGGTTTCCGCAAATGGCCAAGTACTTAAACCATCAAACTTTGGATTTTCACGCAACAACAACTACGTCTCGAACGCCGAAGGTCCTGGAATACGCAATAACAAGGAGATGCAGAGAATACGTGCAGGTCTGGAACGCCCAGATGTCCTGAACTGGAACACTCGGCGCATAATTCAGAGTAGAAGATTCAACGAAAAGTTGGCGAAGATTACGAACGAGGCCCAGACGCGCGCGAACGCCGAGGCCCTTTTGAACCGTGCAAACCTCGATAGCACACAAAACACGCAGTTTGAAGTCCTATACCGAAAGTTCCTCAACACACACGCAGGACCTACGGGTCAAATTATGACTAATCTGTTGACTCGGAAGAGAAACATTGCTATGAATAATAACACCAAGAGTTACTATAACGGCCTTGTAACTCGTATGAGGTCTGTTCCTGAATAAAATAGTTGTACAATATATATGCCTCCGACGGCAGCTGCCCTTGCTCGGCACAAGGCCATCATGAAGCTCAAGAAGAACAGGGCGAGTAAGAAGGCGTCGGCCGTTCGCAGTCGTGTGGCGGCCCTTCCGAAAGTGCCTCGCGTAATCTTGGAGACGAATTACGTCAATCCAATCACCCTGAACTTTCCCAAAGGTGTGGTTGTCTATGAGATTAAGAACAGGTTCACGGGTCGCACAAACTACTATAATAAGGCAACATTCACTCGTCTCATCAAAGCATTTACGAACGACTATAACCTCTTGATGATGAACCCCAAGGAGCCCATTCCAGGTGCGCGCAACCCCGTGACTCGCAATCCAGTATATCCTCGTAATGTCCGTCGCGTGACGGTCGCAGCCAAGAAAAAGACCCCAAACCGGAACACGGCTGCCCGTAAGATCCAAAGCGCCGTACGTAAGCGTCTGTCCAAAAAGTCGAAGAGCAAGTCGCGCTCTCGTTAAAGGACTAATTTGTGACTAAAATTAGAATGGGTTCTCAGGCACCCCCGGATCCGTACTCGGTTCTAGGAATCTCAAGAGATGCCCAGGATACTGATGTCAAAAAAGCTTACCGTAAACTTGCTATGAAGCACCATCCTGACAAAGGTGGTGATCCAGAGCAATTCAAAAAGATACAGGGGGCCTATGATATCCTTTCAGATCCACAGAAGCGCCAGAACTTCGATCAGTTCGGGGTGGCTGATGGTCCCCCTCAGGGCGGTTTCAACCCAAACGACATCTTTTCCCAGATGTTTGGTGGTGCGTTTGGAGGGCCACGCGGCCCTGTTCGTCGGGCCGATGCGAACCATGAGCTCAGCATAACCCTTGAAGAGGCTTACAGAGGGACCCGAAAGAATATGAAAATTACCCTCAGTAAACCATGTTGGACGTGTCAAAAAAAGTGCCCGGCCTGTCAGGGTCGGGGTCAAGTTTTCATGAGCATGGGGCCCATGCAATTCGCCCAGCCATGTACATCATGCAATGCTCAAGGTCACAATTTCAAAGGGTGTGGCGAGTGTCAACATTCGGGTCGTAAAACTGAAAACCTCAATTTAGAAATTAAAATTCCAATGGGAATCCAAAGTGGAAACGTCATTACGGCCAGGGGTCTTGGTGAACAGGCCCAAACCCGGGATGAAGAACCCGGTGACCTCCATTTTCATATCAAAATTAAGGACCATCCAGAATTTATGCGACAGGGCTCAGACCTGATTTGGTCGACTAAAATTTCATTTGAAGATTCAGTCAATGGAAAAAAGGTCCTGATCCCACACTTCGACGGGCCCATAGAAGTGGACACGGCGGATTGGGGTGTTCTGGACCCACGTGAAGATTATATCATTCCAGTAAAGGGATTTGGTCAAGAAGGGACGACGTCCCGTGGGCGGCTGAGGATCCAGTTCAACATTGTGTACCCTAATTCAAAAACAAAATTTAAACTCATCAGAGAACCTTCGCAGCAGTGACGAGAATCGACGCCAATGTGTTCAGGGTCGTAATCGTGACTGTATCCTGAGTCACATGGATGATTTCGCCAAGGTTCAATTGGGCGTGATGAAACGCCACGTCATTTATGGTACTAGGAACAATACCGATAGCCGCCCCACGAACAAAGTGGCGCCTGAGCAGCTGTTCTGAACGTATAGTGCGTCGGGCAACCTTCCGGACCTGGACACAGATGCGGTGGGGATGCGTCCGCAACATACACCTACTTTGATTTAGGAAATTATTCATCCTCTTCAAGCAAGTTCCACTGGCGTAGAGATTGCGCGTTTTTTTCACGTGGAACAAAGAAAAATCCCGTTGATCCACATTTACGTTCATCATTTCGGGCGTTCTGTGCAAAATCATACACGAGCTTCCCGCGACCTCTATAAGCTACATAACGAATACAGATGCCAGTACGCTCTGGACGATAAAAGATGCATTTAGAACATGGCGGTACATGGTTCATTACAATTTATACTCAAAAATGTTCAGCCGCAACACGTGCGCAACCCATCTTTCCCTGTTTGATCAGGGTCGTTCACAATTGCAGCACATTGGGCCAATAGAGACGACACCTCAATCTCCCCGTCATCATCCTTGGTGATGATTTCGGCCGCCTGAGGCCTGGCGTGCCGCCCAACGGGTGGGTCCTCTGAGGTTGCATGGTACCGTACGAAACAAGGAACGGGGCCACTTGGTGAACTGAAATAAAACTTGTCGTCATCTTCGATGAGGGTCCATTCGACCGGGCTCTCCGGTCGCCAGACTGATTGAACCGATCCATCTCGGCAGATGACGTAGAGTTCACCCCTTTTAGGAACAGCGGGTGTGTTATTAAATCGGTTCGCCCCAATAGGCTCGGCGTAAAACTGAAACCCAGGGCGTGCACACTCCATTGTTTTGTTTTGTTTTAGTTTGACTTTGAACCACCCTGGCTTGCGTGTGACGTGTTTTTTTGCTTTTCAATGAGGGCTTCCTTGATTCGAACCGCTTTTTTCGTATAGACTGAAAACTCGCGATGCTTTTTGGCCGACTCGCGTTTTCTCTCACGATCCATAAGCTGAACTCGCCTTGCGTCAGCCGAAAACTGACCCTGGGATGACACGAATTTTGAAGAAATTTAATCTTGAATTTTATTAAACAATGCAATCCCTTGTGCCCCTGGTCAACATTTTCTTCTATGGTCTGGCTCTCAGCTGGGTCCTGAACCTCGAGTCAAAGGACTGTGGCTGCTCGGAGGACTGGCGCCGCACGTACATGAAGTACTTCTTCCTGACCGTGATCCTCTTCCAGGCCGTGCTTCTGTCTGGTCTGTCCAAGGATCTGCTGAAGCTGATGGCTGGACCAATCGGCATCGCATCCCTCGTATACCTGTATGTAACGATCACGTATGTTCAGAAGCTGCGCCAGACGAGCTGCACCTGCGCAGGCGGGTACCAGCAGACGATCCTGTACTGGATGGCGGTGATCCAGGCGGTTCTGCTGGCCTGGTCGGTATTTGTTCACTTCAAGTGAACTTTTCACAGGTCATAAAAGCGCTTCTCCAGTTCACTAAACGGCTCGGGGTCGAGTGCCTCCAGCCGCGCCTGTTCAATTTCACGCAGAGTCACACGATGAAGCGTGCGAGCTAGTTCCTCAACCTGATCCCATGCAATATGACACTCACGTGTATCTTCATGATTTGCGCAAATCAGTTGTGCATGCTGAATCGCATTCCGGAGTTTCTTGGTTAGGGCTCGGGTCCTCTCCGGAGTTTTGGCCTTGGCCATGACGAGAACGGGGCGAACTGGAATCGCAAACATTTATAGAGTATACAATCTACGTCCTTAAATAGAGACGCGCGACCCAAAAAATGCAAAAGATGGCACCCAAACGGGTCATCATCAAGGCGAGTGACGTGGCGGCCTGTATCGGTCGGCATCGTTACAAACCCCGTGATGAGGTCCTGAATGATATGTGGAAAAAGTACTGGCCAGAGACGTTCACCGGGCAGACCAAGACGGATCGGGCTGAAAAAGCCCTAGGGGCCTCTGTAGAGGCCCGACAGGTTCTCCAAAATGCACTCGATATCAGGACCAAAGATTCGACCCAGGTACAGAAGGTGTTCGATGAAGCCCAAGCCAAGGTTAATTTGGATTCAAAATTGAGTGCGGCCCAAAAGGCCGAGATCATCGAACACGTCCGGTCGCAGGTGTATACCACCCACGGAACCCGAAACGAAGACCGAACTGCCGACGCCGTCACGGAGACGGAAGGTGCCCGTTTGGTCCGGGACGAGACGTTCTGGTCATGGGATGTATGTGTAATAGACGGAATTAAGTTTGTGATTTCGGGCCGGATCGATCGCATCGAAGAGCGCCCGGATGGTTCGCGTGTACTTGTCGAAATCAAGAATCGTACAAACCGTCTGTTTAGGTCCGTTCCCGAGTATGAACACATACAGATTCAGGTCTATCTTCACATGCTGGGTCTTGTACATGCGCGATTGGTCGAGCAGTACAACACACAGGTGTTGAGCCACGATGTGACTCGGGACGAGGAACTATGGGATAACGTGATCATCCCCGGACTAGAGCAATTTTGTCAGGAAATTTACATGCGCGCCAAAAACTGAACAAAATACCACAAGAAAAAATGGAAAATGAAAATTGACGCCGTCATCTGGAGGTTCTGGCCGGTCAAAAAGTACACACCAGCTGCAAACAGAAACTGATAGATAAAGAGGTTCCGGGGGCGTTCCTGACGCAGAGCTACATCAGCAACGGAATCTTCCATTTAATTTTAGTCAATAATTTAATCGTGGCGGCCAGTGATGAGGCAACGCAGATCATCGTCGTCATGACGCGGTTGTGCAGAGTTGAGCCACAGACGACCTGATACAAAGTCCTCGAACGTTACAACATGGACCTCGTCATTATCGGCTTCCTGAAGAACCCACCCCTCACCGGGGGTGAACTCGGTCACGACGCAGTCGACAAATCGCGTCTTCTTTTTGGACTTGACGGACATTGTAACCTCGCGGCCTACAAGAGACTCGAACCAGTTCTCATACGTCTCGAGCTCATCAGCCAGCTCATCACGCTCCTTGGCAAGCTCTACGACAGCCTCGATAGCATCCATTTCTACTCTTCTCACGAGTCGCGTTTTTATCTACGTTCACAGTAGACGATGTCATTTGTGAATGTTGCCGGAATCACAGTGGCCCAAATTTTCGGTGATTTTGGATTCAAAAAATTTGTAGTTGAAAATAGCCACCTTGGATTACTACGAGGTCTCACTGGATACATAGGAGTTATATTCTTCCTTCTCAAAAGCTTGTCATCGAGTAATATTCTATGGATAAACGGAATGTGGTCTGGTTCTACCCTTATTTTTGAAACTGCTGCAGCCTTTTTTCTTCTTGGAGAGAGATTTGATCATCCGTGGCAGTATGTGGCCCTTCTGATGATTGTTGTCGGGGTGATACTTCTCAAAGGTCACAAAATTTTATGGTAACCAGTAGTAATGATACACGTCAGGTTGGCACTGGCGTTCGCTTTCGTGGGGCTCGTATTCACGAGCCGCACGTGGCTTTCGTGGCTTCATAGTCTCGGTCCGGAACAAGGACTTGCGGTCAAGTACATGGCAATCCTTGCGACTATTCTATTTCTGGATTCGGCGGACCCAACACTCAAGTTCGAACACAAGACTCAGGCTCTCGGGACCGTGATGATCTTGGCTGCTTTTAATATAATTTTCAATTATCAATCGGACTGGATCAAGGAGTCGGGATCTGAAAATGTCCAGATACAGACGCCCGATGGTGCCCTGTATCACCGGGCCCGTGAGAATCTCAATTTAAATCCCGAATTGGCTCGATTGCTGACCTTTGTGGTCGGTCCGTTTATTCTCGTTTTTTTCGGATCCCGTTTCATCCGTAGCGGTCAAAAAGTAACCGTTGATTAAACCGCTGTATACATGGCCCGAAGAAGGTCCGGATCTTGTTCAGGTATAAGACCCGGACTCTGTTTCACGAGCCGCAGAGTTGCATCGTCCTGAATCTTGGCGATTTCTTGTTCAAAATTCAAAAGGTCCTGACCAGTGGTCCTCTTGAATTCCTCGGCAGTTACAAGATCTTTGAGGGCCAAAAGGTAACCCATGGCATAATTCGCGTGAAGGACTGCGATGACTGGCTGCTGATCCTGAGAAGCGGCGACGGCGTATCGGGCCGTCTGCCGATAAAGAATCTGTACAGACTTATCTGGACGTGCGCGAGCATCATTCCGTTCGAGGACGAGCCAAAGGACAACGAGGATCAAAAGCAGAATCACGAGTGTCTTCATTACTACACGACAATATAAAAGCTTAACGTGTATGAGCTGTCCGGTCGCGCGCGGCATCGCTTCGGGCTCTGGGTAGCGGCGCGACTCGCCGACTTGGGGTACCTGGGCTCGGGCTCTTTCCGGGGCTCGTCGATCCATCGAGTACGATCCATGTGACGGTCGGAGTAGTAGTCGTCCGTGTGAAGGAGCACATACTCGATATCTTCGGGGTCAACAAATTCATTTTTCAAAAACCGAAACGTGCGCTCAAGATCGATCACATCAACCACGGCACCTTCCATAATTTCATCTGCAAAATCAGGAAAGGTCTCGCTCATTTCCCGAGCCTCTTCGATACACGTGTCGATTGCCTGGCTCCAGGTATCGGCGCACCGCGACTCGTAAGCCTCCTCATTCCACTGCTCACGGGCTTTGTGGAATCCCCGGAAATACATGGGCCGGCGGCACATGGGACACGAGGCTCCGGCGACGCCTTTAAGGTACCACGACTTGACGCATCCCGCGCAGAAGGTGTGCCCACAGCACAGGTTCTGGAAGGGCCCGGTCTCAGAGTAGCATACGGCACACTCCATGTTTGAAAGGTGGAAAGACTTTTGTTTGGTTGGAACCTGACTGGGACATCACATGTTTTTAAAGACTTTGGGCACTGTATAATTATCCAATAAGATGGTCCTTCAAGTATTGGCGGCTGTCGCAACCCCACCCGTCAAACCGAAACGTTTTTCGAAAACAAATCAGAAGCCTAAAGCCTGTTTTACAATTCATACACACCCAAATCATGCGTTTACACTCAAGCTAAGTGAAGAGACTCGGACTTCTATAGTGGGATTCAATGATTGGGACGATGCTCTTTTCATTGGAAAAATGATCGAGACGCATTTTGTGCGTGAAAAGGAATGGCCGGATACAAAGGAGGCGGGAACGTTGACCTTACCCTCTTCTCGACTTGACGGTGATGTGCTTCAATATATTTATATTCAAAAATGGGACTTTGAAGAACTCAAGGTTATGTGTACCAAGAATTTTCTAGACTTGCTTGGTGTCGAAGGTATAATCAAGAAGAAGTTGGGTGGTTATACCTTTGACGGAAACGTCTATCGTTTCGAAGCTGATTGGGATTTTTATCGTGAGCGTCTCGGTGAAATCTGGTACCTAGATGAAAATTAAGAAACCATATACGGGTTTCCTTTGCGCGTCTGGCTAGGAACTTTGGCTATACAATCTGGGCGGGCACCCGTTCCAAGGGTGGCGTCGGCCCCACACGTCCACGTCGGGTCCATTGAAGTGCTGAGTTCACAACGCTTGCGGGTGTTGTTCCACGTGTATCCTCCCGGGCACGTGACTGGAAAGTTATTGCGACCGGTCTGTACACACGCACCTTGATAGGTCGTCGCACCGACGCCAAGGACGCCGCCAACTGATGCACTTGCTGTCGCCGTATACACGGATGGAGGTGGGCACCCGTTCTGAGCCATCGTCCAATTAGGAAAGTCTGCCGGAATGGGCTTGACGCATTTGTTTTCGACCGATGCATATTCGTACCCTTGCTGGTACGCACACTGAGCAGTGGCAGGTGAGCGTGACGTTTCACAATCAGCCTTTTTACAATTGAAATTCTTCTTTATTCTCTGATCGACGGGTGGACAGGCTGCACCAGGTGGATCACCCATCGGGCCTTCATATTTGGCCCGGGCCGTCATCGTCCCCCAGTCGCATTCTTTTGTACATTCAACTGCAACCTCGTAATTTCCAGTGGGCACGTCAGCAATGTTGTTTGATGTCGTTCCCCATGGCTTCGGGTAACAATCCACGGTTGTGCTATTTTGCCACGTCGTTCCAAGAGCATTAATTGCGGCTTGGCGCGTCTCAAAGTCTTTCAGGGCATTATTGCTGAGCTCGATTTTGACGGCGTCCGTCTCGCGTGGGTTCAGGTTCGTATCGAACGTGAGCCGGTCTTGATCATATTTTGACTGGAGCCACGCCACATACGCCGAACGCGTCGCGGCAGTGTCCGTCGTCACCTTGGGAGTTGTTCTGTTGTCTGCACTCGTGAGCCAACGGTTCTTAAAGTCGTTTATGTAAGACAGTCTTAGTGAATTTACAGCATCTTGTTTAGCCCGTGCCGCTGCCGTATCTGCACGGAGCGCATCAGCTTCGAGTTGCTTTCTGTATGCCTCATCACGGGCCGCCGCCTGTTGAGCCTGAATTTCGGCCGGGCTCAAAACTCGTGCAGCCGGGGCTCCAGCAGGGGCTGGCGCAAGTGCGGCACCACCACCACCGGTTGTCACCGTTTGTGGGGTCACAAGCTGTTCTATAGCCGGAATAGGTACGGTCACGCCACCGCCACCGCCTGACCAGGGGGTAGAGGAGAACCCACCCGCCATGGGGATCATCTGGTCAACTGGAGCCTCCTGAATGACGGGGGCACTAGGGGGACCTACACCGAGCGTCGAACGCTGAGCCTTGAGCCATTCGTCCTGTGAAATTGTAGACTCGTCCATGACGCTCGGAGGGGCGGCAACATAACGCGTCTGGAGACCGACAGCAATCAAAAGCTCGTTTTGCTCGTCGATCGGTGAACCTTTGCGGATGGGCTGCTGAACATACGCCTCAATCTTCTTCACGGGCCTGACCCAATAAAGAATCAGGACCGCAAACACGAGGCCGATGAGGATAGCCGGAAGTCCATCCATATTACTTCTTACAAAGTTTAAAATCCAACATGCGCTGACGGTTTGTGGGCCTGGAGGGTGGAACACAGGGATCTGTACTCCTGACCCATTGAGATCCTATATGGGCTTTCCATTGAACAGATACTCGATCAAGGGCCTTGCGACATATGACACAAGGGAGGGATGTACCTGGGTGCCCATCGTGACGTATTTTTTTGACTACAAATTCTCCATATTTACGATGAATCCAGTGAGCCAGACACGAGGGGTGGACCCCCTGCCGTCTCGCCTCAAGAGTAAGATTTTTGAGCATTCGCCGTTCGGCGCACATATGACAGTCGTTACGAACCCCATACGGGACAGCGACTGGCGTGACACTCCATTTTCGTTATGAGAAAAATGTCTGATCTTTTTAAATGGAGGTTGTCCTAATAATCCTCCTGGCAATTGTTCTCATAGGTCTATGGTACCTGAACGAGTCTCGCCCAAAAGTTGCTATCGTATCTCTTGTGAAAGAGCCTCATGCGATACAGACGTGGGTCGATCATCACAAAAATAAGATGAAAATTGATAAATTCTATATTTTTGCAGATGATGATCAGGAGGATCTTGGACTGGTCGATTCTCAGGTCCAAATTTTTAAAAACTGGAAAGACCATCTAGGATACGTACGGGACTCGAATATAGACGAACCCGCGAATGTCCGGGTCCGTCAGGAACTCATATTTAACGAAGCGCTTCGTCGTGCAGAATTGGATGGCGTAAAGTACCTTATCCACATAGACGCGGACGAGCTCCTTTGGGGCCGGCCACCCGCCGACGTGTTTGAAAGGTACCCTGATTCGGCTGCATTTCACATGAAAAATGAGGAACTCGCACCAGAACGCATGGATTATACAAACTGTTTTCTCGAAGGGCATAAATTTCACTCGGATCCCAGACGCTTCACTGCTTATGGAAATGGCAAAGCCGCTGGGCGGGTCGGTGAATGCACTTGGCACGGACCGCATTATATTTTGGGTCAAAATATGAAAGAACTCCCTGAAGATGAACTCAAGGTCTTGCATTATCCAAGCTGCAATATCCAAGAAACAATAAAACGGGCCCGTCAATATGGAGATTTTAAAGATGATTCGGCTGGGTGGTCAGATCACCACAAACAAACACGTGACGCACTCAAGGGGTGTTCGGGTATCGAATGTGAAATTCAGGCTCGTGAAATTTTTTCAAAGAGAATGGCTGACTCGTCCTGTAAGGTAATAAACGTGTGATGTACTGGCCAAGTAGGGCCTCGAGCACCTCTGTATTTACGTAAAAAATGGAGCACGCTATGCGCGATTTTACGCGTTCAAAACTTGCTGGTATCTTTGGTGATGGCCCGGCTGTTCGCAATGCAGAAAAGGCCGTGTACAACTGGGCTGTAAAACGCATTAGGGAGCAAGGGGATACAGCCAGTTGGGAAAATAGCAAGTTTCGATATTGGTATAAACAAAAGGTTGTTGAACTTTTGGCCGAACTCAAACGGGGAGAGATGGCGACGCTTCATCTCTCCATTACAGAGGATGGGCGAATTTCTGTAAAAATTGAAATCGAGCCGCAGCTTGTGTGGCGGCTCAAACGCAAAGAGCTCGAGATGCGTAAACTCGCAACGTACAGGCCGGACGTTCTCTGGCCCGAGGGGCCGTGGGCACGGGCGGTACTCATGCACAAAGAAAAGGAACTCGCCATGGAGCGCGCCAAGGCGGCTGAAAAGGATTATGAAGGCCTCTTCAAGTGCAATCGTTGCAAGAGCACAAAAACGTCATATTATCAGATGCAAACCAGGAGTGCAGACGGTGCGTTTATTATTTGCCTCTTATCATTCGCCACCTTGATCTCACGCGTTTTCTCCCCTCAGAGCCGATGACGACATACGTGACTTGCATGAACTGCGGCCTCAAATGGAAGTGCTGAAGAATACGAGAAGTAGTTGACACCATTGCATAGTATATTGTGTGAAATAGAATATCTAATCTTTCCTAAAGAAATATTCGTCTTTTTGACCGTCTCCGTTAGAGAGTCAAAAACCTCCATCAATTTACCGTCTTTTCCAAAACAATATACCTTCTTTTTTTTACCATCTATAATTTTTCGAAGGGTTTCCCAATATTCAGGGGTGTTCATGCGATTAGTCATGGCTTCTTTCATTTTTTCTCGTGTTTCCACACTTTTCATTTTTCCTTTTCCAGCTTGGGATATTTTCAATCGTATAGAAGGATCATTTTTATAATTCTCTTTTAAAGTTTCAGATGTTCTTTGACGCACCTCTTCACTCCTTCCCATTAATTTACGATTATGCCGCAAGTCGTCACCCTTTTCACGCCACATGGCTTTTGACTTTTCAGAAAGTTTCTTTTTCGTCTCATCCGAGTGACGCCCCCCTGCACCACCAAACGTGAGATTGTATCCATTAGGGTGAACCGTATTTAATTTTATTATAAACTCTATTTCTTTTTCGTTTAATTCTTCATCTGTACATCCGTATTTTTCCCATAAAATATCAATGACAAAGCAATCTTTCCCATACTTTTTAATGGCATTTTTGAGTTTTGGACTTACAGACGTCCCACTATTTCCACAATGTTCACGAAAACGTTCATGAAGTTGGCGATGTGTTTGTCCTATATACTTTTTACCATTCTCGAGATTTTCTATACAGTAGATTTTACCGGTCATTTCTTGCACTAACCCATGACGATATTTTTATATGATCCTAAATAATTTTTTTTGTCGTGTAATAATACCAAATGCCTCGTGGTCGTCCAGCCGTCCCCAAAGCCCCCACCAAGTTCATGAACAAGAAGCGCCGCGTCATCATGATGACTGCCGACGGCAAGTACGTCGTGAAGACCGACAAGGGCACGGCCTACAACCCCAAGGCCGCCTTCGTCAAGAGCCCAGGTGGCACCGTGCGCACCCTGTCCAACTCGGGTGCTCGCGTCCCAACGGCGATCCGCCCCAAGGCGGTGCGTAAGACCCGTGCCAACCGTGGCAAGGCCCGTGGTGCCTACGCCGGCGTCAAGGCGGGTATGCTGCCCGCCCTCTTCAGCCCCAAGCCGATGCGCCGTCCAGGCCGCCCCCGCCGCCGGCTGGTGAGCCCAGGCCCCAAGATGGGTCTGGCGGGCATGAAGATCTATTAAATGCGTAAATTCTAGATAAAAACATTTAGACCGCGTCTACCAGTAGATGGAGGTTGGGGACCTTGTCAAGGTTTGGACTGACATTGGTGCCCGCAAGCCAGTTCCGCTCTTGGCCAAAATTGAGGAAGTTGACGGTGTCATCTTCACCATTCGGTACTTGAGCGAATCTGGTACAGAACATATATGGTCCTGGGAAGAGGATACTTATGAAATAGATGATGAATCAATTGCTGAATATCTCAGGACGGATCAACTCGAAGATATGGGCTTTCGCTCGTTTGGGGAAGAAGGCCAGTACATCAAGGTTGATACAGATGACGACTATGTTCCGGATTCTGCAGAAGAAGAGGAGGAGGACGAAGATGAGGACGAAGACGAGGACGAGGACGAAGATGAAGATTTTGAAACCGAAAATGACGAGGAGGAGGATCTTGACGACTCGGGTTCCGAAGATTCTCTTGATGAAGAATAAGGATGAACCGCCGTGATTCTATATTCTGGGTGCTACTTCTCGTTGCCCTTTTTCTTATTTTTTTCAATAACCAACCCAAGACCGAGGCGTGCTGCGGAGGTCCGATGGTTGCTTAAAAAATTTAGTTTCAAAATTAAGAATGACGGGAACGATCACGTCCCAGTTTATTCAGGCTTTTAGACCGAGTACCGAGGCTCATGTCAAGTGGCTAGGGCGGATGTTTGATATGGCGGAGACCATGACGGATCCTGAAGCCCGCATCGATATCGTCAAGGAAATCAACAAAAATCCTATGGGCGTCAAGCTTGATCAGCGCGATGCACTTGATTGGGCCCATATTCACTTTGTTCTAAGCGCCAAGTATGCACAGGCGGTATGGAAGGGACAGGCATGGCTCCCACCCAAAAATTAATATAGTTGTTTATTTTAGATGGAAAATGGGAACGGGCCCCAAGCGGGCATCGGGACCGGGACCATGGTTCTCATAGGGCTTTTGGTTCTACTCATCACGTGCTGTTGTTCGTCAATAATCATAACGTACAACAGAACTGGAAACATAAATATTTTCAACTGGAATTCAGGAGCGCGTAGTTCAGATGATGATTTCCTCAAGGGGTTCAGTTTCGCACCGGGAGCCGCGACCGAAGACTCGGGCGGTGGGCTCGGCCTTCTCGACGTGTTTGGTGTAAAGCAAAATTGCAAAGTGGGTCCATGGGGTTCATGGAGCCCATGTTCAGCCTCGTGTGGTACTCGGGCAACCAAGACCCGGACGCGTTCAAAGACGGCCCCCGAGAAGAACGGTGGGTCGTGCCTGATGCCACTGTCTGACACTCAGACGTGTACCGACTTGCCCTCGTGTGAGGTCCCACCATTGACTGGACAGTATGAAGCATGCCCTCCCGGATCGGCTATCGATGCAGGGGCGTGTCGGGTCCAGGGAACAAAAGCGACGGAAAGTGAATGTACGCAAATTAAAAATGAAGCGGCCCTAGAGGGCTTTCAAAGTACAGGAACGTGGGTGGGTGCGGCAATTGGTGCGAGTGAAATTGATTGTAATGAAATATACAAATGCCCGAGTGGCTTCCGAGACACGGGTGTTAATCAAATGTGTGATAAAGACGCCATCCCCAAGTGCCCTGACAATTATGAATGGAATGATGAACGAAAACTGTGTACATTCAAAAACCAATAAGCTCTTGTTCATGTGCGTCCCTTTCCAAGAACCAACGCGCGTGCCTCGCTGCTCCCGACCCGCTTTCGACGCCACGAACAGTCACGATGACGTGTGGATCGTCACTCGGCTCAAACTGAACCTCCCATATCCCGGGTTCAGTTTCAGTTGCCCAGAAATCACGGGTATTTATATTCGTGAGTTTCTCGATCGCACCGTCCCATCCCGACGCCCATACAGTTGTTCCATTTTTGAAAATAAATTGCTCAAGTTCTTCCACGACCGGAAGGGGCTTGCACCACCCGAGCCATTCCCATGTCATTTTGACTTGCGTGTAATACCGAGCACATTCTCTAACTTGCTTTCGGCTCGGGCTAACGGTTTTGTTCGCCGAAGTTTGAGAGAGTCACCGGATGAAGTGGACGCCTCGATTGCCCTGAGTTTTCCGCGATCTGGTGCGTTTTGTACAGGAGTTGGTGAATTCTTTTGAATTTCATTTATGTTGCTCCCCATGACGAGACGATGTTCGTCCGGCCAATGAATTTGGGGTGGCTCTACCCGTCCACCGACTGCACGAAACTCCTCGATAGTCATCGTACCTCCAAAAATTTTGAGAGTTTCCCGTTTAGGTGCGGGCCAACATGATTCGTGACGACCAAGGGACCTGAGACGCATTTGGCCCAAAAATTGCTGCCATTCACCCGAACGCGCCATATTTTTGTCACCGATCCATGCCTTGGCACACGCCCATGAACAAAAGTTCCCACGGGTAGTAAATCGATCGAGACGATCATCATACCCCGTGGGTGCGTGTATCGCATGTTTGAGACCCTCTGGAAACGGGTGAACACACCACCAACACACAAGCCCCGAAAGATTTTCAGGTTCTGGTTCGTTTCTAGGACGGGCCTTTACTTCTTTGGGTGGCCTGGCGAGCCGATCCTCGGTTACCTTTCTTTTTTGAGCACAAATAGTACTCATTAGACTTAAAAAAACAATAGTCTTTAATATTATGTTACTTTCGATTGACTGTGGAATTAAGAATTTGGCAATGTGTTTGATTGATCCGTCAACCCGCCGAATCCACCAATGGGATGTATCTGGCGTCCCTCCTCTACACGCCGACGGTGTATTCCCATGCCTTGTACGCCACCTCAACGAACGCCCATGGGTCCTTGGCGCACACACGGTCCTGATTGAGAAGCAGCCTGACCGGAATCGCGGCATGAAGGCTGTGGAAAACCTTCTGCATGCATACTTTTTGACCAAGGACCCCGATCGCCCTGTTGTCATTTGGGACGCACGCCACAAAGTACCGGACGTTGCCGGTGCTGGAAAAGCTCGATATGCCCAACGTAAAAAGGCGTCGATCGAGCGGGCCCGCAAGTTCATCGAGGCGACGGAGGTGAATCACGATTGGGTTCCTTTTTTTGATAACCACAAGAAAAAGGACGATCTTTCGGATACCGTAATGCAAGCCCTCAGTTATATCGATAAACGACCCGTACCGGATCAAAACACACCTTCAAAGCCGAAGAAAGTCACTCCTCGTAAACCTACTGATAATCAGGTCCGGACCAAGTACTCGAAAGCCAATTTGGCATACTTGGTCAAGACCGGAGCAAAACAAGACGCAAGGTTCAAGAAGGACCTCGCGCGTTATTATCGGTCCCTAGATGAATTGAAAAAAGAATTTTGTATCTAAATTACCATCGGCTTCTGGTGGCCGACGCGAAGCTTCGTGTCCACATATACTGTATGGCCCGCCGCCTGAATCGCCCGACAAAACGAAACATCCTCACTGTTCATATCGACCAGTGGACCTACGTGCTGTAGTTCTCCATAGAACCATGGGTACTTGATGGACTCGACGACCCCCTTGCGGATCATCATCCAGCCCATACCGGCATAAGCCACTGGGGTGTAACGGGAAGAGGCGTTTGAAGTGTCCTCTGGGCTCATAAACTTGAAAGAACCAGTCTTTTGGAAATATTCCTCATCCCAATCCTTGACAGCCGCAAAGTGCTGGAGGTCCTCCATCATGTACAGACCGGCCGTCACGTCGTGTGGGCTTTCAAGCAGTGCAAAGAAATCCTCGGTGCGGAAGATGATATCCGAGTCTATCCACATCATCACATCATAGTCCACCTGACCCTGAAATGGCTTTTGATCCGGGCCCTTGAGAACGTCGCCGCCTAGGCACTTTGCCCGGGCGAAGTGCACAACACTCGAGTACTGTTGAGACACGAGGCACTGGTGCCCACGTGAATTTGCCTGCATAATTAGGTCCGTCCAGGCCAGAAGGAACTCGCGAGAGTACTGACGACCAGGAAGACAGAACACAACCTTGACCATTTTAGAATTAAAATAGCTGTATTCTTTAGATGGCCCTCGTCTTGAGCCTCATGGGTCTGTGCCTGTGCTGTACAGCTAGCGCATGGTATATTCCACCCCCCGTGACTAAACAGTCCAAGTGGCCCAAGTTCAAACTCGTGGCAGATGGCCGCGTCACATGGGATCGTACAGCCGTACCCCTCGACATCACATCAAATGACCCTCGCGTCCCTTCAATTGAATTGGCCCGTATGCAGTGTGAATTCGACTGGACCTGTAAAGGATTTTGTGTCTGGAAAGTGGCCCAAGGTGACGGTACTTTTACTCGTTCAGACACCCCCGATTACAAGTGGTACATGCTAAAATATAAGACTCGACCAGATCCGTTCATGACAATACCAGGGTACTTTACCAAAAAGGAAGATGCTAAAATTTATCTCAGGGTAGAGTAATGAACGGACGCGGACGTAACGCGCTTTTGCTGGTCCTCGCATTCGTGGCACTTTTCTTGATTTTTCAGGGCCGAAAGAGTTCCTTTAGCCCGGCCCCGGCTCCAGGATCTGGACGGATGCGACGGGCCCCCGCCGGTTTCCCCGAATTTTACTTTGTAAATGCGGGTGAGGAATGTGATGCAGGTTACAAGAAGGACCCCCAGCGCCCTCTGGCTTGTATAAAATCTATATAAATACTAGATGGTCGACGCTAATATCGTCGTCCTGGTCATCCTCGGGTGCTGTTTATTCAGCGCCTGTATGGTGGCCCTTGCCTCGGCTTTCGGGCAGACGGGGCAAGGTTCATTTTTATCACGAAATTTGATACTCGATGCACTTACTGGATTCAAATTTGAAAATGGGCCAGGTCTTCCCAACATTCAGCCGCGCGTCTCTTCGATACGCCCAAACACGTTTGAGATTCGAAAGAATTTTACAGCACCCGACTCGGTGAATATTGGTCCACCCCTCGACAAGGACAACGCGGATTGTTCGGCAGCCTGCTTTGAGACTGAAAATTGCACGGGCTACACACTCGACGGGACCAAGTGTCAACTCAAAGGTAATGTGGTCATCATCAATTATGAAAAAGGAAAGGAGATTCGCGTATCGGGTGATGTAGGAGGGACGAAGTTTGGCCAGGTGCCTTTTGATATTGTAGACAAGGGTCAACCTGTATACAAGACCCTTCAGGTTGGTCTGGCTGACGCGATCCGCGACTGCTGGACCGACACTGCATGCAAGGCTTTTACATATGAAAATGGGACGGCGAACTTGTATGCCAATGTGGTTGTGGCTGATTCGGGCCGGCCAGGGAATGTATTTATAAAATTCGATCACATGCCCTCTTCAGGATTTTTGGTCCCGGAACGCAAGTACACGGATTCCGGTGATACGGCGACGTACCACGTGGATGATCAATTTTTCAAGCCAAATACATTTGTTGGTCCTCCAGCTGCTGCACCCGGTGCCGAGCCCTGGCAGATTTATCCCGGTGACCTCAAATTTTTCCAATTATGGCAGGCCAACTGGAATGCGGGTCGTGAGAAGAGTGGAAGGGACCCTACTACAACCTCGGGCCTCTCGGTCGACAGCCTCGAACATTGTGCGAACCTGTGTCTGTCCAATTCTTCGTGCCAATCCTTTGTATGGTCCAAAGATGGGACCAAAAAGTGCTGGTTCCGCGGTGACCTTACTCGTGACAATGATATCCGGTACGTTTGTCAAAGTAGACCGGTAGCAAACGACTCGATAAATAAATGCAGCGGAGGGGAGGAAATTTTTCCTTTTAATCGTGGAGCCCAATGTGAAACATCGAACGGATCGTTAAAGGCGGTGGCCCAGTGCTGGACCGATGGTGGTTCTAGGGGTGATTCGACCAAAGATACTTATTACAAAATGCAGGATCCATTGGCCAAAACGTGTCCAGAAGCCTGTGGTCAGGATCCAGTGTGCAGAGCATCTCAATGGACCAAAAATGACTGTACTTTGATGCGCTTCCAGCCAACAGTTGGCGTTCAGGATACCAATTTTACGACCCAATGGAAGTTTGATTATTTCCCGGGTCAATAGTAGTTGCGGATGGACCCGGTGACACTGGTCCTGGTCCTCTTGGGTATGGTGTGCATGCTTTTAAGTTTTGTTACCGGAGTCTACGTTGTTCTGAATCAGGAACCTGTAGAATCTCAGCCGCTCCTTTCAGCGGAGGACCTCGCAGCACTTTCGGCTGATCTCAAAGATGACGCGGATCAGGTGAGATGGTCAAATGTATCTGGAGCCCGTATGGGATTTGATTCAGGCACGCTCATATCGACTCTCACGGACACGGAGCCGGCGAGGTGTGCCCGGGAGTGTGGATCGCGGTCACAGTGTCAGGGATTCCAGCTCTACGGGGCAAACTCCTGTGACTTGCTTGCGAACGTTTCGACGACCTACGCATTTACCGACGCGACTTATAATCTCGTGACGGTGAGTTCAGCTGTTCCATTGAATATCCTTGGAGAACCGGTCCAGGGTGAAATTGGGACGAATCACAACGTCGCCATGACCCCAAGTCCGGCACCGGTCGACACAGTCTACAAATGCGCACGGGCCTGTAAACGACAGGAGGGAACGTGTAAATCATTTTCATGGAGTGAAACCGCCGGATGTAAACTTAAAAAGGCTTCGAGTCAACGCGATGCCGACGTCGCACCCGTTGATCAAAACGGTTACAGTTCATATTTCCTCAAAGGGGTAACACATGATGTCTGGGCCGCCGCGCCGAGCCCGAGTTGAGGTGCTTTTTTCCTCGGTCTAGAGTAATATGGGTAATAAGCAGTCCCTCGTCACGGACATTGTAAACGACTTTACCATGTCGGCCACGACCGATTTTGTAACGAAAAACGTCATGAACCAGAGCGTCGACTCGACGAACATCCAGGACATGTCGATTAATATCGGGATAGCTGACGGGTGTCCACTCGACGCGACCCAAAGAATTAGTTCAAAGGTCCAGGTCAAGCAGGAAATTAATCAGCAGGCTGTCAAGGATCTTCAGGCAAAATTGAACGCCGAGCTTGAGAATGCCCTGAGCCAAAATTCCAAGATGATCAACGGTCTCGCGGCAATGACGGGTGGGAACGAACAAGACGTCCGCGCTAGCATCCGTAATACCATCAATCAATCTATCGCGACTCGAGTGACGAACGAAAATATCATGAATCAGGCTGTGTCTTCCGTCAATATTCAACAGCAGCGACTCAACCTGGCCGTGTGCCGCAATTCGCCGATCCGTATGAGTCAGGACATTGCTTCTGAGATTATTGCTCAAAATCTCATGACTCAGGTCACAGATGATATTTTGAAAAATGAAATTATCGCTCGAGCCAAGAATACGGTGACACAGTCGGCTTTCATGGAAAACAAGGGCTTCGAGTCGATTGCCGCGGCGTGTGCGGCTGTTTCGGGTGTAATAGCCCTGCTTTTGCTCATTGGATGCATAGCCCTGCTCGTCATGGGTGGTTCGGCGAAAAAGGGCAAGGGTGGAAAAGTTTCCGTAAGCGCACCTGGAATCACTAAATAGACGCAAGTTTGGCCAGAGCCAGGTTTTGAGCCGAGGGTCCCGACGGTCCGCTTGACATCAAAACAATAATCAAAATTAGTAATACACATGTTATGCAACAGCACGCAAAAAAACCGTACTGTTTCATTTCCGTATTGAAAATATTTGCAAATGGTTCCCATGTGACTGGAAGTGCTTCGTCATCCTGATCTTCAGGAGAGGCGCCCGGGGTGGCGGCTGTAGGTGTTGATACGGGGCCAATACTTGGGGTTGCGGCACCACCATCACTTGGGAAGTTACACGTTGCCAAAATAGGTGAATTTAGCCCTACCCTTTGATTAATGGCTATGTCACATACGTTCAGGTCTACATTCGGGCAACTCGCGGTATTAGGCTGGTAAGGGAAAATTTGTGAATCAGACCCTAACTGTTTTGCAAGATCACAATCACTGCTTAGACACCCAGAGTCGTTGCTTATAGCCTGGATAACCTGGTAACCCGCCCCTCCACTCTCGACAAGAGACCCGAGTCGTGCGTTAATTTTATCACATCCAGGTAGGTCCTGGTTTGCGGTGGCCAAACAACTCGTTCTGTTGTTTGGGTCTGCATCTTTGAATCCAAAATCACGTGCGTTCAGGCATGCACACGCGATATTTTTACTCGTACGCCCGGGTCCCATACCCTTTTCATTTGTGATATCGTCTCCGCGACAGTACTTTTTGATCGCATCGACGGCCGAATTTCCATTCACACCTCCGTTTTGAGCCGCAACTTTGAGAGCCTCGAAACACACGGGAATTGTTGGCCACGTATCTTTCTTATTACTCGCACAAAGGCCAATCATCTTGGCTTCGTATCCTCCAGCTTGCGCATCTAGTACAGGCTGACATACGGCCCTGTTATCATATAGGGTCTGTGGATCTGTAATTCCAGTGCAAAAATCTCTTTTGAGATCAGCCCCATTATTGGGAAAGAGGGCCATAACGGCATTATCACTCAACTTGGATGGTGGGATTCCAGTGTAAGTGCACTTGATTTTTCCGTTTTTCCCATCTACAATTTCAACAGCTGTAATCGTCCCACCCACTGTCGCTTCCGCGGGGCAATATCTCTTATTTGCAGGCCAAATTCCATCAGGTAAACATCTACTATGATTCGCGTCAACACCAGGACTCTGGTACGTATTAAATCGTTCAACCGTCAATTCATTCCCAGAACAACTCGAGTCATAGTAAGGCCCAGAACCGGACGTCCTCAGTGATACTGGGAATGTTTGTTCAGTAGTTGTGTAAGTTGCACCAGTTGATTGGGTTACTGGTGGCGGGGCCGTCGGTGGCGGCGGTGGTGGCGGCGGAGGCGCAGATGACGATTGGCTCCCGCCCATTCTACTCTTGACTGATAAAAATATCCCAAACCAGAATATCAAGAATGCCGAGTCAACTTGTAGAAGGTACGGTCCTGAGACCGTACTGGGACTGGGGTGGTCGAAAGTATATTGAAATTTTAAACGAAAATCATATTCTTCGTATTAAGGTGCCTTTCCGCTACGGTCGCGTCATGTGTCACATGACGGGACTGAAGACGATCCATGAATTCCAGGAAGGTGATGGTATTCGAGTTTATATTGAAAAAAAATTTTGGAACGGCGAAGAATTTTGGGTTCTCATTTCCGCCGGAGAAGTAGAGCAGTAATGACGAGTGCACAACAGCATACGATCAGAGATGATCCACCTACATAGACCGTGACACTCCAGCCTTCTTCTTCACTGGACATTGGGACCATGGATGCAGCCGGTGCATCGCCTGTAATTTTTGATCCACCGGGTGTGAGGCTCACTACGTGGTTCATGTTCGCCGTCGATGACCGGAAGAGGACATTCGACGATCCAAACGCATCTGTATAAACGAGCTGTTTGAGCTGGCCCTGCGAATCCCTGACGTCCCAGTATTGAATACTCGTTCCAGAAGAGGTTGCCGTGACGTCCGTGCCTTCGGGCCATCCAGACAAATTCACCGTACTCGTCGTATCTGGGTACCCAGGTGTTTTAGAAGGGGCCGCCTGGCCCTGACGCACGAGATCCATGTACGGCCCGGATCCCGAAAAAACGAGATCAGCAACGCTGATTTCACGTGCACATGGTGGTGCCGCACACGCAAAGTCTACACTGACTTTTCCAGTCCCAATGTTAAAATCGGCCGTCGTGGCCGGTGCAGGAGCCGCCATTAAAGTCTACTAGAGTATACTAAGAAAGAAATTGATGCTGTGCCGAAACGGGTACGTGACAACCGAGACGGCTGAATTAAAAAAAGAACTCACTGTTAGACCAGTAAACAATGAAGTTCCACAACCGTCCTTCAAGGTCTGGCGGCGCGTGGATCAGGGCCGGATGCTTGTCCCGCGGTTCTTTGGCTGCGAGCGGATCGGTCCGCCCACCCGGGACGCCCGTCGGCCCCCTTGTACTGATCGGCCTATTCAATTTATGGGAAATTTACGACCAGAGACGAGACAAACGGAAGCATTTGAGCGCGGACTCCGGGCTTTCGATGAGAACGGTGGAGGTGTCCTCTCGCTCCCGTGCGGGTTCGGCAAAACCACTATGGCCCTGGCTTTTTCGGCACATCTAAAGGTGCGAACAATGGTCGTCGTCCACAAGGAGTTTCTTGCGAACCAGTGGATCGAAAAAATCAATATGTTTTGCCCGGGCGCAAGTATCGGTCGGGTTCAGGGGCCTGTGTTTGATGTTGAGGGTCACGACTTTGTCATAGGGATGATCCAGACACTTTCTCAAAAAGAATTCCCCAAGGATGCTTTTGACTCGATAGGGTTCCTGATTGTCGATGAGGCCCACCATATAGGCGCACCGGCCTTTTCTCAATTTATGTTCAAAATGTGCCCCAAATGGACCCTAGGGCTCACGGCGACGCCCGAGCGCAAAGACGGCCTGACCCGTCTCTTGTACTGGTTCCTGGGCCCCGAGTTTTTCAGGGTTGAACGTACGGATCAAAAAGCGACGCGGGTCGAGACCCTTCAGTTTTTCGACGAATCGTTCACGGAGGCCCCACCTGTGACTCGGTTCGGGAAGATTAACATGGCTGCCATGATTAACCAATTGACTGAGATCGAGACGCGGAACGAGCTTATTCTGGACCGGACGCGAAGGGCCCTTGAGGCACAAAGGCGTGTCCTCATCCTCAGTGACCGGCGAGAGCATTGTTTCTATTTACAAAATAAATTGGGTCCAGAAATTTCAGGACTGTATCTGGGTGGTATGAAAGAGGCGGAACTCGATGCATCGTCACGTAAACAAGTAGTGGTTGCGACGTTTCAGTTGGCTCAGGAGGGATTGGATATCCCAGTTCTGGATACGGTCATCTTATCGACACCCAAGAGTGATATTAAGCAGTCGATAGGACGGATTATGCGGGAAACGAAAGGAAAACTGAACAATCCGTTGATTATAGATATTATAGACCAATGGTCGGTTTTTTGGTCCATGGCGAGGAAACGCGCCACGGTGTATAGGGACGGGGGTTTTGAGGTCAAGTCCGAAGGACTTGGGGTCTCCGAAGAACTTGGGGTCTCCGAAGGACCCGAGAGACCAAAGTGTATGTTTTAGGTGACGAATACTACCGTCTCCTGGACGTAACTCGGCAAGAGACTAATAAAGTATGTAAACCATGGTCCACCACCATAAACCTCTATACGGTCGATATCCAGACCCTGACTTAGAGCTGCGCGTGAGTATTTAGCAAGTACAATTGGATAAACCTGTGAAAACTGAAATTCGCGCAAGTCGAGCTTTATCCACAGATTTCTCTTGTCCTGGCTCACGATGTTCCTGAGGTCTTCACACGCCTCGATCGTCTCTTGAGCCAGGTCATATGCCTCTTCATCATTTTCAGGCTGGATCTCAAGGTATCCCTTTCCGGAAATCTTGAGAAACAGATGTTTGTCATTACTTTTGAGTCTGTACCACGATAAGAACCTTTTGAACTGGCCCATTCTATAAGGGCCTACGAAGATTTCATTGAATCAGTCAACGCGAGCGTAAACACACCTATCACGAAAAACATCACGAGCCAGTTGCACTCGGTCGCATCCTGTTCGGGTAAATTTACCTTTTTAATCTGGAGTCGTTCTGGACCTACATAACTCGGTGGTCTGGGGGCGGCCAAGTCCTCGAACGGGGCGTAGGACAAGCCCATTTATTAAGTACTGATATTTTTAGAGCGTAACCTCCTTCTTGGCCGGCTTGCGACCCCGCTTCTTCTTCTCCGTGCCCAGCGCCACCTCGCGCGTGTCGGGGTCCTGTGCCATATCCACACTCACGATATCAGATACGGACTCGTCATCGCCACCACCGTTACGCGTCTGGACCGGCATAGGTGGTCCCATCATACCCATCAGGGACCCGAAATCCATACCAGGGCCACGCATCTCACGCCGCCCTGAATCTACAGGCGAACCGAACCCACCCTGGGGCTGCTGAGACTGAGACCGCTGGACAGCATCGACCATATTTCGCATCAGGTCTGGGTTCTGCTTCATCACCTGTGACACGTTCGGCACCGCCGCCTTGAACATGCTGTTCGTCAGGTGGAACATCATAGCCGAACCGCCAACCATCATAATCAGCTTGACCTCTGGTGCCACCTGGACCTTCGTCTTGTACTTGTTGTACAGCTCCTCAAAGACTCCATCATAGTCTTCGATGTTCTCCATCGTGTTCTGGGACCAACCGTTCAGCTCCAGGTCGAACGGATCAAATTTATCGTTCAGGAACTCGAGGCCCGTCACGGCTGCAACCAGCATACGCCGCTGGAACTTGACAGAGCGATCAACCTCAATAGAATACATAATACGCTTGTACTCGGTCCGGATCTCCTCGATATCCGAGTAGGCATTCAGGCGTGAACTCGTCTGGAAGCCCTTCTTGGCCAGTCGACTAATTTTGTTCAGCAAATCAGCCTTTTCGTCTTCGATGCTGGAGTAACCCTCGGAAGGCATCTGGGCACCGCCACCGCCCTGATACTGCTGCTGACCATCCTCCTCTTCCTCGTACTCCTCGCCACCATCAAACTCTTCAGGTGGGGGTGGCGCTGGTGCAGTACGCTTCCCTGGATTCATGAACATATCCAGCCCGTCATCAGGTGGGATATTCATTGCATCTTCGCGGATCCCAGGAGCCTTTTTCGTAAAGGGGCTGGGACGAGAAGGTTTTGGCTTGAGGGCCACCGTCTTCTTTGACGGCACCTGAATAGAAATTTCATCCAGAAGTTTCGACTCTTCATCGTCTAGTTTCATCGAAGGGCCACCAGCAGCATCAAACTCGATCGAGTCCATTGACACTTTTAAAGAAAGGAAGTCCTTGGCTTTAACGCGTACTTGAAAAATTATGTATGTTAGTTTTAAATGGCACTCAAGGTTGGCAAGATGCTGACGAACGCAATTATGATCGGTCTACTCGTGGCGATTTTGGTCCTGCTGGTTCAGGGCCAGAAGGCCTCCGGCTACAGGTTCGAGCCGGCTCCCCTGATGGTGAACCCCGGCCCGAAGGTACAAACCCAGCCCGCGAGCCTCTTTGCGATCAAGCCGAATCTGGAGTGCACCCCCGGCCCGTCTGAGAAGGCGGCCTACCTGACATCGGGTCTGACTCCAGGTGGCCTGTGTGGTGACCAGGAGCTGATTCATGACCAGATGCGCGACTTTGCAATTGCAGGTGGAATTGGTGGTTCGCTGCTGGAGAAGTAAACAGACTGAGTCGTGATCCTCACCCCAAGAAAACCTTGATGTAAATTAATACATGTGTGACACAGAGATTTACACTATTCGAGTAGATTCTCTAGGAGCACTTTCAAACACGAGTTTCATAGGATATCTCAATATCCCATTGAAAAACGTTGTACGGGCCGAACTCCAGAGCGTGAGTATTCATGGAAACGCCGCCTCCCTGAGCACAGGCGCCATCTATGTTCACATCGACGAGCTCGAGTCTAAATTTACTGACCGTACGTCTCTCAGGTACGACCAGTCTGTTGCAGGTAAAACCTCTAATACGGGTGTTACCCCCAGTTCGACCATATCGAATATCGGGCTGCTCAACACGGCTCTTGTGGCGATTCCGGTGACCACTGGTGCATCAGAGACCCGTACGATATTCACTTCCGGAAGTTATTTCCCAGTCGAAGTGACGTATATCGAGCCGATCCGCAGACTCGACAAGTTCACCGTGAACTTGTACGCCGAGAACGGGTCCCAGCCGACGATCACATCCGGCCCGACCTTTTTGACGCTTCGTTTGACCTGTGCCAAGCCCAATGTGTGTCTGTACCCTAATTAAGTTCTCTTGTAAAAATTAGAAATGGACTACGTCGTGTACGTAGATTCAAATAACCGCAATTTGACGTTGTACCCGAATTCAAATTCGTATACGCTTCACCTTGCGACACCGATCCGTAACATCGCCAAGGCTGAATTGGTCTCGGCAATGTTGCCCAGTATCAACGTGTCCCAGTTCATCACACTTGATATCCTCGAGTTGCGTACACCCAGGCATCAAACCGCCGACGCACTCCGACGCACGGGCGCGTCGAATCTTTTGACCGTCACATCAAACACATGGGACGGGGCGTTCGCTACATTGCCCGTCAAGGTCTCCGGGACCTATGAATTTTATAATCAAAATTATCGAATCTCGACCGAGTACCCGTATCCAATCGACTCCCTGGACCGTTTAACAGTCACATGGCGTCAGCCCAATTCGGGTCAGCCTTACTACGACTCGGTATCCAACCTGGATCTCGGTCGAAACATGTTTCTTTTGCGCTTTGAAACAATTCGGGAAGAACTGGGACCTCAGCGCTCCTTGTCTTTGCCCGAACCCGTCACATGGGAAACAGGTGAACGGGACCGCCTTGTTATGGTGGCCGTTGCAGCCCTTGCCGGACTCGTGATAATTTTGACTATGAGCCGCCGAAAAAGAACCCCAAGTATAAATTAATGGACAATTGGACCATTCTGTTTTGGATCGGCTTCTTTGTTTTGCTCGTTTCCCATCTTCAGCTTCTGCGCGGCCCGATGCGTCAGCACGCCCTGATTGCCCTCTCAGGACTGGTTATGATGTTTGTTGGTTCAAAGATTGGTCGTGAATTTTTGGGTCTAAGCTGAACTCGCGTCCGACTCGAGCGTCACAGGCGTCATGTGAATTTCGTCGGGGTTGTACCCCCATGCACGCAAGAGCTCCTTCTTGGCCTCAATGAACCGCATACCTGGTCTTGTGAATCTTGAATAAATTTGAACAAATGGAGATCGACCTTTAGGGCCGTCTCCGCCCTCGACAAGGGCATATGTAGAATAGTCGGTCTCAAGGACGCGATACGTCGTAGGAGGAACGTATGGCGCCGTTGGGAATCGCAGTGCACAATCTATCAGGCCGCGAGCCTTGAGTGGTGGCGCGGACTTTGGACATGTGACGATTCCTTTTATTCCAGAAATTTTACCATCCATGTGGCGACACTGCGTTTGAACATGAATCTCGTCACGATCCGGGTCATATTCATACACACCACGTGTGTCCATACAGTCATACTGACCTATACCATAAAATCCAGCCTTGTGGCTCGCAACCTCGTACCACGCCCCAGAGTAATGGAACGGGTCGAACGGTGCCAGTGCTAGTGCCAAAGCCATACGTTTATATACGCCCCGAAACTTTATCGCACCCAGTAATAGGACCGGATGTCGGCCAATACGACGACATACTGGGGTGACGTTTTGACAATAGGAAATACGACTATAAATCAATCTTTGACCGTCCAAGGGACCCAATCAATTTTTATTGGAAATGTTGGTTCGACCCAAAACGCTTCAGGATTCCAGAGTTTCTTTGGATCCAACGCCAATGTGACAACCATGAACACATTGGCTATTTTTGGTACGACCGGTCAAATAGGTATCGGGACCTCCACGAATCTCGGGGCGACGCTCCAGGTCCTAGGGAATGCTTTCGGGTCGAATGCCTTTTCGGCACCGAATGTTTTCGCAAGCACTTTCGCTAATATTTTGGCCCTGAACACGGCGTCAATTTTTGCATCATCCGGCCCGGGTCTCGTGGGTATCGGGACCTCAACCAACCTCGGGGCGAATCTCCATGTTCTAGGGAATGTGTTCGCACTGAACGCTTTTGCGACCCCGAACGTTTTCGCAAGCACTTTCGCTAATATTCAAGCCCTGAACACCGCGTCAATCTTTGCAACCTCCGGCCCTGGTCGGGTGGGTATCGGGACCTCAACGAATCTCGGGGCGAATCTCCATGTAATCGGTAACGTGTGGGCCTCCAACGCACTCCAGACCCAAAACGTCTTTGCAGCCATCTCGGCCAATATTTCGGCACTAAATACACCGTCAATTTTCGCATCTTCTGGCCCAGGTCGTGTGGGTATAGGGACCTCTACGAATCTCGGTGCGAATCTCCACGTGGCTGGGAACGTGTGGGCCTCCAACGCATTCCAAACAACCAATGTCTATTCAAATCTAGCAAATATAGCGACCCTCAATGTGTCGCAAATCTGGAGAACTTTTGGAAATTCGGTTGGGATTGGGACCTCCACGAACCTCGGTGCAAATGTTCAGCTTGACGGGAACCTATGGGCCTCGAACGCCCTCCAGACCCCCAACATATTCGCTTTGACCTCGGCTAATATTCAAGCTTTGAATACTGCATCAATCTTTGCAACCTCTGGTCCGGGGCGCGTGGGTATCGGGACCTCCACAAACCTCGGGGGAAATTTGCACGTGGCCGGTAATCTTTTCGTATCCAACGGACTCCAGTTGGGTCTGGTAACGGCCAACGTCATGAATGTGGCGACTGTGAACGTGGCCCAAATCTGGAGAACGGCCGGAAATTCAGTTGGGATAGGGACCTCAACGAATCTCGGGGCAAACCTCCAAGTCGAAGGGAACGTCTGGACATCAAACGCACTCCAGACACCGGTTGTTATAGCATCCACGTCTGCAAATGTCGTAGTGATTAACACGTTTGCCGTCTACGCACGAACCGGTGCGACTTTGGGCATCGGCACTTCAGCGGCTCTAGGTGCAAACCTCCACGTACTCGGAAACGTCTGGGCCTCGAATTCCATGACGGGTGCTCTACAATTCACAAATGCGACGTTTAACCAGGCTGTGTACCTCACAGGCACCCCAAGAATATTCACGCCAGGATCGCAGCTCGGTATAGGGACCGCAACCAACCTCGGGGCGAGCCTCCAGATTCAGGGGAATGTGTTTGGATCGAACGCCCTCCAGTCACCAAGTATTTTAGCACTGGTTTCAGCCAACGTCCCAGTAATAAACACAGCATTCTACGCGTCTGGTCTTGCGATTAACACAGCCTCCCCTGGCGGCTGGACCCTGAATGTGGCCGGGGACCTCGTCGCGTCCAATACGATCAACGCAGCCTTTGGACCAGTGACGACCCTGAACGTCCCAACGATCAACGTAACGACAATTTCAAACTTAAATCCCATCCTGAACCTGTACGTGTCTAATTCAATTTCAAATCCAGTTTGGGCAAACCTGGCCAATACTCTTCTCATGAACTCGAGTTCGATCAATGCAAATGTAGGCTTCGGGACGGCGTGGACCTCGGGCGGCCCGACACTCACCCTGGCGGCCGGGGCGAATATTTTTGCAGCAAATTCAGCATCGGGAGTCTTTGCCGGTGTGCTTCAAGCCAATGTGTCCCAGATTCTCAATACGAATTTTGTAAACGCCAACGTAGGCTTCGGGACGGCATACGCGTCTGGCGGGCCGACGGTCGCTTTGCCAGTGGATGCAAACCTTTTTGGGGCCAATTCCATCACGAGCAGTTTCAGGGGAGTCTTACAAGCCAACGTGTCTCAGGTCCTGAATACAAATTTCATAAATGCAAATGTGGGCATAGGAACGGCTTGGGTCTCTGGAGGACCAACAGTCGCTTTACCACTGGGTGCAAATCTTTTTGGGGCCAACTCGATCACGAGCTCTTTCGCAAGCCTGGTCCAGGCGAATACAACGACACTAAACGTGACATCTATTGGATTCACTGGTGGTTTACTTCAGCCTATTCAAGGGAATGTGTACGTATCGAATTCTTTGAGTGTAACGAATGTCTACGCATCACAGACTCTCAACACGGCCCTGGCGAATGTAACGGCTGTATATGCCCCGTCATTTAGCGTTGGTGTCGGGACCTCCACGAACCTTGGTGCAAACCTTCAGGTTCAGGGAAACATCTGGGTCTCGAATTTGACAGGGGCCTATCTCGCGATCGATAATGCAACGGCCAATTTCACGACGCTCAACACAACGACCATCTGGTCCCAGAGTAACCCGGTCGCCATCCCAAGTTCGTGGAGTGTCGGTAGTGACGTCATCGTGCCGAGTACGACTGATGCGCCTGACGTTTACGTCTCTGGTGGGGGCCTCAGGTATACGAATGATCCGGCGAACGTATTTGTTCGAAATCAATTGACTCTTCTGCGCACATCCACGTGCGTCTACGGAAATGTTGTGAATGGTCCACAGGGCCAGCCAGATTACAGGGGCTCGGCCTTTTTAGGAGATGGGCGCGTCGTCTTTGCACCCTGGTCCGCAAGCAACGTGGGTGTATTTTCACCGAGCCTTAGTACATTTTCAGCAATCACACCACCTGGACTGAGCGCTGAACCGTCCAAATTTTCGGGAGTGGTTCTCGAACCGGCTGGAAACGTTGTTTTTGTTCCTTCTGGAATTTCCAATGTAGGAATCTGGAATCCAGTGAACCGCCTATATTCAAATGTGATAATTGGTGCATCAGGGTTCGAAGGAGGCGTCCTGGCACCTACGGGTAATGTCGTTTTTGTTCCGGGCCCTGGAACGGCCAACGTAGGCCTTTTTGATCCCAGAAATTACGGATTTACAAATATTGCGGCTGCTCCTGGATACTCCGGGGCGGTACTGGCACCCGATGGTAACGTTGTTTTGGTTCCAAATACGGCACCAAATGTGGGAATCTTTGATCCTGTAACGCGCATCTTTTCACTTGGCCCATCCGCCACTCCGGGTGGGTTTACTGGGGGCGTTCTCGCAGCCCCCAAGGGTAACGTGGTTTTCGTCCCCGGTCCTTTGGCATCGGGCCCGGGCCTCTTGAGCGCAGATTTTACGACGCTCACACAGATTCCTGGGCCGAGCGGGTTCTCCGGAGGTGTCCTTTTGCCAACTGGAAACGTTCTGTGTGTTCCTTTGACATCGGCAAACATCGGCCTGTTCGATCCAGACGCCCAGACCTTTTCAAACGCGACCGATTGCCCCGGTGGATTTTCAGGCGGTAGTTTGCTACCCGACGGGCGGGTCGTGATGTCTCCATGGACCTCTATGAACGTCGGCGTGGTTCAAACGCTCGCACCCTCGACCAAGGAGTTTTGTATTTTGCCTTATTTTAATCACTGTTAGATAGTAAGATGTCGAAACTCGTCACGAATTTCGGCGACATGGTTACGACCGGTAACACGGTCCTTCAACAGAATTTAGTTGTCCAGGGGGCCTTCTCCACGTTTACAGGGAATTTACTCGCTGGAACGGCCTATTCGACAATTGGAAATACGTCGACCAAATTTAATTCTATATTTGCTACTTCAGCCAATGTAACTGTAGCGAACGTTACAGCCGTGTACGGCCCTGCATTTTTGGTAGGAATTGGGACCTCTACCAATCTTGGAGCCAATCTACACGTATCGGGTAACGTCTTCGCATCGAACGCCATCTCGGCCCCCGTGGTGATCGCAACCACCTCCTTAAATGCCGCAACCTCAAATATTTTGGGGATTTTTGGACCGGTTGGGCTCACGGGTGTCGGGACCCTGACGCCCACTTCGAATCTTCATGTCGTGGGGAACGTCTTCGCCTCGAACGCCATCTCGGCCCCCGTTGTGATCGCAACCACATCCCTAAATGCCGCAACTTCGAACATTTTGGGGATTTTTGGACCGGTTGGGCTCACGGGCGTCGGGACCTTGGCTCCCAATGCAAACCTCCATGTTGTGGGAAACGTCTTTGCTTCGAACGCGTTGAGCGCACCTGTAGTCATCGCATCCACGTCCCTGAATGCCGCAACCTCCAACATTTTGGGGATTTTTGGACCGGCCGGACTCACTGGTGTAGGGACCCTGACTCCCGCCGCGACTCTTCATGTCGTGGGAAATGTTTTTGCTTCAAATTCGATCCAGACTGTAAATGTGGTTGCTTCGGGTTCAGTTAACGTGGCGGCCGTTATGAACGTGACGAACATCTACGGCACATCTGGAGTCGTAGGTATAGGTACGGTTCCGGTCATAGGTAGTGCGACTCTGCAGATTGGTGGGAACCTCTACGCGTCAAACGCTTTGAGCGCACCCACAGTCGTTGCCACCACGTCTTTGAATGCCGCAACCTCGAACATTTTGGGGATTTTTGGACCGGCTGGACTCACTGGTGTAGGGACCCTGACACCCGGTGCGACTCTTCACGTCCAGGGTAACGTCTTTGCATCAAACGCGATCCAGACAAACAATATACTCGCGTCGGGCTCCATTAATGTGGCCGTAATGAATGTGACGAATATCTATGGAACCTCTGGGGTGGTGGGTATAGGTACGGCTCCGGTCGTGGGTGGTGCGACTCTACAGGTCCAGGGTAATCTCTACGCGTCAAATGCTTTGAGCGCACCTACGGTCATTGCGACCACTTCCATGAACGCCCTAGTTGTCAATACCACGGCAATATTTGCAACGACCGGAGCGACCGTTGGTATTGGAACATCCACGGTCCTTGGTGCAAATCTTCATGTTCTGGGTAACATTTGGGCATCGAACGCCATCACAGCCCCTGTGGGCAACGCCACCTCGGTCACAGTCGGCACGACTCTCACAACCTTGTCTGTGTACGGCCCAGCGGGTCTTTTGGGAGTGGGAACCGCGACACCAGGTGCGAACCTCCATGTAGTGGGCAACGTGTACGCGTCAAACGCACTGAGCGCACCTGTGGTCATAGCGAATCAGTCTCTCAACGCAGCTGCGGCAAATGTCACAAGCCTGTTTGGACCAGTTGGTCTCGTGGGTGTCGGGACTGCAAGCCCTGGTGCGACCCTCGACGTTGCCGGAAATGTCAACGTGTCAAACACCGTCTTTGCACCGAACGTCCGTACGACAACTATGAATGTTACGACCCTGAATGTAACAGCCTTTTATGGTACCCAGGGTGTTGTGGGTGTTGGTCAAGTGCCCGTCGCGGGCGGTGCGACCCTCCAAGTTAATGGGAACCTCTACGCGTCGAATTCAGTCCAAACGACAAATCTCATTACGGCGACCCTAAACGTCCCCACGATCAACACGGGGGCCATTTATTCACCCACAGGTCTGCTAGGCATCGGGACCGCGGCCCCAAGTGCGACCCTGCACATTCAGGGGAATGTCTACGCCTCGAACGCGATCCAGACCCCCAACATCTTCACACAGACAATGAATGTTGCTGGGACAACAAATACCGCATCAATTTACTCACCCGCAGGCCGTTTGGGTATCGGTACACTGACTCCCGGTGCGACCCTCCATGTTGAGGGGAATGTGTACGTCTCGAACGCGATCCAGACCCCTAACATCTTTACACAGACCATGAACGTTGCTGGAACCACGAATACCGCATCGATTTACTCGCCCGCGGGACTTTTGGGTATTGGCACCTTGACGCCCGGTGCGACCCTCCATGTTGAGGGGAATGTGTACGTCTCGAACGCGATCCAGACCCCAAACATATTTGCGACGACGATGAACGTCCCGACAGTGAATGTGACGAGCCTGTTTGGTACGGCCGGTCTCATAGGTGTCGGGACCGCGACCCCCGGCGCCAGTCTCCATGTTGTAGGGAACCTCTACGCATCCAATTCGCTCCAAACAACCAACGTGTACGCATCGGGCTCTATGAACTCGGCGGTCATGAACGTCACGGCTCTGTACGGAACGAGCGGCTCTGTAGGTATCGGCACCTCCACCGCTCTAGGTGCGACCCTTCAGGTCCAAGGTAATATCTACGCGTCAAACGGAATTACGGCCGCAAATTACTATGTCCTGTCGGCCAACATCGCAACGATCAACGTAGGAAATATCACCGGTACAGCCAGTCTCGTAACATTTCAATCGAATGTTCTAATTCAAGGTGGGAACCTGAATGTCTCAAATACTTTGACGACTACAAATCTATTCACAACAAACCTGTCATATAGCGTCGACCTCGTCAAACAGGCACCATGGCTCCAGCCAAATTTGACGAACGCAACTTCCATCCAAAATTGGATCGGGTCCATTTCAAACACATCGTCAGGATCGTGGTGGTCCCAGAGTGCCCGACCGGTCTACGGAAATGTGATTGTTACTACCGTCTCTGGATACTCAAATTCGGGAGTCCTGTTACCTGACGGGCGGGTGATGTTTTCACCGAGTGCCACGGGGAACATAGGGTTCTGGAACCCGTCAACGAGTCTATTTGCCGTTTCGAGCACGCGCGCACCACCCGGTGGCCAGGCGGTCGTTATTCCGTCTGGAAATGTGGTCATCGTAGGTACCTCGAATATTTGTACTTTTAATCCACTCTCAGGGGCCTTTTCGAATGTTGTGGCCCATGGCAGCGCGTTTGCAGGCGCGGTCCTTGATCCGTTCGGGAATGTTGTGGGGATCCCGTCAGGTACGGGTAACATCATGTCGTTTAGCCCGAGTCTCGGGACATTTTCAAACGTAATTCGACCTGGTGGACCGGCGACGCTCAACTTTTCTGGAGGGCTCTTGTTGCCCAATGGAAACGTGGTATGCGTCCCATTGACCAATGCGAATGTGGTCCAATTTAGCCCGAGTGCTGGAACCGTATCAAACACAATAAGTACGACAGGGGAAGCTGGAGCCAAGTTCAGTGGGGCCGTACTGACTCCAAATGGAAATGTGGTTTTTGTACCCGTCCAGTCGAACGTAGGTATCTGGAGCCCTTCTGCTGGGACATTTTCGAACGTCGTGACGGGCGTGGGTGCATCCGGGTTTAGAGGAGGTGCACTTTTGCCGACAGGAAATGTGGTGTTTGCACCCCAGACCTCTGCAAATGTCGGTATGTTCAATGGAACGAATCGCGCCTACTCGAACGTGACTGGATGCACCGGGGGGTTTAGTGGCGCTGTCCTGGTTCCGGATGGGCGAATCGTTTTGGTACCGAACGTCGCTGGGAACGTGGGCGCTCTGGACACGTTCACACCGGCGCCTGTAGAGTTTTGCCTCGGGCCCTATTTTAACAAGTTTTAAAGGCCCCAGGGGGTGGTCACGAGTAAACGGACCCAATGGGACATGAGGGGTGGTCACGAGTAAACGGACCCTGCGGGCCATAAGGGGTGGTCACGAGTAAACGGACCCTGCGGGCCATAAGGGGTGGTCACGAGTAAACGGACCCTGCGGGCCATAAGGGGTGGTCACGAGTAAACGGACCCTGCGGGTCCGTTTGTTTACTCGGTTCTTTTCTCCACTCCTAATAGAAATGGCCTCAGAGACCGTGTATTGGGGGCAGAGGGCCCTGGCCGAAATCAGTTCGGTCGGGACTCAGATGGCCAATATTTCAGGATCCTTGGGTCAAACGTCTGTGCTCGTTGATGGTAACGTGTACGCCTCGAATTCCCTCGTGACTGGCAACCTCATTACCCAAAACATCATCATGTCCTCGAACATGTCATCTGGGACCGGGCTTGGTAACGTATTTTTGAGTGGAAATCTCGTCGTTTCGGGAAATATCTTTTCATCGGGTGGTTCCGTCGGGTCGGGTTCGGGAGCTTCACAGGGTATCCTGTATTCTTTGGCCGCAAATTACAATTTGGGTACGGCTTTTGCAACTGGAACGGCCGGACCGAGTATGAATGGGTACCATGTGAACCTCACGTCGTTCGCATCAGAAGCGGCCCAGGCAGTCACGATGTTTAGCGCGTCTACGGGCATGCTCAAGTTTTCGTCGGCTGGTCTCTATCAGGTCACATGCGTTCTTGCAGGTGACCAACCGGCCGTGAAAGTGGGCGTAGGAAAGACATCATCGAATGCGTTTCCTCCTTCTGTAACTGCGACCGCAGGCTACGATTACGTGTACAACTATCCCACGGGTGCTTCACCTAGTCATGTAGTAACCTTGCCCATGACCGTTACGGATACTTCCCAGTATTATTATCTCGATGCGTTTTTCAGTACGGTCGGAGGCGCGCCTTCGGTGCTTTACCCAACCCGTTCGACTACTGCAGCCGGCTCCTCATACGGCACGTATTTTCAGGTTGCACCATTTGGCAACTACTTGTCGAGTGCAACGGGTGTTGCCGGCGCCCTCTTGGCAAATTGTACGGGGTCATCAAATTTGAGCGGTGTTTACTCGAGTAATTCTTACAGAATTACTCTCACCTCCGCAAATGGATGGACCGTGAATGGGACTTCATCCTCTTTGGCCATCACGGCGAATGGCAATTTCCAGGTAAATCAGTCTGGAATCTACGAAGTCAATTTGTGTTTGAATACGGTCGGCAACACACCAGTGCAGTTCCAGGTCGGGTCTCTAGCGGACGATACCAAGGTTCCCGCGACAACCACGCCAGCGTACTTGTACACATACGCCCCCATGTACACACAGGACCCAACGACCGCGATTCAACTTCCCATGAACATCACCAATATATCAAACGTCTATTTTGTCGAGTGTTCTTTTGCGGGAACGGTCACTGGCAACGTGGCTTTGAACGCCACCTCAACCTTTGTGTCCATCAAACCCATCGGTTCCTATGTAAACCCCTCCACAAATCCATGGATCCAACAAGGCACCTCTGTGTATTATAATGACGGACCTGTTGGTATAGGCGGTGTGGTCCCTACCGCGCTCACTGAGACTTTTACGGTCAACGGAAATACTGCATTTATTGGGAATGTCACGGTGACTTCGGACGTCTCGTCGAACTCGTACGTGACCGCCCGGAGAGTTCCGGCCGGGTCTCTTCACGTGTCTTCATATACGACGGGATCCGTGCCTTTGACAACGACAACAAATTTGATCCAAAATTACTTGAGCAATGCGGCGACGATCACGTCAAACACGGGGACGGGAAGTATCACACGGGCCCTGTACTTGCCTGGTACGGCTTCATCTGCCGTCATCTGGCCGAGTGGTGGTCATTCGGTTGCCCTGGCCAACCTGGCCCTTTCCAACTTGTTTATAGAGGCTTGGGTAAACGGTTCACTTTTTTCAGGCAGTGATAGACAGATTCTCAATCGGGGTGGCGATTTCAAACTTTACATCACGTCTGGCGGTACACTGGAAGCGCAAGTGGAGCGTACGGGCGGGTCTCCAGTAACTGCATCCAATAGTACTGTTCTCAGTCTGGGTACATGGTATCATGTTGCTGCGTCATATCAACGAACGGGTTTAACTGCCGGTACTCTACGTGTTTTTGTGAACGGATTTTCGAGTACTTCGACACCTCTTAGTACTAATCAGCCTAGGTTCTCAGTCGGGGCAAGCACACGTATAGGTATGAATGATTCGGGTGCCCAGATTTTTACAGGAAATATCGCCGATGTTCGCGTCTTTTCGGGCTCACTCATCGTCCCGACAGCAACATTCACAACAAACACCGCCCCATTCTCACTGACCGCACCAAACTACGCCACCAACATGGACCTCGTCGGCACCGCAAACACCGTTTTGGCCCTCCAGACGCAGTACTTCCCGGGCGCGTCCACTTCACCTTATGGACCCGTGTTGACTCTGCCGGGGACGCTTGGAAGCTACTATACACAGACAAATAGCGCAATGGACACCAACTGGCGCACGTCTGGCTTCTGTCTCGAGGCGTGGGTCAATTACGCGAGTTTTGCAAACGCCACTAACGGCGGCACCAACCAGAGTTCTCCGGCTATGATCTCCCACGGGATTGCATATTCATATTACGAGTGGGGTTTCGGAGTCACCAATGTGGGGGGTGTGTGCTTGTATCTTGGGGGGCCTTCTATAGCAAACACCGCCGCTTCCGTCGTGACTACTGGCACGTGGAATCACGTGATGGTCCAAGGAAACGGGTCCAACATTTACATGGCCGTCAACGGAACGTTCCTGCCCATCAACACCACGTACTCACCCGCGGGTGGCAACAACACAATCGCACCGACTCAACCATCGGTTCTTACCGTTACGGCGGGCACACCCTGGACGATTGGAGCTACGACAACGAATCCCGGCCCCAACTTTGCCATCGCCAAGGCCCGTCTCGTGTTCGGAACTACGGGAACCAATGGCAACGTCTACTCGTCAGGCAATTTCACCCCGAATCCCAACTTCAACCCGACCCTCCCATCGGGTGCGACAGTCGCCTGGCAACTCGAGTCCCAGTACCCTCTGCCAACTTACCCGTCATTCTTTGACGTTCCCGTGGTCGCACTGCAGACCCCTTCATACGGCGCAGAGCCCGTGGTTGTTGGTGGCGTTTCTTCAAATGTCCTCAGCCCGTACTCGTCTTACCCACAACTCGACTCGATCCGTTTCGACGGCACGGGCTACATAGACTATGGCAATGCAGCTTCTTCTGCGCTCACGACCAACCTGTGGGCCAATGCGTGGACTATCGAGGCGTGGGTGTATCCTACGAGCTTTGGTGGGGGTTCCGGTGTCAATCCAATTTTCGCCCGTGATAACCCAATTTCAGGGACGGGGTCATTCGACTTGTTAATGTGGCTGAATAGCACGGGGTATCCGATATTTAATTATGGTGGTACACAAGTTGTTTCTTCAAACACAGTACCCTTGAACACATGGTCACACATCGCAGCCGTGTACGATGGCGCGCGTTCCAACATTTATTTCACGACGGCGGGCATTTCCCAAGCTTCACAGTCTATCACCGCATCAGACATGGTGTTCACACCAACTCGAATCCCGCGCATAGGAATTCGCGACTCTTCATACTTTTCGGGCAACCTCGCCGACGTCCGCGTGTCCAACGTGGCTCGGTACTCGGGCACAACGTACGTTGTGCCCTCCGCACCATTCACAAACGACTCGAGTACCATGCTTCTGCTCCGCTCACTCGCTGGTCAGATCGGAACGACACTCGAGGTCCAGGGCCGGGGCTTGAACTCGGTGTCACTCGGTGCGGGAAGGACTATTCAGTCCTTCCCACCAGCCCCCATGTCTTCGTACTTGCTTGATACGACTGGTAATACTGCAGTGACATACGGACAGGGCAAGTACGTGGCGAGTGCGAGTATGGAGGCTTTTCAGTGGACGGCATGGCAGGCATTTGATTCAAACATTTCTAGTGTGTGGCAAGTCAACACATACAATGCAAATGGAACATATGCCGGTAGCGTAAATACAGTTGATACACTCGGCAACTCGTACGCGGGTGAATGGATCCAACTCCAACTCCCCGTCTCTATTACAGTCTCAAGTTATTCTATTTATGAAAGCGCTTTAACAGCGATCTTGTCAAAATGGGTCGTTCTTGGTTCTCGCGATGGAATTAATTGGACTCTTGTGAATTCTCAAAGTGGTTCATTCTGGCCAAGTATTGGCTTATACACATTTAATGTCGCGGCGACGCAATCATACAACTATTTCAGGTTGGTTATTCAGACTTCTGTATCTTCCACGTTCCCTGCAATGGCGAGCCTGGTTTTCAATGGAACAGAAGAGTCCCTGTGCATCACCAATGATGCCAAGGTGGGCATCGGCATCGCCAATCCGCAGAGATCATTGGAGGTTGCCGGCGACTTGGTCGTGGGTGGTACGATCAGTGGAGGTGCTGGAATGGGCATGTTTAGAAACCGCATCATCAACGGCGACATGCGTATTGCGCAGAGGGGTGTAGGACCTTCGACTATAGGCACGGTTGGTTATCTCACAATGGACAGATGGGCTCAATATGCAAGCTCGGGGACCGTCACGGTCGCCCAAAGACTTTTAACGGCTTCCGATACGCCATGGCAACTAGGATTTTCCAACTCATATCTAATTACAGTCCTTTCTTCACCGACTGCGTCAGCGGACAGTTCCCCCATGTCTCAAAGCATAGAAGGGTACAATATTGCTGATCTAAAATGGGGTACATCATTTGGACAACCAGTAACCCTGAGCTTTTGGATACGCTCCAATTTACCTCAAGGATCTGTTTTACATGCTTCTGTTAAGTCAGGAG
>JACCDP011523970.1_pt1 | contig 47150 bp, 34 predicted proteins | sample 7445841 | NCBI WGS metagenome assembly JACCDP01 (sample SAMN15323441, study PRJNA562643) | freshwater metagenome | isolation source: river surface water | place: USA:Blue River Watershed | collected 2017-08-17
AAGATACTTCCAAAAAAATTCTTCTACCACTTCTAAAGCCTTGGCATATTCGAATTGCAAAAATTCTTGCTGATAAATTTCTAAAACATTTTGCAATTTTTGTAAAATATATAAATCGGAAGTATAGGTGATATTTTCAACAAAATAGGCATTGTCAAATTTGTTTAGCACTCCAAAATGGCTATAAGCAAACTTGCAAGCATTAAAAAGTTTGGTAATTAATTTTTGCCCAATTTTAAAAACTTCTTCACTATATGCAATATCTGCCCCCAAACTTGAAGAAGAAGCCCAATATCGCACAGCATCTGCTCCTTTGCTCGCAATTAAACTAGCAGGAGTAATAACATTGCCTTTTGATTTGCTCATTTTAGTTTTATCAGCAGCCAAACACCAACCAGAAATCATTAAATTATACCAAGGAACACTATCTTCGTGCAGTAAAGATTTGGCAATAGTATAAAATGCCCAAGTTCTAATAATTTCGTGAGCTTGAGGCCTTAAATCGGCAGGAAAAAGCTGATTGTGTCTGGTAGAATCAAAACAAAATTGACTACTAATTGCATGAGATGAAAGTTGCGGAGTGATAGAAGAAGTTGCCCAAGTATCCATCACCGCAGTTTCTGGAAAAATTTGCCACCGTTGCCCGCTAACATCTTCAACTAAATTGTGAGAAGTTTTAACATAGCCAAAAGGTAAATCAACAAGCGGATCAACTGGCAGTTGCGAAATATCTGCCACCGCAAATTTAGTTTGCAAACCATCAAGTGAAACTAGCTTCCAGACAGGAAATTTTACTCCAAAAAATCGTTGCCTAGAAATGCACCAATCAAAAGCCAAGCCATCTATCCACTGCTGAATTCTTACTTTCATATAAGCTGGTCTCCAGTTGCATTGCTCTACTTTATGATGCAAGTCGGCTTTTTTATTAAGTAATTTGATAAACCATTGCTCTTGAGAAATAATTTCGATAGGAGTGCCAGATCTTTCGGCACACTTTACAGAACGCACAATTTTTTGCGGATCACCTAAAAGTAATTTTTGTTGAGTTAAAGCTAAAACTATTGCCTCTTTGCCTTCTTTAAGTTTTTTATCAGCCAAAAGTTCTTGATAAAGCTTGTTATCGGCTAAATGAGCAAGTTCGGAAGCGGTTTTAAATTTACCAAAACTATTAATAATTTCTCGGTTTGGTAGGTTGTGTTTTTTTTGCCATTTTAAATCGGTTTCATCACCAAAAGTGCAACACATTACCGCCCCTGTGCCTTTTTCAAACTGCACAAGATCATCGGCAATTACAGGAACTTCAAGATTAAACAAAGGCGAAATTGCCTTTTTACCAATAAAATTAAGATATCTACCATCTTGCGGATGCACAACCAAAGCAACACAAGCAGGCAAAAGCTCTGGACGGGTTGTCATGATGGCAACTTGATATTGCTCAATTGTAAAATAAAATTGATATTGAAAACCTTCAACTTCGTTATCAACCAAATCGGCTTGAGCTAAAGCGGTGCGATCGGTGATATCATAAAATACTGGAGCAAGTTTTTTTTCTATGTAGTTTTTATGCCATAAATCGAGAAAAGAAGCTTGCGATAATTTTTGCGATTGCGGTGAAATAGTTTGATATTTTTGTTCCCAATCAACAGATAAAGCAATTTGGTTAAATAAACTTTCAAATTCAGTTTCGGCTTCTTGCACAACTTCTTGGCACTTTTTTACAAAAGACCCTTGCCCATTTTCTTGTTCGTAAATGCTAGCTTTTTTGCCGATTATTTTTTCAACCAACCTTTCGGTAGGTAAGCCGTTATCATCAAAGCCCATTGGATAAAAAACTTGTTTGCCCTGCATGCGTTGAAATCTGGCAATAAAATCGGCTTGAGTGTAAGAAAAAACATGCCCCATATGCAATAAACCAGAAACCGTTGGAGGTGGAGTATCGATCACAAAACTATCAAACCTTGATTGTGATGGTTGCCATTGATAAATTTTTTGTTCTTGCCAGTATTTTTGCCATTTACTTTCGGTAACGGTGGCATTATATTGATTAGGAAAAGATGTAAGCATTATTGTAAAACTATTAGTTGACTAGTAAATTTATGGAGTAAATGTAAATATATTTTATCATCTATTACCAATGGTTGATGAAAAATTTCTGATCCTAGATTTATAGATGTTTCGATTATGCCATCAAGAGCAGAAACAATAATAAAATCACCATTTTGACTAGTAATTAAAATTTTTTCACCTGCCACCACTAAACCATTATAAATAATTTTGCTATCGAGTTTTTTAGCTTTTTTTAAATAAGGCAGTTGATTTTGCCACTTGATTTTGCCATTGTTTTTGTTAAGAGCAATCAGTTTATTTTGGTTGTTTATAAAAAATAAATTATCAGAAACTAGCCAAAAATTTACTAAACTAGATTCGTTAATTTGCCATAGCAAAGATCCGTCGGCAAGTTTTAAACTCTTTAACAAACCGCCATTACCTACCACAAAAACGGCATTATCGGCAATGATTAAATTAGCATTAATATCGAGTAAATAATCTTGATGGACGGTATTTTGATATAGATTTACATTATTTTGCCAAATTTCGTTGCCATTTTGTTGTTGCAACAAATAAATATCGCCAGATGCATAGCCGACCAACAAATTATTTTGCCATAAAATAATGTTTGGACTATTAAAAATAGTAGTATTGGCAACTAACCCCTGATGTATCCAATTAATATTGCCGTTATTTTTTTGCAATGAAAAAGTTTTGTTGTTGTTGCTACTTACAAAAACAGCATTTGCCGAGCAAACAGGAGCCGAAGAAAGCATTGCAGATAACTCTTTTTGCCATAATAAATTGCCATTATCAGCAGCAATAGCTTTGATTTTGTTACTGCCATCAATTAACAGAAGCATTTCTTGGCAACTAGACATTTTTAACAAACGATATTGATGGTTAGCAATGCTAGTAAATATTGGTTTTTGCCATAATAATTGAAAAGAAATATTTTTCTCAATTTCAATTATTTGATATTTTTGCAAATGCCCCGAAGCGGTAAGAACAAACAAATTATTTTTAACAATTTGTGGCTCAAAAATAAAAGTTTGGCTATGATTTTGTAAATAAAATTTTTGATAAATTGTTTGCTTGCTAAATTCATAAAATTGTTTTGATGATAAGCCAAAAAAATTTCGCCGCTTGATATGATAATTTTTAACTAAATGCTCAAAACCAGTAAGCTCATTATAAGTAAAAGATTTTTTGTTTATTGTTTTTGACAACAATACTTTTTCGCCAGAGATAGATGTTTCTTGGGTATTGGTAAGTAAATTAATTGCTTTTTTTTTATCGTATTTTTTATCGGTAGAACAGGCAGAAATAAATAAAGTTGACCACAGAAAAATAATAAAAGTAAAAAAGTGATTTTGCATATTTTTATGTATATTTATTGGGTTTTCTGCATCATTTCTTCGAGTTGTTTAGGATCGATTTTGCCAAATTTATGCATCATTTTTTGCATTTGTTTATATTTTTTCATTAATCTATTTACCTCCTGAATATTTGAGCCAGCACCCTTGGCAATACGATGTTTTCGAGAAGAATTGAGTAAATCTGGGTTGCAACGCTCTTTTGGAGTCATGGCTAAAATAATTGCCTCTTGTTTTTTAACTTCTGATTCAAAGTGATTCATGTTTTTAAGTTGTTCTTTAATGCCACTAAAACCGGGCAGTAAATTAACAATAGATGCCATTCCGCCCATTTTTCGCATATTGCGAATTTGGCTTAAAATATCATTAAAATCAACTTTACCTTTTTTAAATTTGCTAGTGGCGGTTTCTATTTCTTTAATATCAAAAATTTCTTGAGCCTTTTCAACTAATGAAACAATATCGCCCATGCCAACAATTCTAGAAGCGATTCGATCTGGATTAAATTCGGCAAAATCTCCTAACTTTTCACCAGTGCCAATAAATTTTATTGGACAATTAGTGGTTGCCTTCATGGTAAGGGCAACACCGCCTCTGCTATCGCCATCGAGCCTAGTAAGAACTATGCCAGTAAGAGGTAGAGCTTGTTGAAAATTTTTGGCAACATTCAAAGCATCTTGCCCAATCATGGCATCGACAGTAAGTAAAACTTCGCAAGGATTAGTGAATTTATTTAGATTGATTAATTCTTGCATTAGCTCGGTATTGATAGATGTTCGACCTGCGGTATCAAGAATTAAAACATCATAAGCATAGTCAATTGCTTGTTTTTTGGCAATTTCCGCCAATTGCAACACAGTTTTTTCGGCAACAAAATTAGCAAAATCAACTTCTATTTTTTTTGCCAAAATTGCCAACTGCTCAACCGCCGCCGGCCTATAAATATCAAGTGAAGCTAGCAAAACTTTTTTGCGCATTTTATTTTTTAGCAACGAAGCAAGCTTTGCAGAGCTGGTTGTTTTGCCTGCACCTTGCAAGCCAACCATCAAGATAACAGCAGGAGGAGTGGTAGCTAAATTAATTTCGGCTTTTTCTGTGCCAAATAAATCGACTAAACAATCGTGAACTACTTTAACAATCATCTGCCCCGGAGCGACATTTTTTAAAACTTGCTTACCTAAAGCTTCTTCTTTTACTTTGTTAATAAAATCTTTGGCAACAGGCAATGAAACATCGGCTTCAAGAAGAGCGATTCTGATTTCGCGTAGGGTTTGGTTTAGATGATCTTCGGTGATAAGTTTTTTACCAGAAATACTCTGAAAAATTTGGGTGACTTTATTAGAAAAATTATCAAACATAAAAAATTTGTTGAATGGTTGTTGGCAGTTTGCAAGGCTTAAAAGTTATGGTGTTAATGCAAGCTAAATTAACAACAAGGCTGGCAATTTTTTTGCTATTGCAAGTAATTTGTTGTTGCATAGTAATTGATGCCTTGCCTAAATTAGTGATTTTGCTTTCAATTAAAAGCAAATCGTCAAAAAAAGCAGGGCTATGATAATTTATTTGACAATTTCGCACTACACAAGCAATTTTTTGCTCGTTTGCTAAAACACTTTGCGAAATATTAAAACTGCGTAAAAGCTCGGTTCTGGCTCGTTCGCAAAATTTTAGATAATTGGCATAATAAACAATTTTGCCACAATCGGTATCTTCGTAGTAGACTCGGCAGAAAAACTGGTGATTCATTTTATTTGGGCAGAGCAATTAGGGGTTTCAAAAACGGTGATGCTTACACAGGTAATGTTGTGGGCATCAAAAAGTAGGGGGCAGATTTTGCTGTGCAAATACCAAGCAATATTTTCGGCAGTAGGATTGCAAGGCAAATAATAAATTTTTTGCCCAGTTATTTTAGAAATTTGCTCGCCAAGTTGGGCATCGTTTTGATGTAAAATTGTGTTGTGATCGAAGTTATCATCTAACCAAGTGCCAAGTAAATTTTTAATTACTGAAAAATCGATAACTCTGCCTAAATCATCAAGATGAGAAGCACTAAATGTTGCCTCAACCACATAGCGATGCCCATGAAGCAGTTTGCATTTATGCTCGTGTTGCATAACTCGGTGGGCAGAATCAAAATGAAATTGTCTAGTGCAGGTTATCATTAAATTAAATAAATATGTTGCTTTTCCTAACAAAAAATTATAACGAATTTACTTATAAAATGCAATATAAAATGTTTGACAAAAAAAAATTTGTTCCTTACAATTAATGCTATTTGCTTAACTTGTTATATTTTTTTAATCAATGATAGATATCTCTTATCTAATTTCCATCTTTATTAAAATTCTCATCATCATCTTGCCTTTGCTTGGTGCTGTTGCCTACCTTACCTTAATGGAGCGAAAAGTTATTGCCGCTATGCAATTGCGTAAAGGCCCTAATGTGGTTGGGCCATTTGGCTTGTTGCAACCGCTGGCCGATGGTTTAAAATTGTTATTAAAAGAAGTAATCATTCCAAGTAAAGCAAATAAAGCCTTGTTTTTACTTGCCCCTATCATCACTTTTGTGCTTGCCCTTATTGGCTGGGCAGTTATTCCGTTTAGCGAAAACTTTGTGGTTGCTAATCTCAATATTGGTGTATTATATTTGCTTGCCACTTCTTCTTTGGGTGTTTATGGCATTATCATTGCAGGTTGGGCCAGTAATTCTAAATATGCTTTTTTAGGTGCAATTCGTTCTTCTGCACAAATGATTTCTTATGAAGTTTCTATTGGGCTTATCATTATTTCGGTGGTGCTTATGTCGGGTTCTCTTAACTTATCAGAAATCATCTTGGCACAAAAAAATGGTTGGTATGTTTTTTCTATGTTTCCTATGTTTGTTTTGTTTTTTGCCTCCGCTTTAGCCGAAACAAATCGTCATCCTTTTGATTTACCAGAAGCAGAGGCAGAGCTTGTGGCAGGCTATAATGTTGAATATAGCTCTATGGCTTTTGCAATGTTTTTTTTAGGCGAATATGCCAACATGATTCTCATTTCTTCTGTTGCTTCTATTTTATTTTTAGGTGGCTGGCTTCCTATTTGCAACCATCCTTTTTGTTTAGCAATTCCTGGTGCTGTTTGGTTAATGCTAAAAATTATTTTTTTACTATTTTGTTTTATTTGGGTAAGAGCCACTCTGCCAAGATATCGCTACGATCAGCTAATGCGTTTAGGCTGGAAAGTGTTTTTGCCTATCTCTTTAATTTGGGTGGTAGGAGTTGCTACTTATCTTGTCTACTTTAAACCTTTTTTATAAAAAATGAAAATATCTAAATATCTTTTTTCTTTTTTACTAATCGATATCATTAAAGGCCATTGGCTCACTTTTAAGCATATGTTTAAAAGAAAATATACCATAAATTATCCTTATGAAAAAGGTCCAATTAGCCCTAGGTTTCGTGGCGAACATGCCCTACGTCGATATCCTAACGGCAAAGAGCGTTGTATTGCCTGCAAGTTATGTGAGGCAATCTGCCCAGCTCAAGCAATTACTATTGAGGCTTGTGAGCGAGAAGATGGCAGTCGTAAAACCACAAAATACGATATTGATATGCTAAAATGCATTTATTGTGGCTTATGTCAAGAAGCTTGCCCTGTTGATGCTATTGTTGAAAGCCCAAATTTTGAATTTGCCACCGAAACTAGGCAAGAACTTTACTATACCAAAGAAAAATTACTCGAAAATGGCGATAAATACGAATCTGCCTTACAAAATAATTTAAACCTCAAAAAACAAGGCTATTAATGAATATCTTATTTTGTGGCGATGTAGTTGGTAGAAGTGGCAAAAATGCAATTGCCAAATATCTTCCTATCTTAACAACACAATTACAACTCGATTTCATTATTGTTAATGCCGATAATGCTAGCGGAGGTTTTGGCTTAAATCAACAATCTTGCCTCGAAATATTTCAAGCAGGAGCCTCTGTAATTACTGGTGGCGATCACATCTGGGATAACAAAGAAGCTAATAATTTACTTGCTATACACAAAAATATTTTACGTCCTGCTAATTTTCCGCCTTCTAGCCCTGGCAATGGTTTTGGTATTTTTGAAGTTTCTACTACCAAAAAAATTTTAGTCTTGCATTTAATGGGGCAGGTTTTTATGAAATATAATGTTGATTGCCCTTTTGCCTGTGCTGAAAAAATCATCAAAGCCTATCCTCTTGGTAAAAACATCGATGCTATTTTTGTCGATTTTCATGCCGAAGCCACTTCTGAAAAAATGGCAATGGCAAAATTTTTAGATGGCAAAATAACCGCTCTTGTTGGTTCACACACTCATATTCCTACTAACGATTGCCACATCATGAAGGCTGGCACAGCTTATCAAACCGATGCAGGCATGTGTGGCGACTACGATTCGGTTATTGGCATGGAAAAAAATGTGCCAATTCAAATTTTTTTACACAAAAGAAAAGCCGAACGTATGCAGCCAGCCAGTCAAGAAGCCACTTTTTGCGGTTGTTTTGTGCAATCTAATCAACAAGGCTTGGCAACCAGCATTAAACCCATCAAACTTGGCGGAATTATTGGCAATTAAAGGCAATGTTAAAATTAAAGAAGTTGCCAACATAAAAGCACTGTTGCACCATAAATTTATTGACAACTATTTAATCCTGGTGATGTGCCATCTGCTCTACTGCCATTACATAAAACACATAAAGCTCCATCAAATTTAGTTCCGATAGGGCATTCTTTTATTGTAATTCTAGCTGTTTTGTAACACCAAAGATCTGGATCTCCGAAAGTATTATTATCTATATATCCACTTATTATACCTCCTGTATTTTTAATTCCGGTATCATTTCCAATGTCATTATTGTTGTTAGCCCATTTTTCTGTTCTACAGCTAAATCTGTTTTGGCAACCACTATCTCCGCAACTTCCACTGGTTTGGCCTTCGTTAAAACCTCCATATTCAAAATGAGCCCAAATTATTTTGAAATCCCGTGTTGCATTTTCTGCAAAAAATGCACCTTCACCAAATAAAAAAATTCTTGTTTTAATACAACCACGAGGATCTATATTTATATTAGTGCCGTCTGAATTAGTATTCCAACAGTTATATACACCGGAGTTTAAGTAAACACCTGTATAACCAGTGTCACAAGGCACATTAGTAGGAGAAAAATGATAAACATAACCTGTGCTATTTAGATTAGGAACTGTTGCTGGCAATCTGACATATCCAGGTATTTGATTTACATTGCAACTATTCCATCTGCAATATGCACTCCAAGTTCCATTTGCTTGACAAATTGGATTAGATCCCGGATTGCTCGAACCATAACCAGAACCACCATTGCAAGTTGCTGTGTTGCCATGCACTCCTTCACGAGAAGAATAATCACTGTTAGCAAGAGTGCCACATTTTATATTACAACCGCTTAATGTTGCTTGTGTTAATGATCCTACAATACTAGCAGAGCATTCATAAGTAGGAGTTCCGCTATAGCCAGTGTCACAAGATGCTCCTAAAATTTGTAGCGGAGTTGACCATGTGTAGCTATAAGTAAAGACACTTGGCAAAACATAGCCATCAGTGCTTGGAGCAGTACAAGTGTTAATAGCGCATCCTTGCAAACCAGAAAGAGTGCCGTTGTTACAAACATAACTTGCAGTGCCACTATAACCAGTGTTACAGATTATATCATTATTTGAGGTAGAATTATGATCAAGATAAATTGTTGAGGAATTTCGGTTTTTATATGCTGTATTAGTCATTATTACTCCACTACCAACAGCACATTTATCGTAACAATTTCCTAATTTATATACTGTTCCTGCAGGATTGCAAACAAAAGAATAAGGAGGGTAAGTATCAACTTTTACTTTTGTTTGATAATAAGAATTGCATAATAAATTATCAAATATGTTGTTAAAATTAACCGATCCTGTAGAAACATTTGCAGAACGAATATTTAAAGTATTGTCATAATTTTTTAACACAGCAGTGCAGGAGTTGGCGGCACAACCTCTAGAAGATGAAATTGTGGCAGTAGTTGAGCTACCGCTTGTGTTATTGCAAGTATAAGTTGCAGCGGCATTGCCACTATAACCAGCAGCACAAGATACTCCTGTAATTTGTTCTGGAGTTGACCCTGTGTGGCTATAAGTAAAGACACTTGGCAAAACATAGCCAGTAGGTATTACACTTGGGGCAGTGCAGGCATTACGAGCACAACCTCCTATATTAGAAGAAGAAACTACAGCAGGAATCTGAGAGTTATCAGTGGAGATGTTATTGCAAGTATAATTTGCAATGGCGGTGCCACTATAACCAGCAGCACAAGATGCTCCTGAAATTCGTTCTGGAGTTGACCCTGTGTAACTATAAGTAAAGCTACTTACTGCAGGAAAAGTATAACCACTAGGTGCAGTTGGGGCGGTGCAGGTATTGATTGTGCAACCACTAAAAGATTGAATTGTAGCGGAGGTTGGATCGCTGTTTGTTTTGTTGCAAGTATAAGTTGCAGTGGCGACACTTCCTCTATAGCCAGTGGCACAAGATACTCCACTAATTGCTCTTGAAATAGCTGACCCTGTGTAGCTATAAGTAAAGGCACTTGGCAAAACATAGCCAGCAGGTATTATACTTGGAGCAGTGCAGATGTTGATGGCACAACCTCCTAATTCTAATTGTCGTGCTGTTGTTGATCCTACACTATTAGCAGAGCATATATAAGTAGGGGTTCCGCTATAGCCAGTGTCACAAGATGCTCCTGTAATTGGTTGAGGAGTTGTGTTATAATCAACATATTCAGGCAGACTCTTATAACCAGCAGTTGCAGGAACTTTGCAGGTGTTGAGGTTGCAGCCTCTTAATGTTGCTTGTGTTGATGATCCTACACTATTAGCAAGGCATTCATAAGCAGGTGTTCCGCTATAGCCAGTGTCACAAGATGCTCCTGAAATTGATAGCGGAGTTGACCCTGTGTAGCTATAAGTAAAGCGACTTGGTAAAGTATAGCCAACAGTTGCGCTTGGAGCAGCACAAGTGTTAGTAGAGCATAAATTATCGTAAAGAGATGGGGGTGAGCCAAAGCTTGATTGTGTAGTGCATCTATATAATTTAGAACCAGTAGAGCCAGTGGGGCAATTAACATTAACAATATTAGAATCATCTTGTGAAATAAATATAGAAATGATATTAGAACCATCATCTTTTTTACAAAAAATACCTGGCTGATTGCAGTTAGTTGTAGCTATATTATAATTTAAATTATCAACTGGCAAGATACAATAATTAATGCTTATACAACGATTATTAGTGTATATAATACCACTCGCTTGATCACATGTAACTGATAGATCAGATGAAGAATCATTGCTATGAATAGTATAGCCAGAACGGCATTGCAATTGATAAAAAACATCTTGATGTCTCATTTTTTCAGAAGCTACCACTATATTAAATCCATCTGCAGAAGAAGAATAGGTGCAGGCTATACCACATAATTTATCTGGGCTAAAAGGGTTCGAAGGATCGTTTCTATACCTTACATTACCAGAATCGCAAATAATTTCGTTTGCTGTTCTTCTGTCACCTTCGCATGTGCCAGTGTAGTAGTTATTATGGTCTAGAGATACTGGACAACCCGATATTTTTTCTCTACTACAAAAATTTGGAACTAACCTATTTCCACAGTTCTTGGGCCTGCAAGTCAAAGTATTAACATATTGTGGAGTACTTCCACTTCCATCACAAGATAATACACCTGAGGCAGTATCGTAGTTATTTTTACACTCCACTTCTGTTTTCATTCCTTCATAAAGTGTAACTTGTGTATTCGAAGAGCCAACAAGCATCATTTGAGTAGGTAAAGTATATGGGGAAGAAGAGCAAATTCTTCCTGTAGGAGCAGGAGCATAACCAGAACGAATAATAGTAGCTACTCCTGTTTTTTTACATGTGCGACTATTATAGTCATAATTATCATAATTATCAGGGCATCCCCACATAATAATTTTTAAGTTTTTATCTACACCAGCAGCAAAATCTCCCGAATGAAAACATGTAGCATAATAATGACATTCACCACTCTCAAGTTCACAATCACCTGCACGTTCACAATCTTCAGCAAGAATATGAACGCCATCAACTGTTTTATTGCTATAAAAACCACGACAAGAAGAAGGAGGTAATCCTTTATGGCTATTATAGCTATTACATAACCTTTGAAAATATTCTGCTCCTGGAAGAACAAAATCAGGATCTAATAATTGTATACCCTCAGCATAAATTCTTTCACCGAATTTACCTGACCCAAACCAGTCCCCGCTACAATTACAAACATTAGCAGCCCTCCTATCCACAATCATATCTCTATCAGCAAAATCAGGAAGTCTTCTGTTATCATAATTATATCTACCGTCCTTAAACAACGAAACAAGACTATCACACATAGATCCTTTACCCATAACACAGCCATCATCAACACCCTTCTCGATCCATTCTTTCTCAATTCTTAAATCGCCATACTGAAAAAACATTTCATAAATTACACCATTCGCAACAGAATGTTCATCTACTTGACTTCCTCTAGTTCTTGTAGATGTATATCTAAATATTTGAGATTGTTCTTGTTTTTGACCAATAAAAGAGTTTGTTAAGCCCCATTCGCCACGCTCTCTACAAGTTGCAGAAGGATTCATCGGAGCATTACCTGTTCTTTTTAATCCCCAGCAAAATACCGATGATGGTTTTCCATCTGTAATATAACCATAAGTAACATTAGAAGTAACGGTAGTAGATGTCCCTATTTCATTGTTGCATTGCGATTGGGCAGAAACACTATCAGCATCGTCATCATTACCAATCGCTCTTTTTTCAAATAAATTAAACAGACCTGCAACATTACTTTGATAGCTCATATTATTTATAGCACCAAAAATTGCAAATTTTTTAATTTGTTTTGATTGATCAGCATAGACACCATTATAAAAATTATAATTATCATGCAATTCAAATTTTTTATATTTTTCATAAGGATCATCTGAAACAAAATAAGCTTTAGATATTGTAACTTTTGAATAGTTTTCGATTGAACCTGAACCATCAAATCGCTTATCTATATTAGCACCAGATGACCCTTGTCTACCGATTCTTTGGATGATGCCAGAATTACATTTTTGAACACAACGACTGCTAGGATTTTCAGGAGATATTTTATAAGTATTTAGATAATTAGAAGAATTCTCACATCTATATCTTAGATTTGTGCCCCAGTAAGCAGAAGGGTTATTGCCAAAATCTGGGTTATAAAAATTATAATATTTCCAATCAGCAGGTGCTGGTGGTGTGCTATCAACATAATTATAATTACACATTGCATAAGCATAAATATTTTTTGAAGTAATATCTAATGAACTCACATCAAATTTATTATTAGAAACACCAAATCTATTATTAGAATCACCAATAATGCGATAATCTGGTATTACTGGAATTTTTCTAATACTGTCTCTTGGTGCAGATGTTTCTTCGGCCAATCTATAAAAAGCATCACTAATTTCTGTCATATCATATAATGTACTCTGTTTTAATAAGCCTTGATCAAAACCAATAGAAAAATCAAAACTAGTGCTTCCTCTAATACTCTCAATTGTTGGCGAATGGTCGCTGCCTGGCTCAATATTGTTTGCTCTCACAAAGCCTAAAATAGAGTTAATATCATAGCCACCTTTTGCTGGACCAGCAATTGGGCAAAGCGAAATTGGATCTTGCCATTTACCACTTTCACCACACCTACGATATAAAATAACAGAATCTTTCATACCATCTTTTTCGTAATGCAAAGCACTGAAAGGATCGGTCTCTACAGGAGGATTATTTAAAACGAGTTTATCTTGTATAATTCTGTAAGTATTTCCAGATTTTTTAAGAATTAAAGTAACATCATGTTTATGCGGTAATTCTGGCCAAATAATATGTAAAGTAGCTTGGTTACCTGTTATATTAACAACTTTTACTGCGATTTTATCTCTGTTTAAAACAGCAGAAGATGATGAATTCTCAATATTTAAATAGCTATTTGCAGTTAAGTTAAGACGAGTTGCATCAATTTTATGCTCGGTAATTGCCGAACCAATTCTGGAATCAAAGTTATTATCAGTAATAATTGCCTCAACATCTCCATCAGTAGCTACGGCTTGTGTTAAACCAGGGCAGGTATTTTGGCAAGCAGAATCTGGCAAACTCCACACATTACCAATACCATAGCGACAAGTTCGACTTGGAAGTGGGTAATTATCCTGTGGATTAGATGCGGTTTTTGAAAGAAAATCGGTAGCATTTATTAACAAATAATAATCAATGCCAACTCCATTAGTTGCTTCATCAATGGCTCTTAAAATATATTTACCAGATAGCTCTTGATGATTAAAATCGGTAATTAAATTACCTTGACTGTTATATTTTTTAACTGGCTTTGCATTGTAATTTATCATATAATTATCAGAAGGATTGCCAGAAGTAGGGCTTGGGCTTGGAGAAGAAAAAGTAATTTCAGTTTCTTGATTTTTTGTTAAAACAGGAGAACCAGGAGGAAGAATCATAGTGCAGTTGTAGTCTATTGAAGGTGAGCCACTAATATCGTTAGATTGCATGCAATTATTTATAGTAGCATTGATTACACCACCTGGCAGCAGCAGCACTCGCTCTAAACCATTATAAACACCAGAATTATTAATTTGTTGCCATTGCAAATGACCTGCAGAGTTTTTTACTAATTGTAGCACAAAATGATTACCCAAGGATGCACCAGAAATATTGATATCATTTGTAGAATAAGGATTTTTGCTAAATTTTAAAACACTAGGATCAACATCAGAACTTAAATTAATTTCTACCACCTCACCTTCAGAAATTTTATCAAGAACATTATCAAAAGGGCAAGCTGGGTAAGTACTATGGCCACATAAACAATTAACACTATTACCCCCTGAACAATCTGTTGTTGTAAAAATTTTTCTTTTATTTATGTTGTATTCTTGCCAACGATTATCATCTGTCATTTTTGCTGGTTGCACCAAAACCAACAAGTAATATCCGCTTTCTAGTTTTATTTGATATTTAACATTTGGCAAAATATCATAAGAAGCAAATTTTTCTTTAGCACCAAGAGAATCTTTTTTATATAAAGGATATGTGGTACCCGATTTTTTCAAAAATACATTTTCTGCAATATTTGCTTTATCAAATTCAACTATACATCCATCTAAAGAAGTGCATTTATCTGCATCATAAACATCTGTACTTTTAGTAGAAGAAATATCATCGTAAGAAACCGAATATGACACAATAGGATTACTGATAAATTCGAATTTAACACCTTCTAGGCTACGAAAAGGCGGGTATGGATATGGTTTTTTACCAGTAAAACAAGAAGGGGTAGATTTGCTAATATAAGAAAAAGGAATTTTAGTAGTAACTGGGCTACATCTATCGCCACAAATTTTAATTTTATTTTCAGTTTCTGCCCATTGCGAATAACCATGAATTTCGGTATCAGCCATCGAAACATCAACCGCATCGCAAGTAGAAATGCAAGGCTCTTTAATTTTTAATATACCTTGGTAATTACACAACAATTCTGGATCAAAATTAGCAGCAATTATTCTGTAACCTAAAGAAACTAAACATTTACCTTCAATATCGTAATCATCATCATCTTGTTGCGGAGTGCCATCACTCGTTTTTTTGCCAGAAATTTGAGCATGCTCTATTGTTTTGTTTCGCATTGCAGGAATTAATGTTCTTGTATCTTTTGTATCTGGTTGGAAACCAGCTATTTTGCTCCATACTTTTAAAAGCTTTTCATGCTCTATTGTAGATTTATTCCTTTTTGTAGTTATCAGAAGATCTGCATCATTGATTATAAAATTTAAAGATTGTTTTGTTATTTTAAAATACCAAGCATTAACTGGATCGTTACCATTAAACCTTCTTTTATCTGAATCTGATGCAATTGCACTAATATCGATATTGTAAACCGCAGTATCACCAATTTTAATTATATGTAATTCAGTAGCATCTTTACAAGGTGCTAAATTATTAGTTTTTAAATAATAATATTTATTATCAATCGGTTCTAAATATAATGATGTTATTTGGGTATTTAACTCGGCAATAATAACTTGATTACCAGCAGATGTTGAGCCACATTTTTGTTTAATTAAACGAATTGGTGTTGATTTAATTGGTGTTATTGGTGTTGAATCTAAAAATTTATTTTCTAAATCAGTAATAGAACACTTAATTCTTTGGCAACTGTTTAATACTGTTTCACCGCGATTTCCAGAAAAAATGCCCCCGTTATAATCTTTTAAAAATTCTTGACTTCCCCACTCGAATCGCCAATAACCAAATTGATTACATTGAGTAGCAGGTAAAGGGCCGCCAGTATTATGATAAACATTATTCACTGAACCCTCTTGATTTGGGCAAATAGCTGTAAGCATTTTAATAGAATCGGCAATTTGAGGTCTGGCACAAACAGAGTCATCAAACAAACTAGCATTTAATGTAGCACCATCTTTAGCAAAACCAACTAAACAAGCACTTTTATTATGAACATCTTCTATAAAATCAGTTGTTTTTACAAAAGTTTTCCAATAAGCCCAGCCTCTTCTTTTTATAACATCTAAACCAATACTATAAGCACTGTCATTACTGTATAAACCATTTCTATCTGCCTGATTTTCATAAACATCAGAAGAACTTGATTTTCCATATTCAATAGTAGGGCAAGAATATCGTTCGCAAGCAGAAGAAGGGGGAGTAGCTGGCAATGTTAAACTAGGAGTAGAAGCAAGATCAGAAGCAGTGCACTTATATCTTGGCGAATTATCTATATTTTTATTTTTCCAAAAACCATTACAAACCCCATATATTCCTTGATCATCCACAAAAGCAACATCGAGTTCAGCATTAGCAGTTAGAGAATTTCCTCTAATAATTTGACCATCTTCTCTATCTTGGTGAGATATATCAACCCCATAATCTTGTGTATCAGTTTTAACAGAATATGTTGATGGGGCTTTGCTTATCAAGCTTTTATATTTAATGTTTCCTTGTTGAATCAAAGAGTTTCTGTCTAGATAATCCTCTACAAAGTTTCCATACTTTAAATTTTGCAAAGGATATAATTTTGCCTTACAAAATCTAACTAATTTAGGAGCATTAATAGCCCCTCCGCCAATTCCAACACATAAATTATTAATACCTGATATGATGTTGTCATCTGAAGCAACTACACCTATTTTATACTCATAAACTTCTGCAAAACGACAAGAAGCTGAAGTTGGGCAAGATTTATAATTATCTGTGCCTATCATTTTTCCTTTTAGCTTATAAGAAAGCCCTGTTACTTCTTTTTGTTCAACAAATTGCGGTGGTTGCACAATTAAATTCTCCACACCTTTTTTTAAACATATCATATTATTAAATCCCAAAGCATCTTTTGCAGAATCAGAAATATCAGATTCTAATCGAATTCTATTATTAAATTCTGGATGTAGAGTTTTAATTTCTGGATAGTTTTCAATATCACCATGAGTATAACCATTAGTTTCATTACAAGAATTAAGTATTGTGTTTATGCAAAAATTTCTAACTTTTAACATTCTGTATAAATTTTGTTGTATATTTGATTTACCTTCTGCTTTAAAATCATTATAGTTACTGTTGTTAATACTAGAATTTAATTTATTAAAATCGTCCTCTGTTTGCACAATTGATCGGTTGCATATAAGCTCTTCATTATTGCAAATTTTCTGAATTTCTCTTTCATTATCAACACAATCTAGGTTAAGAGTTGTGCAGTAATGCCTTGCAGACGATATTTGAATACCTTCAAAATAAATATGATCTTCTATGAAACCAAGATTTTTAGCATCATTTAAACCATCTGCAGTATCTTTTAATTGATATTTAGTAGCAACTGTTTGACCAGATGAAGTGAAAATTTTAAACATATCAGCAATATCAGTATGAGAAGAAACATCAGAATATTTATATTGAAACCGAACTTCATGATTTAAAAAAGCATTAGAATCATCAGCAGAAACATCAGTTTTAAAAAGCTTCATGTTATTAACCAACGGCTGTTGTCTTGCGAAACAAGCAATAACTTTTAAATCACCATCCTCTACCGTAGCGGGCAGATTGCCATTCATACTAGCTCGATACACACACAAAACAGGATTTTCACCTTGCTGTTCTTTTTTCACGAAAATTTGGGCATATAATGTAGTATTACTAGTAGAAGCATTTATTTGTTTAAGATTAGAAGCAATAACAACTCCATACGGTTTAAGATATGGTTTTGTATTACTGCTACATTTATTAGATATAGTGTCAGCACCAAAAATTGTGTTAAGATTAGGGTTATGATGCTCTTTAAATGAAGAATCATCTTCAAATCTTGATGTTGCTGTTGTGGATACAGTATTTTTTGATTTATTAACCCCATATGTATCGCTTTGTCCATTACTACTATTTAATTGGTCTATCAAATCATTTTCATTGGTGATGCCTGGTATTTCTTTTAACATAAATTTTAATCTTTCATTTCCAGTATCATCAAATTTATAAATGGTTTTTCCTTCGATAATTGTTGGCGGATCTTCAATGTTGTTACACTTTGTTAAAGAAGCATGCTTTTTAGGAATTTGTAAATAATAATATTTATCGCCATATCTTAAAACAATTTCTGGATCAGAAAAATTTAATTTATCAATATCACTAATTTCGGTGGCTTTTTTCCATGGATTAGTAGAAGATGTTGTTTTTAAAGCAAAAACCATCGGCTCTGGTGCAAATAAATTAGGAGCATTATCTGGAGTAGAAACAGCCGAAATTAGCGGAAAACCTACTCTTTTCTGCACTGGCACACAATCTGATTTTAACCAAACTTTTTCTTTTAAAAAGTTATTTGGCTGAAAATCTTTATTATACAAGGCTTCAGTAATTGAAGGTCTTGGGGGTTGCGCGACAAGGGCTCCAATAGATATAGGTATTATGGGATTCGTGGATGAAGAGGAAACCGATCCGTCTTCTCTGCGAGTTGTAATATCAGTGCCAAAAGGAAACCAATCTAGAGAACAATTATCACTTTTATCCATTCTTACTGGTAAGAATAGAACACATGAAGAAAGATCGTCTGGAAACGAGGTGCTAAGCCACAGCCAAGTAGGGTCATTATCGTTACGATAGCCGTTAAACCCATAGTAAGGATTTTTTTTACCTCTTGACATTTGCAACAAACCATATTTGTTATCAGGCCTTTCTTCTGCTGCCTTATCTCGATCATCTTTTTGATGAGATTTAAAAATCTCATCTTCATCTAATGTAGGATCGATTCTTTTTATAGTTCTTATTCTAGTATCATGATCATATACCATGGTAATTAAACCATCTTTTGCCTTCATTTTAGCAGGAAAAAGATTGCCTACATTTGTATCTCTTCTGTAATCATATCGAGTAGAATTTTCTGCAATACTTGGCACACTATAACCTAAAAATTCAATATTTGGATCATCAGAAATATTGCTAATAAATTTAATTTTTCGCACCGTTCTCCACACCGTATGGTCTGGAAGACCTGGCATGCCACCAATACGAGTATTAAGATCGGCAAAAGTATTAAAACTACCTTCTGCAAAACTACAATCTTTTTTGTTATTATCAAACACTCTGCCTCCATAACAAATTTTGGCACCATTTGGCAATTCAAAATAAGAAGCTTTATTCATATCTTCTTTATGAAGATTGTAGGTATTTAAATCTATGCCATAAAAATCAAGTTCGGCACACACATAGCCTTGTTGATCATAAAAAGCTCTCACTCGATGATTAGTATAATCCCAAGTTGCCCATATTGCACCACCAGGTATTAAACTTTTACCAAGCTTTTCAAGTCTCTCTAAATCTGGGTTGCTATATAATTTTGCACATTTTTCGTAATCATCAGGTAATCGGCGGTAAGGGTATTCATGGTATTCATCAAGAAATTTGCCGATCTTCAGAGGATCGCTTTGAGGAAGCGATTTTAGTAGGTCATTAACAAACCAAACAGATTGTTTTTTACCATCAATATCTGCAAGGGTTGATAACAAATGACATTTGCTATATGCAATACTGGTACCTGGATCTTCAACCATAAATTTACGACACTGATCTTCGCCACATTGCATCATACCTGGAGGATTATCTATTCGACATTCTCTTCTACCACAAGCTCCCAGAGCATTTGTCGATTCGTATCGTAAACAAATATTAACATAATACTCAAGTTTTTTTGTGGCACTATTCCATTTTGTATCAGAAAATGCAAATCTTCGAGTATCGCTCATAACATTATTTGTTTTTAAACCAAATCTACCCCCTTGCACTAAAACAGGAGCAAAATAAGCAAAAGTGCTTTCATCTGGTAATCTTGTTGTATCACGATTCATTCCGCATAACAATTTTCTATCAAATGAAGAGGTATATGTATAATCTCCATAAGGATTAATTCCCATAACAGTAGAGCCTCTTAAAGCTACAGCACTAGGAGAAGCAATTTTATTAATAGAATGCAAACCAACTCTATCAAGTATACCAGAATCTAAACCTTCTTTACTTGACACTAGATTATATTTTTCTTTTTCAGAATCATCGCCGTAATTACCATGACCATAATAATAAATTGGCGGATATTGAAAAAAATCTAAATATTTACCTATACTGCTTTTATCATCATATCTAATTCCAATCACTGAACTTTTAATAACCCTATTTAAATAACCTGATTTTGTAGAATCACTAGTGCCACGACTATTTGGAAAATCAACAGTAAAAGCCTTATAACATTTTTGATTACTTCCGCAATCTCTTACTGTTTGTGTTGCATCTAGGCCAGATGTATTTGGCTTTGGAAAAAAGAACCAGCTATAAAAAGGATCTTCATATTGATAATAACCCATATCACTTGTTACTTCTTGCAAAGAACCTTCTGGAGGAATGCCACTTGGAGGAACTACTTCATTTTCGATAATAGGATAATAAGCATCAGGAGGAGTTGATTTTTTAAACAAACCAGCATAAAAATTTGGTTTATAACATATATAGCAAGAATTAGCAGGTTGGCAAATAGACTTCACAGAACTATCAAAATCAATAGCTAGACCTCCGCTCATTACATATCTAGCTTTGTCAGAATCGTTAATTGAAAAACAATAACAATCATAACAGCTGGTATTATTGCTATTTATAATTTTATAGCTTAAAGATGTTTTGCTATAATTAATTGTTGTTTTAGCACTTGGCACAAAAATAGTCAACAATAAAGGATCTGCATCGCATTTATTGATTATAGCACCTTTATTGGCATCAAATGCACCGCTAACATCTGTATTAGTAAAATTAGCATAATCGTTAAAACAATCTAGAGAACCCAGGCTATTTAATGCATAATTAACTACACATTTTTTAGGATTAGAACCAGTTCCAAGACAACCGATAGATCTATCATTTATGTTAGTATCGCTTATGCTTGTTATTGTTTTTTGGCCATTAAAAAAAATGTCAAAATTTTTAAATTTATAATTACTCAATAAATAACAAGCTTTTTTATAATGATCTAATCTACAAGAAAACTGGCTAGAATGATAACAAGCAAATTTACCAGATAAACTACTGCCACCAACTGATATAGTGTGAGAATTACCAGAAGAATCAGTATAACTATAAGAATTAGTCGGAAACATATAATCTATTGTATTTGCATAATAATTACATTCCTCATCAATACCAGAAGGTGATGTAGCAAACACAGTAGCATCAAAAACCGAATGATTGATGTTGCTATAATCTGGAATGTTATCATAATTATTAAAACCTGCTGGAACTGCTGGAACTGTTGGACCAATAATGTTGTGATCTATTCGTTTGTGAATCAAAAAAGCTAAGTTTCCTTTAAAACAAGCTTTGGTAATATAATTTTTTAATTCATCAAGTTCTATTGAAGTTGCTTGTGAAGTTACTTGTTTAGTAGTTTTAGTAAGAGCTAAAATTTCAAGATCATTTAAAATATTACATTTAATATTGGCATCTTCATATTTGCTATATTGAGCAGGCAAACAATGAAAAAAAGCTTTCGCTTCTTGTAACTGCTCATCACTAAACATCGAACAACGAGTATCAACTTTACAAAAATATTCACCTTCACAAAAATTTTTACCAAGAGTGCTCGATTTTGTATCGGCTATACCATTTTTTCCACCTGTGGAATCTTTCCAAATTTGGTTTAAATCACAATTTCTAGTGCCAATAAATTTAAGCTCTTGTTTAGTAAGCAATGAACAGCTTGGTTTGTTAGTGGCATTATAATAATTATCTAGAGTTTGTGTAATTTTATATTTAACCGCAGGCGAACCTACAAAAAAAGCTCCACTACCATCATTTCTTGTGGTGTTTCTAAAAGGTTTAACTTTTAAAGAATCAGCATGAGCTTCGTTAACACTATCATGATTTAAGGTATCGTTAAATAGAGCATCTTGCACCTGTATCATATCAACATTTTGAAGATAATTACTCGCTGGAATTGAAAGGGCAGCTTGAGCGAGTTTAGAATAAGTATAAGGCTTACCGCAACCAATTGTAGATGATGAAGTATCGTTGCAATTTCTCGGTTCATAGTTAATAATTGGAATTGATTTAAGGTTTACAGCAGAACCTGAAAGATCTTCATCGTATGTTGGTTTATCAGTTTTATTGATTTCTGCAACTCCTAAAATATATTCATTATCAACAAATACTGGTGAACCGCCAGCAACATTTTGCTTTACCATACCTAAACAACCAAACTTCTCTGCCACTTGTATAGTGCTTGCATTAAAGAAAGCACATAAAGGTAAATCGGCAGCATTCATACAATCTTTTCTAGGAATATGTGGATTAGCAATATTTTTTACATTTGCAGTTTCTTGAGAATTAGAATTACTAGAAAAATTTGCTAATGGTGTATTATTACACACTGGCATTACATAACCTTGATGCTTTAAAAAACAAGTAACTCCAATATCTTTAGGTAGCAATTTATCAGGATCTCTAGAATCAACACCATATAAAACTGTTTTTGAGCCAGTTTCACAAGCAGGCAAGCAATTTATGCCCGGTAATTTTAAATTTACATCATCAATACCATTAAAATCGGCACGATCATTACAATCTGCTAAACAATTTATACCCGGTCTGCGATAATATTCTTTTGAAATAGATAAACAAGAAGGAAGCCTGCAATTATCACCCAAAACTGGATCTTCTCTAGTTTTGTTATGACAATAATCATTAGCCGATGCAAAACCCAAATCACCCGAATTAATTTTAACTCTATAGGCATTGTCTATCTTAATTTTTAACATACAAGTATTGCCTATGTCTTGCAACCCTGCCCCAGCTTTGCAAGCTTGCAAGTTACTAGCTTTACCATTATAATTTACAAAACCGCTATCCGCAGAGCCAATGCCAGTTTTGATTTCAGGATTTCCAGCAGTAGCTACTAATAACTCTCCTGTATCATTACTTGTTGATAAACCTGTAAATTGATTATAAGGCGGTAAATAATTAATACGATAGTCGGTTAAAATGGTATTGCCCGATTTATATTCTTTAACTAAACGTATAATTTTTTCACCTGGTGATCTTCTATAAAAACTTTCTTGTTTTTTATTTTGAAAAGTAAAAACCTGTTCTTCTGTGCAGAACAAAGGAGATCTAGTGCAATCAGAATGTTGATTTCTAAGTGAATTATCTGTGTTTATAGAGGCATCACAATAATATTGAAGATCGTTTTTTTCTGTATTAGTAGTTGCACAACGAAAATAATCGACACCATTTTGATAATAAAGCTTGGTTAATTTATAACCTAATCTATCGATATTTATTACTTCAGAAGCAATTGGAGATTCTAAAAGTGTAGTTGAATCAAAAGCAGTAGGAGGACTTAAAGGAAAAGCATCTTTTCTGGGATAAGAAGCATGTTTGTAAGGAGGATTAACATCAGATAAAACTTCTTTAAAATGAAACTGCCACAGCAATAAAATAATGCAAAAAATAGCTACACAAAATAAAAATATTTTTTTGTTGCTAAATATTTTTTTTAACCATATAAAAAACAAACTATTAACAAAAGCAGAAAAAACTTTGATGATTGCTTGTTTATATTTGGTTAAAATTAGCATAGATGTTTATTTATTAACCTAAAAAACTTCATTTTGCCACCTCAATAACATTAGCAACTAATTTGCAAAAATAATCACCGCGATGCTCAAAGCTTTGCCATTGATCTAGCGAAGCACAAGCTGGAGAAAGTAAAATATTTGCCAGCTCATTATTATTTTGTTTAGCATCGGCATAAGCAGTATTAAAAGCAGTTTCAAGATTGTGGCAAATTACAAAATTTACTTTATGCTTTTGTAAAACCAAAGCAAAATCATAAGCAGATTCGCCAATTAAATAGGCTTTGTTAATTTTAGTAAAATATTCAACCAAGCTATCTATTCCGCCTTCTTTAGCTTTTCCGCCTAAAATCCAAAAAATATTATTGTAGGCAGAAAGTGCATGTTTTGTAGAATCGGCATTAGTTGCCTTGCTATCGTTAATAAAGCAAATATTATTTTGTTTCGCCACAATTTGTAAGCGATGCTTCAAGCCAGTGAACTGCAAAATAGCATTAATTATTGCTTCAATTATTTTGTTGTTTAATTGATGTTTAGTTAAAAAATAGCAAAATAAATTTGCAAAAGCAACCACAATATTTTGCTCATTGTGTTTGCCTCTTAAAAACTCTGATTGCATTTTTTTACAATAACTATAACCCATAAAATTAATCGATAAAATACCATCAACCAAGCTAATACCATTTTGCAAAACTTGATTATTTGAAACTGGCAATAATCTGCTTGCAAAATTCCAGTCAGCAATAATATTTGCATTAATTTCATTGTCAATACTTATTATTGCATAATCGCACGGTAATTGATTAGTAAAAATTCGTTTTTTTGAGGCAATATAATTTTGAAAACTTGAGTGTCTATCGAGATGATCAGGAGTAATATTTAATAAAGAGGCAATATGAAACCTAGTATATTTAATTAAATCGAGCTGAAAAGAAGAAATTTCAAAAATATAATGATGATTTTGCTGTTGTTGCGGTAAAGAAAAACAAGAAAAACCTAAATTTCCACCCACCGAATAATTTATGTGCAGTTTTTCAAAAATAAAAGCCACCAAAGAAGTAGTGGTTGATTTACCATTTGTGCCAGTAATGCCGATAAATTGATTATAAAAATTATTTAACAAAAAAAACAATTCTATGTCGCCTAAAAGATGTGAACCAAATCTTTGGCATAAGTCAATAATTTTATGTTGTGTAGGATAATAAAGAGGAATACCTGGAGCAAAAACTACCGCTGTTTTGCTATCAAAAATAAAATTATCAAGATTAGTTAAAAAATTAATTTTTGGATAAGCCGAAGCTAATTCTTCTATTTTTTGTGAGTTATCATCGATAGCAAAAACTAAACAATTATTATCATTTAAATATTTGGCAGTTGCTAAACCAGATTTACCCAAGCCATAAACTAAATATTTATCAAACATTTTTCATAAAAAAATTGGCGGATGAAGAGAGATTCGAACTCTCGATAGAGTTTTTGGCCCTATACACACTTTCCAGGCGTGCGCCTTCGACCACTCGGCCATTCATCCAAAAAAAAATCCAATTTTATATCAAAATATTAACGAGAATTTTTTGATATAAAATTGGATGATAGCAAGATTTTTATTTTACATCAGAAGCAATTCTTACTTTTAGCATTTTATCAGGATCAGAAACCTGACCATTATTAGCTGGATTGCCTTTTTTAATTTTATCAACAATCTCAATACCAGAAACAACTTTACCCCATACAGTATATTGACCATCAAGAAAATTAGAATCTTTGGTTACAATAAAAAATTGACTATTTGCACTATTTGGTGATTGAGCCCTTGCCATAGAAACAGCACCTCTAACATGAGGTTGTTTAGAAAATTCTGCTGTAAGATCGTTTAATTTACTACCGCCCATTCCAGTGCCAGTAGGATCGCCAGTTTGAACCATAAAACCATCGATAACTCTATGAAAAACAATGCCATCATAAAATTTTTGACGAGTTAATGTTTTTATTCTTTCTACATGCTTTGGAGCGATATCTGGAAGCATTTCAATAACTACTCTACCATCTTTTAAATCAATATAAAGAGTGTTTTCTAAATTAGCTGCATTAACATTAGACATAAGAAAGAAAATTTGAGTTATTGTAAAAAATAATAATTTGATATTTTTAAACATATAATTAAAAAGTAAAATTATTTTAAAGGTGGTGGAGGGAGCAGGATTTGAACCTGCGAACGCTAACGCGGGCAGATTTACAGTCTGCTGCCATTGACCACTCGGCCATCCCTCCGCTAAAAAACAAAAAATAAATGGAGCGGGTGAAGGGAATTGAACCCTCACGGCCAGCTTGGAAGGCTGGAACTCTACCATTGAGCTACACCCGCTCAAAAAATATAATGTTATTTAAAGTTATTTGTTTTATTTTCGTTTAAAAAATAAACAATCGCAAATATCTTAAATGTCCTTTTTCATTTTGCAACTACTTTTATTGAGATTTTTAATATTTTTATAAAAATAAAAGAATAATTTTGAAAAAATTATTGACAATTAAAAATATTGTTTTTAAAATGTTTTGCAAGATTAAATTTAGCAGATCTTTATCATAAATAAAGTTCCTAGCGAGTTGAAGTCGTTTAAACAATAAAAAAACAATAAATACTAATAATAAATTATGAAAAAGTTTTCATTCTTTGCCGTTTTAGTTGCTTTACTTGCAACTTCTGCTATCGCTCAAGTTCCACCTACTGCTCCAGCAAAAGGTAATGTTCCAGTTACTGCTCCAACTCCAGCAAAAGTTGCTGCTCCAGTTCCAGCTGCTGCTCAAGTTCCAGCTAATACTCAAGGAAAAGTTGCGGCTCCAGTTCAAGTAAAAGATACTCCTCCAGCTCAAGTAAAAGATACTGCTCAAGTTCCAGCTAATGCTCCAGCTGTCGATTCAGCTAAGCCTGAAAAAAAAGTAGTTAAAAAAGCTAAAAAAGCTAAAAAAGCTCCTGAAAAAAAACCAGAAACTACTAATGCAGTTGAAACTCCAGCTCAAAACTAATAGTTTTTAGCACTCTAAACAAACATAATACCAAAAAATATTATGTTTGTTTAGTTTTTAGCCGAATTAGCTCAGTGGTAGAGCAACTGTCTTGTAAACAGTAGGTCGTCAGTTCAAATCCGACATTCGGCACCATATTTTTAGCTTATCAACACCAAAAAAAATATGCCCAAAAATATCTTTTCATTCTGCAAATCATTGCTTTTTTACATAGTTCTATTTTTATTTAGCTTTTTAATTCCTGCAATATTTTTTATTCCATCAGTTATTTTTAAAAGCAGTAAAATCGCCGACTATGGTGCTAAAATTTGGGCTAAAATTATTATTTTTTCTTTAAAAAATATATGCGGCATCAGTTATCAAGTAATCAACCAAAGCAATATTCCAAATTTTCCTTGTATTTTTGCATGCAAACATCAATCGATGTGGGAAACAATAATTATGCATCTTATTATTAATCGCCCAGTTTATGCTTATAAAACCGAGCTTTTAAAAATACCTTTTTACGGTTGGTTTTTAAATGCCATGAGTGGTATTAAAGTAAAACGAAAAGGTGGTGCCAGTGCTTTAAAATATGTTTTGCAACAAGCAAAAAAATATCTAAACATAAATCAATCAATTGTTATTTTTCCACAAGGAACTCGAGTAGAAGTGTTTAGCGAAATTTCGCAATATCCTTATCAACCAGGCATTATTGCTCTTTATCAAAACTGCGGGGTTCCTGTGGTGCCAATTGCTCTAAATTCTGGAATTTTTTGGCCAAAAAAACTTTTTAGCCAAAAGTCGGGAACAATTCTTATTGAATTTTTACCACCAATCAATATCGGTTTAAACAAACAACAATTTATCCAAACTCTCACCGAACAGCTCGAAAAAAAATCAAAACAATTAGCCACAAATGTTTAATAAACCATTACTAATAACTTTCGAAGGCATCGATTACTCTGGCAAATCAACCCAAGTAACCAATCTTCACAACTTTTTTTTACAAAATAACCTCCCTTGCATCACCACCAAAGAACCCGGCGGTTGCGATGCTGGCAACGAAATACGTGATATTTTACTCAAAGATCGCCAAATTCCTTTACAAAAAGAAACCCAATTGCTGCTAAATTTTGCTAGCAGATTTGAACATATTCAAAACACTATCAAACCTAATCTACAACAAAACATCAATGTTATTTCTGATCGCTTTATACATTCAACATATGTTTATCAGGGCTTTGCAATGGGCATTGAAATTGAGCTTATCAATTTTTTTTGCCAACAATTTGTAAGCATTCAACCAGATATCACTTTTTTTTTAGATATTTCACTAGACACTGCACTACACAGAAGTAAAAACCGCCCACAAAAGCAAAATCATTACGATAAAATGTCTAATGTTTTTTGGCAAAAAGCTCGAAATGGTTTTTTAGATCTAGCAAAACAAAATTCAACCATTAAAATTATTGATGGCAATAAAAATCAAACAGAAGTTTTTCAACAAATAATTTCGTTTTTTTAACCAAAATACTTAATACTATGATAAAAAAAAATAAAATTGCTCTTATTGGTGCTGGTAATATCGGCGGAACTTTAGCTCATCTTGCTATGCTTAAAAATCTTGGCGATATTGTGCTACTCGATGTTAATTTCGGAGTTGCCTCTGGCAAAGCTCTTGATTTAGCTCAATCCGAAGTTATAGAATCTTGCGATTGCTCTATTATTGGCGGTAGCGATTATTCTTTAATTGCAAATGCTGATGTTGCCATAGTAACCGCAGGAATAGCCAGAAAACCCGGCATGAGTCGCGATGATTTATTAAACACTAACACTGCCATTATTAAAACTGTTGGTGAAAATATTGCCAAATACTGCCCAAATGCTTTTGTTATTGTCATAACAAATCCTCTTGATGCCATGGTTTATGCCTTACAAAAAACTTCCAAACTACCCACTCATAAAGTTGTTGGTATGGCTGGAGTGCTTGATTCTGCTAGAATGTCGTTTTTTTTAGCACAAGAACTTAATGTTTCAGTTAAAAATATTCAAACTTGTGTTTTTGGTGGTCATGGCGATACTATGGTGCCACTAATACGTTATTGCTCGGTTGCCGGAGTTCCGTTGCCAGAACTTATTAAAGCAAATTTAATTTCCGAACAAAAAGTTGCCGAAATAATTCAACGAACCCGCGATGGCGGAGCAGAAATTGTTAAACTTCTTGGCACTGGTTCGGCATTTTATGCACCAGCATCATCGGCAATAGCTATGGCAGAAAGTTATTTATTCGATAAAAAACAAATATTACCAGTAGCAGCTTATCTTTCTGGCGAATACAAAGTGCATAATCTTTATATTGGAGTTTTAGCAAAAATTGGCAAAAATGGAGTTGAAAAAATCATCGAATTACCACTTAACGAAGCCGAACAACAAGAGTTTAACAAGTCGGTTAATGCTGTTAAAAATTTGGTTTCCGAACTTAAACTTTAATAAAATATTGCAACAGATTTTTTAAAAAACAAATTGCCACAGCTTTAATTAAAAAATGAACACAAAAAATATTAAGTATTCTAGATTAAGTTTTATTTTTATTGTTATCATTTTGATTTTTATTTTTATAATTTTCAAAATGATAACTCTAGTTTTAAATCAAGATAAAAAAATTAACCATCTCTATAATAATAACAAATTAAATTCTAGAGCCGATATCTACGATAGAAATGGCATTTTAGTTGCCACCGACTTAAAAACAAAATCTCTTTATTTAAACTCTAATTTAGCAAGAAATAGTCAATTTATTGCTAAAACTTTACCAATTATTTTTAACGATATTTCCGAAAAAGAGTTATTGAAAAAAATAGTTGAAAATAATAAACAACAAATTTTAATCAAAAGAAATCTTACTCCTTCGCAAGTAGAGAAGGTAAAAAAACTCGAAATCGCTGGTTTAATTTTTGAAGAAGATCTCATCAGAATCTACCCTCAAAAATCAATTGTAAGCCACTATGTAGGCTACACCGATTCTGATCGCAATGGTTTAGCTGGTATTGAAATGCAATATAATAAACAATTGCTAAACAACAAACCAGTTTATCTTTCTCTTGATATTAGAGTGCAAGATATTTTACACAACGAACTAATCAAGGCAAAAGAGCAATTCAAAGCTAAAAATGTTGGGGGGTTAATTTTAAATGTTAATACTGGCGAAATTTTAGCCCTTTCTTCTTTACCATCTTTTGATCCTAATTTACAAAGCGAAGCCAATCCAGAGCAACGATTTAATATGATAACTGGAGGAGTTTATGAGCTTGGTTCGGTGATGAAACTTTTTACTAATGCCCTAGCTTTAGAAAAAAAATTAATCAATTTAAAAACCACTTTTTCGGTAAAAGAACCAATAAAATATGGCAGGTTCACCATTAAAGATCATGATTTTCATCAAGAAATTCTTGATGTTAACCAAATATTTGCCTATTCTTCCAATATCGGCACCATCAAAATTGCCGAAAAATTTGGCCCCAAAGCTCAACAAGAATTTTTCACAAAACTAGGTTTTCTAAACAAAATCACTGCCGATTTCCCGGGGCTAGGCAGGCCACTTTATCCTAAACACTGGCGAGATATCAATATGTTCACCATCTCTTATGGTCATGGCTTGGCAACTACACCACTGCATTTTGCTATCGCCGCTTCAGCCATGATAAATGGTGGCAATTTACTTTCTCCAATATTCATCAAAAATCAATATAAACTAAATGAATCGAAGGTAATTAGCCAAGAAACCACTGAAAATCTTAAAAAAATGTTAAGAAATGTAGTAGAAAACGGCACTGGTAAATTTGCTAATGTTGATGGCTACGAGGTTGGCGGCAAAACTGGCACAGCAGACCGAGCCGAAAATGGAAGCTACAACGAAAAGCAAACTCTAGCATCTTTTGTTGGCATATTTCCAATTAGTAAACCTCAATATCTAGTTTATATTTTATTTGATAGACCAAACAATATTTACAATACCGCAGGCATGATTGCCGCTCCTATTGCAGGTAAAATTATTAAAAACATCGCCCCAATTTTAGAGGTGATGCCAATTTCTAATAACAAATCAAATGATAAAAAACATGAATAATAAAATCGCTATCTATCCGGGCAGTTTTGATCCTATCACCTTTGGGCATCTTGATATTATTATTAGAGCTAGTGCAATATTTGAAAAACTTATTGTAGGAGTTGCTTATGATAATATTAAAAATTCTCTATTTTCGGTTGCAGAAAGAATAAATCTAATTCAACACGAAATTAATCATCACAATCTTAATGAAAAAGTTTTTGCCACTTCTTTTAGCGGTTTGTTGGTTGATTTTGCCAAGCAAAACCAAGCAATAGCAATTGTTAGAGGCTTAAGAGCGGTATCAGATTTTGAATACGAATTTCAAATGTTTGGTATGAATTCTACTCTTAATTCTAATATTCAAACTATTTTTTTACCAGCATCAAAAAATCATCATTTTACCGCTTCTCGTTTTGTTAAAGAAGTTGCCAGGCTTGGTGGCAACACTTCTGAATTTGTTTCTCAAAATGTCGCTATACAATTACAAAAAAAATATGCAAAATAAATCAGAAATTTGGCTACTGCTCGATAATCGCCCCGGAACCTCTAATCAGGCAATGGCCTTGGCAAATTCCACCAAAATGATACAACATAAATTTTTTCTTGATTATAATTATTTAGCAAATCTACCAAACTCTACTTTTGGCATTGATTACTGTTTATTGCGCTTAAAAAATAAACATATTTTTGAAAATTTCAGCTATTTTCCGTCTTATATTATTTCTGCTGGCAGAAGGGCAGCAATTTTTGCTTTATATCTACATAAGCAAGCCAAAAAAGAAGCCAAAAAAGAAGATTTTGCTTTGCCAAAATTAATTCAAATTATGAATCCAGAACTTCCTTTTCATTTATTTGATTGGATAATTTTACCAAACCACGATCAAAAACCGAATTTACCGAAAAATGTTTTGTTTAGTGTAGGTGGCTTGGCTAATTTTGATGATACAAAAATTCGCAATATTAGTTTTGACAATAACTTACTTGCTAAAATTGATCAAAATAAACCTATCATCGCTCTTTTAATAGGCGGATCTTTTGCCAAAAAACAAAATTTTTCGTTAGAGATTTTTTTACAACTCTATCAACAAATATCTAGCATTGCCAACAAAATGCAAGCTCAATTAATTGTTTTAAATAGCAAAAGAACTAGCTTTGCTATTAATAATTTTTTACAACAACAAGCAAATATTATTTTTCATAATTGGCATCAAAGTGGCAGTGATTATTATTTACAAACTCTTGCTTTAGCTAATTTTTTAGTTATTACTGGCGATTCTGTTTCGATGATCTCCGAAAGCCTTTCTACTGGCAAACCTGTTTATATTTTTAGTCACCCGCAAATCATTACAAGTAAGCATAATTTATTTCATCAACAATTACAGCAAGAAAATTTGGCTCAAATATTATTGCCAAACCATACAACCCTTACTAAATATAGTTATTCAGCACTAAATGAAGCTCAAAGATTATCAAAAATAATATTTCATTAAAATTATAAAAAAAATCTTGCTATTTTTATTTTGTTGTTTTAAAATATTTTGCATCTAAAATTACCTTAATATTGAAGATATTCTTTAATACTAGATTTTTTAGAGCACGTAGCTCAGTCGGTAGAGCACCTCACTTTTAATGAGGTTGTCGTTGGTTCGATTCCAACCGTGCTCACCACCATTTTTTTTATGAAAATAGATTTCATTATTGTTAAAATGATCTTTATTTTTTTGCTTGTGCTTGCTATTGCCTTTAGCTTTGTTGTTAAAAATATTTATCAATCTTCTAGCGAAAAACAATTATACATTCAAATTACTAAAATTCAGCAACAAATAAATTCTTTTTACACAAAATATCAAGCTTTACCTGGCGATATTTCTAATGCTTTTGAGTTAAAATTAAGTAACTATCCCACAAATGGCAATGCCGACGGTATTATTACCGATTCAATATCTGAAAACACTTTATTTGATGGTGAAATAGCTAATTTTTGGCTTCATCTTGGTAATTTTGAAATGCTATCTGAAAAATACGACGGTTTTAGTAGCGAATCGGCTCGAATTGGTTTTAGCATGCCAAAAGCTTTAGGTGTATCAAAAAATAACGAAACAGGTATTATTGCTTTTGGCAAATTAATTAATAATCAGAAAACTAATTTTTTGCATCTGGGCTTTAGCGAAGCTGATGCTACCAAGCTTTATACCAAGCCCGTTCTTTCTGCCGCAAAAGCTTATGATCTCGATAAAAAATTTGATGATAGTTTACCAAATTCTGGCAAAATATTAGCCAAAACTGGGCAAACCTTAAACGATAATTCTAGGCAAGAAAGTTGCTTACAAAACAACAAATACTTAACAACTAATCAAATTGCCTGTCAACTACTTTTTTCTTTTTAATTTATGCAAAAAACCGCAGTTATTTTATTTAATCTAGGAGGGCCTAGCAACCTAGAAGAAGTTAAACCTTTTTTATTTAACTTATTTAACGATAAAGCCATTATTTCTTTACCGCAACCTTTTCGGTTTTTATTGGCAAAATTAATTTCTCACAAAAGAACCCCTAAATCTCAAAATATTTACAAGCAAATTAACAATAAATCTCCGATACTTGCCATTACCTCTGCCCAAGCCGAATGTTTAGAAAAAGAACTCTCTTTTTATGGTGATTATCAAGTTTTTGTAAATATGCGATACACCAAGCCAAATTCTTTAGAAGTAGTTAAAAAAATTAAAGCTTATAAACCTGATAATGTGGTTTTATTGCCACTTTACCCGCAATTTTCAAGCACTACTTCGGCATCTTCTATTAACGATTTTTTAGCAAATTTTAAAAATAACGATGTTAAAATTATTTGTTGTTACCCTACCGAAACTAGCTTTATTAAAGCACATAGCCACTTGATTTTGGCGATTTTACAAAAACTTACTCAACCAGAATTAGCAAAAGCTAAAATTTTATTCTCTGCTCACGGCTTGCCTCAAAAAATTATCAATGCTGGCGATCCTTATGTGTATCAGGTAGAGCAAACAGTTGCTCAAGTTATTGCTAATCTACAAAATTTAGGCTATCAAAATCTCGATTATCAAATTTGTTATCAATCAAAAGTTGGCCCATTAAAATGGACCACACCTAGCCTAGAAGATTGCTTAAGAAAAACCGCCATTGACAACAAAATTGCTATCATTACCCCAATTGCCTTTGTTTCTGATCACTCCGAAACACTAGTTGAACTCGATATCGAATACAAAGAACTAGCTCTTGAACTTGGCATTGCACAATATCATCGCATTGCTTCACTAAATTTACATAACGATTTTATCAATAGCTTAACTCAAATGGTTTTAAACACTAAACAACACCAAAATAAATTTTTCTGTGGCACTTCTTGCTTACGAAATTGTCCAAAAAATTTTAAACTATGCCCACATAATTCGGTTTAAAGCTTTCTTTATGATTATTGTCGATATCTTACAAAAAAGCACTAGGTGGCAACAACAAAAAAACATACATAATTTTTTATTAAAAACCACTAAACATATTTTACCATACACTAGTTTAACAAATTTTTTGCAAAAAAAATCTAATACCTTGCAATTAAACATTATTTTGCTTGCCGATTTACAAATAAAAAAAATCAACCAACAATTTAGACAACAAAACAAACCTACTAATGTTTTATCTTTTGCCAATCTAAACGAAACAGAGCTACATAACAAAAATATCAATCAAGTGCTTGGCAAGAGTAATTTTGTTGTTTTAGGCGATCTTTTATTTGCTTATCAAACTATTCAAAAAGAAGCACATCAGCAAAATAAAACCTTTCAAAACCACCTCACTCATTTGCTTGTGCATGGTATTTTACATTTATTAGGCAACGATCATAAGCAACCAGAAATGGCAAAAATTATGGAGGAGCAAGAAATTTTCATTTTAAATACTCTTAACATTACTAACCCTTACTTATGACTATTTTCTCTCAAAAAATATTACCAACTTTTAGCAAAATTTACCAGCTTTTAAAAAATATCTTTGGCAAGAAAACTAAAAAATCTTTTGCCAGTGTAATTAATCATATCACCGAAACTTTTGCCTCTGAAGGGCTAATTTCAAGCGAAGAAAAAAAAATATTTCGCAATATCGTGGGCTTTGCCGATAAAAAAATCAACACCATCATGACCAACCGTTCCGATATTATCGCCATCAAGCAAACCGCCAGCCTCGAAGAAATCAAAACCATTATCAACGAAGATCAGCACACTAGAATTCCAATTTATGCCGAAACTTTCGACAACATTACAGGCTTTATTCATAGTAAAGATCTAGCAAAATTTTTATCAAAACAACATCAAGAAACCTTTCAAATCAGCAAAATTATCAGAAAAATCTTGTTTTTTCCGTGTTCCATGAAACTTATTGATGTGCTGATGCTAATGCGCTTGTCAAGAGTGCATATTGGCATTGTGCTCGACGAATTTGGCGGAGTTGATGGCTTGGTTACTATCGAAAATATTGTTGAAGAAATTGTTGGACAAATAGAAGACGAACACGATTTGCCTTTAGAAAGTGCTTTTTTTCAAATAAAAGAGCTAAACAACAATGTTTTTCATCTTGGAGGCAGAGTGGCGGTGGCAAAACTTGCAGAAATAGTTGGCTTTCCGATAGAAGAAGAAAACATCGATACTGTGGCAGGCTTGGTTATTTCGTCATTTAAAAGACTCCCTGAAATCAACGAAGAAATTGAAAAATTTGGTATTAATTTTAAAGTAATAGATGTTGATAATCGCACTATCAAAACTGTTGCGATTCAGATTAACCAAAAACAACTAAACAAAAAGTTGTTTTAAAATTTAAACTACTATCAACAAATGTTTTCTCAATATTTTGCAGCCAAGAAAAAATTATACCCCCAACATGTAAAAGGCAAAATTCGCTCTTTAAAAAATTGGTTAAATTTCTTATTATTAAGTATTTACATTTTTTCACCCTACCTTCGTTTTGATAGAAAAAATTCAGCTCCTAATCAAGCAATCTTGATTGATTTTAAAACCGATGTAATATATTTTTTCTTCATCGAAATCTGGCCGCAAGAAATTTATTACTTGGCAGGAATTTTAGTTTTATCTGCTCTAACACTGTTTTTTATAACTTCTTTATTTGGTAGAGTTTGGTGCGGATATGCTTGTTTTCAAACAGTCTGGACCGATCTATTTATTGCAGTTGAAAGATTTTGGCAAGGCGATAGAAACACTAGAATTTTACTTGATCGCCACCACAATCTAAAATATTATCAAAAAAAAATCTGCACTCATTTTTGCTGGATAATCATTTCGCTTTTTACAGGAGTAGTTTTTGTAAGCTATTTTAACGATGTGTTTGTGATTTATAAACAAATTATCACCCTACAACTTTCGCCTGCTGTTTTGGGCTGGATTATTGGCATTGGCTTTGCCACTTATCTTATGGCTGGCTTTGCCAGAGAGCATGTTTGCACCTATATGTGCCCATATGCCCGATTTCAATCGGCAATGTTTGATAACGAAACCTTAATTGTTTCTTATCAACATAAAAGAGGCGAACCCAGGCAAAAACATCATCAAAACGATGATTTTAACCAAAGAGGGCATTGCATTGATTGTAAACAATGTGTAGTGGTTTGCCCTGTTGGTATTGATATTCGTGATGGCTTACAAATGCAATGTATCGCTTGCGGTTTATGTATTGATGCTTGCGATAACATAATGAAAAAGCTTGATTTACCCACAGGTTTAATTCGCTACGATACTTTACAAAACTTAAACACTAACCCAAATTTGTTTAGTGTGCAAAAAGCCAAGTTTTTTCGCCCTCGAACTTTGTATTATTTGGTTATTATTAGCATTATTTGCACAGCGATTATGTTTGGCTTGGTCACCAAAAAACCAGTGTCAGTTTCAGTTTTGCAAGAAAGAAACCCACTTTATGTGTTGTTAAGCAACGGATCTATTCGCAATACTTATCAATTAAACATCGCCAACAAAAGCCATCATGCCAAAAAACTTGCACTTACCACAAGCCATAGCAATTTGTTAGATTTAAAAATTTTAAATCAAGAACATAATTTTATTGAGTTAAAACCACAAGCATTAAGCGAATTTAAGGTTTTTCTCACCACTAAACACAAAATTATTAACACCGAAAATTTAGTTATAGATTTCATCTTAACCGATAATCAAGAAATCTACCAAACTTCGGCGATATTATTTTTGCCATAAATCTAGGTATAATATTTTTTGTTAAGCTGATAAACATTCTAAAATTGCCATGCGAACCGCCACTCCTGCTTTTACTTGGTTTAAAATGCAAGATTTATCAACATCATAAGCAAGATTAGTATCTATTTCAACTTGACGATTAATTGGCCCTGGATGCAAAATAATTGCTTTAGGAGCTAATTGAATTTTATGATTATCTAGACCATAAAGCTGAAAATATTCATCAAAAGAAGCTATATAACAACTTTCCATTCTTTCTTGCTGTAAACGAAGCATCATGATAACATCGGCATCGGCAATTGCTGTTGATAATTTTTGGCATATTTTTACATTATAATTTTTAAGCCACTGCTCATAGCCAAAAGGCAAAAGAGTGGGAGGAGTGTTAATTTGAATTTCACAGCCAAATTTACTTAATAAAAAAATATTAGATCGAGCAACTCTTGAATGCAAAACATCGCCACAAATTGCCACTTTTAAACCGTAAAGAGTTTTCTTATGTTCTAAAATAGTAAAAGCATCAAGCAAAGCTTGCGAAGGATGTTCGTTGGTGCCATCGCCTGCACTAATTAGACTAGCTGAAATATGTTTTTGTAAAATCTGTAAAATTCCACTAGAATTATGACGAATTGCCACAAAATCTGGCCCCATAGCCGAAATTGTTTTAGCAGTATCGGTAATTGTTTCACCTTTTTTTAAAGACGAAAGCGAAATATCGAGGTTAATAACTTCGGCTCCCATTTTTTTTGCCGATAATTCAAAAGACATTCTAGTTCTGGTAGAGTTTTCAAAAAAAAAATTTACCAATAATTTACCTTTTAAAATATCAAAATATTGTTTAGGATGATAATAATAAAACTTTGCTACATCAAGTATTTGCAATATTTGCTGCGGTTGTAAAGGCAAAATAGAAAGTAGATTATTCATTTTTCTTGCACAATATGTTGAAAAACCTGTTCTAGATCTGGTTGTTTGGTAGAAATATCGATAATATCAAGGTTTTGTGAAGTAATTTGCCATAAAATATCGGTAATTGCAATGCGATTTGGATTATAATTAATAATAATTTCGTTTGCTTCGTTTAGCTTAACATCGAGATTTGGCAACATAAAATTAGCAGGCAATAATTGTTTGGTGTGGATAATTAACTGTTTTTCTGATAAACTATTTAACAAATTTTGTTTGCTATCGCAAGCCACAACCTTGCCTTTATTAATAACGGCAATTTCATTGCAGAGTTGTTCTGCTTCGGTTAAATAATGAGTGGTAAGCAATACTGTGGTTCCTTGCTTATTCAAACTCTGCACATAAGACCAAAGCTGATTTCGTAATTCAACATCAACTCCTGCGGTTGGCTCGTCGAGCACCAGAATTTCGGGGTTATGAACCAAAGCTTTTGCCACTAAAAGCCTTCTTCTCATGCCGCCAGATAATGTTCTAGGCACTGATTTTGCTTTATCACCTAAACCTAAAGCCTCAATGATTTGGTTGGTTTTGCGTTGAGATTTTGGAACTCCAAAATAGCCAGCATAAATTTCGAGAGTTTCATAAACATTAAAAAATGGATCGATTATTAACTCTTGTGGCACAATGCCAATTTTATATTTACTCTCACAAGAATGAGTGTCGATATCAAAACCAGCAATCACAACTTTACCACTAGTTTTTTTTACTAAACCAGCTAAAATATTGATAATGGTAGATTTTCCTGCTCCATTTGGCCCTAATAAACCAAAAAATGAACCTTTTTTTATGTTTAGATCAATGCCGTTAAGAGCTGTTTTTGATAATGATTTGGCAGATTTTTGATAGGTTTTATGCAAATTTTTGATAATAATCATAAACTAATAATTATTACTATGTTTGGTAAAATCATCAAATACAATAACCCCATCAACAACCGTAAGTAGTGCTTTGCCTTTGGTTTGAAAACCGTTAAAAGGTGAATTTTTTGATTTACTATAAAATTTATTAATATCAATTTGCCAAGAAAAGTTAAGATCTATTAATACCAAATCGGCAATAGCATTTTTGGCAATAATACCTTTGTTTAGATTAATGATTTTTGCTGGATTACAAGTGAGTTTTGCCAATACTTGCTGTAAAGTTAATAGTTTTTGATGATATAAATTAAGCGACAAACATAATAAAGTTTCTACTCCAACAATACCAAAAGATGCTTCTTGCAAAGGTTTTTCTTTAGATGCTAAATCGTGAGGAGCATGATCGGTGGCAATTGCATCAATTAACCCCGATTTTAAACCATCAAGCAGAGCCTGTTTATCTGATTGTGAGCGAAGTGGAGGGTTCATTTTAGCATTAGTGCCAGAAATCAAAACCTGCTCATCGGTTAAGGTAAAATGATGCGGTGCCACCTCAACAGTTACAGATAAACCTTTATCTTTTGCTCTAGCAATAGCTTGTAAAGCCTCTTTGGTTGAAACATGAAGTAAATGATATTTGCCTTTTACCGCCTCTAAAATAGCCAAATCTCTTTCTACAATTACCGATTCTGAAATATTTGGAATTCCTCTTACTCCAAGCTGGTGAGCAACTATACCTTCATTAATACAGCCCTTATTAGATAAGTTTAAATCTTCGGCATGTTGAGCAACCACAATATCGAGATCTCGACTCATTTCAAAAGCTCTTCTCATAATATTAGCATTCATGACAGGCAAGCCATCATCGGTAAAACCAACTGCCCCAGCTTGTTTTAATAAGTTCATTTCGGTTAATTCTTGACCCTGCATATTTTTAGTAATACAAGCATAAACCAAAACATTGCAATAGGCAGATTCTTTAGCTTTTAGTGTTAAGTATTCTATAGTAAAAACCGAATCAAGGCAAGGAGAAGTATTAGGTTGACACACCACGGTAGTAATTCCGCCTGCCACCGCAGAAGCAGAGCCAGTGTGTAGAGTTTCTTTGTGATGTTGGCCAGGATCGCGAAAATGCACCTGTAAATCGATAAGACCCGGAGCTAAAATATGTTGCTTACAATCAATAACTAAATTTGCCGAAGCTTGTAAATTAGGACCAAAATCGATAATTTTATTGCCGATGGTAAGTAAATTACCAATACAATCATAACCAGTTGCAGGATCAATAATTCGGGCATTTTGATATAAAATAGAAAAATCAGTATTTTTATTTTGATAAGGAAGTTTAAATTGTGGCATAGGTTTTTAAATTAGATTTACAACCAAGAGAGTGCCGATAAAAGTAATAAAATATCAATTACTATCACTACTTGCCTCCAGCTTGGTTTAGAAATTGGCTCTTGCAACAATATTTTTTTTAACAAGGATTTTGGTTTTTTAATTATTGCAAGTTGTTTTTCTTCTTTGGTTAAAGTAGAATCTTCAGGAGGTTTGCATTTATAAACCGCATAAAGATGCCATATAAAAAATAAAGAAAGCAATGAGCTTGTTAGAAAATAATGAACTTGCAAATAAGATTGTATTTTATAAACAATGTAAAATACAAAACACAAAGATAAAAACCAAAAAACTTCTACCGCTTTAGAAGTTTCTTGCCCTATTGATGCTTTATAAAAAGATTGCCAAATTTTTTTCATTAATCAGATTTTTTATTATTATTATTTTGTGGACCATACCAAGGCATATCAAAATCAAAATTACGAAATTCTTGGGTAAGTTTTACTGGCTCATAAACTACTTTTTGTAATTCTTGACTATATCGAACTTCTTGGTAACCAGTGAGAGGAAAATCTTTTTGTAAAGGATGCCCAACAAAATCATAATCGGTGAGAATTCGACGCAGATCTGGATGATTTTCAAAATAAATGCCGTACATATCAAAAACTTCTCTTTCATACCAACCAGCAGAACTAAATATATTAATTGCTGTTGGAACTTTTATTTGTGAGTTTTCAAGACAAACTTTTACAGTAATTCGACTGTTTAATTTATAGCTTAATAAATTATAAACCACTTCAAAACGAATTTTCTTTAAATAAAGCATATCGGAAGCGAAAAGATCGACCAAAGTTTTAAACGAAAGAGCGGTATCTTGCTTTAAAAAAGTAAGAAAATTAATAATTTTTTCAACTGGACAAATAATAATTAAGTGATCGTTAGTAATTGAAGTTTGTAAAGAAACTTGTTTAAAATTTTCTTTAATATAAAACTCTTGTTTGGCTAAATCTAAAAACATAATTTATCGTTTAAAATTTTTAGTTCTACTAATTTTATTTTGCAGAACCATTAAACCATAAAGCAAAGCTTCGGCAGTTGGTGGGCAACCCGGCACATAAACATCAACAGGCACAATACGATCGCAACCTCTCACAACCGAATAAGAATAATGATAATAGCCCCCGCCATTAGCACAACTACCCATAGAAACCACATATCGTGGCTCCGACATTTGATCGTAAACTTTACGTAGAGCAGGAGCCATTTTGTTAGTAAGAGTGCCAGCAACAATCATGACATCGGATTGTCTTGGTGATGGGCGAAAAACCATACCAAAACGATCGAGATCGTATCGACTAGATGCAGTTTGCATCATTTCAACCGCACAACAAGCTAAACCAAAAGTCATGGGCCAAAGCGAGCCAGACCTTGCCCAATTTATTAAATCATCGAGTTTAGCAGTTAAAAAACCTTGATTTGCAACATCTGTGGGCAGTTTACCAAAATCAGTTTCTTGTAAAGAAGATGTAGTGGTTATGTAAGATTTTACCATTCAAGAGCACCTCTTTTTAATTCGTAAATAAAACCAATAGTAAGCACATTTAAGAAAAAAATCATCGACCAAAAACCAGCATAACCTATTGTTTTTAAAGAAACCGCCCACGGAAATAAAAATGCTATTTCTAGATCGAAAATTAAAAATAAAATTGCCACTAAATAAAACTTAACATTAAATTTATTTCTTACCTCACCTGATCCTTCAAAACCGCATTCATAAGGAGAATTTTTATGTTTATCTGGCCGAAGTTTATTAATAAAAAAAGGTAAAACAATAATTAATAAAGACAAACCAAAAGCAACTACACAAAAAATAAGTATTGGCAGATATTCGGCCGAAACCGCTTGCGGTGTAAAAAGTTTTGATTGTAATTGTTGGGTGTTAAAAAGATTCATAATTTATTTGTAAAAAGAAATTTTTCTCAAATTTTAAACAAAAAATATTTTAATTACAACTATTTTTTAAATCAATTGTTCTTGTTTTAAAAAATTTTTTGCTTCAACAATAGAAAATTGCCGAAAATGAAAAATAGAGGCCGCTAAAACAGCAGAAGCTCCAGCTTTTAAACCATCGGCTAAATCATTTAAACTACCAACTCCACCTGAAGCAATTACAGGAATACTAATTTTACTAGTAATTGCTTTTATTAAATCAAGATCATAACCAGTTTTTGTGCCGTCTTTATCCATTGAGGTAAGTAAAATTTCACCTGCTCCTAATTGCTGAACTTTACTTGCCCAAGTTATAGCATTTAAACCAGTTGCTTTTGAACCGCCATGACTAAATATTTCGTAACCAATGGCGGTTTTTTTTACATCTAAAGCCACCACCACACATTGTGAGCCAAATTTATTAGCTGCTTGGGTAATCAAAAGAGGATTACTAATTGCCGAAGAATTGATAGAAACTTTATCAGCTCCGCACCGCATTAAAGTTAAGAAATCAGCTATTTCTTTAATACCACCACCAACTGTAAAAGGAATAAAACAAGTTGAAGAAACTTTTTTAACCATATCAAACATATTTTGCCTATTTTCTTGAGTAGCAGAAATATCGAGAAAACAAAGCTCATCGGCTTTTTCTTTATAATAATATTGGGCCTGAACAATAGGATTACCAGCATCGGCTAAATTTTCAAAGTTAATACCTTTTACCACTCTGCCGTTTTTTACATCAAGACAAGGAATAATTCTAGGTTTTAACATATTTTACAACATACGTTTAATAATAGGAAATTTATTAGCACCAATAAAATGATGTTTTATAACTGCTAATAAATGAAAGATAATTAAACCTAATAAACTAAATGCAAAAATTTCATGTAGTTCTGAAAAATTTTTCGCCAAATCAAAATTAGTTTCAACCAAATTAGGCAAAACCATGCCAAAAATTTTTACATTATAACCGTAATAATTAGACATTAAATAACCAGATACTGGAGTAATAAACATTAGTAAATAGAGCATAAAGTGAGTTATTTTTGCCAATTTCACAATATATGGAGCTATTTCTGCTGGTAATTGAGGTGATTTATATAAAAAACGATTAATTATACGTGCAGAAATCATGATTAAAGCTAAAACCCCAAAAGATTTATGCAAAGAATAAAAAAACAAACGATTTTCATTTTCTTTGTTAAGAGAAGTCATGTAAAAAGCTAAAGCAAAAGCTATAATAATAACTAAAGCCATTAACCAATGAAAAACTCTAGCCGAATAACTGTATTTCATAGTAAAATTTATTAATTAATTACGGCCAATTTACCATAACATTTTCAAATATTACTTATGCAAAAATCAAAATGCAAAATATTTTACCATTTTTTCTGAATAATTTTAATTTCCAAAGCATGTAAGCCATCTAAAAATTCTTGTTTTAAACTTTGATTAATAAATCGATGAGCTTGAATTTTTGTGCATTTATCAAAAAAAATACTGGTGATAATAACTTTAAAATGAGTGCCTAAATTATTAGTAGAAACAAAATGCCCACTATGAGCAGAAGAATTATCGATAACTTGCAAAAAACTTGGCTGAAATTTTTTTGTTAAGTTGTTAACAATTCTTTCTTTCATTTTTGTTAATAATTTGTTGGTTTTTGTTAATAACTTTTTACTTATTAACAATATTTGTTTGAAAAAATAAGTTGTTGTCAAATATTAACAAGTTATTCACAAAATAAAAATGTTAATAACTATTTATTTAGTAAAAAAACAATGTTAATAACTAGTATTTTAAACATTTAAATTATTGTTTGCAAGTTTTAATTTTACTGCTTACAATGGTTATAAAATTTTTCTTAAATAAATGTTAATAACTTGTTAATAACATTTTATTCACATTTTAACAACACTAATATCAATAAAAAATTAAATGAATAAAATTATTAATGTTATAAAAAATCATCAAATTTATTCCAATCCTCCTGTTTGGATTATGCGTCAAGCTGGTCGATATTTACCAGAATATTTAGAAGTTAGAAACAAACTTGAAAACTTTTTAGATTTATGTTATAACCCAGTTTTAGCAAGCAAAGTAACTCTACAACCAATTGAAAGATTTGGTTTTGATTCGGCAATTATTTTTTCTGATATTTTAGTAATTCCAGATGCTTTAGGAATTAAAGTTGATTTTATAAAAAATCATGGTCCAGTTTTAGCTGATTTTAATTTATCTAATGTAAATAAATTAAAAATAGATCATAATTTTTTTCAAAAACTTCAGCCAGTTTTTGAAGCAGTTTCTTTAACAAAAAGTAAATTAAATAATCAAACTTCTCTTATTGGTTTTGCAGGAGCTCCTTTTACTTTGGCTTGTTATATGTTGCAAGGTGGTTCTGCAAAAAATTTTGACAAAGTTAAACAAATTGCAACCGCAAATAAAGATGAATTTTTAGAATTACTAAATTTATTAAGTGAAGCAATTATTTTATTTTTAGAACAAAAAATTAAAAGCGGTGCCGATATTATTAAAATCTTTGATTCTTGGGCAGGTATCTTACCTTGTGATCAGGTGCAAGATTTTGTAATTAATCCTACTAAAAAAATAGTTGATTATTTTTTAAAAAATTATAAACAAGTGCCGATAATTTGCTTTCCAAAAAATATTGGAGTTAATTATAAAAATTTTTTACAACAAGTAAAATGTAATGTTTTAGCAATAGATCAATCAATTAGTTTTGATTATGCAAACGATTTATTTACCACAAAAAAAATAGTTCTACAAGGAAATCTTGATAATTTTTTATTAGCATTTGGCACTAAACAACAAATTACTCATCAAGTTGAAAAAATTTTGCTAAATTTTATTGATAAACCATTTATTTTTAATTTAGGACATGGTATCTTACCTCAAACTCCAATTGCTAATGTTGAGTTATTATTAAAAATTATTCACAAAAAATGTTAAAAGCTAATCAATTTTTACTTGATATACCTAGTTATATTCCTGGAAAATCTAAAACTAATCATCAACAAATAATTAAACTTTCTTCAAACGAAAATGCTTTAGGTGCTAGTAAAAAAGCTATTGAGGTTTATAAAAAACATGCCGATAAACTTTTTCGCTACCCAGATGGAAGTTGCCTTGATTTAACTAATTGTTTAGCAGAAATAAACAATATTAATTCAAAACAAATTGTTTGTGGTGCAGGTTCTGATGAAATTATTTCTTTATTAACTACTGCTTTTGCTAGTATTGATGATGAAGTTTTATATAGTGAATATGGTTTTTTGATGTATCCAATTTCGGCAAAAAAAGTTGGAGCAAAGCCAGTAAAAGTGCTAGAAACTAATTTAAAAACTAACCTCGATAATTTTTTAAATAATATTTCTAATAAAACAAAAATTATTTTTATTGCTAACCCAAATAATCCTACTGGCTCTTATGTTTTAAAGCAAGAGTTAGAAAATTTTTTAAGTAAAGTGCCTAATAATATTTTAGTGGTGCTTGATCATGCTTATCAAGAGTTTGTGACAGCTACTGATTATTATCAAGGTTTTGATTTAGTAGAAAAATATCAAAATTTAGTAATTACTCGAACTTTTTCAAAAATTTATGGTTTAGCATCTTTAAGAATTGGTTGGTCATATAGTAATTTATATGTGGCAGAAATACTTCATAAAGTAAGAGGGCCTTTTAATGTAAATGGAGCTGGGCAGTTAACAGCAATTGCCTCATTGCAAGATATTGAATTTTTGCAAGAATCGGTTTATCATAATAATAATTGGCTAGAAAAATTTAGGCAATTTTTTGCTAATTTAAAAACAGTTAAGCAATATCCTTCGGTGGCAAATTTTGTGTTGGTTGATTTATTTAGTCAACAAAAAGCCCAAGAAATTAACGAAAAACTACTAGATAACGGTATTATTGTGCGTGATATGTCTTCTTATAACTTGCATTCTTGTTTGCGTATTAGTGTTGGTAATACTCAAGAGAATCAATATTTACTTAATGTTTTGCAAAAAATTTTAGTATAATTAATTATGATAGAACTAAATTTAACTAAGGTTAATAATTTTCTTGCTTCACAAAATATTTTAGAACCAAAAATTATTAAAATTGCTGGCGATGCTTCTTTTCGCTCATATTATCGCATTTTAAATGCTGATAAATCTTATATTTTAATGTTTGCACCAGTTGGCTATGAAGATCCTAAACCTTTCATAAAAATTGCTACTTTTTTACAAGAAAATAATTTTTTTGCTCCGCAAATTTTTGCCTATCAATCAGAAGATGGTTTTTTATTATTACAAGATTTTGGTGATATTAATTTTAATAAAGCTTTACAGCAAAACCCATTAATTGAACTTTCTTTATATAAAAAAGCTTGTTTAGTGTTGGTTAATTTGCAAAAACTTACTACTAAACCAAAAATTTTAAGCTATAATAATTATATTTTACTAAAAGAAGCTTGGTTATTTATTGATTGGTATTTACCTTGGCAAAAAAAACAAGCTACTATTTTACAAAAAGCTTTTTATAAAAACGAATTATTAAAATTGTTTGATAAATTAAACAAGCAAAATCATTATTTAGTGCTTCGTGATTACCATGTTGATAATTTGATGTTAATTAATTATAATAATTGTCAAGAAGTTGGTCTACTTGATTTTCAAGATGCTCTGATTGGTTCTTTTGCTTATGATTTAGTTTCTTTACTTGAAGATGCCAGAAGAGATGTTGATAAACAAAACAAAATAATTTTATATCAATATTTTTTAGAACAAAGCGGTTATGATAAAAATAGTTTTGATGTTGATTATCAGGTGCTTTCTTTGCAGAGAAATTTAAAAATATTAGGTATTTTTGCTAGATTAGCAATAAGAGATAATAAACAACAATATTTACAATTTATTCCTAGAGTAAAGCAATTAATAATAA
>JACCDP010801862.1_pt1 | contig 47135 bp, 35 predicted proteins | sample 7445841 | NCBI WGS metagenome assembly JACCDP01 (sample SAMN15323441, study PRJNA562643) | freshwater metagenome | isolation source: river surface water | place: USA:Blue River Watershed | collected 2017-08-17
AGGTGATGTCGTTCACCAGCGAGGACGACTGCTCCAGGTCGTAGTAACGCCCGGCGCTGACCTCGGCGATGCGCTGCAGCAGCGCGGTGTCACGGCCGGCGGAGGTGAACTCACGCAGCGAAGGCGTGACAACGAAGGCGCTCATGCGCTCGGTGTCGCTGCGATCCGCCTCGCCGGCGGCGCTGGGCACATCCACCAGCAGATTGAATACGCCCTCGTTCTGCACCTCGAAACTGGTGCGATAGACGCCGTCGCGGTCGATGTCCCACTCCATGGCGGCATCCAGCAGTTCCCCCTGTGGCCCGGTCAGATGCACCCAGACGGAGGCTTTGTTGTCGGGCTGATAATTGATGTCGCGCACGGTGGCGGTGACTTCGACAGTGTCGCCCACGTGATAGAACTCGCGATCGAACTCGACGGTGACGCGCTCGAGCGCTGACACCGAGAGCCAGCGCAGCAGCTGACGCCAGACGCGTTCGTGGGACTGGTCCTCGGCGGGCATCATCATCTGCCAGCGCCAGGTGCTGGCACTGGTGATGGTCATGCTGCGACCGCTGCCATAGCGCTGCATGGCGATGATGGGCAGCGCCTGGTTCTGGAACTGCAGCGCATTGTGTTCCATCAGCACCGTGGCGCCGGGCTTGGCGCGCCCGGTGACATAGGCGCCCTGCAGATCGGGCATGGCAGCCCAGAGGCGACGGTTCTCGGCATCGTCGCTGTGCAGGCGCAGCAGCTCGGAGAACTCGCCCGCCGTGGTGAGCTTCGGCGTGAAGATCTCGCCGGTCAGATGGGTGCCGCGCGTGATGCCGCCCTGCAGGTTCTGCGGCAGCACGGTGGAGGGCACCAGGGTCACGGGAAGGATGTCGGCCAGCACGGTGTCGACGAACTCGTCCTGCAGCATGCCGGCCACCAGCAGGCCGCCGCCGCGCTCGGCAACGAAGTCCTGCAGCATTTCCAGTTGCTCGTCAGTGAGGAAGTCGCGGTCGATGTCGCCCAGGATCACCGCCTCGTACTGATAGAGTTCCTCGCGCGTGGTGGGAAACCCGGCAGACAGCTCCAGCGCAGACTCGATGCCCTGGCGGTAGAACTTGCCCGGCCCCGTCTGCAGATAGGTGGCCAGACGCAGCGAGGTGTCGCCCTCCACGGCGCGGCGGATGAACTTGTACTCGTTGCGCGGGTGTCCGTCGACGTAGAGCACATCCAGCGCCGGGCGTTCGGAGTTGTCGACGAGGAAGCTGTAGCGATTGTTCTGCAGGACGATCTCGTCTTCCTGTTCCGCGACTTGCAGCGTATAGACGATGGCCTCGCGCCGCTCCGGCTCCAGCTCGATGCTGACGCGACGCGTGGAATTGTCGTCGCCCAGCACCACCTGCTGCGTGGTCACCACCGTCTCGCCATCCAGCACGGCGACTTCGACGGAACGATTGGCATAGCCCTGGTTGCTGAGGGCGATGTCCACATTGAAGACCGAGCCTTCCAGCACCGTCTTGGCCGCCACCACGTCGACGATGCCCACATCGCGGGGAATGTTCTCCTGCCCCACGCCCACGGTGAACACCGGAATTTCGCGAGCGCCGAAGCTCTGGGCGCGCGGCAGCGGGTCGACGCCTTCGTTGTCGGCACCGTCGCTGATGAGCAGGACGCCCCCCAGGGCCAGACCGCTCAGCTGCTCGTCCACGTACTGCAGCGCCTGATCGAGCGACGAGGCTGTGCCCGCTGCCGTGAGGGCACCGGGCTCGGAGACGCGCTGGGTGTTCTTGTCGAAACGGAAGGTGCGCACCTGGAAAGTGTCGCCGAGACCCTCGACGATGCCGGCATCGCCATACAGCAGATCGCTGACGGCCGCCGCCCGGGTCTGCGAGCCGGCCAGATCGGGAATGCTCATGCTCTGGGAGTCATCGACCAGGATGGCGAGATAGGTCTCCTGCGGCACGACCTGCTCTGTGGTGACCACGGGCCGCAGCAGACAGACGAAAAGCAGGATCAGTACCAGCGAGCGCAGCGTGATCAGGCCCGTCTTCCAGGCCGGCGAGAGTGCGCGAGTGGTCTTGCGATAGGACCACCAGACCACGCCGACAAGCGCCACCACGAGCAGCAGCGCGAGCCAGGGACTGAGGCCGTAGGCAAAGGTGAAACGCCCCTGCGCGATAGCCTCCAGATAGTGTTGGTCCAGAATGAAATTCATCGTCAGGGTGCCGTACCGCCCGCCCCGTTGTTCTCGGACAGCACGCGATAATACTCCTCGACAAGGCGGCGGTATTGATCAGGTACGTCTTCGTCAGCCGAGGCGTAGAGTTTCTGATTGATGCGGTCCAGCTCGGCCTGCGCCCGCAGTGCGGCTTCCAGTTCCATGATCGGCTGCAGCAGGGCCTCGAACAGTTCCGGCTGACTCAGGAAATCCTCGATGCCCTGACGGGTGATCTCACTGCGAATCGAGCGGGCATTGCCCAGCGCCAGTGTGGTGCCGCCCGTGCCGGGACGGCCATCGCCGCCACCGGCATTCTGGCCCTGCTGCGCCTGTCCCTGCTGACCGCCGGACTGCTGTCCGCCCTGGCTCTGTTGCCCCTGCTGCCCCTGCTGACCGGGCTGACCACCCTGGGCCAGCTGGCCGCGCTGGGCTGCGGTGCGCTCGGCCATCTGCTGCTGTTGCAGCTGTTCGGCCAGTTGCTGGGAGAGTTGCTGCGAGCGTTCCAGCTGCTGCCGCATCTGGGCGACGGACGCTTCACTCTGATTGCCGCCGTTCAAGGCCTGCACCTGATTCTGCAGGGCCTGCATCTGCTCCATCAGTTCCGCCGCGTCGCGTGCCGCCTGCTGGATCGGATCGGCAGAGCGCGGCTGGTTGGCAGAGTTCATGGCCTGCAGACTGGCGCCCAGTTCCTCCAGGGAGTCACCGACCTCGCGTTCAAGATCGACCGCCAGATTGACCATGCCATTGCTCAGGACGCGGCCACTGGTGTCCATGGTCTCGCGCAGCGGACGAATGGCGCGGCTGGCCTGCTGGGCCTGGGACAGCAACTGCTGATCCTCGGCTTCACCGCGCGCGATGATGGCGCGCAGCATCTTCTCGATCTCTTCCAGCTCGCGGCGCTGCTGCTGCTGCTCCGCCACCAGTGCCTGCAATTCCTCGTCGCCACGGGCCGTCTGCCGGGTCTGGCCCAGACCCTGCTCGCGATTGGCGGCCTCCAGGGCCTGCTGCAACTCACGCTGATCCTCGAGCAACTGCTGGCCGCGCTGCGCGGCATTCTGCGCCAGCTGACTCACGGACGTGGTCTGCTCGGCGCGCATCTGGCGCTGCTGCTCGCGCAGGCTCTCCAGCGCACGCTGACTGCGGGCGGCTGCCTGGGCTGGCGATTCCGCCTGCGCGGCTTCAGCCATTTGCTGCGCGGCACGCTCCAGCTGACTCTGCCCGCTCTGTCCCCCGGACTGCTGGGCAGTCTGCTGTCCGCCCTGCTGCTCTGGCGATGACTGGCCGCCGGAAGCGCCGGCCTGCTGGGATTGCCCGCTCTGCTGCGACTGTCCGGACTGCTGGGACTGGCCGACCTGTCCGCCCTGCGGCCCCTGGGGGCCGGGCTGCTGCTGACTCTGCTGGCTGCGCTGTCCGCCCTGCTGGCGCGAGAGCTGCTGCGCCAGTTGCTGCACTTCCTGAGACAGCTGCTCCTGCTCACGCTGCAGCCGCTCCAGCTCGCGTCGGCGCTGCTCTTCGTTCATGGCTTCCAGACGTCGCGCCAGATCACGCTGCGCGCGGGTGAGCCCCTCCTGGCGACGTGCCAGCTCCTCCAGCTTGTTCTCTTCCTCAGTGGCCTGGGCGCCGCCGCCACCGGCACTTTGCGGGGTTTCGTAACGGTTTTCGAGCTGGCCCATTTCCATCTCGAACAGCTCGCGCAGATCCTCGCGTTCCTGCTGCGCACCGCCGCCTCCCCCGCCACCACCCGCCTGCTGGGTGCTGATGTCGGTGCGATTGATCTCGGCCTCCGCCTTGAGCACGTACTGCAGGGCCACCTGTTCCGGCTTGAGGGCGCTGGTGACCTGCTGCTTCTCGAGTTCGGCAATGGCCAGATTCATCTGCTCGATGGCCAGTTGCAGGTTCATCACCGCATTGTCATAACTGTCATCGGAGAAATTCAGTCGTTCCGCCAGACGGTCGATGGACTGCTGCGCCCGTGTGGTCGCCTCGGCCTGAGATTCGGCGATGATGCGGATATCCTCGGCCAGCGTGGCCGGATCGGTGTCGATGGGCACATTGCGCAGTTTCCAGGTGGCCGCGATGATGTCCTTCTGCAGGGTCACCAGGGCACTGCTCTCGCCGCCTTGCTGTCCGCCACCGCCACCCCCCCCGCCTTGCTGCCCGCCGGCACGGCGGAACTCCTGGTCAGTGGGAATGACCTGCAGGAAATAAATGTCGGACACGACCTGGGCTGGCCCCGTCAGGCCATTGTTGTCCGCGAGGGTGAGGTAGTAGCTGACGAAGTCACCCGGAGCCACGCCGAGGTCTTCAAGATAGAGCATCTCGGCGCCGGAGATACTGCGGGTCTGCTCCGGCGGCAGGAAGTCCACGGCCACTTCATCACTGCCCACCACGTTGTAATGCAGGTTGAATTCGCTCAGGCCGTAGTCGTCGCTGGCATCGACCTCCAGCACCACTTCCTCCAGCGGCATCACGTCGGTGTCGCGTCCCGGGCTGCGCAGCGCCAGTTCGGGCGGCATGTCGGGAATGGCGCGGATGTAGTAATCGGCCGGGTCCTTGCTTTCCAGATCCTCGAAGTCCCGGGCGACGATGCGATAGACCCCGTCCTGCGCGACCGTGAAACTGGCCGTGCCCGTGCTGCCATCGATGCTCAGGGGTATGCTGCTGTAACCGGAACCTTCCTGGAATTCGATGCTGGCTGTCTCGATGGCCTTGTTGAAGCTGACCTGCAGGCTGACCTGGGTGCCTTCGGGCACCATCATGTCACCGGCGTCCTCTTCGGTGTTGTCCGCGATGCCGGTGTAGTCGGGGTAAGCATAGGCCACGTCGATCTTCTCGACCCTGGGCAGGTCGTAGACAGTGATGCGGAATTGCTCGGAGCGCTGTTCGCCGTTCTGCTCGAAGTTGACGTAGTACACCAGGCTCTCCTGCACGGACGGCAGGAAGTAGCTGTAGCTGGCGCTGTCACTGCCGCTGGCTTCCTGCGGCATGCTCAGGTCCTGCCAATTGACGTTGTCGCTCTGGATGCGCAGCTGGATCTCGCTCGGCATGGCATTGGTGACGCGAGCCACGATGGTCGCGGATTCGCCACGCTGCATGGCGATGTCGCCTGGCTCCAGGCTGATCAGGATCTCGCGCGGCTGCTCCTGCACTGCGATCTCGGCCTGCGGTTCGGCCGTGAAAGGCCAGAACAGTCGACTGGCTGCCGACAGCATGACTTCGGACAGCATCAAGGCCAGCACGGCGACCCCGAAGGCAGCCGTCGCGGCGCCAAGGGATATCCAGGGTGCCTTCGATTCGGCCACCTGCTCGACGCGGGCCTGCTGCTCCTGCACATGAGCCTCGGCGTCCGCCCACAATTGCCGCACGAACTGGCTGGAGACGCCGGAGCGGCCGGCACCCTGTTCGTCCGAGGTGAATTCCAGCGAGGTCAGCAGACGCTGCTCGAGATCGGGGATGCGATCCTCCACGAAGTGCGCCAGGGACTGGTCGTCACCCTGCAGACGGCGCAGACGGCCGGCAGTGAACCAGAGCGCCGCCGCGATGCCGCCGAGCAGCAACAGGAACAGCAGCACCGCTCCCGTGCGACCAGGATTGAGCAGGGCCTCGACGCCGGCCAGCACCAGCGTCCAGACGACGATGGCGATGACGGCAAGACTGACATGGTGCAGGGTGTGCAGCCGGGTGCGGCGACGACGGATGGTGCTGAGGGTATGGCGCAGGTTTTCGAGTGTGGGAGATGCCATGTCGATTCTTCTTGCTCTGCCAAAAGGTGAGGGACACCAGCGTTTCAAGACCTTGCCGCATTCCGCGAAATGCACCCGACAGGGCCTGCTCCTGAGCCGTCGGGATGGCCCAACTATCCCACTAACGCCGCAACGAAAGCAAGCAAGCACGAGCCTGCAGGGTAGACCGCGAGGGCTGTCCAAGTCTTTCCGTTCAGCTCAGGAAATCGCCAGCTGCACCGCGCACCCGTGCTTGTGCAGCGTGTCGCAGAGGGCTACGGGCGCGCCGCGCAAATGGATGCACGGGAGGCAACAGTCCGGCCTCTTCGCCACGGTTTGACCGGGCTGGGTCAGGTCGCTAGATTGCACGTCTTTGCCGCCGCCTGGATGCCTTCATGAAAGCTCTGCTCCTGTCTGCCTACGACGCGGCAAGTCACCGCGCCTGGCGCGAGAACCTGCACGCCATGCTGCCGCAGATCACCTGGACCACCCTGACCCTGCCCCCGCGCCACTTCGCCTGGCGGGTGCGCGGCAACAGCCTGAGCTGGGCATTCAAGCAGCGGCCTGCGCTGACCGCCGGCCACGACTTCCTGCTCTGCACCTCGATGACGGACCTTTGTGCCCTGCGCGGCTTCGTCCCTGCGCTGGGGCAGCTTCCCACCATCGTTTACTGCCATGAGAACCAGTTCGCCTTCCCGGAAAATCCGCAAGCGACTGTGATGAACGCTGTGGAGCCGCAGATGCTCAGCATCTACACGGCACTGTGCGCCGACCGCCTCGTCTTCAACAGCGCCTGGAACCGCGCCAGTTTCCTGCAGGGCGCCACGGCGTTGCTGCGCAAGCTGCCCGACGAAGTGCCGGATGGCCTGCCCGAGCGTCTGGCGCAAGGTGTCGTGCTGCCGGTGCCGCTGGACGCCTCGTTGTGGCAGCCCCGCCAGGTCGCGCGCGAGCCCGAGGTACTGACCGTGGTGTGGAATCATCGCTGGGAGTTCGACAAAGGACCGGCGCTGCTGCTGGCGATCGTGGAAGCCCTTCTGCAGCAAGGGGTGCGCTTTCGACTGCACCTGCTGGGCCAGCGCTTTCGCCAGGCACCGCCCGAGTTCGGCGTGCTGCAGGCCCGACTCGCGCAATGGCATGCCGAGACCGGCATCCGGCCCGGACACCAAGGCCATGTGGCGGAAACAGACAAGTATCGCGAGTTGCTTGCGAGCAGTGACGTGGTGCTGAGCACGGCCCTGCATGATTTCCAGGGACTCGCCCTGCAGGAAGCCAGTGCCCTGGGCTGTGCCGCCCTGGCGCCGGCGCGTCTGGTGTATCCGGAGTACCTCGCACCGGAACACCTTTATCACGGCACGGGCACGATGGCGGAGCAGGCTGACAGCGCCGTGGCGCGCCTGCAAGAGTGGGCGCGGCGAAAGGCGGCAGGCTTGCCACTGCCGGTGGCCGACATGCTCGGCTGTCATCCGGACACCCTGCGCCCCGGCTATGAACAGCTGATTCACTCCTTGTTCAGCCAGGCTGCTGCAAGCTGATCACCACTGGCGCCGGGGAGAATCCACTTGAACGGGGCGCCGCCGAAACGCTACAGTTCGGCCAGACCGTCTGCTGCCCGTGCAAGGGCTGCCTAACTCACTCGGAGCGCCAATGACCATAGTTCGCCAAGGATTCTTCACTGTCACCGCCCTGGCCGCTGCCCTTGGAGTCAGCCTGCTGCAGGCGCAGCCCGCCGAACAGCCCGCGCCAGAGCCGGTGGATGACACCGCCGCCTTTCAGGCCTGGCTGGCGGAGTTTCGGGCCGAAGCGCTGACCCGTGGCATCCGCGCCGAAACCCTGGACGCCATTCTGCCCACCATCGAGCAGCAGCGCCGGGTCATCCAGGCTGACCGTGCCCAGGCCGAATTCGTGGAAACCTATGCCGATTACCTGGAACGGGTCAGCCCCCGCCGCATCGAGATGGGCAAGACCCTGTTTGCTGAACAGGGCGCCATGCTGGAAGCGGCCTCGGCTCCTTACCAGGTGCAGCCGCGCTTCGTTGCGGCGGTTCTGGGCATGGAGAGCAATTACGGGACGTTCCCGATCACCGAGCCCCTGTTCAATGTGGTAGCCACCCTGGCCTTCGACAGCCGGCGCGGGGAGCAATTTCGCAACGAGTTGTTTGCAGCTTTCGAGATCGTCGACAAGGGCTATGCCACACCCGAGATGATGAAGAGCTCCTGGGCCGGCGCGCTGGGTGCACCGCAGTTCATGCCTGGCAGCTATCTGCGACTGGCTGTGGATCAGGATGGCGACGGCCGTCGCGATCTGTGGAACATGGGCCCCGATGTGATCGGCTCGGTGGCCAATTATCTGCGCTCCACCGGCTGGCAGGACAACCAGACCTGGGGGCGTGTGGTGAGTCTGCCTCCCGGCGGCGAACAATCCCTGCCGGCCCCGCAGAATGTTGGGCTGGACCCGGATGCCACCTGCCGGCGCTACACCACCATGGGAGCCTGGCGCAGCCTGAGTGACTGGCAGGAGCTTGGCGTGCGCAAGGCCGATGGCACGGATCTGCCGACCCGCCCACTGGCGGCGGCGCTGATCATCGGGGATGAAGGAGATGACAAAGGCTATCTGGTGTATCGCAACTTCTGTTCGCTGCTGCGCTACAACCCCTCCTTCAAGTACGCGCTGGGCGTGAGCCTGCTGTCCGACGCCATCGCCGGCATCGAGAACTAAAGGCTCAGCCCCCGGAGCTGCTCTGCAGCTGCACCGGTTCCAGCACGGGGAAGGCAACGATCTGGCCGATCTGGATCTGACGGAAGTTGAGGTCGGGGTTGTACTGGCGCAGCAGCCACATCGGCACCGAGTACTTGCGTCGGGCCAGGTTGGCGATGTTGTCGTTCACGGCCACCTTGTACTGATCCACGTTGCGGATGCGGTACTGGCGGAAGAAATCCTGCTGCTCCTCCAGATGGAACTGGCGCCGCTTCAGCTCGAACTCGGCGACTGACACCTGACTGAAATCCAGCACCAGTCTGTCTCCCATCACCACCGGCGCACTTGCGCGCAGATTGTTCAACTGGCGCAGCCGCGCACTGCTCACCCCCAGCCACTCGGCGTAATGGCTCAAGGTCTCGGAGGCCTGGATCTCGATGCTCTGATTGGCTGCCACACCGTAATCGGAAGGGTCGGCGGCCAGATCAACCTGGGTCTGGGCATTGTCTTCCTCGACGCTGGGGGATTGCGCGAGCTCGGCGGGCGCGTCGGCGTCCACCACGTCCTCCTGAGGCATGACTTCCAGCACGGGGGCGGTGTCGTCGTGGATGCTCAGGCTGACAGGCGCCGGCGTGGGCTGCGCTGCAGGCAGCGGCACCGCGACCGGTTCACGGGGAGTCACATAGACGACAGGCTCGGCGGCGGGGGCATTGCTGCCGGGCATGCGCAGGGTCTGACCGGGGTAGATCCGATCAGGATGGTCGATGTTGTTGGTCTGCAGCAGCGCCCGCTCGGACACTCCGAAACGCCGGGCGATGGAGGACAGCGTATCCCCGCGGCGCACGTCGTAGCTGCTGGCGCCAGGCCGACTGCTGCCGGCACTGGCAGCAGTCGTGGTGCCACTGGCCTGGGCCGTCGCCGTCGCGGCGATCTGTGCCGACGTCTGACCCGTGGCGGCTGCGCTGTCCTGCGGCAGCAGCAGGCGTTGTCCCACCCGGATGCGATGGCTGTCCGCCAGCTGGTTCAGGGAGGTGAGTGCGGCCACGGATGTGCTGAAACGGCGCGCGATGGCGGACAGACTGTCGCCACTCTGCACCACATAGGCGATGTCCGGCGTCTGGATCGGGAAGCGCTGATCGGCGGGAATCCGGCTGATCAACTGAGCCAGGGGAGCGCGCAGGGCCTTGCGCTGCACCTTCACCACATAGCCCTTGGGGATGCGCTTGCTGCCATCCCATACCACCGGTCGCAAGGCGGGATTGTCGAACTTGAGGTGCTCCAGAGTGACACCCAGGGTGTCTGCCAGGGTCTGTGCCTCGACATAGTGGTCCAGTTCGAATTCTTCGTATTCCGGATGCGGGTCCAGCTGCAGCACGCCGAAGAGAGTCTGGGCCTGGCGTTCGACATCCAGCACGGCCAGGAACTGCGGATAGAAGTTGCGCGACGCGAAGCCGAAGCTCGGCCCCTTGTAGTTCATGATGATGTCTTCGATGCGGTTGGTGCCGGTCTCGCGCACCGCTCGACTCATGCCGCCGGTGCCATGGTTGTAGGCCGTCAGCGCCAGGGGCCAGGTGCCCAGGATGCGGTAGTTGTATTCCAGCAGACTCATGGCGGCATAGGTGGCGGTGTAAGGGTCCATGCGCTCGTCGACGATGTGGTCGATGCGCATGAAACGCTGGCCTGTGGTGCGCATGAACTGCCACATGCCGGCGGCCGCCACGCTGGAGTAGGCGCCGGGGTGGAAGGAGGACTCCACGTGGGGCAGCGCCCCCAGTTCGATGGGCAGGTTCTTGGCACGGATCACGCTGTGGATGTGGTCGCGATAGGCGCCGGAGCGGATCAGGCCTTCGACGAAGCGGTCGGACTGACCCAGCTGGAACCGCACATTGCTGGCGGCAGTGGCCAGGGTGTCATTGCTGACGTCGGCCGGCCACAGGTCGAGGATGTCCTGCTCCAGGGATGTCAGACCGCTGCGCTTGCCGGTGGCCAGCACCTTGAGGGCATCCTGGATGCGGGTGCGCTGACGTTCGAGTTCCGGGCGGTCGTAATCGACACGCTGATAAATGATGGCGAGGTTGTTGGCGTCGTGGAGGAAACCGCTCTCGGTATCCACCTCGGTGTAGACGCGAGTCCAGAACTTGATGGCGGGCTCGAGTTCGGGTGGTCGCGGCAGCAGGTCGGAATCCTGGGCAGTCGCCGTTCCCGCGAGGCAGAGCAGGCACAGCAGCACGAACGTGCGCAGCAGGATGGAGGGAACAGGCGGCATATCGAGTCTCTCTGGGACACTGGCTTGGTAGACCGTTGTTCGGGAGATTAATTCCGTCAGGCCGGGGCCAATACTACAAGAGCCCCCGGGATTGTCCAAGCCTGCCTGCAGGCCCCGGGAGGCGCCGGGGGCGGCGGTTTCGCCGGCATCGGCAATTGACTATACTGCGCGCCCGATGTTCCAAGCGGCAGCGCTGACGATGACCGACCACAAGAAACTGGCCGAAGCCAGCCTGGAGAGCCTTTACCGCATCTTCACCGTCCCGGAGGCACCGGATTCCACCCTGGGCCTGATCGACCAGTCGATCTCCCGCAACATGGCTGGCTTCCTGCAGGAACACATCGTCGCCGCCGAGCGCGACCTGCAACTGATCGAGAAGGACTTCGCCAATTCCCGCATCCCGGACAAGCCGGTGTTTGTGTCCGAGCAGATCGATTTCCTGCTGGACAAAGTCGTGGCGCAGTCGGTGCACATCGCTTCCCCGGGCTTCGTGGGCCACATGGCCTCTGCCCTGCCTTACTTCATGCTGCCCCTGGCGCGCATCATGACGGCGCTGAACCAGAACCTGGTCAAGGTGGAAACCTCCAAGGCCTTCACGCCACTGGAGCGGCAGGTGATCGGCATGATTCATCATCTGATCTACCAGCAGGACGAGGCCTTCTACGAGCGCTGGATGCACGACCGCAATCATGCCATCGGCAGCTTCTGCTCCGGCGGCACCATCGCCAATCTCACCGCGCTGTGGGCAGCCCGCAACGCCCTCTTCCCCATCACGTCGGACTTCGCGGGCATCGGTCAGGAAGGGCTGGCAGCCGGGCTGGTGCAGCGGGGCTATCGCGCGCTGGCCATCGTCGTCTCGGAGCGCGGGCACTATTCGCTGGGCAAGGCGGCCGACATCCTGGGCATCGGCAGGAGGCATCTGGTGGCGGTGGAAACCGACGCCCGCAACAAGGTCAAGCCAGCAGAACTGGCTCGCCGTTGCGATGAACTGCAACGTGACGGCATTCGCGTGATGGCCATCGTGGGAGTCGCCGGAACTTCTGAAACAGGCAGTGTCGATCCGCTGAACGCCCTGGCCGACATCGCCGCCGAGCGCGGCATCCATTTCCATGTCGACTCCGCCTGGGGTGGTCCGACGTTGTTTTCTCGCACCCACCGCCATCTGCTCGCAGGCATGGAACGCGCAGACTCGGTGACGCTTGACGCTCACAAGCAGCTCTATGTGCCCATGGGTGCCGGTCTCTGCGTCTTCCGGCGTCCGGAGACTCTTTCGGCCGTCGAGCACCATGCCGAATACATCATCCGCAAGGGGTCCAAGGATCTGGGAAGTCACAGTGTCGAGGGCTCGCGCCCGGGCATGGCCGTGCTGGTGCACGCCGGCCTGCACATCATCGCGCGTGAGGGCTATGAGCTGTTGATCGACCAGGGTATCGCCAAGGCCAGGGCCTTTGCGGAACGCATCAAGGCCACCGACGACTTCGAGCTGATCTCGGAGCCGGAACTGAACATCCTGACCTATCGCTATCTGCCGGCAGTGGCCCGGGATCTGCTGGCCTCCGCAGATCCACACATCCGTCACCAGGCCAACGACGTGCTCAACGCCCTGACGCGCAGCCTGCAGAAGACGCAGCGCGGGCTGGGCAAATCCTTCGTATCACGCACCCAGCTCACCCCGGAGAAATACGAACGCACGCCCATCGTCGTGTTCCGGGTGGTGCTCGCCAACCCACTCACGACTCTGGAGATTCTGGACAATATCCTGCAGGAACAACGGGAGCTGGCAATGCGCGCCCCAGTGCTGCAGTTTATCGAGAAACTGCAATCACTGGCACAGGCCGTGGGCGGAGCGGAACGATCAAGGCAGTGAGTCTGCCTCGCTTTCCTTGGGCGGGGCAATCAAGTCTTCCTTGCTGACTTTCATCATCAGCAACAGAGTGGACCCGACGTAGATGGACGAGTAGGTACCAATGATGATGCCCAGCGTCAGGGCGGTGGCGAAGCCCTTAATGGAATCACCCCCGGCGAACAACATGGCCAGCACCACCAGCAGCGTGGTGCCCGACGTGATGGTGGTTCGACTCAGAGTCTGGTTCAGGGAGATATTGATCAGTTCGGCCGGAGTGCCCTTGCGCAGCACACGGAAATTCTCCCGCACGCGGTCGAACACCACGATCTTGTCGTTCACCGAGTAGCCAATGATCGCCAGGACTGCCGCCAGCACGGTGAGATCGAACTGCAGCCTGGCCAGCGAGAATATTCCCAGCGTGAGAATCACGTCGTGCATCAAGCCAAGCACCGCCGCAATGGCGAACTTGGACTGAAAGCGGGCGCCGACATACAACATCACCATGCCCAGAGAGACCAGAATGCCCATGCCACCGCTTTCCGCGAGTTCTTCGCCCACTCGCGGTCCCACGAACTCCATGCGGCGAATCTCGACTTCCGCCGAGGTCCCGGCCTGCAATGTCGACAGCAAGTTTTCGCCAAGCACAACGAGCTGGCTGGCCATTTCGACCTCTGAGAGGCTTTCGTCGACCGGCATGCGAATCAGGATGTCCTGATCCGAACCAAAGGCCACCACCTGGGCTTCCTCATAACCGGCCGCCGCCAGTTGCGCACTGATCTCAGGCACTGCAACCGGCTCGGAATAGCCTACTTCCACCAGGGAACCGCTGGTGAAGTCCAGACCGAGCTCCAGCGAGTTGATCAGCAGAGATCCAAGCGAGATGATCACTGCCACTGCAGAGACATACGTGAGCTTGCGGCCCGTGCTAACGAAGTCAAACGATGTTTGCGCAAACGCCATAACTTTCTCCAAAACCTTTCATGACTGCTCTACGGGCAACTGCTCGACAGCCAGTGCTCTCAGGCGAAATTTCCAATGGACAATGATTTCACCTGACGGCCACCGTACATCAGATTCACCACGGCGCGGGTGATGACGATCGCGGTCCAGACTGAAGTGAAAATGCCGATCATCAGCGTGACGGCGAAGCCCTTCACCGGACCTGTTCCGATGGAGAAGAGCACGATGCCTACCAGCAAGGTCGTGAGGTTGGCGTCCATGATCGTGCCGAGTGCGCGATCGAATCCGGCAGCGATCGCGCCCTGCGGGGACAGGCCATTGGAGAGCTCTTCCCGTATCCGCGTGAAAATCAGCACGTTGGCGTCCACCGCCATGCCCATGATCAGCACGATGCCGAAGATGCCGGGCAGTGTGAGCGTGGCGGAGATGATGGACATGATGGCCACCAGCAACAGCAGGTTGACGCCCAGGGCAATATTCGCGGCCAGTCCGAACAGCCGATAGTAGAACAACATGAACACCACCACCATGCCGACTCCGATGAACGTGGCGCGCTTGCCCTGCTCAATGTTTTCCGCCCCCATGCTCGGGCCCAGCGTGCGTTCTTCCACGAAGTACATCGGCGCCGCCAGAGCGCCGGAGCGGATCAGCAGCGAAAGCTCATTGGCCTCTGTGGTGGTCAAACCGGTGATGACAAACTCGCGACCGAGTGCTGCACGGATGGTGGCGTGACTGATCAGGCGCTTCTCCTCGTAGGTTTCCTGACGCTCGACCATGTTGCCGTTCTCGTCAGGCTCCAGCACGGTGCGGGTCTTGGTCTCGCTCAGGACGATGTCCATGAGGCGGCCGATGTTGTCGCGCGTGACGCGGCTGAACTGCTCGCCTCCCTGCGCATCCAGATTGATCGCCACCTGGGGTAGACCCTGCTGGTCAAGCGTGGAGCGCACGTTGCTGACACGGTCGCCCTGCAGGATGACTTCATTGCTGACATCCACCAGCATGCCCTGGTACTCGTAGGTGGTGTAGGACGAAGGCGGCGAGCCGGGCGCAGCTTCAAGATGAAAGTTGAGTGTGGCAATACGCTGCAGGATGCGCTTGGCCTGGGCCGTGTCCTGAACGCCGGGCAGCTCCACCACAATGCGATTGGCGCCCTGCTGCTGCACCACTGGCTCCGCCACACCCAGCGAGTCGACACGATTGAGGATGGTGGTCTTGTTGGCAGCGATGGTGTCACGCTGCATCTGCAGGATGTCGGCTTCCGCAAGACTCATGTCAAGGAAAAAATCGCCGCCCTGCTCGCGGTTGATAGTCTGCAATTCCACGAAGTTGTCGCGAATGAGGGCACGGGCTGCGGAGCGTGACTCCTCATCATCGAAGCGGGCAACAATCAGGTTGGGCTCTTCCAGTTCGATCGCTCGAGAACGGATGCGCTCGCTGCGCAGCAACTGGCGGATGGTGCTGACCGTGTTGTCCATGCGTCGCTCAAGGGCAGCTTCCATGTCGACTTCCATCAGAAAGTGCACACCACCCTGCAAGTCCAGCCCCAGGCTCATCTTGCCCGCGTTGAGCGCCTGCAGCCAGCCAGGAGTCGTCGGCGCCAGATTCAGCGCGGTGAAGTACCCACCGCCAATGGCTGCCTCGATCACCGATTTGCCACGCAACTGATCCTCAAGATTCGCGAAGCGGATGATGCCGGAACGCCCGTCCACCGTTTCACCGAAGAAATTGATGCCCTCGGCGCGCAGCGCGTCGGTGGCCGTGGCAATGAGGAATTCGTCGACGGGATCGCTTTCGTGAGTGATCTGCACGGCAGGGTCGTCGGGATACAGATTGGGGGCCGAGTAGATGGCACCCAGCACCACGACGAAGAGAATGAGGAGATTCTTCCAGAGAGGATACTTGTTCAGCATATCATGCTCACTCGCAGAGGCTGCCTGATGACTCGGCGGCCGGGTTCACTTACTGAATCGACTTGATCGTGCCCTTGGGCAATGCAGCAGCGATCGACAGCTTCTGCATGCACAACTCGACTCCGTCGGCCACCTGCAGAGTCACGTAGTCATCGGTGATCTTGGTCACTCTGCCGAGCAAGCCACCGCTGGTCAGCACCTCGTCGCCCTTGGCCAGGCCGGCCACCAGCTCGCGGTGCTCCTTGGCTCGCTTGGACTGCGGACGCCAGAGAATCAGGTAGAACAACACGAACATGCCGCCGATGAAGATGAGGTTGAAGACGGGACTCGGGCCCTGGGCCGCGGCGTCCTGGGCATGGGCGGCGCTGATGAAGAAGTTCATGGTGTCGATCTCTCTCTGAATGATATGCGATGTATTGCGCTTGCGGCGCTTCGTCAGCGACCCGACTCGGGCCCGCAATCTGAAGGCTGTGGATCAGGGCGACTCCGGCTCCGGAGGCGCTTGCCGCGCCTGGAACGCTGCGACGAAGGCCGTCAATCTACCCTGTTCTATAGCCTCGCGCAAACCTTGCATCAGGTTCTGATAGAAGCGCAGATTGTGGATGGTATTGAGTTGAGCGCCCAGCATTTCCTTGCATTTGTCGAGGTGATGCAGATAAGCCAGGCTGAAATTGCGGCAGGTGTAGCAGTCGCATTCCGGATCCAGCGGACCGGTATCGTCGCGGTAGCGGGCATTGCGCAGACGCACCAGTCCGCCGCTGGTGAACAGGTGGGCATTGCGGGCATTGCGGGTCGGCATCACGCAGTCGAACATGTCCACGCCGCGCAGAACGGCCTGGATGATGTCGTCCGGCGTGCCGACGCCCATCAGGTAGCGCGGCTTGTGTGCGGGCATGCGGTGAGCGATGTGGTCGAGGATGCGAATCATGTCTTCCTTGGGCTCGCCCACCGAGAGCCCCCCGATCGCATAGCCGTCGAAATCCATCGCTGTGAGGCCCTTCAGGGATTGCTCGCGCAGATGCGTGAACATGCCCCCCTGCACGATCCCGAAGAGCGCCGATGTATGTTCGCCGTGCGCCTGCCTGCAGCGCAGAGCCCAGCGCAGGGAGAGATTCATCGAGGCCTCTGCCTCTTGCTCGGACACGGGATAAGGCGTGCACTCGTCGAACACCATGATGATGTCCGAGCCCAGATCCTGCTGCACCTGGATCGCCGATTCAGGGCCCAGAAACACCTGGGCACCGTCCACCGGCGAGCGGAATTTCACCCCCTCTTCCGTGATCTTGCGCATGTCGCCCAGACTGAACACCTGGAAGCCACCCGAGTCCGTCAGGATCGGCCTGTTCCAGCCGATGAAACCATGCAGACCGCCATGCCTCTTCACGATTTCGGTGCCGGGGCGCAACATGAGATGGAAGGTATTGCCCAGCAGGATCTGCGCGCCCGTGTCTTCGACCTGGGCGGGCGTCATGCCCTTGACCGTGCCATAGGTGCCTACCGGCATGAAGGCCGGTGTCTGCACCTCGCCGCGAGGAAATCGGAGTGTGCCGCGTCGGGCGAGACCATCGGTGGCCTTGAGTTCAAACTGCATAGGTCCTCTTCTGCTGCGAGCAGCGCTAGTGTTCCCGTGTGGCGTGGAATTCGATCTCTGGCCAGCGCTCTTCCATGAGAGCCAGGTTGACGCGGGAAGGAGCCAGATAGGTCAAGTGGTCACCGCCATCCACGGCGACATTGTCATAAGCCTTCTTGCGGAATTCCTCCAGCTTGGCCCTGTCCTTGCTGCGCACCCAGCGGGCGCTGTGGACACTGACGCCTTCGTAGAGACAATCCACCTTGTATTCATCCTGCAGGCGGAAGGCGACGACCTCGAACTGCAGCGCGCCGACTGCACCGACAATCAGGTCGTTGTTCTTCAGCGGCATGAAGACCTGCACCGAGCCTTCTTCCGCCAGTTGCTTCAGCCCTTTCTGCAGCTGCTTCATCTTCAACGGGTCTTTCAGACGGATGCGCTTGAACAGTTCCGGGGCGAAATGGGGGATGCCGGTGAACTGCAGCAGCTCGCCTTCGGTGAAGGTGTCGCCGATCTGGATGGTGCCGTGGTTGTGGAACCCAAGGATGTCACCAGAGACCGCCTCTTCCGCCTGCTCGCGCTCGCCGGCCAGGAAGGTGACGGCATCGCTGACACGCACTTCCTTGCCAATGCGTGTATGCAGCACTTTCATGCCCCGGGTGTAGGCGCCTGAGCACACCCGCAGGAAGGCCACCCGGTCGCGGTGATTAGGGTCCATGTTCGCCTGGATCTTGAAAACGAACGCGCTGAACGGAGCCTCGTCGGGCGCCACCAGCCGGGTCTGGGTCTTGCGTGGCAGCGGCGACGGAGCCCATTCCACGAACTGCTCCAGCATCTCGCGGACACCGAAATTGCCCAGGGCCGTACCGAAATACACCGGTGTCATGCGCCCGGCAAGGTACTCGTTCACATCGAAGAGATTGCTGGCGCCCCGCACCAGCTCGATGTCCATCTGCACATCGTCGGCATAGGCTCCCAGCAGTGCGCGCGCCTGCGGACTGTCGAGCCCCTGTATGCGGACATCGTCGGGGATCCGGTCACCCTGGCCCTGCTGGTAGACGTGGATGGTATCAGTGTAGAGGTTGTAGACCCCCTTGAACTCCTTGCCCATGCCCAGCGGCCAGTTGATTGGCGCGCAGCGGATCTTGAGCACCGTCTCGATCTCGTCCAGCACCTCGATCGGATTGAGCGTCTCGCGATCGAGCTTGTTCACGAAGGTGAAGATAGGGGTGTCGCGCAGACGACAGACGTCCATCAGCTTGATGGTGCGCTCCTCCACGCCCTTGGCTCCATCCACCACCATGAGCGCCGAGTCCACGGCGGTGAGCACTCGGTAGGTGTCCTCGGAGAAGTCCTCGTGTCCAGGCGTGTCCAGCAGATTCACGATGCGATCGTTATAAGGGAACTGCATCACGGAAGACGTCACGGAAATGCCGCGCTGCTGCTCCATGGCCATCCAGTCAGAGGTCGCGTGACGGTCGGATTTCTTGCCCTTCACCGTGCCCCCTTTCTGGATGAGGCGACCGAGCAGCAGAAGCTTCTCGGTGATCGTGGTCTTGCCAGCGTCAGGGTGGGAAATGATGGCGAAGGTGCGTCTACGGGCAATCTCGTCTGCCAGGGCGCTCTGGGTCATGAATGTGTTCCTGTGCTGATTGGGAGCTCGCGGCCCGAGGGGCGCTGATCAGGGAAGTCCGGGGCTGACGGTTTGCGGGGGACGCTAGTGCACTGTAGCGGTAGCGGGGCGACCGGTGGTGACAGCAAAATCCGGGTGCAGCAGGTCGGCGCGCTTGACCAGCAGCAGATCGTGCCGGCTGAGCCGTTCGTACTCACCCTCGACTTCAACATCGATCTCATCGAGCAGCACGCACACCACTTCTTCGTTGTCGATGTCGACGACGACGCAGCGCTTGAAGCCGTCGAGCGTGTTCAGGGATGCGAAACTGCCGATGTCGCAGGCATGCGCAGGATAGACTCCACTGGAAGGCCGCAGAACACCCTGGGAACTGTACGCCATGCCGAATCCGGCCGCTGCCACCACATGGATGATGTCAATGATGGCAGGATCGGTGAGGTCGATGCGCACGCTTTCCAGCATGGCCAGACGGTGCTCGTTCTGTTCATGGGCGACCAGTTTGAGGAACAGGCTGATGTCGTCCTGGTTCCATTCCAGCATTTCCTCGGTTTCCGCTCGCGAACTGTCGGAGGCGAAACTGACGACACTGGTCTCGATGGTCAGATCGCGACGGTCATCATCGGTTTCGTAGGGAACCACCATGGAGACCGCACAGAGACCTTCGCTGGACTCTGGGCTCAGCCTCCACAAGAAAGGAATGTCACCAGTCAGCTCAACCATTTTCATGCCACAGATCACAGAAAGTACTGGGACACGATACCACTGATGTGCAGACAAGACAAAGTCATAATCCCCTTGGCCCCTGTCCGGATTTGCTGTTGGTAACACTTTTGGAAAGGTTTTGTTTCCTTCCTGCACACTCGAAAGATCTCCTCTTCAGCGCTTGCGTCAAGTCGCGCACATTCGCGGTGATTGGTGGTTGACGACGAATGCTGATTGTGATGTGAAGGCAGAAAATTCTTTTCCACAGAATCTGTGGATAAGTCAGTTGATAAGGTGAAAATAATGCTCGCAAACGCTGAAAAATCCGCACTTCCAGACAAGTTGGTTATTTTTTAACCAATTTATTTTTTCTTTTTATTTCAATTAGATAGCAGATGATCGAACGTTCTCACCGCAAAAAACAAGGGTTTTCAAGAGAAACGTGACAAAGCAGTCGATTGTGTGCATAAAAACAGGGCACTTTTAGAAAACTTGTTAAATGGCCACGGTTTGAACGCTGTTTTTATTAGCTTTTCTTGCTCTATAGTCAGGCCCGTTTCGGGTCTTTCCGCCCGCCTCGCACGCAAGGAAACCGCAAGTGAAGACCGGCCTTTTCCGCACCGCATCGACCCTCGCCGCTGTCGTCTTCATCGTGGCCGGGTATTTCGCGCTGGAGTTCTTCCACCAGACCAGAACTACCGCACTGGCTCGCACCCTGGTCACGGACATCACCCGGTCGCTGCTGGGCAGCGCGGACTCGACTCCCCTGCTGGCACTGGCGGACGACGATCTCAAGCTTGCTGCGCCCGATCTGACACCCTTGGAGCGCTTTGGGGAGCTGATCGCCCTGGAGCCCCCCAAGGGGAACATCTTCGTTCCGCCCTTGTTCAGTGCAGTGACAGGCAATGCCAGCCTGCAGTTGCGAGCGAGCTTTGCCTATGGCATCGCCGACGTGTCTGTTGAACTGGAATACCGCGAAGGCAGCTGGCATCTGCGTCAGTATGTTCTGACGCCAGGGCGCGGGGTGATGTAGCCAGCCAAGTCAGCGCAGCACAAGGCGATGCACCAGCGGCAGCACAACGACGCCCAGCAGCGCAGCCAGCAGCAGATCCTGATCCACTGCAAGTCCACCCAGCATCCCGGCCGGGGCACTCAGCGCCAGCCCCATGAACAGCACCACTGCCATCAAAGCCACGCTGCGGCCTGCCAGCATGGCGGTAAAAACGGCAGCGCTCAGTGCCATGAGTGGATAGCTCGACTCCAGACCGAAGCGACTCAGCACTTCCCGGGCCAGCAAAAGCCCGAGACAAAGAAATATCGCGAGGACAGACAAGAGTGATTTCAAGATGAACGACTCCCCAGGCAGCAAGCGCGCGCCGGAGCTCACAGGCGCAGCGCCACTATAGCGAGCACGGAGTCGAATGCTGAGCAGCAGAGTGCAGAAGCTTGAACTGGTTCAACAACCAGAGAAGGGCGACTACTCGGCCACCACGCCCAGCAGTTGCTTGTAGTCACTGAGCCCCATGAAGATCTTGTTGATGCCGTCCTGCTTGAGGGTGCGCATGCCGTCGCGCAAGGCCTGCGCACGCAAGGTGTCCAGATCGGCCTTGTTGTAGATCAGACTGCGCAGCTCGTGTGTTCCCACCAGCAGTTCATGGATGCCGGTACGTCCCTTGTAGCCGGTGCCACCGCACTCATCGCAGCCAACCGGGCGGCACAGCTGCACCGTCTCGAGATCCACCCCGAGTTCCGGGAAGATGTCCCGCCCGTAGCTGTCGTTCAGGTGATCCAGTTCCTGCTTGCCAGGATGATAGGGTTGCTTGCAGGCCTTGCAGAGCGTGCGCATCAGTCGTTGTGCCAGCACTCCCAGCAGGGCATCGGAGAAATTCACCGGATCGAGCCCGAGATCGAGCAGTCGCGTGATGGTTTCCGGCGCTGAGTTGGTGTGCAGCGTCGACAGTACCAGGTGTCCCGTCAAGGAAGCCTCGATGCCGATGGCGGCAGTTTCATGGTCGCGCATCTCGCCGATGAGGATGACATCCGGATCGGCTCGCAGAAACGCTCGCATGGCCGTGGCGAAGGTGAAATTGATCTTGGGCAGCACCTGCACTTGCTGCAGTCCCGGCTGGGTGATCTCCACCGGGTCCTCGGCAGTCCAGATCTTGCGATCAGGGGTATTGATGAAGCCGAGCACGCCATGCAGTGTCGTGGTCTTGCCCGAACCGGTCGGGCCAACCACCAGCAGCAGACCATGGGGATGGCCGGACAGCTCGACGATCTTCTTGTAATTGGGAGCGGAGAGGTTCAGCTTCTCGAGCGGCATGGCACTGCCAGCGGCGAGCAGACGCAGCACCGCGCTTTCCCCGTTGACGGTCGGCACAGTCGCCACACGCAACTCCAGCTTCTTGCCGCGCACCTTCAGCTTGCACTTGCCATCCTGTGGCAAGCGACGCTCGGCGATGTTCAGTCGAGAGATGACCTTGATGCGCGCGATCAGCGCGGAGGTATGTTCCTTGGGCACCTTCAGCAGCTCGCGACAGACGCCATCCACACGGATGCGCACGATGCCAGGCGCCTGATCCTTGCCGGGCTCGACATGGATATCGGAGGCTCCAAGACGATCCGCCTCGGTGATGATGCGGTTCACAAGTTGAATGATGGCGGAGGTGGCCGCGAGGCTCTCCTCTTCCTATTCTTCCTCGGACTCGACCTCGATATTGCCTTGCTCTTCCAACCGCGAGAACACGTCGTCGAAACCGGCCTCGGCGTCGGTACCGTCGTCATCGCGCAGGAACATCTGTATGTGTTCTGGCAGGCCGACGCGGAAGGCGTAGTTGCGGGCATTGAGCACGCCCTGGATCTCCATGATGCGCTGGTAGTCGCTGGGGTCATCGATCAAGATGACCGCCTCTTCCTTGTTGCCGGCCACGGGCAACCAGAGATTCTTGCGCAGATAGCTGACACCGATGTTCTCGAACAAGTCGGCTGGCAAAACGTGCCCGGGCTGATACTTCATGTAAGGCACACGATAGTAGTACTCGAGCGAAGCACCGATGGTATCGGCATCGATGCCGAAGTCCTCCATCAGGATGCGCGACACCGACCCGCCATAGAGGGCGACCTTGTTCTGCACATCCTCGAGTTCCTGACTGCTGATCTTGTTCTTCTGCACCAGATAATCGTAAGGCCCCTGCGTGCTCTGCAACTCCGAGCGGAACTGCTTCGCCAGCATCTGCGACACCATCATCGCGTGCTTGAGATCGGTATTGGTGAAGTCGCGATCACCGACAAAATTGATCAGCTGCAAAACGCCCAGCAGAATGCCGTCCTTGATCGGCACCACGATCTGGGACTTCACTGCCCAGCCCTTGGCGTCACTGAAACGGCAATCGAAGCGAAGCCTCGGATGAATGTCCAGCAGCTCCTGCTGATCCAGCACGTTGCGGATCACCAGCGCACGCTGACTCAGTGCCACGTATCCCGCTAGGGAAGTGGGGCTGAAAGGCACACGGATTTCAGTAGTGTTGTTGTCGTCGGGGTCCCCCCCTTGAAACTCGCGAGGACTTCCTTGCCGTTCTGGACACACTGATAGATCGTGAAAAGACGCACGCCGAGCAGCTCGAGCAGCGAACTCTCGACCTCCCGCATGGCCTTCTTCAGATGTTTGCTCTGCTTCAGTCGCTGATAGATCAGCGCCAGCCCACGGACGAATTCATCCTGTGGTTCCGGCTCTTTGACGTCGATGACTTCTGCTGTCTGATTCAAGTATGCTTGCTCGCACTGTTCTGCACGGGCTGGCAGCGCAAGTGGCACTGCCCCGCTCTCTCATGCATTCAACTTCTGGAAATCTGCAGTGAAGAAACGTCCCTGGTCCCTTGCGCTGTTGCTGCTCTTTCCCCTGCTCCTCAGCGGCTGTTCGCGCCTGCCCCAGGATGACCTGCCGGTCTTGACGGCGGAGCAGACGGACTGGATCGGAGAACGCATTTTCGCCAACGAGTGTAACCTGAAAACCGCGTGCTTAACCAGTTGGAACGCTGGCGAGGATTTCCCCTCCCTGGGCATCGGACATTTCATCTGGTACCAGGCAGGACAGCAGGATGTGTTCGTGGAAAGCTTTCCAGCACTGCTCGACTTCTACGAGGCACAGGGCGTTGCCATTCCGGAGTGGGTGGCGAGTCTTCCCGGGCGCGATTCCCCCTGGCCGGACCGGGTCACATTCCTTGCCGAACTCGAAAGCCCCCGCATGCAGATCCTGCGGGACTTCCTGAATGACACTCGCGCCGTTCAAGTGCAGTTCATCATCGAGCGCATGCACGCCAGTCTGCCTGCTCTACTGGAACACACGACACAGAAGGAAGATGTGGCGGCCCTGTTCCTGGAGATTGCACGCAGTGAGCCGCCACTGGGCATGTACGCCTTGATCGACTACGTCAATTTCAAGGGAGAAGGGACAGCAGAGGCCGAGCGCTATGCAGGCCAGGGCTGGGGGCTGCTGCAGGTGCTCGAGCACTTGCTGCAGACGCGCAATGATACTCCGCTGATGGCGCAGTTCTCCCGCTCGGCGAAAGTGATTCTGGCACGACGAATCATGAATTCTCCAGGCGATCGCGGCGAAGCGCGATGGGAAGAAGGCTGGAACGCTCGCGTCGCGACCTACATGAGCAGCCTCTGACACAAGAAGTCCGCGAATGCTGGAGCGAGCGCCATTCACCAAGCTGCATTAAAGGAACAAGCGATACAGATCAAGATGTTCGCCCGCCGACTACGGCGGCAAGCACGCACGCAATGCTCGTGCGCGAACCTCGGAAGCCGAGCACAGCAAGTCAGCCTCAGGCAGAGACCGCGCCAATTCCCGCAAGAATCGCATCAAGATTGAACCATGGCAGATTAACCAGTAACCTTGTCCGCTCTGATTCCCGTCCGGCAGAACACGCCCTGCGGCCACTGCCGGCCCTGCAGCGACACCCGATCCTATGAGCTACGAACGTCCCAACATCCAGCGCATGACCGGCTACAGTTCCGGTGAACAACCGAACCAGCCCGGCATCATCAAGCTGAACACCAACGAGAATCCCTACCCTGCGAGCGCCGCCGTGGTTGCTGCCCTGCAGGGTCTGCGCGTGGAAGACCTGCGCCGCTATCCGCAGCCGCTGGCGAACGAGTTCCGACAGGTGGCGGCGGAATACCACCATCTGCAGGTGGATAATTTCATCGCCACCAACGGCGGCGACGAACTTCTGCGCCTGGTCATCACCACCTTCGTCGAACCGGGAGGCGCCATCGCCATCGCGGAGCCAAGCTACTCGCTCTATCCGGTGCTGGCCGAGATTCAAGGCTGCGACGTCGTGCGCATCGACCTGGAGGATGACTGGAAGATAGGGCCCGACTTTGCCGAACGCTTGAGTGCCAGTGGCGCCAGTCTGGCCTTCCTGGTGAATCCTCACGCTCCCTCCGGGCTGCTGACACCGGCGGCGAGCCTGCGCTCCATAGCCAGCACCTTCAAGGGCGTGCTGGTGATCGACGAGGCCTACGTGGACTTCATCGATCCGGCACTGCGCCACGATGCCGTGAGCTTGGTGCGCGAACTCGACAATGTCCTGATCCTGCGCACCATGAGCAAGGGCTATTCCCTGGCAGGACTGCGTTTCGCCTATGGCATCGGCGCCACCAGTCTGATCGCGCCGATGCTGTACAAGACCCGGGACAGCTACAACACCGACGTGATTTCCCAGTTGCTCGCCACGGCAGCTCTGAGTGACCGTGCCAGTGCCGCGCTGGGCTGGGAAAAGGTGCGTGTTGAGCGCGCCAGAGTGGCCGCTGCGCTGACGGCGCTGGGATTCTCCTGTGCCCCCAGCCAGAGCAATTTTCTGCTGGCGCGTGTCCCCAGTGGCGACTCCCGCTTCGTCAGCACCGAGATCATGGCTCGCGAGTTCTACCAGCGGCTCAAGGACAACGGCATTCTGGTGCGCTACTTTGACCAGCCGCGGCTGCGCGACAAACTGCGCATCACCATCGGCACGCACGACGAGAACACCCGCTTGCTGCAGAAGCTCGAGTCCTATGTCCGGATGACCTGACGAGGTACCACCCCATGCCGGTCGATCTGCTTGGTGACACGCCTCCCGCAGCCCCCGCGCGCCAGCCGCTTTGTCCGGTCTGTCGCAAGCCGCTGCGCAGGATCGAAGGCAGGATGGGGCCGTTCTGGGGCTGCACGGGATACCCGGACTGCAAGACCACGCTGTTCGACCTGGACGGCAAGCCCTCCAAGGTGCCGGATGAACGCTATCGCTGCCCGGTATGCACGCGACGATTGGTGCGGGCACAAAATGCCCAGGGCGCGTACTGGTATTGCACGGGATATGACAAGGCTTGCAAGACGCGGCTCGCGGACGATAATGGCGTCCCGGCCAAGGCCTGGCGCTGTCCGTCCTGCGGGCAGCTGCTCAAGCGCCGGCGCGGCAGGAATGGATATTTCTGGGGGTGCAGTCAGTATCCAGAGTGCCGACATACCTGGCCCGACAAGGACGGCGCCCCCGTCATCACCAGCTGAACGCCAGAAGGCCACGAACAGAGACCATGAAACTTCCCCGCCTGAAAATGCGCAAGAGCACCCGATCCACTCTCAGCGGACTGGCCATTGGCGCCGCATCGCTTTACGCGCTGGCCACCGCCTATGCGGAAGCGCGTGACAACCTGCTGCGCTTCCTCATCAGTTGCATCGTGCTGGTCTTGGTGGTGATGGTGCTCGCGCTGGTCGTGGTGGCACTCGTCAATGCGTGGCGCTACGTGTGGCGCCAGTTCGTCAGCCGCGCACTTCCAGAGGAAGAGCACACGAAAGAATGAGCGCGTCCTCGCGCTGTATGTCGCCGGGCTCCGCCGGGTAGTATTGACGACGCTCCCCCACTTGCACGAAGCCCATCGCAAGGTACAGCGACCTGGCCTCTGCGTTGGACGGACGCACCTCCAGAAAGCACACCCTTGCCGCCTTGCGGTAGCCCTTGTCCAGCAGATGCCGGAGCATGCGCCGGCCATAGCCCTGACGCCGGAAATCCGGATGCACACACAGCGTGAGCACATGGGCCTCTTCCACGCCAACTGAAAGCACACCATGGGCCACGATTCGGTCTCTCGTGGCCAGCACCCAGCTCTCGTAACCGGCACGCAGGCAATCGGCAAAGATGCGCTTGGACCAGGGATTCTTCAGCGACAAGGTTTCGCTTTCCACGACCAGATCGAGATCACTGGGGCGCATGGCACGCAGGAAGACATTCACGGAATCGGACCGAGTGGGTTGCGGCAGCATGTCACATCCGGGGGAGCTGGTCGGGCGAGGCGGCTTCTGCGAGCGCCTGCTTCAGCGGCTGCAGGGCCTGCCACGCGGAGCGCTTGAGCTCGCGCACCGCTTCCATGGCATGCAGGCTGTGGGTGACGAGCACCTGAACAGGAAAATGGGGATGCACATGCAGCTTGCCTGTGTGCGGCTGGCTTGCCGGCGGGAACAGCAAGTGTGCGGACTGTTCGGCCAGAATCAGCAGATACGGCGCGGCGCGCAACTTCAGCCGGCGGGACACAAATCCCTCAAGCATGTGACGGGCTGTCTGCGCATCCTGCGGCATGTCGCCGGCATCGGCCAACGGCCAGCTGAATACCATCGGCGCCAGCCTGTCCGCGTCGCAGGGAGCACCTATGGCCTTGAGCATGTCAGCCAGCAATTGCCGGCAGGAAGTCGACAGCAGGGCCGAACGCGCCCAGAGCAGCTCGCAGATCACCGCGAGATGCTCATTGACAGGCACGTAGGCAAAGGCGAAGTGCACCGCCTCGGCCGCCGCCGCGGGCGAAGAAGTGACTGCCGCAACTCGCGGGGCTGTCGGCACGGCAGTCGCGACGTCGGGCCTGCCACTGACAGCTGGCGTTGGCGCAGAGACAACAATCGGGGGCTGCGTCGAAGGCACTCGCGCAGGCACTGGCGGCGTGGGCATGAGCGATGCTGGCGTCATGTCAGCAGATTCGGCGCCGGGCTGACGACAAGGTTCAGCAGCGGCCAGCAGCGGGCGCGACGGCGCAGAATCCTGCCGGATCGGCGAGGGCCGGGCGCCAGGCAAGACGATACGCGGAACATAGGTCTGTATGCCCATTTCCTGCAGGATGTAATGTCGCTGGTCTGGCGCAAGTCGCATGCTCGCCCCTGTGCTTAGGTTCATGTGCACGAAGTATAGCCGAGGCCGCGCCTCAGGCCAGTGCTCTGCTGCGATAGATCGACGGCGTGACCCCATGCAATTCCTTGAAGGCCTTGTTGAAGGACGACAAGGAGGCATAGCCCACGTCGAGGGCGATGGTCGAGATCGGCACCTGACTCTCCTCGGCGCTCTGCAACCGGCGCGCCGCCTCGGCGATGCGGTACTGATTGAGGTACTGATTGAAATTGCGGTAATGCAGCTTCTGGTTGATCAGCTTGCGCAAGCGGTATTCCTGCATCGACACCCGTGCGGCGAGTTCACCGATGGTCAAGCCCGGCTGGGCGTAGAGTCGTTCATCCTCCATGACAGCGTGAATGCGGTCAATCAGCGGCCGATCCTTGTCGCGCTCGCTCACCCGACTCTTGAGCGAAGGCAGAGCGGTTTCCACCACGGGCTCTATCAACTGCGGTGAATCCTTGTGCAGGCGGAAAGTGGCCAGGTTGAAGAAGAGAATGAAGAGAAAGATGGCGCCAATGTACACGCTGTAGAGCCACAGACCGGGCAGTGGCAAGAACCCGGACCCCACGATGATGGCCACGATGGATCCCATGGTGATGGCGAAGGGCACGCGCAGACGCCGGCGAGGCTCCACCAGATCGCTGCCCAGGCCCAGAACCGCCATGTAGACCACATGACAGGCAAAGCCCAGCATGGCCAGCTGCGGCAGCACGAACATCAGCAGATAGGGAATTCCAGCGTCATCACCGATCACCATGCCGACGGCACGCAAACCGATATAAGTGCCGATCACCGCCCAGATGCGAGCATCCACCTTGGGTTCATCCACAAAGAGATAGCGCGTGATCACCCACAACAGCGCAGGCGAGGTGATGGCGAGAATGCCGAAAGCGATGTCCAGCACGCGGGGGCCGCTGTCGAGTTCAGGCAGCACTGCCAGAATGAAACCCATGAGGCAGATGGCATACAGGGCCATCAGTTTGCCGAGCATCTGATGACGGTAATACGCCAGGTAAAACAGCGCCATGAACAGCAGCTGCGAGAGCGCAAGAAAGCTTGTTGCGTGCTGTAGCAGTTGCATGATCCTGTCGCTAGTGTGAATCCGTCAGAAACTCAGGCCGGCGAAGATAGTGGAGCCGCCAGGGCATTGCAAGCCGGGCTCTCGCGCCGCCAGAGGGAGCCGACCGAGGCTCATTGAAAAGTCTTGCGCACGGTGAAAACGAACTGCGGCCCGGTGATGTTGCAGTTGTTCTCGTACTCCACCACCGGTGCCGCCAGTACCAGCGAACCGCCGAAACGTTCTCGCGTTCGGCAGCGTTCACCGTCGGTGACATTGTTCGCGTCCAGCCGGAAGGCATAGCCGCCGAAGGCACCTTTCTCGACAAAGAGGTTCAGCGCGGGTGGAAAGCCGACGACGTCGATCTTGTCGATGTCGACGATCCTGCGATTGCCCTCGATGCCCACCCGGTAATTCATGCCCAGACTCAGGCCCAGAGCCGGCAGGTCCTGACGCACACCAAGCCGGACATTGCCACGATCGAAGGGCACGATGCGGCGCTCGAAGCCTCCCATCGGGTCGATGATGGTGGAGTCCTGCAGCAGCAGCCCGGCGGTGATAAGTGCGGGCGGCAGGCCAAGCACGCTGTAGCGGATGCTCGCATCCAGATTCACGCCGTAGATCTCGCCATCTCCCGTGTTGCCATTGGCCGAGAGAATCTGTGTGGGCGACGGCGAGATGTCGATCTTGCCGATGGCATCCTCCACGTCATAGAAGAACAGATTGGCGTTGAGCACGCCGCGGTCCTGAGCCAGTCGATACTCGAGATTCGCCGTGTAACGCCAGGATTTTTCCTGTTCCAGTTCGGGATTGCCCGCCACGATGGCCTGCTGCTCATCCCGATTGTTGGCCGAGGCCGCGGCGAAGTCGGCGAAGGCTAGCTGGGAGATGAAGCGCTCCACGCTCAGGCGCAGCTGAGTGGAGGCATTCATGTCGAAACGGTAATCCACCTTCGGGCGCGGAAAGGTGAAGCGGCGGCGATTCTGCACATCCCCCCATTGCTCGATCTCGGACACTTCCACCAGCAACGTGCTCTCGAGTGCCATGCGCGGATTGATCTGCCAGTTGTGCACCCCGAAGGCTTCGTAGCGGATCTCCTGCACCGTGGAGTTGGCATTGGGCACCAGCACGGGCACCAGGTCCCCATGGGCCGGTGAGCCACTGCCCCCAGCCACTGCCATGCCCATGCGCAGCGCTGAGTCGAGCCGGGTCAGCGCGCGCTCGAGCCCGATCTCCACCCCTTGACCCGCGGCGAGCTGGAAGTTGTAGGAGGTGCGCAGGATGCGCTCGACGTTGCGCGTCTGTGTCGCCAGAAACAGGTTCTTGCGCGTGGCGGAGTCTGCGGTGGCACCGGCAAAACGCTCACGCACCGTGTCCTGGTTCTCCTCATTGAAGATCACCAGAGCCCGGTAGCGGCTGCCATTGGGGAACAGGTGTTCATAATCGCCCCCTGCCTCCCAGTTGTCCCGCGTCGAGGGCAGGGTCTCACGCTCCCAGCGCGTCACAGCGGGGACACGATTCAGATTGATGATCTCGCGCTCGAGGCGGGTGGGCGGATCGGTCTCGCTGTACAGAGCGTTGAAGGCGAGCCGATCATTCAAGCTCAGGTCATACGTGAGATTGCTGTTCAGACTCCGATTGTTCTGGTCGCGCACCTGGTCCACCAGGATGCGGTCATTGGGCGAGAAGTCGGCGTTGTAGCTGGACTCCCAGCTGTGCAGCGATTCGTAGCTGGCGCGACTCTCGGCACTGAACAGGTAGTTCAGGCCGCCGCGTTGCCCGCTGTACACCACACTGCCCTGCGGCTCGATGTGCTCATCGCGATACGCAATGGCCCCCGCCTCCACCGACACGGTAGAAGTTGCGAGAGTTTCCAGCAGCACGATATTGACGATCTGTCCGGCACTGCGCACGTCCAGATCCCCGGAGGTCCCCCGGATGATTTCGATGTGACGCACCTGGGCGGCCGCGATGCGGCTCAATTGTGTGCGTGCCTCGTTGTCCTTGCCAGCCAGTCGCTTGCCGTCGATGAGGATCTGGGCGCCGGCCCCCAGGCCGCGATTGTTGGCGTTGTTGTTGTTTGTCGCCCCGCCACCGCTGGGCGTGCCAGCGTTGAGGGCCACTGAAATGCCCGGGACGCGATCGATCATGTCGTTCACGTTCACGGGATTGAACTGGGCGAAATAGTCCGCGGGATAGATCACGGTAGAATCAAGTGCCGCGCTGTCCTGAGCAAGACTGCCCGCAGACAAGCCGAACATCGCACTGCAAACAGCCATGGCCGCGGCCAGACGCTTGAGAGAAAACAACGTTCCGGCAACAGGCACTGGCATGTTCACCCACTCCGTAGCAGAAGAGGTTCCGCTCTCAGGCGCGCCCCCGTGTTCGGAGCAACACGGAAGTGGCCTGAGAGCGGAGGGAGGTACTCCTTGAGGTCGGGATATCAGAAATCCACGTCCAGACCGAGAGTGAACATACGACCGTAGGGGTCATAGAGACGGGTTGCCAGACCGCCTTGGATCGGCAGACGCGTGGGTTCCCAGTCAAACAGGTTGCGCACTGCCAGACTGATATTGGCGGACTCACCGAAACCGAACAGGCTGTCCATCGTGTAGCCATAGTTCAGGTTGGCACGGTAGCCACCTTTCACGGTCATCTTGCGCAGCCCGCCAGTGGTTGCCGGCGGGTTGGCCAGTGTCACAGGGGCCAGCAGACCGAAGTTCACGTCGTCGTTGTAGCGAACGGACATGCGCACAGAGTGTGCTCCACCCATCCAGTTCAGGGTGTAGTTCACCTTAGTCTTGGGCAGGGGCGGCGCCTTGCCGGTGTCACCATTCATGAAGCCCACCATTTCACGCGTTTTACCGCTGAACTCGGTCAACATGTAGGTGGTGTAGTGCGTGGCATCGATGGCGACATTGAAGTCACCCAGGTTGTCCAGCGAGAACGAGTAGGTCGCCTGCAGATCGACAGTCTTGACATCCATCTGGTCGACGTTCTGCGGTTGACGCAGGATACGCTGGGCACGCAGGGTCACCGGGTCACGCACGATCGCCGGGTTCGGGTTGGCATTCACGTAGGCACGTGCCGCTTCCCAGGTGGCGGAACCAGGCACGCGGCTGAAGGTCGCCGCGGTAGATCCGATGGCAGCCAGCACATCGATGAAGTCCTGTGTGCCGATGTCCTGGTTGGTCAGCGTGAAGATACGACCGGTGTACTTGATCTCCTGGTAGTCAATGCCGAGAGACAGACCATCCAGCGGCTCCCAGGTGAAACCAAGGTTCTGCAGGGTTGATCGCTCCACGTCCAGCAGCGGATTGGTCGTTGTGCAACCATCCACTCCAATGAAGGATATCCCAGTCAGTTGATCCGTGCCGTCGCGGGCGCTGGAACACGCACTCAGGTTGATCGCACCCACCTGGCTTGCCAGCGGCGCGAGGAAGCCCTCACCCCAGGACGCGCGTACCGCCAGAGTCGGCAGCGCTTCCCAGCGCAAGGCCACCTTCGGCGTGGTGGTGCGCAGCTTCAGGTCGTCGAATTTCTCGTAGCGGGCCGCAGCCTGCAGCGAGAGCGTGTCGAGGATCGGCACTTCGAACTCCAGGAAGGCCGCACGCACGGTGGACTCGGAGGCGGACTGGACCTGGATGGCGGCAGGCGCGTTGAAGTCCTCGCCAATGGTGCGCGCCTTGACCGGATTGTCGATGACCTTGTCGTCACGGATGTGACCCCCGAACGCCACCTGCACAGGACCTGCCGGCAGTTCAAACAGAGGACCGGTCACGACGGTATCGAACACGCGGTAGCGACGCAGATCCTCGGTGGTCTTCTGAATCGACAGCCAATCCACCAGCGCCTGGCTGTTCTCGGTGACGCCCTTGCGGAAGAACGGTGAGCGCGCGTCGGAGGACATGAAGGGGTTAAACCACTCGTTGCCGTTCGGACCGCCCCGGCCCTGGAAGCCGGCAAGAATGCGGCTGGCCTGCTCTTCGTAGGTCGTGTAGCGGTCACGACGCAGCTGATGGCTGATGGACGTCGAACCGGACCAGTCGTTGCCCAGCTCATAACGAGCGGAGAGGGTGTGGCGGTCAGTCAGATACACCGTGTCATCCCACTGCGAGCCGGCCTTCAGGTAGCTGGGCTGTGGCGACTGTGAGCGCCCGTTGAAGGTACGGAAGGCAATCGGGTACACCGCCTGGCCGAAGGGGTTGGCCGGGTGGGAGGCCGGGATCACCATGGACGGGCCACGGGTGGTGTTCATCGGCGATGCGGCTTCTGTCGGGAACACGGACAGGTTGTGGTCGAACACGGCCTGATATTCCAGTTCCAGCCAGTCGGTGGTCTGGTGCGTGACATTCACATAGCCAGTGAACTGCTCGTTCGGGCGGTTGTACTCGATCCACTGACCGAAGAAGATCGCGCAGCGCTGACCATTGGCGAGTCGGATGCCGCTGGGGAAACTGTCAAACTGCCCCTTGTCGTTCTGGTCGTTGCCGAAGGTGCCGCAGGACGGGTCCACCAGGGGCGTCGCACTGGTCAGGCCACGGAAAGTGCCGGGCGGACCGTCGGTGAAGATGTCGTTGTCAGCGCGCAGATATTTCGGGCGCTCGTACCGCATCATCGGGGTTTCCTTTTTTGCCTGCAGGGCGGCAACGATGTTGAAACCGTTGATCTCCCGACCGAACAGGAATCCGAGAGAGTATTCCTCCATGGTCCCCTTCTGATCTCGACCATAGGTGCTGCGCGCACGCATGCCGTCGAACTCCTTGATCGGAATCAGGTTGACCACGCCTGCGACCGCGTCGGAACCGTAGAGAGCGGAACCGCCGTCCAGAACGATTTCCATGCGGCTCAGGGCGATGTCCGGCACGATGGAGCCCACTTCCTCGTTGTTGACGACGCGCCTGCCATCAAACAGGGTCAGTGTGCTGCTGCTGCCCAGACCGCGCAGGTTGAAGCCCGAGGTATTGCCGTCCTGGCCGCCGCCCGGACCGCCGAGCACGTTCCCCACCGCATCGATGTTGTCGGTGTACACAAGGTCACGCATGAACTGGGAGGTGCTGACAGAGCCCGTGGAGAGCATTGCCTCCTGGTCGATGGTGTCGACCGGGGAGGCACCGGCAAAGGCGCTGTTGCGGATATAGGTCCCCGTGACCACCACTTCTTCCACTTCAGGCTCATCGGCGGCCGCGGCGGCTTGCGCGAAGCTGACTCCTGGCAATGCGGTGGCGATGGCAATCGAGGTGAAAAGGATGGAATGTTTCAGGTGCATCAGGCTGTTGCGGTGAAAGTGATCACGCATTGTGAATCTCCGTCGTTTAGTAGCACTACATCTTGTTGTTGTTCTGTCGCGTACCAGTGCCATCGCCTGCGCGATGTGTCACGCAACCCATTGTCATCCGTGAGCCGGTCGAGAGCCCCGACCCACGCACTGCAATTTCGTCCTGCTCAGGGCGCCACGTTGACCGTGACGTACTGATCGTGAAACAGCCCGCCGTCGTCGGCTCGCGCCCACAGCACATAGGTGCCGGGCGTGTCGAAGGTGACGTTCACGGAATACATGCCGTCTTCGGGGATCGGCGGCGGCACCCAGAGGGCGCCCCAGGGAGAATTGGCGGAAGTGCGGGTGTCTTCCCAAGGCTTGACCTGAGGCGGATCAAAGGTGGCATTACCCTCGCCGCGGTAAATGTTCCAGGACAGGAAGAGGCCGTTGGTCTTGCCCACAGTCACCCGTGTGGGCGGACGCATCATGCGCTGCAGCGGCGTTCCGCCGGCAGGAAAGCCACCCACGCCAGCCGCACGCGGCTTGGGCAGACCGTCATCGGCCACATGGGCCTGGAGTGTCAACGGCTGGCCCACACGGACGCTGCGCACAATCTCGTCACCGACACGGTCGCCCTGCACCGTCACGAGCGGCGGCTGATTGGAACGCGATTCGGGGCTGCTGGTGCCGGCACCCAACGAGCCGGTTTCGGACGCAATCACCACGTTGTCGATCACGTAGTCGCGCGCCAGAGTGGCATAGGCCACCTTGGTCACGCCGTTGACGGTCAGCGTCCAGGATAGTTCCTTGTCACCCCAGTCGGCCGGGACAGGGACCTCGAAGGTGAAACGATTGCGCCGCGGAAGGAAATGCGTGGGCTGGCCACGGTCCTCCAGGCCGGGAGAGAAGAAATTGTTTTCGCCTACAGGGACTTTCAGTTCCTCTTCCCAGTTCTCGTTCTGGTAACCAAAGATGAACACATAGGTGCCATCGGCATTCTGGCGCCAGCCTTCATACGCCGGCTCAAGGTACTGTCCCTTGCGGTAGGCGGGCTGTGCGAGTGCCGCATTCATGAGACAGACGCTGATGAGGAGGGTCGAAAGCCAGGTGAGTAAGCTGGCACTGCGAATCCAGCGAGGACGGACAGACATCAATGGGCTCCAGTGGACGCCGCAACGACGTCATGGTTGGCGGGCGAATGGGGATCTGGCTGGCAGCGCGATACTGAGAGAAAGTTAGGCGTGATCACGGCCGGCAAAGCGGATCCTTTCAGATATCCACCAGCCCGGCGGAAACCGGAATGACGCGAGTATTTCGGAACCTGCATGGGGCGCTTCCTTTTATTCTTATTGGAGCAAGCCGGCCAGCAACGATACTGTCAGCGATTGTCCCGACAGCCTCGAACGGGCGCTTGAGGACGCCGCGATTACACCATGGGCTCAAGACAGCGTCTCCCGAAAACCGAAATAGTTCTGGCGTAATCCGGAAAAACCCCGATTTTTGAAATTCGTCAGGCAGAACGATAGTGAATCGCCTGACGCATTCCTGGCGAATTGCCAGATACTGGAGCGACTCCTACATTAGGCTTTACAGCCATCATCGGGGTCGTGCTATAAAAACCGCCGTCCATGCAATGCCACCTTGAGGACCAGGCCCCATGACTATGCTGCACTTGAAGAACGCCAAGCAATCCGGCAGAAGCCAACGCGGCATCTCGGGCCTCTGCGCCTTGCTGATCGTGCTGGCGAGCCCGTTCGCCACTGCCCAGCATGTCATGACGATCAATTCCAACAGCGACGTGGTCACAGAAACCGCCCCGGTCGACAATGCGGTCCTGGCCGAGGCGCCAACTGATCTGATGATGCGCTTCAGCACCTATGTCCGGCTCGTGAAACTGGTGCTCAAGGCGCCCGGAAACACGCCGGTGGATATCGGCTTTCGCTACAACCCGGATGCAAGCCGGGTGTTCTTCTGGGATCTCCCGCCACTGCCGGCAGCGGATTACTACACCGTGGAATGGGCCGCCATCGACCCGGTGAATTTCGTGGCCAGGGGAAGCTTCAGCTTCTCTTTTGGCCCTGAGGCAAGACCGCCGTCCGAATTGATCCCGCAGGAAGAGGAACTTGCTCCGGTCATCGTGCCTGACTTCCGTCTGATCGATCAGGGCTTCTGACCCGAACCTCGCGTACCACGTCGCCGCAGAACCTGGCGCTGGGAGCGGCGCATGAAGACCATGATGGCGCCGGTATTGCCTTCGTCATGGTCGAAATCCAGGATATCGCCATTCATGGCCAGCCAGCTCAGCTGGCGCATGACCTCCTCGCGAATCACCCCTCGCCCGACGGCGAGCCGTACCCCGCAGGCATGACTCTGCCGACAATCCAGCAGCGCCTGTTCCAGCTTGCACATGGCCTGCGCCACCGTTTCGTGTTGATGGGCGATGTCCCGATGCAGCACCGAACCGTCTGTCTGCTCCTCCAGCAAGGCATCACACTTGGGACACGCCTTGACGCCTGCAGACACCAACATGCCACAGCCCAGGCACTGGGCGCTCATTCCCCCGCCCGCCCGGCCAAGCGACAGAGAGCCTCTGCATCACGCCCCAAAAAGCACCAAAAACCAAATAAATTCATAAGCTTGCACCACAGAATGACTGGCTAAAATTTTACCAGACTGCCTATTGCTTTATCGAATTTTAACTCCATAATTCGCAACGTGACGCGCCGGGCGGAATATCTTGACAACGCCGCAAAAATGTTTCGCCAACCGCACGTCCTTCACGGGCAATTCGATCGATACACACTGATTGAGCGAGAGATTAATCACATGAAAAGTCATCAATGGGATGATATCGCTGATACCTCCAAGGACTTTTTTGATTCCGCTGCCTTCATTCCGGAAACTGAGATAGACGAAGCGAACGACAAGCGCGTGCACAAGCGCCGCTTGACTGAACTTCGTCGCCGCACGGAAGAACGCCTGGACTGGAAGCGCATGTATGGCGATCTGCAGTTCGAGGACGACGGCAACGATCTGAGCTTCAAGGACAGTTACGAAGTCGACGATTACGACGACTACGACGACAATCTCGACGACCATTGAGCAGCCTCGGCGCCCTTCCCGCAGCCTCTGCAATCTGCAGAGGCTCGGCCCCCTGCCCTCCGCGTTCTGACCCGGGGCGGCCTGAAAAAGGACTCCGCACTTCTATTCACCTTCCCAGACAACTAGTGTACTGTTCGGGTCAACGTGTCCCTGCACGGCAGTAACTCACCATCAGATCGGTTAATGAATCATGACGTATTGTGTGGCAATCGCAGTAGATGCAGGCATGGTCTTTTGCTCTGATTCCCGCACCAATGCGGGCATCGACCAGGTAAGCACCTATGGCAAGATGTACAGATTCGGTGTCGAGGGACAACGTCAGTTTGTCATTCTGACAGCAGGCAACCTCGCCACCACCCAGGCCACCATCGCCCAGGTCAAGCGCGACATCAAGGAGCGCGCCAATGTCAGCCTGCTGACAGTGGAAACCGTCAGCGACGCGGCAGACTATCTCGGCGACGTGAGCCTCGCGCAGCAGGAAAAGCATGCCAAGCTGGGCAACACCTTCGAGGCCAGCTTCATCATCGGAGGCCAGATTGCCAACAGCAAGCACCGCATCATGCTGGTGTACCCGCAGGGCAATCACATCACCAGCTCCAAGGACACACCCTATCTGCAGATTGGCGAAAGCAAATACGGCAAACCAATCCTCGACCGCATCCTGACCCCGGATCTGAACCTGGACACCTGCGCCCTGTGCGCCCTCGTGTCCATGGACTCGACCATGCGCAGCAATCTGAGCGTCGGCCCGCCCATCGAGACACTGGTGTACCGTACCGACTCCCTGACGCTCAACGAGCCGCTGCGTTTCGACGAAAACAGCGAATTCCTGCGCGAACTCAAGCGCAGCTGGGATCAGCGACTCAAGGACGCCTTCAGACAGATGCCGCCATTTGCCTGGGCATCGAGTTGGGATAAATCCGCTGATGAACGTAGCGGAGCTTCCTGAGCGTCAGCTCGGAGTGAACGAAAGGGTAAGCATCATCCAATCCCATGCTGCGATTGAGCGCATTCATGGCGACAGACACTCTTGACCACTGCCAGAAGCACCATTCGATATCAGGCCCGCACCTCAAGTCCAGGATACCCCCTGGCACCAGGCCATAGTCAGAAGCCGTTTCAAGCGTATCCATCATGTGCAGATAATGCGCCCAGCACTCCGCCCAGTCCTCGAGCGGATGCGACTGGGCGTAGGCACTGATCATCTCGGGCCGCTTCTGTGCGGGCATGGGCTGGGCGTAGTAGCTGCGCAGAGCGCAGTCGTAATCCTGACGTTCGTCACCGAACAGCGCCCTGAATCCTTCGAGCTCCCCTTGCTGCACGACGCGCTGCTCGAAGTAGTAATGCCCGCTTTCATGACGCAGATGCCCCAACAGGGTTCTGTAGGATTCTCCCAGCCCCTGCCGCATCTTCTCGCGCTCCACATGATCAGCCTCGGCAAGATTCACCGTGATAAGCCCCTGCCAGTGTCCGGTCAGGACATGCTGTTCCATGACCGCGGGGTTGGATCGCTGATCCTCGAGAAACGCGAAGGCCAGACCATCGCTCTGCGATTCGGACTTGGACACCACGGGCAGCCCCATCGCGAGCAGCGTGAACAGCAATCGGCGCTTGGCCTGCTCCAGGCGCGCCCAGCGCTCGCGCCGCAGCGGCGCGCGGACACTCGATTCCAGGTCGGGAACGATGCGGTTGAGACGACACGATAGGCAGTACTGATCGGAGTCACCGACCAGCCAGTTGCAGACATGAAAGTCGAGGTCATTGCGGCATGGACGGTAAGTCAGCCCTGTCTCGACACTGTGCCAAAGCACTCCGGAAGGCTCCGCCTGCACAGGCTCAAGCGCCAGGAGTTCGCCCCGCTGCGGATCAAATCCAAGCCGACGCCCACAGGCGGTACATTGGGAATTCTCGAAGAAGAGCCCCTGACCACAGACACACGTGAAATTTCTCATGTCGACTGTTGTTGACCACTGACCACTGGCAGAAACCAGGTCTGTGTGATGCGGGCATGCACTTCCGCTATCTGGATCTGCAGCGCATCGATGTACTCGAGCAGTCCCTGTTGCAGAAGCAGCGGGATATCGGCGTTGTTGGCCATGTCCTGCACCCTGGCGACCTCCACCAGCGCCGCGCCATTGTTTGGCAGCGCCTGCAGACAGGACTCGAGCTTGGCGAGACTGTGCACGACGGATCGCGGGAACTGCCGATCCTGCAACAGGAAGGTCACGACGTCCTCACCGTTCACGCGATCCAGCACATGCTGACGGTACATCTGATAGGCACTCAACGAGTTGAGCACAGCCATCCAGATCATGTTCTCGAAGGGCTCGATCTGCTCGGACTTCACGCCCTGGGTGAGCCCCGGCAGCAGCGTGACGGAGCCGACGTCAACGATGCGCGTCGTCATGTCGGCACGCTCAAGACTGCGTGCTATGCGGATGAAGTTGTAGCCGCTGTTGTGACTCATGGTGCCGGCGAACAGACCGGCGATCTGCTGACAATGCGCGATGATCTGGTTCAACAGATGATGCCGTGGCCCACGCGCGACGCCCTTGCTGGCATTCTCCTTCGCGAACAGATACAGATTGTTGATCTGCTCCCAGGCCTCAGAGGGAATGATCTCGCGTGTGGTGCGCGCGTTCTCCCGCGCCATGGAGAGCGAGCTGAGAATGGAACTGTAATTGCTGATGTCAGAGAGCAGGAAACGGATCACCGAGCGTTCGTCCGGCGCCTGATACTTCTCGGCAAACTCCGCATGACTGCCCGTGATATCCACCAGCGTGTGCCAGCCGATCTTGGCGCCGCGAGGCAGATCCAGCAGCAGTGTGGAATAGACGTTCAGAAGCCGTGCCGTGTTCTCGGCGCGCTCGAGATAGCGACCCAGCCAGTAGATGCGTTCGGCAACCCGCGACAACATGGCTCAGCTCTCCTCTTCCGTGACGATCCAGGTGTCCTTGCTGCCGCCGCCCTGGGAAGAATTGACGACATAGGACCCCTTCACCATCGCCACCCGAGTCAGCCCGCCAGGGGTGACATAGATGTCGCGGCCTTGCAGGATGAACGGGCGCAGATCGATGTGCCGCGGCTCTGCCCCGCGCTCGCCCAGCACCGGCGCCGTCGACAGGGAAATCAGCGGCTGAGCCATGTAATTGCGCGGATTGGCCTTGATGCGACGCGCGAACTCCTCGCGCTCCTTCTTGCTGGCCTGCGGCCCCATCAGCATGCCATAGCCACCGGATTCGTTTGCCGGCTTCACCACCAGCTTGTCGAGATTCTCCAGTACGTACTTGCACTGCTTTTCGTCGACACACAGATAGCTGGGGACATTCTCGAGGATGGGCTCTTCGCCAAGGTAGTACTTGATCATGGCCGGCACATAGGTGTAGATAACCTTGTCGTCGGCCACCCCGGCGCCCGGGGCATTGGCCAGGGCCACATTGCCCTTGAGCCACGCACGCATGAGACCTGGCACCCCGAGCACGGAATCGGGGTGGAACACCTGCGGATCGAGGAACATGTCATCGATGCGTCGATAGATCACATCCACCCGCGACAGACCGTTGATGGTGCGCATGTAGACACAGTCGTCCTCCACCACCAGATCACCACCCTCCACCAGCTCTGCGCCCATGCGTTGCGCCAGGAAGGAGTGTTCAAAATAGGCGGAATTGTAGATGCCCGGCGTGAGCACCACGACTTCGGGATAATCGAGCGGACGCGGCGAGATGGCGGCCAGCATGTCAAACAGCTGCGTGGTGTATTCGGTGATGGGGAGAATGTTGTAATTCTCGAACAACTCTGGGAACACGCGCTTGGTGACCTTGCGATTCTCAAGCATGTAGGAGACGCCGGAGGGCACCCGCAGATTGTCTTCCAGCACATAGAACTGGCCGTTGGTGTCACGGATCAGGTCAGTGCCGCAGATGTGCGCCCAGACATCGAAGCGCGGCTTCATGCCAATGCATTCCTTGCGGAAATTCGCGGACTTTGCAATCAACTCCGCTGGCACCACCTTGTCTTTCAGAATCTTCTGATCGTTGTAGACATCGTGAATGAAACAGTTCAATGCACGCAGGCGTTGCTCGAGACCCTTGCTGGTCGAGCGCCATTGTGTTTCCGTGATGATTCTGGGAATAATGTCGAACGGCCATTCGCGATCGATGTTGCCCGCTTCACTGTAAACGGTAAACGAAATTCCCATCGCCTTGATGGCAAGTTCGGCGGCTGTCTTGCGCTGCTGCAGCTCTTCGTTCTTGAGGGAAGCGAGATAACGGGCGAGGATGCGACCAGACTTTCGAGCATGTCCTGGCGAACTGATCAGCTCGTCATAGAACGCTCCAGGATCATATGTTTTCCAGTCTATACGCATATGCGAGTCACATTACCTTATGACAATTAAAGTAGCAATACGCCACCAGACGACGTACAAATTCGACCGTCTTGTACCGATTTTTCCACATGTCGTGAGACTGCGGCCTGCACCACATTGTCGCACGCCCATCAGCGCGTACTCTCTCAAGATCACGCCCGCCACCCATTTCATCAACTGGCAGCAGGACCCTTTTTCGAATCACCTGGCACGGCTGGTGTTTCCCGACCCGGCGCGCGAACTGTCGATCACCGTTGAACTGATTGCTGACATGACAGTGATCAATCCCTTCGACTTCTTCGTGGAAGAAAGCGCGGAACATTTTCCATTTCAGTACGACGCGCAATTGTCACGTGATCTGGCACCTTATCTGGAAGTCGAAACCCCCGGACCGCACATGAAGGCGTGGCTGCAGGGCGTCAACACCACCCGCCAGCCCATCGTGAGTTTTCTCACTGGCGAGAACACCCGCACACAAAGAGCCATCAATTACATCATCCGCATGGAGCCGGGAGTGCAGAGCTGCGAGGAAACCCTGGAACGCAAGCTGGGCTCCTGTCGCGACAGCGCCTGGCTGCTGGTGCAGACCTTGCGTCACATGGGACTGGCGGCACGCTTTGCCTCGGGTTATCTCGTGCAGTTGAGCGCCGACATCCGTGCCATCGACGGTCCTTCGGGTCCGGGTGAGGATTTCACCGACCTGCACGCCTGGACCGAAGTGTTCATTCCCGGGGCCGGCTGGATCGGACTCGATCCCACTTCCGGCCTGCTCGCCGCCGAAGGCCATATTCCCCTGGCCTGCACGCCGGACCCGATCAGCGCTGCACCAATTTCGGGCGCCACTGGTGTCTGCGAGGTCGAGTTCTTCCACGAGAACAGCGTCACCCGGATTCACGAGGACCCGCGCGTCACCAAGCCCTACACCACCGAGCAATGGCAGGCCATCGATGCCCTGGGTCTGCGCGTGGATGAAGAGCTGGAGGCAAACGATGTGCGGCTGACTGTCGGTGGCGAACCCACCTTCATCTCGATTGACGACATGCAGAGCGCACAGTGGAACACGGCCGCGCTTGGCAAGGACAAGCGCAGGCTGGCGGGAGAACTGCTGCTGGCGCTGAAGAAGCATTATGGACCCGAAGGTATAATTCACATCGGTCAGGGCAAGTGGTATCCCGGCGAGCCCCTGCCGCGCTGGGCGCTGGGCCTGTTCTGGCGCACCGACGGCAAGCCGCTATGGCACAATCCTCAGCTGCTGGCCGATGATCGCATTCCCGGGCCCTGCAGCCTGCGCCAGGCCGCCGGCTTCATCACGGCACTGGCGCGCCGGCTAGGCATCAGTCCGCGTTATGTGCTGCCGGCTTTCGAGAACAAGGACTACTACCTGCGTCGCGAAGCAGAACTGCCCGCCAACGTCAGCCTGTGGGACAACAAGCTGCTGGACCCGCTTGAGAGTGCGCGCGTCAAACGCGTATTCAGCCACGGGCTCGACAAGGAAACCGGCTATGTGCTGCCGCTGGGATCGACCGAGCACGAAGGCAGCATTCGCTGGCAGAGCTCGCGCTGGTACTTCCGCAAGGAGAAACTCACGCTGATTCCGGGCGACTCGCCCATCGGCTTGCGCCTGCCTCTGGACAGCCTGCCCTGGCAGGAGCCGGATACCCTGGCTCAGGAACATGCACCTGACCCCTTCGCCCTGCTGCCCGACCTGCCCTACCCGCTGTTGCAGGACGAGGACAGCGAGACCCTCGATGCCGGGGATTCGGGTGACGGGCGCATCTTTCACACGGCACTGTGTGCCGAAGTGCGTGATGGACGCCTGTATCTCTTCCTGCCGCCGCAGACAGACCTCGAACGCTATGTGGCCCTGATTGCCGCCATCGAGGCGACCGCCGAGGCACTCACCTGCCCCGTGGTGCTCGAAGGCTATGAACCCCCGCGCGATCCGCGCCTGCAGAAGATGCTCATCACCCCCGACCCTGGCGTGATCGAAGTGAATGTGCAGCCTGCCTCCAGCTGGCCTGAACTCACCCACATCGTGCACACGCTGTATGAACAGGCGCGGCAAACGCGACTTGGCACCGAGAAGTTCATGCTCGACGGACGCCATACCGGCACCGGAGGCGGCAATCATGTGACACTCGGCGCCGCGAAGCCCGAGGACAGCCCCTTTCTGCGCAGGCCCGATCTGCTGGGCAGTCTGCTGCGTTTCTGGCAGAACCACCCCAGCCTGTCCTATCTCTTCTCCGGTCAGTTCATCGGGCCTACCAGCCAGGCTCCGCGTGTGGATGAGGCGCGCGACGACAATCTCTACGAACTGGAGATCGCCTTGCAGCAGCTCGAGAGCGAGACCACGGGGCAGTACTGGCTCGTCGACCGCATCCTGCGCAATTTCCTGGTGGATCTCACCGGCAACACGCACCGCGCCGAATTCTGCATCGACAAGCTCTACTCGCCGGACAGTGCCAGCGGGCGTCTGGGGATCGTCGAGTTCCGCAATTTCGAGATGCCGCCGCACTGGCAGATGAGTGCGCTGCAGGTGCTCCTGCTGCGCACCCTGGTCGCGCACTTCTGGCAACAGCCCTACACCCGGCCGCTGATCAACTGGGGCACCGAACTGCATGATCGTTTCATGCTGCCGCATTTCGTGTGGGAGGACCTGGGCTGGGTAATCGACGATCTGAACAAGGCGGGGTATCCCCTGCAGCTCGACTGGTTCGCGCCGTTCCAGGAATTCCGCTTCCCGCACTATGGCACCATTCACGTGGCCGGTATCCAGCTGGAGCTGCACCGCGCCATCGAGCCCTGGCATGTGCTGGGCGAGGAGTCCACCGGACAGGGCACGGCGCGCTACGTGGATTCCTCAGTGGAGCGCTTGCAGATCCGCACGCGCAACATGACGGGCAACCGCTTCGTTGTGACCTGCAATGGGCGCAAGGTGCCCCTGCGCAGCACGGGGACGGAAGGCGAATTCGTCGGCGGGATCCGCTACAAGGCATGGGCGCCCTGGTCAGCCCTGCATCCCACCATCGGTGTGCATTCGCCACTGGTGATCGACGTGGTGGACATTCATCACCAGCGTTCTCTGGGCGGCTGCACCTATCACGTGGCACATCCGGGAGGCCGCAACTACGAGACCTTCCCGGTCAATGCCAATGAGGCCGAAGCACGCCGCGGGGCGCGCTTCTGGCAGCATGGGCATACCCAGGGGGTGATGGCGCTGGATCTGGGCGAGCCGCATGAAGCGCATCCCTACACGCTGGACATGCGCTTCCGGGCTCGCCGTTGAGCATCAGCCCGCGTTGCGCAGAGCAGCGATGCGGGCTGAAAGGGGCGGGTGGGACATCAGCAGGCCGGCCAGCGAACCCATGCCCTTGCTGTTGATGCCGAAGGCCACCAGCTCGTCAGGCAGGGCAGCTGCCTGACCCATCTGCAAGCGCTCCAGGGCGGCGATCATGTTCTGTCGGCCAGCCAGACGAGCACCGCCCGCATCGGCGCGGAATTCACGCTGACGGCTGAACCACATCACGATGATGGACGCCAGGATGCCCAGCACCAGCTCCGCCACGATGGTGGTGATCCAGAACGCCGGGCCGTGGCCGCGCTCGGTCTTGAAGACCACTCGGTCCACGAAGTGGCCGATCACCCGCGAGAAGAAGATCACGAAGGTGTTCACCACGCCCTGGATGAGCGTCAGCGTCACCATGTCGCCATTGGCCACGTGGCTCACTTCATGGGCGAGCACGGCTTCGGCCTCGGGCCGCGTCATGTTCTGCAGCAGCCCGGTGCTCACGGCCACCAGCGAGCTGTTGCGCGAGGCACCCGTGGCGAAGGCGTTCACCTGGGGCGAATCGAAGATGGCCACCTCCGGCATGCCGATCCCGGCCTCCTGGGCCTGACGACGCACGGTTTCCACCAGCCACTGCTCGGTGCTGTTGGCGGGCGAGGTGATGACGCGCGCGCCGGTGCTGCGCTTGGCCATCCACTTGGACATGGCCAGAGAAATGAAAGCGCCGCCGAAGCCGAACACGGACGAGAAGATCAGCAGGCTGTTGAGATCGAGCCCGACGCCCTGTTCGTCGAGAATGCGCTCCACGCCCAGCAAGCGCAGGGTGATGCTCAGGACAACAATGATGGCCAGGTTGGTCATCAGGAACAGTGCTATGCGTTTCATGGCGCGTCGATGCCTCGTCGAGTGTCAGCCCAGCAGAGACTCGATGTCGTCTGCGCGGGCAGGTGGATGGATCAGGTGCTGTTCCGCATCGTAGAGCGGATCGCTGCGTGGCATCTCGCGGAAGATCAAGTCGAAGTGCTTCTGCACCCGTCCCAGGTTCACCACCGAGATGCCACTGGAGAAACCGAACCAGACGTACAATCCATTCATGTTGCGGAACATGGCGGGGATATGATGGGGGCCCGCGATGGTGCCTTCAAGGTAGTGCTGGTAGAGAATAGGGATGTCGTCCAGGGTCACCTTGCCCACGAACAGCATGGGGATGATCTCGGGCACGCCCGAATTGATGGCGCTGCGGATGAAGTTCACGTTCTCGACGAAACCGCGAAGATACGACAGGTCCTTGGTGAACACCGAGCCTCCGGCGAGCATGCCGCCGCGGAACACCCGCTGGGTGATGCGATAGCTTTCGCGCTCGGTGAGACCACGGGCCACGAAGTGGCGATAGACCTCGATGAAATCCGCGCCTTGCTCCGCCATGTCCACCGCCACCACCCGATCACTCACCCGCAGCGCGCGTTGGGGGTAGGAACTGAAGGTCAGGGTTTCCATCAGGACGGCCAGGCCCTCCTGGCAGGCCGTCACCCGAGGGGAGCCCACGCTGAGCCAGCTGGCCCAGGGCTGCCGGCGGCCGTTCAGCGTGGTGCCCACATGCACCCAGCCCTCATGGACTTCCAGTATCTGCAGGTCGAATTCCGAGAAATCGGAATCCTGGTTGATCTTGATGTAGTCGCCCCCGGCCGCGGCGTCGGAGACGATGCCGTCGCTTAGCATCACGCGAATGTCACCGGCCGGAAAATAGTTCTGCAGGCGCTGCCGCAGGATGGCCACCGCATCGGCCGCCGCGATGGTCTTGCCGTAGGGACGGCTCATGTGCTCTGCCGCCGGCAGCGAGAAGATCTGGCAGAGTTTCTCGCCCAGCTTGCGCAGGGTCTTGCGGTCACCACGCAGCCGGTCGGAGGCAGAGCCGTAAAGTTCGCGGCTGATCTGGCCGAAGGCCGGCTGTCCGCGGTTTTTCAGCAGGTCGATCACCAGCAGGTATTGTTCGATGGTGGCGCACAGGATGCTGCCCAGACCGTCCTTGGCGCCGAGCTGGCGTTGCACATCCTCACGCAGTTCGCGAAAGCGCGCGACCAGGCTGTCGGGCTGGAAATTGAGGGCGATGGCCTCGTAGTAGGCCAGATCGACAGGCGGCAGGCGTGTGCCCTTGCCGGCGAGGAAGTCCTGCTCGAAGCGGGCAGGCCACTTGATGGCATCGAGTATCCGGATGGGCTGCTGCAGCGCGATCAGTCGATCCGACAGTGTCCTGACGCGCTGGTGATACTCCGAGGGGTTCATCCGATATACAGCTCCTGCTGCAGGGCACGGGAAATCTGCACCAGCGCGATGCGCTGCTCTTCCACGGCGAGCACCTGGAAGCTGAAGCCCTC
>JACCDP010099500.1_pt1 | contig 47133 bp, 38 predicted proteins | sample 7445841 | NCBI WGS metagenome assembly JACCDP01 (sample SAMN15323441, study PRJNA562643) | freshwater metagenome | isolation source: river surface water | place: USA:Blue River Watershed | collected 2017-08-17
AACCATCGATACAAAGGCACGAAAAGTTGTTCATTTAGAAGTTTTACCTAAGGATATATTGACGAAGGTCCTCTCGATTTTTTCCTTAATGACCAAGTAACACAACAGAGAAGCAATCCGTGTGTTTATTCCAGGGTTTTTAAATTATTAGTAAAACATTAGTTTATTTACAAATTATAAGAAGCATATGTTATTTAATTGTATTCGTTTTATAAATTAGTTATAGTTTTATTAGATTTGGGGGATTAATTTTGGACTATTCATCATTAGGATTTAAATATTATCCTACAGATTATTATTACGTTAAAACATTTAAGGATGGTCAATGGGATGAAGGTAAACTTACCCAAGATCGTTTTATTAACATAAGTATGTTCTCACAAGTCCTTCATTATTCCCAAGAAGCGTTTGAAGGTTTAAAAGCCTATGCAACTAAAGATAATTCAATAAATCTCTTTAGACCTGACATGAATGCAAAAAGACTTCAAAAGTCTTGTCGAAGATTACTGATGCCTGAAATATCCGAACAAGAATTTATTAATGCAGTAATTGAAGTTGTGAAGGCTAATCGTAAGCATGTTCCCCCGTATGGTACGTGTGCATCACTTTACATACGTCCAATTATTTTTGGGATAGGTGATAACTTAGGTGTTAATCCTGCTAGTGAGTTTATGTTTATCATTATGACTTCACCCGTTGGTCCTTATTTTAAAGGATCACTAAAACCAGTAAGAATGTTGGTAAGTGAATATGACCGTGCTGCACCTTTTGGTACAGGGGACATTAAAACCGGTGGTAATTATGCTGCAAGTTTATTACCCAATCGACTAGCGAAACAGCAAGGATTCGCAGATTGTATATATTTGGATCCTGCGACTCATACCAAGATTGATGAAGTTGGTGCAGCCAATTTCTTTGGGATTACCAAACATGGAGTCTATGTAAGTCCAGTATCAACTTCGATACTCCCATCCATTACTCAAGATTCATTAAAGTACCTTGCAATGGATAAATTAGGGTTAAAAGTAGAAGAACGAGATGTTTTCATCAATAAACTTGATGAATTTGCAGAAGTAGGAGCATGTGGCACAGCTGCTGCAGTCACACCAATTTATGAAATAGTACATAAAGATGAGGTGATTTATTCAAAAGACTCAGTAAAAGTAGGTTTTGTCTCTACTCAACTATTCAAGATTATGAATGATGTTCAAGTTGGGGATGTTAAATTGAACAACAATTGGATTATAAATATTAGATATTAAAAATATGAAGAATTTAATCATTATCGGTGCTGGTGGTCATGGTAAATCTGTAGCTTGGGTTGCTAAAACCACGAATAAATGGAAAAACATTTATTTTTTAGATGAAAATATTTCCAACCATCATGTCTTAGGGAAATTTGCTGATAGAATAAAATTCAAAGACCATGATTTCTTTATTGGGATTGGTGATAACAAAATAAGAAAAGAAATTTTTTTATTACTCAAATCTGAAGGGTATTCTTTACCAGCTATTATTAGTCCAACAAGTGATGTTACTTCAGCTAAAATTGGTGCTGGCTCAATCATCATGAATAGATGTTTTATCAACGTGGATGCTATTGTTGAGGAGGCAGTGATAATCAATAACAATGTTTTAATAGAGCATGACTGTATTATTTCTTCTTTTGTGCATCTGTCTCCAAGTGTTAATACTGCAGGTTCTGTAAAGATAGGAGAACTAGCTTGGATTGGGATAGGATCTATTATTATCCAAGGCTTAAATATTGGAAGTAATGTCATTATAGGCGCAGGTTCTATAGTGATTGATTCCATTCAAAATCCAGGTACCTATGTTGGAAGACCTGCTCGCTTAATAAATAAACTTTAAATAAATACAAATTACTATTATAATTTGACTCACGGACCCTTAGCTCAATGGTTAGAGCTACCGGCTCATAACCGGTTGGTTGCAGGTTCGAGTCCTGCAGGGTCCACCAATACATTTTGATCTGGCTTAAAAAAGTTGGAGATAAAGTAATACTCAAGAATACATACTACTTACGAAACTTAGATGGCATTTTGAAAAAAAATTAAAAGAATGTTATTTAATTTTTTTTGCAGGCACACCAACGTATGTGGAATTCTTTAAGGTGTTTTTTATTACTACTGCACCAGCACCAATGACACAATTCTGATTTATTGAAACCGATGGAATTATCGTAGAACTAATACCTAAAAAACATAAATCATATATTTTACAATAACCAGAAATAGATACGTTAGGGGAAATGGTGCAAAAGTCAGATATGGTTACATCATGACCAATAGAACATAATTTGTTTATAATATTGAAATTACCTATTTTTAAATCTACTGAAAGAACGGTACCTTTTAGTAATATATTTCCGATGCCAAATTGAAAGAATTCGTTAAGTTCAACTGAAGAAGAGATATAATTTGGAAAGTCTTTAAACCCCATTTTAATAAGTTTTTTATGAATTTTCTTCCTAATAATTTGATCACCAATTGCAATAATGATTGATGAATCTTTGGGAATTTCATCTATGTGCTTGGTATTTGGATACTTGAAATTATAATGATCAACAACAAAACCTTTAATCAGATATTTAGTTTTATAATTTGCATTATTTGAATAATCAGCATAAACTTCTTTTCCCAAACCACCTTCACCAAATAAATAAATATTTTTCATTACAATTATCTTACATTAAAACTACCTAATTGTTAAGTTCTAATCAAGTTTAATTTCTAAATTCAAACTTTAAAGCAGCAACTTATATGATAAAATGATGAAGTTGGAAGCTTACCCAAGTGGCTGAAGGGACCAGTCTTGAAAACTGGTAGGGGTCGCAAGGCCCGCGAGAGTTCGAATCTCTCAGCTTCCGCCATAATTTTTAAGTTAAATTAATCTTTTAGTTCAAATTTTTAGGAGGTCTACTAAAATATTATTATGTCAAATTATAAAAAAATACCTTTATCTACGCCTCATATGAGTAAAGAGGGTTATGAAAAGGAATTTGTTGAAGAAGCATTTAAAACAAATTGGATAGCACCTCTTGGCCCTATGGTGGACGCCTTTGAAAACGAGATTATCCAATATACTGGGTCCAAGTATGCGGTTGCATTAAGTTCTGGCACTGCTGCAATTCATTTATCGCTAAAAGCGGTAGGAGTTAAAGAAGGTGATATTGTCTTTTGTCAATCTTTAACCTTTTCTGCAACTGCAAACCCAATTATTTATGAAAAAGCCATTCCAGTATTTATTGATAGTGATGAAGAAACTTGGAATATGTCTGCTAAATATTTAGAAGAAGCTTTCAAGAAATATCCTAAAGCTAAAGCTGTAATTGTCGTCCATTTATATGGAATTCCTGCAAATATAGATGAGATTGTTAATTTATGTAAAAAATATAATGTTCCACTTATTGAGGATGCTGCAGAGAGCTTAGGATCGACTTATAAAGGTAAACATACTGGATCATTTGGCAAATTTGGTATTTTATCTTTTAACGGAAACAAGATTATTACAACTTCAAGTGGTGGGATGGTAATTTCTGAAGATAAAAATGCGATTGAAAAAATGAGATTCTGGGCTACACAAGCTCGGGATAAAGCTAGACATTATCAACACTCTGAACTTGGTTATAACTATCGGATGAGTAATATTTCTGCGGCAATTGGAAGAGGTCAATTAAAGGTATTAAAAGAAAGAGTAAAAAGAAGAAGAGAAATTTTTGAAATATATAAAAATGGTTTCTCAAAGAATCCATTTATTAAATTAATGCCAGCGCGTTCATATGAATCAATTAGCAATTGTTGGTTAACATGTATAACTATAAAGAATTCAAATAAAGTAATTCCATTAATAGAGTATTTAGAGCAATTCAATATTGAAACTCGACCTTTATGGAAACCAATGCACCTTCAACCTTTTTATCATAGTTATGATTTTTTGGGAGATAAGACATCTGATCGTTTGTATAATTCAGGGTTGTGTTTACCATCAGATACTAAATTGTTAGATACTGATATTTCCTTTGTAATTAAAAAGGTGAATGAATTCCTTAAAGTATGAGAAAGACGTTTTATTCATTATATTTGAAACGCTTCATTGATTTTAATTTAGCATTTATAGCATTAATTCTATTTTCTCCACTGTTAATTGTTGTAATTATCTTTCAAATCCTATTAAACGGGTTTCCAATATTCTTCACACAATTAAGGGTGGGAATGGATAATAAGATCTTCAAAATAATCAAGTTTAGGACCATGAACAACAAAAAAGATAAATACGGTGTTCTTTTACCTGACAAGGTAAGAAAAACTTGGTTCGGGTCTTTTTTAAGATCAACATCAATAGATGAACTACCTAGTTTAATAAATATTCTTAAAGGTGAAATGGCAGTAATTGGACCGAGACCATTATTGGTGGAATATCTTCAGCTATATAATGATTATCAAAAGCAACGGCATCTTGTCAGACCAGGATTAAGTGGGTTGGCTCAAGTTAAAGGAAGAAACAAATTAACTTGGAATCAAAAATTCGCCTACGACATTGAATACCTAAAGAAGATATCACTAATTTATGACTTTAAATTAATATTATTGACTTTTTTAACTATATTAGCTTTTAAGAAGGTAAACGCTAGTAAAAATACTTCGATGGAAAGATTTAAAGGAAATTTATGAGAATTTTATTCTTTACTCTAAAGAAAATAATTTCTTTAAATGATAAAAACATATATTCAGATATGATTAATGAATTTATAAAAAGGGGACACAAAGTCGACTATTACTTTCCAAATGAAAAAGAATTCATTTTAAATAATGATAATTTTTCATTAAATAGTATCCTAATCAAAAATAAAATTCAAAAAACAAAAAACTTTTCCCTTAAGTTATTTTCTTATATTTTGCTTGAATTTAAATTTGTAAATATAATTCTCAAAACCAAAAACAATTATGATTTACTTGTAATTGTAACTCCATCTATTTTCCAAACGAAAATTATTAAGACTTTTAAGAATAGATTTCCAAATTCAAAAACCTTGTTATTACTAAAGGATATATTTCCAGATAATGCCTTAAACCTAGGAATTTTAAACATGCATTTTCCATTTATTTTTCTTTATAAATACTTTAGAAGTATAGAAAAAAAATTATACAATCTCATTGACAAAATTGGTGTAATGACTGAACTAAATCGTACATACATATTATCTAAATACCCAAATTTAGTTAATAAAATATTCATTTCTTATAATTCAATTAAATTCTATGAGATTAAAAAGAATAAATTGAGAAGTGATTTAGGCCTTCCCGATGATAAGATAATCTTGATTTTTATTGGAAACTTAGGATTGCCTCAAGATCCATTACTTTTTAAGAAGCTTATTATGAATTCACCAAAAAATATATTTTATGCTGTAATAGGTGTGGGTTCTCAAGAAGTCGAATTAAGTAAGATAAATTCAAAAAACTTTCTTTTTATAAATAAACTTTTTGATCAAGATACAATAGATCAATATCTAATCAATTCAGATTATGGTTTAGTCCTATTAAATTCAAAATTTAAAGTCCCTAATTTCCCTTCAAAAATAACATCCTATCTTAATGCAAATTTACCTTTAATTGCAATTACTAATGAATTTAATGATTTAAAAAATCTTATTGAAACAAAGTTAATTGTTGGTAAATGGTTCCATAATATACCAATTAATTTTTTAAAAATTATTGAATTTTTAAGGAATTTATCTCCTAAACAAAATTTATCAAACCACCAAGTACTTAATTTATATAATGTTGAAGAACAGATTGAAGAGATTTTTAAAAATATAGAGTAATTGAATGAAAAAACAAACAATTGCTATTGTTGATCTAGCAGCATCAAGTGGTGGTGCATTATCTATACTTAACCAATATTATGAAATTGCAATAGCTAATTTCAATATCAATTGGGTCTTTTTCCTAAGTACGCCAGAGTTTAATTCAGCAAAAAACATAAAAATATTTAACTATAAATGGGTTAAGAGGTCAATAATTCATAGGATTTTTTTCGAAGTTTTTATTTTAAATAAACTAATAAAGAAACATAACCCATCAAAAGTTATTTCTCTTCAAAATTTAATTGTTTTATTTTCAAAATATCATCAAATTGTTTATGTTCATCAAGCATTACCATTTTCAAATTATAAATTTAATATTTTTACAAATAAATCTCTTTGGTTTTATAAGTATGTATACAAATATCTTATGTTTTATTCGATAAGAAAAGCAAAAAAAATAATTGTTCAATCAGAGTGGTTAAAAGAAAAAATTATTTCTTTAAAACTCAAATCTAATCAAAATATTGAAGTAAAACCTCCTCTAATTAAGCTAACAGATTTTAGAAGAGATCCCGTTAAAAAATATTCTTTTATCTACCCAGCATCTCATTTGTTTTATAAAAATCATAAGTTAATTGTAAATGCGCTAATTCAAATTGAATCTAAATTTCTTCAAAAGTTAAAGTTTTATTTCACTTTAACTGGTAAAGAATCAAAATATATTGAAACACTTAAACAAATTATTTCTAAATATTCTTTACCTATATATTTTGTTGGTCCTTTAAAATTTGAAATTTTAATGGAATATTATAAAAATTGTGATTTAATCTTTCCCTCCTTTATAGAATCTTTCGGATTACCTTTATTAGAGGCTAAAACTTATGGCTTAAATATACTTTGTAGTGATGAACCTTTTTCAAAAGAAATTTTAAAAAATTATAATAATGTTCACTACTTTAATGCTTTTGATTCAAAAAGTTTAAAAAACCAATTATTGATATATTGTAATAATGTTAATTAAGTATAGATTGATAGTTTTTAAAAATTTTATGTAATATGGATTTTAAATAAAGAAAAATATATCACTTTGGATTTACTATTGATGTTGAAAACTAAAATTCATTTACAATTAATTTAATTAGTCATAAAATAAGAAAATGAAAGTAATTTTCATAACTAATATACCATCTCCATATAGAGTAAATTTTTTTAATGAATTAGGAAAACTTGTAAATTTAAAAGTATTATTTGAAAGAAAATTTGCTAGTGACAGAAACAAGTCTTGGCATAGTTTTAATTTTAAAAATTTCAAGCACTCTTTTATTTTAGCTTTACCAATATCAAGTGATAAATCATTTAGTCCATTTTTATTTTTACATTTTCTTTTTAATAAATATGATCATATTATAGTTAGCGGTTACTCTTCACCAACAATTATAATTTTAATTTTAATGTTTAGGATATTTAAAATAAAATTCATTATTACTTCTGATGGTGCATTTATTAACTTTAAAGAAAGTAGATTCTTATTTAATTTAAAAAGATTTCTAATATCTTCAGGATCTTACTATTTTAGTCCGGGAAAATTTACAGACAACCAACTTATTTATTATGGTGCAAAAAAAACAAAAATTTACAGATATCCTTTCACATCTTTATTAAAGAAAGACATTATAGATTTAAGTGAATTCAATTCAAGAAATAAAAGTTTTGATAAAAATAATTTTAAGATAGTTTCAATAGGGCAAATTATTCATAGAAAAGGATTTGACATACTCTTAAAGGTTGCTTCATATCATAAGAATATTTCGTTCTTTATTATCGGAGGCGCACCAACAGAAGACCTTAAATTACTAATAAACCAATTTAAGTTGAATAATGTCTATTTTTTACCTTTCATGACAAAAATCGAATTGCTCAAATTTCTTGATAATTCTCATTGCTTTATTTTATTAACGAGAGAGGATGTTTGGGGATTAGTTGTAAATGAAGCTATGGCTAGAGGACTACCAGTAATTTCCACCAATAGATGTGGATCCGCAATTGAATTAATCACTATTCAAGAGAATGGATTTATATATGACTTTAATAATATCCAATCATTAAATGAATTTATTTTTGAAATTTCGACAAACAAATCTTTATATAGCAAAATCTCAATCAACAATATTCACAAAATATCTTCTTATTCGATAGAAAATATGGCAAAGATCATTTATGATAGTTTATCTATAATGAATAATAGAATTAATTTATAAAATGAAAAAATATCTTAAACACATAGATAATACAATCTCAATATTTTTGATGACATCTGTTTTGTTTACTCTAATTTCTCAATTACCAATAATTGTTGAATTAGATATAACACAATGGTTTTCAATTCCAATTTGGATTCTTTTTGGCATTTATTTATTGATTTCAAAGCAAATAGGATTTTATAGATTTGAACTTATTATTGTTATAAACTTTCTTTTTTTTTCTTCCCTTTTAATCATTTTTTCAATAATAACAAATATCAACTATTTTCTTGAGAGTGAACTTTTTTATAACATAACTTTATCCTTATATATATTTTTTATTGGATTATTCATTCCCAATCCTAATGATAAAATTTTTAAGCAAATTAATTTTACTTATATTCTAGGGTCAGTAATTTTAGTATTTAATATATACTTTAAATTCTTTCAAGATGGTTTTCTCTTCGATTTCAATGGTTTCATATATGCATCCAAAAACTCAATTTCGTCAATTTTAGTTACCTCCATTGTTTTTCTATATTTTTATAAAAGCGGTCCTTTTATGAGTGTAATTAAATATTTTTTTATGTTTTTTGTATTAGTTTTAGTTCTTGCACTTAAATCTAGGGCTAATATTTTCGGTGTCGTTGTAATTACATTCATCCCATTTTTTTACCCCAAATATGATTATAAAAGAATTCCACCTTTAATTATTGGACTTTTAATTGTTTTACTCATGTATATTTCTGATGGTTCATTCAATCAAATTATTAATAATGTTTTATTTTTGGGGAGAACGGATTTAGATTCAATATCTTCAGGACGCTTAGATATGATATTTATAGATTTTCCTAACTTTATTAGAGGTCATGAAATCTTTGGTAATCCATTGAAATATGTAGAGATTTTTATTTTAAATTCTTTACTTAAATATGGACTTTTACTTGGGTTGATGCCCATACTATTGGCATATTTTCCAATCTACTTTTCGATTTTAAAAACGCCATTCACTAGAGATCATTATGCAAAGGTATTTTTCTCAATAGTTTTGTTTTATTCTATAAATTCTTTATTCGAGGCCATCACTCCTTTTGGACCTGGTGCTAAAAATTTTATTCTTTGGTTATATTTAGGTCTTATTGTTAAAAAATACAAAAAAATAAAAAATGTTAAATTGATAGTTTAGGTTATTTTTTTAATAATTGAATTTATGTATTCTTCATCCTTAGAAAAAGGGTCTTCTTGATCGATCCATTTCTTAGTTGTCTCATTTACATACTTTCCTGGAATTGTTATTTTTTTAGTCGATTTTCTAAGAAACCACTCATACTCAACGTCTAAATGCCCCACATCCAAACATGTGTAATTATTTAAAGAAAGGTCATAGCAAAGAATCTTTGCAGTTGGTCCTAAAGCTACTAAAATTAAATTATTCGAATTAATAGTTAATGCAGTGCTAAGAATCTTACTATAATTGGAATATGCATTTAGTGATGGACAAATAATTCTTTTTATTGATTTTGTATTTGAAAGAAGGTCATTACCAATTCCAAATCTCGTTTTGTCGCCCTCTATTATTAGAACATCTCTACCTTCCCAAAGTTTTTTGATTTTTAAAAACATATTATCAATTTCTTTATTATATTTTAAATCAATATAGGGTCTTGAAAAAAGTGAATCTCCATAAATATAATTCTCTGAGGTAAATCTGAGCCAAATATTTGAATATTTCTTTAAATGAAGTGCCCAAAAAATTCTTGCATAATGTTTAAATTTGTTTAAACCTTTAAAAACGTCTGGTATACATAATAGAACTTTAGGGTTGCTAGAAATTAAAATTGAATATAATCTTATTCTCATTTCAGAATTTATCTCCTGGAAGGAATTAAATATTTCATCATTCATCCATCTTATTTCACCTTCACCAAATCTTATTACTGTTAAGTTATTATTTTTTAAAAGGTAATCAACTGTTTCCATTGAATTTAATATATTTCTTGAAAATTTTATCTTATTAAAAAAGTTCCAAAGTTTTAAAAGAAAGTAGATAGAATTTGATTTAATTATATAAAAAATGTAAATAAGTTTTTTCATTAATCTAATCTTTCTTTAATCCTAATAACCTGTAGATTCTATCTAAATTACCGTTTTTAAATAATCTACGGTACTTAAAATAAAAAAATTGCGAAAAAATTAAATCTTTAACAGGATAGCCTTTAATTAACCTTCGTAATAATTCCCCTATGTTCGAAATAAATACTTCATATCGTGAGATTATATCATTAGGAAAGAGTTTATAACTTAAATAGTAACGATTTAAAATTAGAAAGAGCGTATTCATTTTATTAGGAATTCTAAACTCTTTTGAAACAAAATGATTAACTCTTATACTTTTGCTATATATACATTTTAAACCGTATTTTCTTGAAATTTGACAATAACGATATGTAAAATCTAAATCCTCAGGATAAGCATATGAAATTAATTTTTCATCAAATGTTAAATCCCATTTAATCATAAGATCTTTTTTTACTGAAAAAAAGAACCCCATCGCCCAGGATGTTGAATTAATCTCTTTTTTATATTCAGGAAGGCGACCATATATCGATTTTAATATATAGCCTTGTTTTCTCTTGAATATTTTTTTTCTAAAGAAAAAGACACCCAGAAAGTTTTTCTTGATAACTTGATTAGAATCAAACGCTCCTATAAGTGATATATCTTTAGTGCTCATAAGTTCATAAATGTTTTTAATTGTGTCCTGTTCAACAATTACATCATCATCAGAGAAAATAATTATATTGTTAGAGGCTCTTTGAAATCCCAAGTTTCTTGCATGCGTTAGTGATTTTACCGCAGTATGCAAAATTATAAAGTTTGTAAATGAACTAAGTGATTTAATAAAATTTAAAAATTTTTCTTTAAAATCGTTTTCAAGATCAGACTGATCCACAATAATAATTTCATTTGCTATAGAAGAACTGTGCAAATATATTCCTTCAATAGTTTTATACAATGAATCCCATCGGTTTAATGTTGGAATAACAATTGAAATATTTATTACATCCATTGTATAATTGTATTTAATTTGAGTACCATTAAGCAAGACTTTTTATTTATATTATTTTCAAGAATTGCTCAAATTCTTGTTCCAATAGTTGTTTTTTCTCATGTTTCTAGAGTATTAGGACCTTCTAGTTTAGGAGAAGTTGAATTCGTTATATCATTTAGTAGTTTTTTTTTCTTGTTTGCTACACTAGGAATTCCGTTATTTGGAACAAGAGAAACTTCATTAATAAGTGGCAATAAAAAAAAATTAACCAAGCTTTTTATTACACTTTTAATTATTTCCTCAATTTCTTCATTCTTCTTTACTTTAATCTATGTTTTTACTATATTTTATTTTTTTTCTGGAAACACTTCACTTTTGTTATATTCATTAATAATTGTATTTAATCCATTTAATGTAGATTGGTTTTTTCAGGGTTTAAAAAAATTCAAATTTATTTCTCTCGTGAGTATATTTTTAAGATTATTTTCTGCATTCTTAATTCTAATTATTCTTAAATTACCTGATGATAACTTTAAGTACTTGATAATTCTAGTTTCTATTAATATTTCTCATAATATAATTAGTTTTATTTTTTCTTTTAAATATCTTGAATTTAAATATTTTGAAATTGATTTTCAATTAATTCGAAAAACCTTTTTTTTTCTACTTCCGTTCCTAGCGCTAGAAATTTTATCTACTGTTGCTTCCAATATTGATAAAACAATGTTAGGGATCATGGCTGGAAATCTATATCTAGGTCTATATGCATCAAGTAATAAAATTATTAAATTACTTAGTGTTGCTATTTTTTCGTTTTTTTCAATCCTTTTTCCACGATTATCATCAATTAGTGATTATAATCATAAAGAAGAGTACAATAATAAAATAAAGTTAATAAATAATCTTTTACTTTTAATAATGTTTCCGATATCAATATTTCTAGCTATTTTTTCAAAAAATATTATTTATTTTCTAAGTGGCCAAGAGTATTTATCTTCTATAAAAACTCTACAGATATTGCTGCCTTATGTATTTTTCAATTCTTTGTCAACTTTATTTGGCACTAATGTTTTAATTCAAAAAAATCATCAACGCAAATTAATGCTAATATTAGCATTTTCTTTTCTTGTTGGGATTATATCTAATTGGATTCTTATTCCATTACTTTTTCAAAATGGCGCAGCTTTGGCAACAACACTTACAGAAGCAATCACTTTTTTATTAATAATTATTGTCATTATTAAGTATAGAATTATTCAAGTAGACGTCTTTAAGAATACTTATTTTTTATTGACTAATTCTTTTTTCCTTTTATTAGTTAATTTTATTGATTTTACTAATTATTCTTTTATTTCAATTGTATTTACCTTATTTTCTTTATTATTATATTTATTTTCTTTTGTAATATTTAAAGATTTAAAAGAAAGTTTACAATTCATTTATAAATATCTAAAATCCAAAAATTGATTATGTTAATTTTATTTATTATAATTAGGATAAATTTGTAAATTTAACTGTATAAATTTCTTAAGTTCTATAATTTGATTTTCAAAAGAATCTAATACTATAAGTTTTGGGTTATTAATTGTTGCTAATGTTTTATCACTTATAATTAAATCATTCTTTGAAATAAATTGATTAGAATTGAAAAATATTTTTGAAAATAAACCTAGTAATTGATATTTCGAAACAACTTCATTTGAAAATGAATGATAAATTCCTGATAAATTTTTTTCGATACTTAATTTTATAATTCTATATAAATTAATTGTTGTCATTCCATTCCAATGTACTTGTGAGTAACCTTGAATAGGTTTAAGGTCTATACTTTCATTATAGAACCAATTTAATAAGCCAGTTCCGCTTTTTTTTAATTCAGGACCAATTATTGAGGTTCGAATTGTTAAATCCTTTTTATTGTTTATTTCGCCAATCGATTTGGAAATATCATAAAAATTATTACCATCTTTTTGATCACTTTCGATATATCTTCCTTTTTTTCCAGAAAACACACAATCTGTTGAAATTTGAATTATTTTAGTTTTAGATTTCTCCGTAAGTGTTTCAATGTAATGTGGCAAAAAAGAATTTAATAAGATCGCATTGTCCTTAAATTCATTTGAATCTTTAACTAATAATCCAACACAATTAATAATAAAGTCATATTTGTTTAAATCAATAATTGGTCTTAATTTTTTGTAATCATTAGTTAAGTCGAGAAAATACTCATTATTAAGATTATATTTAATAAAATTTGAAGTCCGTGAAATCGTATCTAAAAGAATTGTTTTATCAAGTTGTAAGAAGTATGAAATGACATGTCCAGCCATTCCGTTTGAACCCAATAATAGTATTTTTTTCATGTATAATGATTTTATGATAGTTTTAATTGTTAGTAAAGGGAAAATTTTTTCTCCCTATGCAAATTCTTTAAAAATTCAATTCTCAAAAAATAATATTTCTGCATTTATTGTTGAAGATTACTTCACTGACTTAATATTCAAATCATGCGATTTAATAATCGTTATCAATCCATTAATGCATAAGAATATTCCATTTAATAAAGATAAAATTTACTTTGCTATCCAAACCGAAGAAGTTTCGATTGATTTAACATATTCCTTCAGAAATGGTCCGTATCATTTATATTCATTAAGGAAAAAAATGAATAATTATAATATTATATTTTCTTGGTCTCGAAGTGCTTGTTTATTCTTAAAACGATTTACTTCTAAGTCAGTTTTTTTACCATATGAATTGGAACAATCTATCGATAATAACAAAAATTTTATTCCTCTTCAAAATCGAAAATACGATGTTATATTTATTGGATGGCCAACTGGCGAAAATAATAGAAGAGCTAAAATTCTTAAAAGTATAAGCGATAAATATTTAGTCTTTCCTAATAGTGAACTATGGGATAACGAAAAATTTGACGCAATTTTGAATTCTAAAATTGTTCTAAATATTCATTTTGAAAATTCTTTAGGATTTGAGGCTCCAAGATTTTTTGAGGCTGCTATTTCTAAATCTGTAATTTTATCAGAGAGTGTTCTTGATCCTTACCCTTTTGAACAAAGTATATCGTTTGAATCTTTTAATCACCTTAATTTAAATAGTAAAATTGAACTTCTTCTTAAAAATAATGAATACAGTAATAAATTAATTACAAATGCTTTCCAAACTGTATCTCTTCTTACAGGAAAAACTTGGGAAAAAATTTATGATTATTACCTTCTTGAAAAAAAAATTCAATCAAACAAAAATGTTAAATTAGTAAAAAAACTTTCTTCAAAAAACTACATTTATTTAATTATCTACATTTTTATTGATAGGTTTCATGGTTTTCTAAAAAAAATCATAGGCAATATTTTTTAATTGATTTATTTATTATTTTTGGTAAAGTAAAACGGATGGATCAGTGGTGTAGCGGTTAACATGCCTCCCTGTCACGGAGGAGATCGCGGGTTCGATCCCCGTCTGATCCGCCAGTAGAATATGATAGATACTCAGCAATGAGTATCTTTTTATTTTATAAGGTTAAAAGACCCTTGTTTTATCTTGATAAACAAGTCCTAATCGTGTAAAGTGATAAAAGCGTTGGCCCGATAGCTCAGTCGGTAGAGCAACGGACTGAAAATCCGTGTGTCGCCGGTTCGATCCCGGCTTGGGCCACCACTATTTTAAACCCGATTATTCGGGTTTTTCTCTTTTTAAGGGTTAGTTTATTTCTCTTACATTAATAATTGAAATCAATCATCTTATTTTTTAAAAACCACATGAATTTTAACTATTAAAGTTGATATAATAATCAAAATCACTAATTTTTTATGCTTAAAAAAATATTGTCACCCTTCAAATCACCTTCAACTAATCTCATTTTCGCATTATGTATGACCTGGTTGTACGTTATAGTCGTTTTATTTATTACAGTTCCATTGATCACATTAAGTGAAGCAACAACCCCAGAAACTTGGAAGACGATTCTTCATTTTGCATTAATGACACCCGGACTTGCATACTTCATGTTTTCTACGAGTGAACATTTCCAACACATTAAATCCTTAAGATTCCTTTTGTTCCCATTAATGCTGTTCTCCATACCTGCGTGGGGTATCCTAACCCTATTGGGCATTGGAGGAGCCGTTTTATGGTTTACGTTCTTCCTATTTCCTGTTTGGATATTTGGTATTCCAGGGACGTTTGTATTTGGATTAATCCTTGATTTAAAGAAAAAGAATTAGGCTTATCGATACATAAATACTTCATGTTAAAAATCCTTTTATTTATGCGACAATAATTGAGGTAAATAACATGAGAAGATCAAGATTTCGCAGTCACGGTTCAAGAATGCGCTATTCAGGCTTTCGGTATGGGTCTGGATTACGTTATCGATCTAATGTTCCATTAAAGGGACCTGCCGCCATTATAGTTTTGGTGTGCATTATCCTATTCATTGTTTTTTTCATTCTTAATTTCGTCTTTGCTATTTTCTTACCTGAATTCTTATTTGATGTTGGCATATGGTTTTTCTTTATCCCCTTCATTTCAATGATTGTGATTTTTATCACTACTTTTGTTTCTGCAATCATTTCGGTTGCCAAAGGTCAAACATCAGGTATGGGAATGAACCAGACCACAAACTTCTTTGCTGGGCCATCTCTTGCGGACTTGGCAACACAATTAGGTTTTCAAGTCACCAACCTACCAAATCAAGATCCAAGTACTGCACAGGCTGTGATCAAGACACCAAACACGATTATTTTGGTCAAAATCTTAAATCCTGGTCAAGCCTTCCAAAATGGCATGGTCCAAGATTTATCAAAAGGATTAGTTGCTTATCAAGCCAAAGAAGCTTGGTTAATTCAAAACCCTCCTACCTTTGTTGAAAATGATTTAAATTTTGCTCGTTTTTATAACGTAAAACTATTTAAACCAGAAGAGGCGATCCAGGCTTTACAGGCATTAAAGCCCATCACACCCGTCACACCTCAAGGTTAATAAGTATGCGGCTACTTAAGAACTATTTAGGTGAATTTATTTTACTTGCAGCGAGTGTGATTTGGGGTACAGCTTTTATATTTCAATCGATTGCCAATACCGTGATGGAACCTTATACCTTTGTCACGACACGAAGTTTTATTGCCACAGTTGTGATGGGAATCTTCATTTTGATACGAGCCAAATTAAATCCTAAAAAACAATTGCAATATCTCGGTCATACCAAAGGATATCTGCTAGCAATTTATGCAGGAATTGCCCTTTCTTTAGCGATGATTTTACAGCAAGTTGGTTTACTTGGAACCACCAGCGGTAAAGCAGGATTCTTAACATCTTTATACATCCTATTTGTTCCTTTACTTGGTTTCTTAATTAAAAAAAGACCTACTTTGACAGTATGGTTAGGATTATTAGGCGCAATCATCGGGTTTTATTTTTTATCAATGAATCAAGAAGAACAGTTTATGATCAATCAATATGATTTATTAATCATTGGATGTGCGATATCTTATGCCTTTCAGATTTTCTTTATAGACCAAGTTCAAAACCAATTGGATTCTTTAATGTTCTCTTTTGTTCAATTTGCTGTTGCTACACTTATCACAGCGATTCCTACCATCATGTTAGAAGGTGTTAATTTTAGTTATCTCACGTCACCTGAAGCCGTTTATGCACTGCTTTATGTCGGTGTTGTCTCCAGTTGTATCGCCTATACCTTTCAAATCATTGGGCAAAAACGTGCAAAAAGCGCACCAATTGCAACCCTAATTATGAGTCTGGAAGCCGTCTTTGCCTTACTTGCCGGCATGTTAATTCTCCAAGAAACCATCACACTCCTACAAAGTTTTGGCATGATGTTTATTCTTGGTTCTATTATTGCGGTGAACATTCCTTGGGATAAGCTTTCTTTAAAAATTCAAAAATAGTCCTTTTAAAGCATCTTTTGACTTGCTAAAATAGAGATATGGAAATGAAATTACATATTGTTACTTTATTTGTGAAGCAATACGACGAAGCGATTGCATACTTTACCAAGACTTTAGGTTTTACCTTAATTGAAGATATCCTGATTACCACATCGAGAAGATGGGTCAAGGTCGCTCCTGATATTCAATCACCCGTTCATGTCCTTTTACATGAACCCCTTATTAAAGAAGAACATGCCTTAATTGGTAAGCAAGCTGGAAGTCGTCCACTTATCGCCTTATCTACACAAGATCTACATAATGTTGTAAAAACATTAATGAATCGTGGTGTTAATTTTACAAAACCAATTACAAAAGAAATCTACGGTGAAAGAGCACAATTCAAAGACTTATACGGGAACCTCTGGGAACTCGTTCAGTATAGTATCTTCTCTTAAAAAAAATGAAAAGCTTAAAGGAACTCTATCGCATCGGACATGGACCAAGTAGTTCGCATGCAGTAGCTCCTGGTAATGCTTGTTTGTTTTTAAAACAACAATATCCCCATTTACGCAACGTTGTGGTAACCCTCTATGAATCTTTTGCTTATACCGGCAAAGGACACCTAACAGATAAAGTGATCATCGAAGCTTTTTCACCGATTCCATGTGAAGTTATTTTTGATAGGCAAACAAAAACAGATCATCCTAACACCTTTGATGTAGTGATGTCATTAGGTAATGAAACAATTCGTAGGCGCGTTGTTTCATTAGGTGGAGGCGCATATCAAGTCGATGATCCTCATTGGCAAACCCCTCAAACAATATACCCTCATCATCGATTAACAGATATTTTGAACTATTGCCAAAGCAATCAGATTACGCTACCACAATATGTTGAGCGCTTTGAAGGTCCATCTATTTGGTCATTTCTTGAAAAAATTTGGCAGCAAATGCAAACCACTATTCTAGAAGGAATTTCAACTGAAGGTATCTTACCTGGCACACTCAAAGTGGTGAGAAAAGCGAAAACGTTATATAACGCTGTCATGATGCATAATACGCCAGAAGTTCACCAAAATAGATTAATCAGTGCTTATGCTTTTGCCGTAAACGAAGTCAATGCAGCGGGTGGTTTAGTCGTTACTGCACCTACATGTGGTGCAAGCGGAACGATGCCGGCGTTACTTAAATATGTTGTGGATAGGGATGAAATACCTGAAAAAAAAGTATTGGAAGGTCTTGCCGTAGGTGGTTTAATAGGCAATTTAATTAAACACAATGCCTCGATATCAGGAGCAGAAGCCGGATGCCAAGCGGAAGTTGGAAGTGCTTGTTCCATGGCGGCTGCCACGTATGCTTATTTACTAAATATGTCGATGAATCAAATTGAATATGCAGCAGAAGTAGCGATGGAACACCACTTAGGTTTAACTTGTGATCCAATCCAAGGTTATGTTCAAATTCCTTGTATTGAACGAAATGCAATGGCTGCGTTAAGAGCAATGGATGCAGCGCAATTGGCCCATGTCATTGCAGACAGTCGGAAAATTTCTTTTGATCTGATTGTTGATACGATGTATCAAACTGGAAAAGATATGGACCGAAAATATCGAGAAACTTCAAAAGGTGGATTGGCAAAAAAATATCGTGTTTCGTAATTAAAAAAATCTTTTATTCACGTTAAGAAATAACCTCTAATAAAACCATATAACTTGATAGATAAAATGAATAAAAGACTACCAAAAACCAGGTAGTCTTTTTCAATGATAAATAGAATAGCAGGATATAAGACAGTGTGAAAACCAATAAAAAGATAAGCATAAATGGGTTTGATCGACTGCCATGCTCGATGGGTATCTTCAAGTTGATTACTAATCATGCCACTGACTAAATCGATAGTAAGAATGGCGATTAACCAAGTTAGGTTCGTAGGATTTGGATGAAACAAGAATAAGAGGATACCTGCTAGAAATCCTGGAATTAAAATCACAAGAATCCGAATGATGGTAAGTTTACCAAATATTAGTTTTAACATACCTCCATTATAGGTCTTTAAGTTGGTTTATTCATAATCGCTTGGTATGTTTTTCGTATATCTTGTTGATTTAAGTGGAGATATTTCTGTGTCGTTTTTAAATTGGTATGGCCTAAAAGCATCCTTAGGGTTTCGAGGTCACCCCCTTTTCTTAAGAAATTAGTAGCAAACGTATGACGCCATTTATGGGGTGTAATATTGTCCTTAATACCGGTGCGTTTCTTTAACTGATAGAAAAGCGACTCGATAGATGCCGATGTCATTCGACGCTTGGTTTTAAGGTTATAAAAGAGTTCGGGAACAGTGGGATGAAGGCTCATCCAGGCTTGAAGCGTTTCCTGTGTTTCTTCTAAAAAACAAACGATTCGGTGCGCGTGCGTTTTGGTCATCTCCACCATAATCGTTTGGGTATGAAAATCAACATGGTGTTTTTGTAAATGGATCAGTTCATTCATCCGTAAACCTGTTTCTAACAAAATCTTTACAATCAAATAATTTCGTAATTGAGTGGGTCGATGGATATTCTTTTTTAATTCGGTAAGAATTAGAATGATGGTGCTTGGTGGAATTAAAGGAATAAGGGTTTTACTTTCGGATAATCTCGTGATAGTGATCACATGATTTGCCCCAAATTTTAAAGATGTTTTAAGCGCTGAAAGTGCTTTATTTATCGTGATATTTTTCATATGAGGGTGATGCTGTTTTAAGGTGACGATGAAGTTTAATATCACGTCCTCATCCATATCTTTGACATCAAGATGACCGAGGTATTTTTTCATTAATGCAAAGTAAAATTGATAGTACTGAACCGTCGCAGGACGCTTGGTAATGATCAATCGCCTTTGAAATTTTTCGATGACTTGATGAATGTTCACACTTATCAATAGTGATAAGATTAGGAATATGAAAAAAATAAAGTTTTCATTTGTTCTATTTGGAATAAGTCTCTTGTTTTTTTTGTTCTTTTCTTTGTCCCCATCAACCTTGGATGAAGAGGGTATTTTACAAGAATCCTTTTATTTATTATTGCTGGGTTATGCTGCTTTATTCATCGGTGTTATTTCACTCGTGATTGAGTTTATTAAAAAACAGTAGTTGATTTCTTGGTTTATTTGCTAATATAAAAGAAATAAGGAGTTTTAGCGAATGCAAAAACGCACCTTTATCCTCATCAAACCAGATGCAATTGAACGTCATTTAGGTGAAGAGATTTTAGACCAGTTAAGGGCAAATGGTCTTGTTGTATTAAGAATGAAAAAAGTGATTGCGACTAAAACTCAAATTATTGCTCATTATCAAGATGTCATTGATCGGTTAAAGTTAGATTACATTGAAAAAGCAATATTAGATGAATTTGAAAATAAACTTGTATGGATTATTGTTGCCACCCATCCTAAAGGCAATCCTATCCAAACCGTAAGAACCATGATTGGACCTACTGATCCTGCCAAAGCTGAAGATTTTACGATTCGTGGTCAATTTGGTCGCGATACGATGGAATTATCGATGAAAGAACATCGATTACTCAAAAATTTAATTCACGCCTCAGACTCCGAAGAAGCGGTTGAAAGAGAAATCGCAATTTGGTTTAAATAACTTCTTACAACACTCATCTATTTTTTCCTTGAAAAATGAAAGCGATTTCATTATCATATAACTATAGCGATTTCCTATCTATCTTTAATAAAAACCATGTATCTAGATATAAATAAACAGGTTTTTAAGGGTAAGGAAATTCGAAACGTTTCGATACTTCCTTAAGGAGGAACATTATGAATCGTAAATGGATGACGGCATCGGGTTTTTTAGTCCTAATACTGGCAGCATGTGGCGGGGGAAATACCAACAGTTCTAATGGCGATGAAATTACCCTTCGGTATGCAGGTTGGAATTTAGGGTCTGCTGAACAAAATAATATTGAACGACAAATGCTAGCAGCCTATGAAGCACTTAACCCCAATATCAATATAGAAATCATTGAAAGACCTTTTAAGATTGATGAAGAAACCGGAGAAGAAGTCTCTGCCTCTTGGGATGAGTTCTTTGCCACACAAGCGGCGATTGATCAACTTCCAGATGTATACATGATTTATAACTTGGCTGGATTTACGGCTCAAGGTTGGACAGAAGAAATTACCGATTTGTTTATGGCGGCTGCAGATTATGCCTCTATTCCTGCCGATATTCGGGCATCCGCCGCATTCAATAATCGATACTTTGCAATTCCACAAACGCTTTTCTATTTTGGATTTTTCATTAATCGCACTGCGATCAATCGCGTTGGCCCTCGCGCTGTGATGCCAACTTATGGTATGACCTATGAAGCGTTAATGGAAGCTGCAGAATTGAACTCTAAAGCGCCCTTACAAGGTGGAGATGGCATTATTGGCATTAGTGGTTTGAACAACCTCGTTAACTGGTTACCAGCTCAATTAGATCCGAGTCTTGGATGGTTCACCTTTAATGAAGACACAGGTTATCACCTTGATAGTCCGGCATTTGCAACGGCAGTCAATGAACAACTTAAGTACTATGGACCAGGTAAAGCCACCTATGGTAGTTATGTTTTAGATTCCCTTGATCCCGCTCGATATGCTGATTATTTCGGTGCTAGTCAAAATATTTTTGAAACAGGTAATCAATCGATTCGATTTGAAGGTAGTTACGCGATGCGTGATTGGCATACGCGTTCTTTGGATGCCAATGACCCACTCTATGGTGCCGATATTGATTTCATCGGTACCCCATCATGGAATGTTGAGGGTGTCGGTAATGTTAATAAAATTCCAGTTGTTGTCGACTATTTGGCGGTTGGAAAAGGTACCGATCATCGTGAAGCCGCTTATGATTTATCTCGGTGGATGGGTTTCTCTACCGAAGGTTATGCAAAGCGCCTCGAACTTGCAGCTGCCGATCCTGTCCGAGCCGCACTTAACTTTACCCCGATGATTCCTCAAGAAGATTTAGTAGAAGGATTCTTTAACTTGTATCCGAATATGACCGAATTCAGAAAAATTGTTGAAGAACATCAAGATTTTATTCTTGAAAGTTTAGGAAAAAACGTTCCTGGTTATTGGAATTCAAGAGCCAATGCTGCCTTTGACACTGTCATCATCGATGGTACTGAAACCGATCGAACGATCGGTCAAGCGATTGATGACATTACTGCAGGACGATTGACGCTTGCGGATGCCTTACAAAAAGGATTGAACACCATTGTGAATGAACAATGGATTACTTCAAAAGAAGCCCTCGAAAATTATTTAAATTCACTCGCTTAAGCATTAAAATATAGAAGAAGATGATTCGCCATAAAGTGATGACTTTATTCTCTTTTGCAGCAATGATTTTGCCGTTGTTTTTAGGCCTTTCAAAATCTTCAACTACTCCTTCGGTTTTGTCAGAATTATCACCGCTTGAATCAAAAAATTCGATTCATCCATTTAAGCGAATGACACCAGTTGGTATCGTTGATCACCAATGGCGAGAAACCCTTTCACCCTCCCAAGCAACCTTATCAGGTGGCGTCGTGACGACAACTGAAACCTTTGAATACGCGAGTTGGGTAGGTGACAATCTTTCTCCTGTTATTCGCTTTGAATCCACACCGGCATATATTGAATATCAATTGACTTCGCCACAAGCCTATGAAGTGGAAATGACTTTTGACTATCTTCCACTTGATTCTGGGATACGTGATCTTGATATTGCCTTGATGCTAAACGGAGCATATCCCTTTGCAGATGCCGAACAAATCACGTTAAAAAAATGGTGGTTAACGCCCCATGAATTTGCCACGGATCGTTATCAAAATGAAATCATGCCGAAAGCAACGTTAGACCAATCTTGGCGTTCTCAACCTTTAATGGATAGTCAACGTTTGCAAGATCAACCTTTACTTTGGCCGTTACAAGCCGGTGAAAATACCATCAGGATTTATTCCTTACAAGGTGCATTTTTACTTGGACAGATTCATTTATCTCCAATATCCCATCCACAGAGCTATGCTGATTATTTAACTGAACATCAATCGGGTATCTTACAAAATCAATCCCTCATCAAAGTTGAAGCAGAACACCTTGCCTCAAGAAATAGTCTCCTTGCTCGTTTCACAACGAATCGAGAACCCAATGTTTCACCCTTTGCCCTCATCGAAGGTAAACTCAATGTCATTGATGGGGCAACCTATCAAACGCCAGGTCAAACCATTACCTATGATATCGATGTACCTGCAAGTGGTTTTTATTATTTAACCTTTAAAGTCTTACAAAATCGGATTCAATCAATTTCATATCGACGTTTAAGAATTAATGGCGTCGTTCCCTTTGCCGAAGCGAATCTTATCCCCTTCAAAGCGAATCGCCAATGGCAAAATGTCACCTTAGGTCCGCTTGAAGGCGATGCCTATCAATTTTATTTTCCTGCAGGTACACACCAATTAAGTTTAGAAGTAAACGCTTCTAGTTTTGCAGAAAGTTATCAAGCGATTCGCAATTTGATGAATGATGTCAATGCATTAAGTTTAGCGATTAAAAAAATTACTGGTAACACGATTGATCCGAATCGAGAATGGGATTTATTAACATATTTACCGAATCTTGTTTCAGACATCGATGGTTATATTGAAACACTGGATGATGTAAGTCAACAATGGAAAACCTTGATGCAAGCTAGTGATCAGTCTGATGTTCTTGCCAGTATTAAAATTGCTAGACAACTGCTGACAACCTTAAGAAATAATGTCGATGCTATTCCACGTCGGATTGAAACGTTATCCGGTAGCAGCGGTTCTGTCCTTTATCGCTTAGGAATTATGCTGCCTTTGTTAATTCAATCACCCCTGACCATCGATCAATTTTATTTGCATGGTGATGAGGCACCTTTACCAACGCCAATCGCAGGTTTTTTTCGTGTCGTATGGATTGGTATTCAACGATTTTTTGCCTCTTTCTTTTCCGACCAATTTCAAGATTCCACGAATCCAAATGAGTTGGTTGTGTGGGTTTCGAGAAGCAGGCAATATGTGAACTTACTACAACAAATGGTCGATGCTGAATTTACCCCAATGACAGGTATTCCCGTTCGCATCAATATTAATCCTAATGAAGAAAAATTAATTCTAGCAAGTAGTGCAGGCAAGCAACCCGATATCGCCATGGGTGTTGCTGGATGGCGACCTTATGATTTTGCGATTCGTAATAATGTCTATGATCTTTCGACCTTTGAGGATTTTCGAAGTGTTTCAGATCGCTTTTATCCAGGTTCATTTATGCAGTTGATTTATCAAGATGGTGTTTATGGATTACCTGAAACCCAAAACTTTTATTTGTTATTTTATCGCCAAGACATTATGCAACGATTACAACTAGACATCCCTTCCACTTGGGATGATGTGATTAGCATGCTTCCAGAATTACAACGCTTTGGCATGAATTTTTATTCAATGCTTTCGAGCACCAATGCCTTCAAGGCTTTTGTCTTAACCATGCCTTTTATTCGTCAATTTGGTGGCAAGATTTTTCGTGATGATGGATTAGCGGCCGCCTATGATGATCCCCAAACCATCGAAGCATTAACCTTGATGACGGACTTATTTACCACCTACTCTTTGCCTCTGGAAGTTGGGAGTTTTTATAATGAATTCCGTTATGGTCGCCTACCGATTGGTATTGGGGACTTTGGTATGTATATTTCCTTACTTCATGCGGCCCCGGAAATTGCAGGTTTATGGAATATCGCCCCTTTACCTGGAATTGAACAAGATGGAATCGTTAACCGCTCCTTCGATGGTAGTTCAACCTCCGCGATGATGTTTAAGAATACCGATAAACCCAATGAAGCATGGTCCTTTTTAAAGTGGTGGACTTCTGCAAGCACGCAATTAGATTATGCGGAAAATTTAATTTCAGCATATGGCCCAGAATATTTATGGAACTCTTCAAATCGAGAAGCGTTTGGTCAAATGTCTTGGGATGAAAACCATCGCCAAACGATTTTAGATCAATGGCAATGGATTGATGACACGGCCAAAACCCCAGCCTCCTATATGGTGGAAAGAGAACTCTCTAATATTTGGAATAAAGTTGTTTTCCAAGGTGTGAACTTACGGACTGCGATTGAAGATTCCCTCATCATTGCCAATAAAGAAATTCGCCGGAAGATGGTTGAATTTCGTTTCATCGATCAACAAGGAAATTCTCTTAAACCTTATGTGCTACCAACGAAAGAGACATTATCCGATTGGGTTGGAACAACATGACCATTAAATTACCCTTTAAAAAATATAAGGATAATCGTACGGGTACGCTTTTTGTTCTGCCTTACGTTTTAGCTTTCTTGGTTTTTATCACGATTCCAGTGGTAATGGGCATGGCGTTATCACTGACTTACTTTAACTTATTGGATGTACCACGCTGGGTTGGGCTGACGAATTTCATCACCATTTTTACAGCCGATAGTGCATTCATGCAGCAAATTATTCCAAATACCATCACCTTTGCTGTGGTTGTGGGACCCGTGGGATATTTATTAGGTTTCTTCCTTGCATGGTTATTAGCACAAATTCCTCATCGCATTCGCACCATTTTAACCTTGGTCATTTATTCACCATCCTTAACCGCAGGTGTGGCGATGGCGGTGATGTGGCGGATTATTTTTTCGGGTGATGAAGCCGGTTATTTGAATGCAATTTTGTTAAGTTTAAATCTTATTGATTCACCGATTCAATGGTTGGCCAATCCAGATTATTTAATGACGATCATGATTGTGGTCACTTTATGGAGCAGTATGGGGATTGGTTTCTTAGCGATGCTTGCTGGTGTTTTAAATATCAATCCTGAATTATTTGAAGCTGCGTATGTCGATGGTATGACCAGCAAACTCCAAGAAATTTTTTACATTACCATTCCATCTATGAAACCTCAAATGTTATTTGGGGCGGTGATGTCTTTAGTGGCTACTTTTAATGCTGGAGCGATTGGGGTTCTATTATCGGGACAAAACCCCACTCCACAAAATGCGGGTCAATTAATTGTTACCCATATTGATGATTATGGTTTTATTCGGTTTGACATGGGTTATGCAGCAGCTTTATCCATGGTTTTACTCGTGATGGTGTATTTGTTTAGTAAAGTCGCCTACAAATTATTTGGAGAGAAAGATTAATGGCAAGTTATTTCGGAACGAAAATGAACCCCAAACGCTTCCATATTTCGCAGTGGCGTTTTTTAATCATTCTCATTCCCGTGGCGATCTTTATGGGTTTACCGATTGTGTATATTTTTAACCACGCCTTTAAACCGCTTGTGGAATTATTTGAATGGCCCCCACGATTTTTTGTGCAAAATCCAACCTTCGATAACTTTATTGATTTGTTTGCCGTGACATCCTCAACGGGTATTCCGATGTCTCGTTATTTATTTAATAGTATTTTGATTACTGCGTTGACCGTTTTTGCTTCCATTATCATTGGTTCCCTAGCAGGATTTGCTTTATCAAAGTTAGAATTTCGTTTTAAAAACACCCTAATGTGGGTCAACAATATTGCCATCATGTTTGTCGGAGCTTCTGTTTCAATTCCACGTTATTTAGTGATTGAAAGTTTAGGACTGATTGATAGTTTCTGGGTTCATATTATTCCTGGACTCGCAATTCCTGTTGGATTATTCCTGATTAAACAATTTATCGATCAAATCCCTAAAGACTTATTAGAAGCAAGTAAAGTCGATGGGGCTAATAATTTACAAATCTATTGGCATATCATCCTGCCACTGATTAAACCAGCCCTTGCAACCATTGCCATCGTTGCCTTTCAAAGTGTTTGGAATAATACCGAAGTATCAAACTTGTTTATCAATGATGAAAGTTTAAAAACCTTTGCGTTTTATATGTCAACATTGACGACCACTGGCAACACGGTTGCCGGTCAAGGCATGGCAGCCGCGGCAAGTTTAATTATGTTTATTCCGAATTTATTGATTTTTGTGATTTTACAACGGAATGTGATGAACACGATGATTCATTCGGGGATTAAATAATGAAGCGTTTGATCACACCATTTTTAATGATAGCGATGGGTGTTCTCACCATGACTGCTCCAATTTCCACGTATGGATTAACCCAACAATCTGCGCCATATGCGACGTATACGATTGGTCCCAATGGCCGTTTTGTTCAAACCCAAACCGCGTATGAACCTGCTGGATATTTCGACATGAACTTAACCTTAAGGCAACCAGAAGATATGCTGCGGGTTGGTAATGAGCTTTATGTTGCAGACACCGGTAATCAACGCATCGTACGTTTTAATATGGAAACAGGTGAAGGTGAAGTGATTATTTCAGGCTTGTCTCAACCGACCGGTTTATATGTCAATGAAGAAGGCGATATTTATGTTGCAGACAAAGGAGCTCAACGCATTTATCGTTACAACGCAATGTTTACATTGGAGCAAACCTTTGCACGACCGATTGAACCGATTTTTGGTGAAGCCTCTCCCTTCGTTCCGATGAAAGTGACCAGTGGACCCCGAGGGATTTTATATGTGGTTGGCGAAGGTTCCACAGCAGGCCTGATGCAGATCAATCAAGCAGGTGAATTTATTGGATTCTTTGGAACCAATACGACCAATTTTAGTTGGCTTCAAACCATTTCTAACTTCTTTGGTATTACTAGAGCCGCGAATATTCCAACGTCACCTGCGAATGTAACCTTAGATTCAAAAGGTTCTGTATATACGGTTTCCCCAACGACTTCACAACAAGTAAAGAAATTTAATATTGCCTCGCAAACCATTCTTTCCATGACTCCATACGCGACGCCAATCAGTATCCATGTCAATGACTTTGATAACATCTTTACGGTTAGTCAAGATGGAATCATTGCTGAATATGATAGTTATGGCAATTTGATTTTTTCATTTGGGGGTTTAGACCAAGGTAATCGTGTATCTGGGTTATACGTTAATCCAGTTGATATCTTAACGGATACCGATCACAATCTTTGGGTTTTGGATAAAGGCACTGGATCCATTCAACTGTTGCAACGATCTGAATTTGCATCACTGGTTCATCAAGGTCTTATCAACTTTAAAGAAGGAATTTACTCTTTATCTCAATGGGAAAACGTTCTAAGAATGAACAGCATGTTTGCTCTCGCGAACGGTGCATTAGCGCGTGGTCATTATCGATTACAAGCTTACGAAGAAGCATTGCGATATTATGCGATTGCCTTTGATCGCGCGGGATTCTCAGAAGCTTTTTGGCAATTACGATATACCTGGTTGGAATTAAATTTAAGTTGGGTTTTAATTGGCCTGGTAGGTTTGATGTTATTAGGCCAAGTTTACCAATGGATGAAAAAAAGAATCATGGTAACTGAATTTGCCCAAGGCGTCATGCAACAACCTTTGGTTAAACGTTTCAATCAAGATTATCGGTTAATCAAGCATGTTTTATTCCACCCACTTGATACGTATCAAGATATTAAACATCTCAAACAAAGTTCATGGTGGATTGCGTCTATCTTATATGCCTTGTTGTTAATCGTTAGCATTTTTGAAATCTATACAACTGGATTTATTTTTCAAACCGTGAATCTTAATGACTTTAATCTTTTGATTTACACTTTAACTTTTTTAGGCACGATTGGCTTATTTGTGTTTAGTAATTACTTGGTGGCGACCATTACCAATGGTGAAGGCTTCTTTAAAGATGTCTACCTAGCAACCGCCCATGCGCTTGTGCCTTATCTCATCATCACACCTATCCTTGCGATTATTTCGAATGGTTTGACCTATAACGAGTCGATTGTTTATCAACTCATGGATGGATTAAGATTCGCCTGGCCAGCTTTGTTATTGATTTTGATGGTTAAAGAGATTCATAACTATGATGTCAAAGGTTTAATTCAAAATATTCTTTTGACGATGTTTACGATGATGATGTTAATCCTTATTGGATTCCTTCTTTATGCGTTAGCTGCCCAAGTGGTCAACTATCTTGAAAGTATTATCCAGGAGGTGATCCTCCGTGGTTAAACTCTTGAAATGGTTATTGCCTTTAGGATTTTCTGCATTGGTTGTGTTGCCGATTATCCAATCGCCTTTACATATCGAAGATCCACAAACGAATACGATCTCACAAGCACCGTCTCGAAGTGCTTTAAAATCCAATCGCTATACACAACCCGAACCTAATTTTGTCCCAGTTGAATCGAATGCATTTGCCAATCTTGATGGATACACGTATCGCGCTACCTATGGTCAATATGCTTTTTATGATTTAGAAGAAGATGCCAGTTTCCGAGTGTTGGATACAGAAACCGGCTATATTTGGGCATCGACTGTCAATGATGATTACACCCTAGAAGAAGGCTCTCCCTTAGCAGATGAAGGTGATTTAGGACTCAATTTATTTTGGCAAGCTAAATTAAAGTCACCTTATTTTGTCACCTATTACCAAGGTTTAAACTTACGTGATGAACATGCCTTTCAACATCACCTTTCTCGACTAGAGATGACACGTGTAAATGCAGTTGATCACGTTGGTTTTGATGTTGAGGTATTTTTATTCTTGTCTAAAATTAGTTTCACCTTTTCAGTAAGGTTTGATATGAATGGTGTCTCTGTTTCTTTACCTTTTGAATCGATTGCCGAAGGTGGCGATTTCCGGTTATCCAGTATTGCTTTATACCCAATGTTAGGAGCGACTAAACGTTTAAGAACACCTGGCTATGTCGTCGTTCCAGATGGTGTCGGTGCATTAATACGATACACAGATGATCCAAATATTGGCGTTTATAGCAAACGATTTTTCGGCAGTGATCCTGGACTCAATTTGGTAACCCATGATCAACCTTTATTTGCCAACATGTATGGATTGGTTCATGGACACGGGCAACACGCGATGGTAAACATCATCGAGGATGGAGCGGCTCACGGTATCCTGAATCACTTTGGTTCACAGGTATTTTTAGATTTTAATTTTACCTATGTGACTTTTGCTTATCGCACCACTTATCTGCAATATCTCAATCAAGCCAAAACCAGTAGTGTGAATTTATTACAAGCCCAACCATCCAACTTTGATATCGAACTTCGATATCAATTTCTCCAAGGAGATGACGCAACGTATGTGGGGATTGCCAATGCCTATGCTGACCATCGATTTGCCTTACATGGTTCCAATGTTGGTGACTTGGTGCAAGTTCCGATGCACCTTGATGTATTAGCTTTAGAAACCAAACCTGGGTTATTTGCAAGGCAAAAAGTGGTGATGACGAATATGACCCAATTAAAAGCCATCTTAGATGATGTTCAAACCATCACAGATGAAGCTTATATTCAATACCTAGGCTGGCAACGAGGTGGATATAGTTTAACCGCACCGCAATATGAAGCTTTTGATGCAAGTCTAGGGACGCTCAATCAATTTAAAACCATGTATGATTCACTGCCCGATTCTGTTCGATTGCAATTAGCAGTTGATCCCTACCATGCCTATATCCATGGACAAGGATATCAAAATCGCGATATTGCCCAATCGATAGGTCAAGAATTCCTCACCAAAGGGGACTATTATCGCTTATCGAGTCAAGCGGGTGCCGATCGACTTGACATGATACGCTCGCAGTTATTGAATTGGGACATCGAAGGCATGGCCATTGAATCGATTGGCGATCAAACGTATTCGAATTTTAGTCAATCTGGAACGAGCAAACAAAGCATGATACATGAAGCGATGGAGAAAATAAATCGATCAGATAGTGTCTATCGACCGATGAGTTATGCGTGGGACGCTCAAGCGTTATTGGACATACCGATGTATTCAAGTGAACAAGCTAGACTGACCGATACCGTTCCTTTGATTCCATACATGATTGCAGGTCACCGTCCTGGCTTTGGTCGGGCAGGTAATTTCTTTTCTAATACGACGAATGAACTCTTAAGAATGATTGATTATCATTTATATCCAGCATTCTTTGTGACAGAAGCAAGTGCCTATCAATTAATTGATACGCCTTCCGAACACATTTTTACCTCACGTTATCAAGATTGGCGACCTGAAATTCAACGGCAATATGACTTTATTGCAGACGCTTTGCATGCAGTTCTTGGTCATCATATCGTTGCTCGAGACGTGTTGGCACTTGGTGTTGTAAAAGTAACGTATGATCACGATGTGTCCATTTACATTAATTACTCAGGTGATCTTTATCAAGATGGTTCGATTATCGTTCAACCTATGAATGTTTTGATAGAGGGTTCAAACAATGCGTAAACCGATAAAATGGTTCAAACGATGGTTTGGGTCGCTGACCAATCGTCAACGTGAAAGTTTGACCGGATATGCGTTCATTTCGATATGGTTAGTTGGATTTATCTTTTTGACGATGGTGCCTTTATTTGAATCCTTCATCTATTCTTTCCAACGCATTACGATTGTTGGAGGCGAAGGTATACGCTTAACCTTTGTTGGTTTTCAAAATTATATTGCCTTATTTACCTCCGACTTAACGTTCTTAGGACGCCTACAAGATTTTATGGTTGAAATGATCTTATTTGTTCCAGTGATGAATATCCTTGCCATGCTGATTGCCATTCTTCTTAATCGACAATTTAAATTCCGTGGTTTCTTTCGCGCGATTTTCTTCTTACCGGTGATCATCACCTCAGGACCGGTGATTGCAGAATTATTAAGACAAGGCGCGGGTACGTTACCGATTATCACCGAATCAGGATTTTTAAACATCGTCGAAGACATCCTACCTCCTTTCTTAAATGGACCCTTACAATCACTGTTTTCCCAAATCATTTTTATGCTTTGGTTCTCGGGTGTCCAAGTGGTGTTGTACTTAGCAGGGTTACAAAAACTTGATCAAAGTATGTATGAAGCTGCGCAAATCGATGGTGCCAACGTATGGGAAACGTTTTGGAAAATTACGTTGCCTTCGTTAAGACCGATGATTGTCGTCTCCTCTATCTATACGATTGTGACGCTTGCTACCTTTGCAAATAATCCTTTGATCCTTTGGATCTCTTCGGTCATGTTTAATCCTAATCTTGGTTATGGGTATGCTTCCAGTTTAGCTTGGGTTTATTTCTTAGTGATTGCGCTTTTACTCATGGTGACGACACGCATTGTTTCACCCAAAGAAAAAGGGTATAAGGTTGTCAAAACCTATGAGAGGGTTGGTCGATGAAACTGAACAAACCAACGTTCTCTATGAGTTTAAAACGTCGATTATTTGGAATGAAATTAACCGATGGATTGGTCTATCGGATTGTACTTTATGCCTTACTTATCATTATCGGATTTGTCTATGTCTATCCTTTACTGCATATGCTTTCTTATAGTTTAAAAAGTCTTGCGGATTTGTTAGATCCAACGATAAATATACTTCCTTCATCGCTTTATTTAGAAAACTTTACCGATGCATTACTGGTATTAAACTATGTCCCATTATTTTTTGAATCGTTAACGGTGACGCTTATTCCTGCTTTATTACAAACGATGGTTGCTTCATTAATTGGTTATGGATTTGCGCGTTTTCAATTTCCTTTGAAGAAAGTATGGTTTGCCTTATTACTGGCAACGTATTTAATTCCACCTCAAGTGACGATGATTCCTCGATATGTTTTATTTTTTAATATTGGGATTCTTGAAACGATTTTCTCAATCATCATTCCTGCAACATTTGGCCAAGGCGTCAGTAGTGCCATCTTTGTATTAATTTTTTATCAATTTTATTTGATGGTTCCCAAAGCCCTCGATGAAGCTGCGCAATTGGATGGGGCAACGCGTTGGGGGATTTATACCAAAGTTGCGATTCCATTATCTTTACCATCATTCTTAACTGCATTCCTCTTTAGTTTTGTTTGGTATTGGAATGAAACGTATATTGCCAGGCTCTTTTTAGGAAGTGGTGGTGAAACCTTGCTAATTCGCTTATATAACTTTGTCAGTGCCTATAATGCGGTACTTGGTGGTGGATCAAATGTGGCTAACGAAGCAATTCGCATGGCCGCAACCTTATTGATTATTGCACCCTTGATTGTGGCATACTTTATCTTACAAAGACTCTTTATCGAAGGTATTGACCGCAGTGGTATTACAGGAGAATAAAATGAAACCAATCTATACTGTTATCTTTATCACGACACTTGTCGTCAGTTGTACGCCAAACTCAAGTAGTTTACCGAGTTCAGAATTAACGAGTTCTGAACTTGCTTTACAACCAGCCAAGGAAGCCTTATACGTAGAACATGAAAAATCATTTCATTTCTTTTGGGAAACTACAACCACAGCGAATGTTCCTGGTTTTGGTTTAAGTCGGGATCGCTGGCCAGGTAATCCTACGATTGCCTCGATCGCCTCAGTTGGATTTGCATTAGCCGCAATCCCAAGTGGAGTCCAACAAGGCTTTATTACCAGAGATGAAGGACACGCAAGAGTGTTAGGAACCCTGAACACTTTGAAGAATATGACACGAGTAGAAGGTTTTTATTATCACTGGGTCAACATGACAACAGGTGCAAGAGAATGGAATAGTGAAGTTTCCATTATTGATACTGGTTTAATGCTTGCCGGCGCAATCGTTGCTGCAGAATTTTTTGGTGGTGAGATTGCTACATTGGTTGAAGAAATTTATTTAGATGTGAATTGGGATTGGTATGTTAATTCAGACACAAAGCAATTTTATATGAGTTATCGACCGAATGAAGGTCATCGTGGAGCGTGGGATCACTTTGCAGAGCAAATGATTTTGTATGTTCTTGCAGCAGGTAATCCAAGTTACACCTATGGCGATCAACTTTATAAACGGATTCGTACGTCATCACTTTCACAAAATAATTATGTTCGTGGGTATACTTCGATCAAAACAAAAGAGGTGGTGGAACCTTTTATCTATAGTTATGATGGGTCTTTATTTCAACATCAATTCTCCCACGCCTTTATTGATTTTCGAAATATCGTCGATGACCAAGGAATTGATTGGTTTGAAAATGCAAGAAGAGCGACACGTGCAAATTATTTATACACCCAAGATTTTTCTCATCGTTACCTTACCTATCATGAATCTTCCTGGGGAATTTCTGCTGGAGACGGACCGAATGAATATCGAGCATATGGTGCGCAACCAGCAAAATCAAATGCTCATAATGGCACGATTGTCCCTTATGCTGCTGTTGCTTCAATCAATTACTTAGAATATGAAAGTTTAATGGCCACCCTTAATTACGCTTCAATTCCACAACTTCAAACCACCTATGGTTTTGCGGATGCCTACAACTTAGGTCCAGTTGATGACAGTTATAATCAAACAATTGCTAATTTAACACCTTGGTATGATCCTCATGTTTTAGGAATTGATAAAGGCATCACAACGTTAATGATTGAAAATTATCGCACGGAACTTATTTGGGAAATGTTTATGCAAAATAGCTATGTTCAAGATGGTTTAACTGCTTTAGGATTCGTAGTAAAATAACCCTCGAAAACCTATTGCAAATGTAACCGCTTTCACCTATAATTAACTTATCGAAACGTTTCAAATGAGAAAATAAACCGAAAAATACTGATTCAAACAAGGTTTATGAAGCATCTGAAATGAAAGTTGAATTCACTCTTGAGGAGGAGTGCATTCAGCAAACTATTGTTGTTATTATTCATCAAAGGAGAAATGAAATGAATAAAAAAAGCCTGTATGCTGTCTCAACGCTGATGGCGCTCGCCTTGGTGGCGTGTGGTGAAACTTCCTCAGTTCCAACCTCATCAACCCCAACGTCGACCTCGCCATCCTCAACCCCGACTTCCGTAGCGCCTTCTAGCTCCGTTGACTCTGATGAAACCTGGGGTATTGTCAACGGTGATTTTGAAGACAATACTGATGACTTTGCTTTCCAATCCGCTGGATGGAACGCTTTCATTGGTGGTGAAGTCGATCAAATCGTCGCTGAAGCAACCTACAAGACCGAAGGTGAAAACCAATATGGGGCATTAACCATGACCTCCATTGGTGATGCAACGCAATGGTGGCACGCACAATTAAGACAAAATGGTGTCTATGTTTATGCAAGTGCTTCCTATGTTCTTAGTTTCAAAGTCAGAGCAGCAGAAGCTCGTACGATTCGTGTTACTTTAAAAGATGGTGGTCTAGCAACTCGTCCAATTAATGAAGTACCTGTTCAAATCGGTACGTCATGGGAAACCAAAACCATTAACTTCTCTCCAACTGCAGATGGTGTCAATTCCGAATTACAATTTGGGATAGGTCCAGATTCATTCTTACCAAATGATCTCGTTGGCTTTGCAAGAAATTATGCAGAAGTCCATCTTGATGATGTCAAAATCGAATTAGGTGAACCGTTACCTAATCAAGCCCCTAATATTAGTGGTGGTGATCTTTTAGCCAAAGCTGGCGAACCACTCTTAGTAAAGAGTGGCCTCGCGGTTCGCGATGACTATGATACCAATCTTGCTTTAGGTGGTGTACAAGCTTACGACATTACCCAAGGACCTAAATTGAATCCTTTAAATCCAGCTGCTGGATTTTACACTTTCCTTTATTCCATTACGGATTCAGAAGGTTTAGTTGGCACCCATACTCGTCAAATTATTGTGACGGATGAAAATCAATTATTAAGTAATACACAATTTACTCAATGGGGCGCCAATGGTATGCCCGCTGGTTGGACCAAATGGAATGAAGACAATAACGGTGGTCAACGTGTCACTGCTGGTGTCATGCCACACCTCTTACCAGAATCCTTATTAGGTAACGTCGTCAATGGTGACTTCTCAGATGCAACTGAAAATTTCACCAATACATATGGTTGGAATACGTTTATTGCGGATCAAGAAATTGACGGTATTGCTGCCACCATGGGTATTACAAACGGTGAAGGTGTGTTTACAACCACTGCCTCAACCTCTGCTACCCACTTCTGGCATGGACAAATTCGCCAAGAAAATATTCGCTTACCTAAAGGCAATTTCACCCTTCAATTTAGAGCCAAAACTTCTGAAGCACGCACCATTCGTGTTGCTTTAGCAGGTGGCAATATCAAGAATGAAGGTCGAGCCATTAATGAAGTCCCAGTCGTTTTATCGACTTCGTGGCAAACCTATGAATTAGACTTCACTGCCGATAATCATGCCTATGGTGCATTACTACAATTCTTCACGGGGCCAGATCAATTCTTACCAGAAGATTTAGCGCCTTTATATGCCTCCAAAACGGGTACGGTGTATTTAGATGATGTTAAATTCCTTTACGAAGATGCAAACTCCCCAGTGGCAACAATGATTCCAACAATGGCCGTCGATCTCTGGAGAATCGTTGATAGTGGCATGCCATGGGAAAACCAAATTAAGTATGAAAAATTACCTTTCTATCAAGGTGACTACCGTCTTAATTTCAAAGCCTATGCCGATGCAGCACGTCCAGTGATTCTTGCCATGGAAGGTAATGGTGGCGTCGCGCAACCAAACTTCTATCGCACGGTTGAATTAACCACTCAAGCGCAACAATTTAGTTACGATATTGAATATATTGCAAATTCAACCAATGCTTCTAAGAACCTCCAATTCTTTATGGGTTCCTTAGCTAACTTCGAAACCTTTGGTGCATGGTGGGAAGGTACGACTGCAACAGATGCAAGTGACAACATTGAAACGATGATTTATTTCTTCGATTTCAGCTTAGTTAAAGTCGCTTAAGTCATTCGAATTGAGTAAAATAAAGGGGTATGGTTTAACACCATACCCTTTTTCAAGAAAGTGAAGGTTTCTAAGACCTGTGAATGCCACTAAATCCATCATTGAAGATATTCAACGAACAGGTGTTACATTCTTTCAAGATTTCACCAATTTTAAAGATGAAAAGGGTTATGGTCTAACCGTTGATCATACGGGTGATTTAAATTTAAGTTCGATTGCTTCAACTGGTTATTTTTTATCGAGTTTAGTGATTGGCGTTGCAAGAGGTTATCTACCCAAACTAAAGGCGATTGAGCAAGCGAGAAAAACATTACACACTTTATTTCATCATGTGCCACATTTTCACGGATTCTTTTTTCACTTCCTTAATATCCATACAGCGGAACGTCACAAAAAATGTGAATACTCAACGATTGACAGTGCCTTAGCTTTCAATGGGATTTTGACTGTTCAACAATATTTCCAAGATCCTGAAATCAACCGATTAGCAGATGCAATTATGCAACGCGTGGATTGGCGTATATTAATCCATAATCGTGGAGAAAAGACGCACTTCTATATGGCCTATAATCCTGATGCCGATGGCGATTATGTCAATGGAAAACCAGGTTATATCCACCATTGGAGTATGTTTGCCGAGCAATTAATGATGTATGTGATGTTTGCTTCCGTTAGTAACGATACAAAACTTGCAATAAAACTTTACGAAGATTTTGAAAGAAAAAAAGTGACATACAAAACATCTTCCTATTTTTACACACCAGGAAATACGCTCTTTGTTTACCAATATCCACAATGTTGGTTGGATTTAAAACATTGGACAGACAGACAAGGTATTAATTGGTTTGAAAATACTAAACAAGCGATTTATGGTCACTATGCCTTAAGTCGCGATACCGTGAAACAATTTCCAACCTTTGGTGAGCGATATTTTGGTTTCACTGCAAGTTATGGAAGAAAAGGGTATCAAGTGTCGGCAGCATTACCGAATGCGATGAACAAACTTGAACATGATGGAAGTGTTGCAACCAATGCGATGATTGGTTCGTTGTATCACGCACCCGAATTAGCATTACCTGCGATTGAACAACTTCGAAAAGATTCACGTCTATGGGATGAGCGCTATGGGTTTATCAATGCCTTCAATGATCAACCTCCCGTTTGGTTATCTTCCCGTTGGTTAGGGATTGATAAAGGCTTAGAACTCTTGATGGCAAATGCTTATTTACATCAAGATGTGATGAAGGCTTATATGGCCCATCCTTTAATTCATAAAGGGATGAAGGTTTTACAATGGCAACACGGGAAATAAAATGGTGGCATCGCGCTTCCGTTTACCAAATATATCCGTTAAGTTTTCAGGATAGCAATGGTGATGGAATTGGTGATATTCCAGGGATTATCTCTCGCCTTGATCATTTAAAAAATCTAGGAGTTGATGTCATCTGGTTATCGCCGGTATTTCAATCACCGATGAAAGATAATGGTTATGACGTTAGTGATTATCGTGACGTTCATCCTTGGTTTGGTACGAAGAACGATTTAAAAAAATTAATTGAAGAAGTGCATCGCCGTGGGATGAAAATTATTTCTGATATTGTCCTCAATCATACGTCAGACCAACATCCCTGGTTTATCGATGCGTTAAAGCGAGTTGATAGTCCATATCGAGATTATTATATTTTTCGAAAAAAAATCAATGATATCCAATCTGTTTTTTCTGGTCCTGCATGGACAAAAGTTCCTCATCGCGATGAATATTATTTTCATTTTTTTGCCAAAGAACAACCCGATTTAAATTGGCAAAATCCGAACTTAAGAAAAGAATTATACGCCATCTTAAATGAATGGTTAGCATTTGGCTTCGATGGATTTAGGTTAGATGTGATTGATTTAATTGGCAAAGATATTGATAAAGGTCTGATTGGTCATGGTCCTTTTTATCATGCTTTTTTAAAAGAACTCAAAGATAACGTTCTTAAGGATGCCAATCTTTTTACCGTTGGTGAATTATCGGGTTCTTCGGCAGAGCAAGCTGCAGCAGTTACGGGCGCCCCTGAAGGCACTTTTTCCATGGCGTTTCAATTTTCGCATTTATGGCTCGATGAACAACTAGGCAAAGGAAAATGGGCACTTAAACGCTTAGACCTTTTGGATTTAAAAAACACATTCGAACATTTACATTCGGTTTATGAAAAACAAGGTTGGAATGCCTTATTTATGGGCAACCATGACCAACCTCGACCGGTATCTCGATATGGTTCAAAGTACCATCGCTACCATAGCCAAACCATGTTACAACTCGCTTTCTATGGTCAATTAGGAACCCCTTTTATTTATCAAGGGGAAGAAATTGGCATGGTCAATTATCCTTTTAAATCCATCAACGAGATGAAAGATGTGGAGTCCTTAAATTATTATCAAGATCAACTTGGTAAGCAACCGGTTCGTTCAATTATGCAATCGTTGTTAGCTAAAGGAAGAGATCATGCAAGAACACCCATGCAATGGTCTAGCAAATCCTATGCTGGATTTTCTACGAAAAAACCTTGGTTACCCGTGCATCCTCAATATCGATTCATCAATGTGGAAACGGATGCTCATTCCAAACATAGCATTCAACAGTTTTTAAAACAATTCTTAAGGTTAAGAAAGCAACATGACGTTTTTATCAATGGCAAGCTCAAGTTCCGATCATTCCATCCTTCCATTTATGCCTACATTCGAGAAAATGATAAAGAAAGTATCATGATCATTTCCTCATTTTCTTCAAGGAAGATTTCGCTTAAAATAGAAGATATCCAAGATTGGGAAGTTTTACTTTCCAACCATCCTACCTTAACTCTACAATCATTAACACCCATTCCACCTTACTTTGGTGTGATGTTGAAAAAAAGGAACAAACATGCCAACGATTAAAGATGTTGCCCGTAAGGCAGGTGTCTCGGTTTCCACGGCGAGTTATGCTTTGAATAATGTTCCTTTGGTGAACCCGGAAACTAGAAAACGCGTCATGGAAGTGGCAGAAGCAATCAATTACCATCCCAATGCATCTGCTCGAAATCTAAAGACCAAAAAAACCAATAATATTGGTGTGTTTGTCTATGGATTTAGTGGTCCCGTTTTCTCAGAAATCCTCGAAGGCATCAATAAAGTTGTGCATGCACGCAACATGAATATTTTAGTGAGTTCAGGTCAATCCTCTTCCATGATGCTAAGAGAAAAGCAAGTCGATGGTGCCATCATTTTTGACTCAGGATTTGATAAACAAGTGATTGTTCAATACGCAAAAAACTCACCGGTTGTGGTTCTTGATACGTTTTTAAAAGGCAAAAATATTTACCCAAGTGTCATGGACAATGATTTGTTGGTCCATCAATTGATTCGACAAATGATCAATCAAGGATATCAACGGTTTGTGTATGTCTCTGGACCTAAAGATGCTTTTAACAACAAAGAACGTTACAAAGGATATTTGCAAGCTTTGCAAGAAGCCGGGTTAAAAAGTCAGCATTATTATCAAGGAGATTTTACAACACCATCAGGTTATCAAGCCGGGAAAACGATTGTTGCAATGAAAACAAGACCTGATTTTGTGTTTTGTGCCAATGATGAAATGGCACTTGGCGTCATGGAAGCCCTTCGAGAAGCAGGTGTAGGTGTTCCTGAAGCAATCGGTGTTGCTGGATTTGATGGTTCTTATCTAAACAATCCTTATATCAAACCTAGCTTAACAACGGTTTCAATTGATCATTATGCATGGGGTCAAACGGCCGCAACATTCCTCATTGATGCGCTCCAGCAAAGTGGAGAAGTCAAAGGGGTCTTAAAACCAATTGGAAAAATCATCATAAAGGAGTCAACACAACGATGAATATCAAAGCACTACTGACGACCTTATCTTTAGAAGAAAAAGCAGGTCAACTTGTTCAGTTACCGCCATATTTTTTTAAGAAAGAAGCGCTACAAGAAGTCGCAGGACCTGTTCAGCGTCTCAAGTTAAGCGAACAAGATATTTTCCTTGCTGGTTCTGTACTTGGTGTTGGTAATCCTCAAGAAATGATGGACATCCAAAGCATGTATCTTTCCAAGAGTCGACATAAAATTCCATTAGTATTCATGGCAGATATTATTCATGGTTACAAAACCATTTTCCCAATTCCTCTTGCTTTAGCAGGATCTTTTTCAACCCAAAACTTTTACAAAATGGCCCGCGCCTCTGCAGAAGAAGCAACCTTGAGTGGCATTCATGTCACCTTTTCACCAATGGCGGATCTTGTCAAAGATCCACGTTGGGGACGAGTGATGGAAGCCTATGGTGAAGACCCTTATCTTTCTTATCACTATGCCTATGCGATGACCCAAGGTTATCAAGGAAAACGCTTAAAGAATAAAGACAGTTTAGCTGCTTGTATTAAACACTTTGCCGCTTATGGTGCTGCTCTAGCCGGTCGAGATTACGCTCAAGCTAGTCTTTCACTGCATGATTTTTATCAACAATATGATGCTGGTTATCGTGGTGCAGTGGATGCTGGGGTGAGAATGGCGATGACTTCATTTAATGTTTTTGAAGGCATTCCAGCGACCATTCATCAAACCTTATTAAGAAAAATACTCCGTAAGCGCATGGGATTTAAAGGTGTTACCATCTCTGATTATGACTCGATTATTGAAACGGTCGTGCATCGAGTTAGTAAAGATGACCAAGATGCAGTTCGACAAGCCTTACTTGCGACCGTTGATATTGAAATGGCTTCGGGTGCTTATATTAAACATATTCCAACATTAGTAAAAAACTGCTTAATTGACATTGATTTAATTGATCAAGCTGTTTTAAGAGTTTTAAAGTTAAAGAAGGATTTGGGTTTATTCCAAAACCCCTTCAAAGGTGCTCATATCGAAAAAGAAAAATCTTTTCCGCTTTCAGCTCCTCAACTTGCAATCGCAAAAGCATTAGCAGATGAATCAATTGTTCTTTTAAAGAATCAAAACAATCTATTACCCTTAACCCACCAAAAAATTGCTTTACTCGGACATCTTTCGAATAGTGGTGCATTATTAGGTCCTTGGTCCTGGCATGGAAATCGAACCATCACCCCGACTTTAAATTCCGTGTTAAAACCTTTTGTTCAACATGCTGATGAAGATGTTCAAACCTGGTCGGAAGCGCTCAAACAACAAGTCAAAGTTGCGGATGTGTTGGTCGTGATGACAGGTGAAGAAGAAAAGGAATCTGGCGAAGCTCGTTCGAAAACCAATCCAGTATTATCAGATAAAACGATTCAATTTATCAAGCAATTAAAAGCATATGGAAAACCCATTGTCTTGATAATCACAGCAGGCCGTCCATTGGTTCTGACACCAATCGTGGATGATGTGCAAGCCATTCTTTATGCATACTTTTTAGGTTCACAAGCAGCTTATACCATTACCGATACTTTACTGGGAAACAATAACCCCTCTGCTAAATTAACGATGACCTTCCCTCGACGTGTAGGTCAAATTCCCATCATGTATAACCACCTTAATACCGGTCGCCCTTTCTTAGGACAAAATTTTACGTATACCTCACACTATATTGATGAATCGAATCTACCCTTGTTCACTTTTGGGGATGGCTTAAGTTATACCACCTTTGCTTTTGAACAGTTCAAAGATGCTTCCACGCAAGAAGATATTCACCTTTCAATTCAAGTAAAAAATACGGGTACAAGAGCAGGATATGTTATTGTTCCAGTTTATTTGAACCAACCTCTTGCCCCTGTAGCTTTACCTAATCGCCAATTGGTGGGAATGGCAAAACGTTTCCTTCAACCGCAAGAAATACAAACGCTTACAATCAAGATTGATCGCCAATTTTTAACCTATATTGATGCTAACTATCAGCGGCAACCTCTGAAAGGTAAACTTTCATTTGTGACAGGTGAAGAAACCTCTTTACTAAAAGTTCAAAAGGAGATTTAACGGATGCAATCATTAACAAATCAATGGTCAACTCATGTTATTAAAAAAGGAGAGATTAGTCTTTCTCTTTTAGCAACGGGTGATGTGTTTAAGTGGATGCATGGTGAACATCAAATCAATTTACTGCAAGGGAATCCGTTTGATGGCATGATTGCCAATCTTTACCTTAGAGAAAAAACTGCACAAGGTTACCGGGTTCGTAAATTAATCGGTATCCATAGTCCTAGTCAATGGCAATTAACAGAGGATGGAGCGATTTATCAGGGTTCGATTTGGGATGTTACATATCAAGTCCATTTAATCGTTAAAGAGAATGGTTGGCAATATCAAGTCCAGCTTCAATCTAAGCTTGCCACACAAGCGGTTTATGACTTGATGTATGGTCAAGATATTGGTATTGGTCATCCTTTTGGCATCTTGATGAATGAGGCCTATACCTCCCAATATATCGATCATCAAATCTTTACCCAAGACGGTTATCACACGATTTTATCTCGACAAAATCAAGGCTTAACCCATTATGTTCAAATCGGTAGTTCGTTTCCAACGATTGGATATTCGACGGATACGATGCAGTTTTTTGGGCTAGATTATAAAGTAACGCATACGCCAATTGCTTATCAACTCAATCAATTACCATCACAAAATTATCAATATGAATTTGCGTATCCAGCTTTACAAACAAAACCATTTGCATTAACACCTAAACCACTTTCGATTTCATTTTATGGTCTTTCGGTGAAACAAGATGGTTTGTTTTTAAACGCTCCATTAGCGAAACCAATCTTTGAATCCCGTCCCAACACCTTGATCAAAGGGCAACGATGGACGAATCTTTTAAATCCTATCAAACCTCTTTCAGGGTTACCCCTTGAAAGTAAAGCATTACAGACTAGATTTCCGAATCTCAAACAAATAGAAATGTCCTCAAAAGAAGAACTTTTATCAGCTTTTACAGACCAAGGTGATCATCTCATAACTCAACAAAAAGAACGCCTTGTGGAACGGCCCCATGGTCATATTCTATTGAGCGGTGATGTGTTGCATGCAACAGAAGATGTGTTTGCAACAACTTCCTATATCTTTGGTGTCTTTGGTTCTCATACCGTTTATGGCAATTCTAATTTCCATAAATTAACCGGTGATTTAAGACACCCTCTTAACGCCCATACCATTTCAGGTACGCGTTTATATGTTTATTACCAAGGACAATACCAATTACTTGGCATGCCTTCTTTTATGCTCATGTCAGTTGATCAAGTCCAATGGCACTACATCTTGAAAGATGATGAATGGGTCATCACCCTTGCAGTTAATGGAAAAGATCCAATATCCAAACTAACATTTCAATCGCTTCAAAAGAAGTCATATCAAATCATTCTTTCTCAGCAAATCTTACTTGACACAAATGAATATCAACCTCAGATTCAATACACCCAATTGGGTCAATCGATCACGATCGATGGTAGAAGTAATGGATTTATTGCCAATCATTATCCTGGCTTACGTTATCAATTGACGTTGAATCAACCATTTCAACTTAAACTTCCAAAAGACTTTATTCAACCTTCCATGACGGATGGCGGAATGATTTTCCTTGACATGAAAAATGTTTCTGAATTTCAATTTTTCTCACAAGCAACTTTAAGTGCTGAGATTAAAACATTACCAGAAACAATCCAATTCAATCGACAATATCGAACATTCATTCAAAAATTTATGCCACTTCATTTAGAACATCCTCAACAACAAACAGGCCTTGATGCATTTAATTTAATGGTCCCTTGGTATGTGCATGACGCACTTGTTCACTACGCTTCACCCCATGGACTCGAACAGTATAATGGTGCAGCCTGGGGTACTCGAGACGTCTTACAAGGCCCGTTTGAACTTTTTTTAACCGCCCAACGTTTTGATCTGAATCGAGAAATCCTTCTCAAAGTTTTCTCGCGACAATTTGCCGATACCAAAGAATTTCCTCAATGGTTTATGTTTGATAATTATCGCAATATTCAAGCTCATGAATCACATGGCGATGTTACGGTTTGGCCTTTAAAAGCACTTGCCAATTATTTAGAGGCTACTGGTGACCTCACAATACTTAAACAAACTCTTCCTTATATGGATAAACATAAAGGCACCTTTACGGAATTAAAAGCAACCTTATCAGAACATGTATGGGACATCATTCAAGTTTTGCAAAAATCCTCAATTCATGGAACCTCATTGCCAGCTTATGGGGGTGGTGACTGGGATGATACCTTACAACCCGCCAATCAAACGTTAACAAAACAAATGGTATCCGGTTGGACGGTTGCACTTTTATACGAAGCCCTCAACCATTTATCGCAATGGGCGATCTTTACGGATCACCGACAAGCAGAACTTCTCGCATATAAAGAAGCAATCAAGAAAGATTTTAACGCCTATCTTATTGTCGATGGTGTTCCAGCTGGATTTGTTATATTTTATCCAGATCATCGCGAAGTTTTATTACATCCACAAGACAAGAAAACAGGTCTCTCTTATCGATTATTACCCTTTAATCGTGGCATCATTAGTCATTTATTTGACAAGAAAAACATCGAATCATATCAAGCCATCATCCGGCAACATTTAAGACATCCTGATGGTGTGCGTTTAATGAATACGGCTGTCACGTATCAAGGTGGAAAAAAGACGTATTTCCAACGGGCAGAAACCGCCGCAAACTTTGGCCGTGAAATTGGTATCCAATATGTTCATGCTCATATTCGTTACATTGAAGCGATGACAACCATAGGTAACGCAGAAGAAGCATGGTGGGGTTTGAATGTCATTAATCCTATTGGGATGCAAGCGTTTGTTCCGCAAGCAGAGCGAAGACAAAGAAATGTTTATTTCTCAAGTTCAGATGCAGCCTTTTTAGATCGATATGAAGCAAAAAGAGATTTTGAAAAAGTAAGAAAAGGTGCCATCAAAGTTAAAGCAGGATGGCGATTATATTCCTCAGGTCCTGGTATTTATTTAAGAACATTGATTCATCATTTCCTAGGGTTAAAAGTCATACAAAATAAATTGGTGATTGATCCTTTGATTCCTCTGTCTTTAAAAGGATTAACCATTTCCTATCTTTTCCAAAATCAACCGCTCAAGGTTTTAATTCAAGACCTTTCAATAAAGAAAACAACGACCAATCCTTACCGACTCTCGAGTGAATTTAAAGTCGAATCCACTTCAACTGGTTTAAATGTTATATTGAAATAATGAAGGTTTCGCAAACACAACATCGGTTTATGGGTGCCTTACTTTTTATCTTGGTGTTAACCAGTTGCGAAGGCATCTTTCCATCGAGTCAACCACTGATTAGTAGTGAAACCCTTGAGCAATATGAAACTTTATTAACACCATCTGTTGAGTATATTAATGGGAATTATGCTTTACCACTCAGCATTGAAAGTGATCCTGACATTACCATTGAATGGACAAGTTTAGACTATCCAATCATCGAAGGGGTCCTGCAATATGTCAGTCCAATCGAAGACCAATTGATTCAATTGACTGCAACACTAAGGAAACGAGATTTTATTACAAGTTTTACATATCCAATGTTTGTAAAGAGTCAACTTCATGTTCCAAGTTTTTCAAAACGTCCGGTCTTAAGAATTAATTTAGCAAATCAAAAAAATGAAAGTGATATTTTTTATGAAGACTATATCAATGCTAGCGCTTCGATTCAATATGATTTGAATGGACAGTATGTCTCTAAAAATGTCACCAGTCCACTAGGCATCCGTACGAGAGGCCACTCCACACGTTTTATGCCAAAACGGCCCTATCGCATACGCTTTGATGAAAATACTTCAATCTTTGGCATGAAGGCTGCAAAGAATTATATTTTGCTTGCGAACTATATTGATCGATCCCTGGTACGAAATAGTTTAACAGCATACATGAGTCAATTCTTCCCTTCTACGCTATACTCACTGGATTATCGTTTTGTTGATTTATTTATAAATCAAAGTTATCGTGGGCAATATTTGCTTATTGAACGCGTTGAATTTTCAAAAAATCGTCTCAATGTTGAACCCAATCTCACGTTAGACGATGCTGGATTTATGATTGAACTCGATTATCAGGTGTATGTCCAAAACCAGGGCAATGAAAACCTAGAATGGTTTAGGATTAATGATCGGCCTTATGTTATCAAAGAACCTAATCCTTTAGGAACGGGTTATCAATTTAGACACACTCGATTTATCAATAATTACTTAACCTCAACGAGGCAAGCCCTCATTCAAAAGCAAAACTATGAAACCTATATAGATGTCGATAATTGGATTGATTATTTTATGATTCAAGAAATTGCTAAAAACGTCGATGTGGGATGGGGTTCGGTTTATATGGT
>JACCDP010204128.1_pt1 | contig 47081 bp, 44 predicted proteins | sample 7445841 | NCBI WGS metagenome assembly JACCDP01 (sample SAMN15323441, study PRJNA562643) | freshwater metagenome | isolation source: river surface water | place: USA:Blue River Watershed | collected 2017-08-17
CATGTTGGTGTGGGTGTGATGCGTGACCGAGTGTGGCGGTCGTGGCGTCGGCCGCGCAGCGCTCGCAGTTCACCCAACCTGAATCGCCATCGACGTAATGTTCCTTTTTCCAGATCGGAACTCGGTGTTTCACTTCGTCGATGATGTAGCGGCAGGCTCGAAAGGCCTCATCGCGATGTGGCGCGCTCACGCCGACCCACACGGCTATCTCTCCAAGGGGTAAATCGCCGATGCGGTGTACGCAGCGCGCATTGGTGACGCCAAATTGGATTCGGGCTTCTTCGATGATGCGTTCGCCTTCGCGCACCGCCAAAGATTCAAACGCTTCGTATTCTAGGCGTCGTACTTCGCGTCCCTCGTTGAGGTTGCGTACCCAACCCTCGAAGGCGGCATAGCCACCACAGGCGGGGTCTTCCAGCGATCGCCGCAAGGCGAGGGCGTCGAGATTGCGAGAGCTGAACTCGAAGTTCGCCATCGACCGATCAGCCCCCTGCAACCGGTGGGATGAACACGACCGAATCACCGGTCAGCAATGGCTGCTCCCAGGAACCGAATTCCTCATTGACGGCGACGCGCAGCGAGGCGCGATCCAGTGTGAAACCGTGTCGGGCGCGAAGCTCATCGTAGAGCTCGCCAGGATTGCGTGCGCTCGTGCGTAGTGGCTCTTCGCGCAGTCCCGACTGTTCGCGCAGGATGGCGAAATATTGAACACGCACGTCGCGCGCTTGTTGAGCGTTCTCGGGGGCTAGTTGATTCATGGTTTGCCAGTATTCCGCGCCGGAGTTGACGTTGTCGAGAGCGTGGCTGTGCGCGAGATCGAACAGTGCCACGTCATTATTCAATAGGAACTTCCGCGGGCAGCGACCGCCGCTTGCGGCATAAGTGGCGATGACGGGTGCGGAGGCCGGTTCGTAGAGGGCGCAGAGTGGTTCGGGCAGTCCGTCGCTACTCGAGCGAAATGCCGTCGCGAGGTGGCGAGTGTCACGTTGCTTGATGAGTTGCGCCAAGGTGTCTGCGTCCAATCGCGGCAGATCACAAGCGACGACGAGCCACGCCACCGTTGGCACTTCGGCTTGGGCTGCCAATATGCCAGCCAGGGGTCCAAGCCCCGGCTCTCGATCGACGATTTGAGCATAGCGGGCGCGTAGCGGATCATTTCTTTGATCGGCTCGCACCGACACGAAGCGCTCGCTGCAAAACGGTGTGAGCAGGTCCATGGTCCGCTCGAGTTGGCTGCGTCCGTGGTAGGCGAGACTGGCCTTGTCACGGCTCATCCGCGAGCTGCGCCCACCGGTCAGTACGAGACCGAAAATCGGCGGAGAACTCATCGTCGTCGGAAGTCGCGCTTGCCGCCGCGCTTATTGAGCAGTCGCACGGGGCCGATGCGAATGTCGTGTGAGAGCGCCTTGCACATGTCGTACACGGTCAGCGCGGCAACCGTGGCACCGGTCATCGCCTCCATCTCGACCCCGGTCCGATGCACCGTTCGCACGGTGCAGCGAATTCGAACGATGCCGCTCTTGGCGGAGTCGATGTCGACGTCGCAGTGGTCGATGGGTAGAGGGTGACAGAACGGGATGAGCTCGTGAGTGCGCTTGACTGCCTGGACTGCAGCGATGATCGCCGTATCGAAAACGGGGCCCTTGTGCGTTCGGTGGCCACTCGCAGCGAGGGCGATCGCCACGGCTTTCGGCAGCTTCACCACGGCTTCGGCCGTGGCTTCCCGCAGGGAAGCGGCTTTGTCACTGACATCGACCATGCGCGGCCGATCATCGGCATCGAGATGGGTGAGGCCGCTGCGGGAGCTTTTTTTCTTTGTGCGTGGAATCGCCATGTTCATCTCACCGTGTTCATCCGCCTACGTGGAACATCTCCACCTTATGCTCGGGTCGAGACCGAAGCTCGGCTCGCTGCTCACTGTAACGGTCCCGCCGATTTTCCCAAATGCCTCGCAGCAGCGTTGCAAGCTCTTCGTCGCTGGTCCCTTGGCGTAACGGGGTTCGCAGATCGGTACCGATACTGGCGAAGAGGCAGGTGTACAACTTGCCATCCGAGGCGAGACGTGCGCGTGAGCAGGCCCCGCAGAAGGGTTGGGATACCGAGGAGATGAAGCCGATTTCGCCGGCGCCATCGGCAAAAGCCCGCCTCTCGGCGACCTCACCGGAATAGTTGGCTGGGAGTGGGGCGAGCGGCCAGCGCGCATGGATGCGTGCGGCAAGTTCGGCAGAGGGAACGACGAGCGACTTATCCCATTGATTGCGATTGCCGACATCCATGAACTCGATCAGACGAACGATGACGCCAGTGCCTCGAAACCGCTCGATCAAATCGATCACGGTATGGTCGTTGACGCCACGCTGCACCACCGTGTTGATTTTGATCGGGGTCAGGCCGACCGCGCGCGCGGCTTCGATTCCCTCCAACACTTGTGCCACACCGCCGAACCCGCCACTCATCGCGGCGAAGACCTCGGGATCGAGGCTGTCCAGACTCACCGTGATTCGGGATAGACCCGCCGCCTTCAGTTCGGTCGCGTATTTGGCGAGCAGGATGCCGTTGGTGGTCAGCGCGATATCGTCGATGCCCTCGATAGCGCCGAGAACACCGATCAAATCGGCGAGGTTGGGTCGAAGCAGCGGTTCGCCGCCGGTGATGCGGATCTTGCGTAGACCCAAGGTTGCCGCGACTCGGGTGATTCGCAAGATCTCGTCGAACGAGAGACGCTCTTTCGAACCGAGAAATCGATAACCGTCGTGAAAGACACTTTGCGGCATGCAATACGGGCAACGGAAATTACATCGATCCATCACGGAAATGCGCAGATCCCGCAATGGCCTCTGCAAACGATCACGTGGTTCGGTGTTGTTCATCAACGTCATCATCAATCGTTACCATCGATAAACGCGAGTGACGAAACCCTTCGGATACTCATTGGGGCCCGGTGGTAATTCGACGAATCCGTCGGTTCCGCTGAGCGCAGCGTAGTCGCCCGAGCCGTTGGTCGGGCGGGGCTCTGCCCAGGGACGACCCCAGTCATCGATGGTGATCGACACGGGCATGAAGTAGGTGAGTGCCGGTGTCACTTTGACGCTCTCAGCGAGCGCGATTTTTTCGATAGCGCGGGATGACTCACCCATCGCAGTGTAGAGACCGGGCACGACGTAGCGCGCGAGACAGACGAGCGTCGAGACCGGATTGCCCGGTAATGCAAAGACGGCGGTACCTGAGGGCGCGATACCGAACCACATCGGCTTGCCGGGGCGTTGCGAAACCTTGTGGAAGATCTCACGCACGCCGAGATCGGCGAGAGCCTGCGGCACGAGATCGAACTTGCCCATCGACACGCCACCCGAGAGGATCACGACATCATGCGTGTCGAGATGTATGCGCAAGCGTCTTCGCAGCGCATCGAGGTCATCTGGCAGATGATCATCGGCAATTCGCTGTAGGCCACGGCGTCGCAACGCAGCGACGATCCCGTAGACGTTAGAACGTCGAATCTGATGAGGCTCTATGGGATCGCCAGGTTCGATCAGTTCGTTGCCGGTCGAAATCACGCTGATCGTGGGCTCGGCACTGACGCGGATACGCGCCATGCCCGCTCCGGCTGCGATCGCGATTTCGGGTGCGCCGAGTCGGATGCCTGCGTGCAGCAACGTGGCTCCTTGCAAACAATCGGAGCCTCGAGCGTGCACATTGGCGCGCGCGGCAACTTTGAATTCTCCAGGCAGAGTGGCTCGTCCGTCAGCGAGACGAAGGTGCTCCACGGGGACGATGGCATCGCAGCCCGAAGGCAAAACGGCGCCGGTCATGATTTCGATCGCATGCTGACTGTTGGCGAGAGTGAGCGGCGGATCACCTGCCGCTTGCAAGCCTTGAATTACGAAGTCGCGCTGTCCCGCTGCGACGGCAGTGCTGTCAATCGCGATTCCGTCCATGGATACGCGATCGAACGGTGGGTGGTCTCGCTCGGCGTAGATGTTCTCGCGCAACACGGCGCCGACACATTGCACGAGCGGCAACGACTCGATCGGCAGGCAGGTGAGCTGCTGCTCGATCAGGTGTTCGGCTTGGGAAGGAGAGATCATGCCGGGAGTGTATCCCGGCACGTATCCACGGCAATCCGCCCTGCGGCGGAAACCGTTACTTCTTCGCGTTCTTTTCCTTGTAGACGCGAATCTGCGCGTTCAGGCGATCAGCCCAAGACTGGGCATCATCGACGGCAGCATTCTGCTTCTGAGCCAAAATTTTCAAGCGCTCGTTCTTCTGCTCATCCGTCAACTCGGGATTGGCAGCGACAGCAGCGTTGTGCTCCGTCTCGAGGCAGCTCTGGTAGGCCGTGATCTCGGCGTCGAACGCTTTGACGGCCTTCTGAGCGGCGAGCATATCTTCGAGCTTCGCGGCGCCACCATCAGGGATGGCAGCCGGTGCTTTCGGGTAGGTGCAAGCAGCGTAGGCGGGAGCCACCGACAAAGCGGCAGCGATGGCGAGCGAAACAATCGTCTTCATGATGTAGGACCCCTCGGCGACCCCGCGCCGGACGAGATCGATTTTAAGGACTCGGCGTCACAGGTGCTAGACTGCGCGCACGCGCCCGTAGCTCAGTTGGATAGAGCATCAGGCTTCGAACCTGAGGGTCGGGAGTTCGAATCTCTCCGGGCGCGCCATTTTTCTGCCAGGGTTGCCCGCTTCGGGAGACGCATGGGACGGTTCATCCGTCGGCATTTGGCCTTGTTCTGGCTGGGGCTGGCCTCGCTGGGTCTGGCGTCGTCCCCCGTCGTCGCGACGGCGACAGAACGCATTCTGCACCGGGTAGGCACCGACGACCCCGCTACGGTCGACCCCCATAAGGTGTCCCTGCCGGGCGAGCAGTTGATCGTGCTCGACCTCTTCATGGGATTAACGACACCCGGTATGAACGGCCGACCGATGCCGGGCAGCGCCGAGTCCTGGACCGTGAGTCCCGACGGTAAAACCTACACATTCAAGCTTCGCGCGAATACGCGCTGGTCTGACGGAAGACCGTTGACTGCGACTGACTGGGTTTGGTCTTTCCAGCGCATGCTCGATCCGAAAACGGCCTTCCCGTTGGCGTCTCGACTGTTTCCGATCAAGCATGCGCGCGCCATTGCCACCGGTGCCATGCCGATCGAGCGATTGGCAGTGCGCGCGATCGGCGCCGATACGCTCGTGATCGAGCTCGAGAATCCGACACCATATTTCACCGATGTCATCATGTCCTCGGCCATGCCGGCGCCACGCCACGTGATCGAGAAGCACGGTACGGCTTGGTTGCGTCCCGGAAATTTCGTCGGGAATGGCGCCTTCATATTGAAAGACTGGCGACCCAACGCGCATGTCGAATTGGTGCGTAACCCGAACTTCTGGGGCGTCTCACGAGTGCGTCTGGATGGTGTATTCCACTATCCGCTCGGTAATCCCGCCACGTTGGTGCGGCGATTCGATGCGGGCGAGCTGGATCTCATTCTCGTCGTGCCGCCGGAGCGCACCGCGGAGCTGCGTCAGCGGCATGGGGAGTCGCTGCGTTTGGGTCGCGGGATCGCCAATGAAGTGGTGGTATTCAATTTCAAGCGAGGGCCGACCGCCGATGTTCGTGTGAGACGCGCACTCGCCATGTTGATCGAGCGCGAAGTGATCGCACGCAACGTCATCGGCTTCCCGGGCGTTGAGGCTTACTCTTTCGTACCGCCGGGCGTACTCAATTACAGCGCGGCTGCCGTGCCGGATTTTGCGAAATGGCCCGAAGCGCGTCGCGTTGCCGAAGCGCGCAAGCTACTGACGGCAGCGGGCTATGGGGCAGGCAAGCCGTTGAGCCTGCGGCTCGCATTCCCAAGCACGGATCTCAATCGCAAGGTTGCAGTTGCCATCGGCGCGATGTGGTCGCGTGCTGGTGTGAAAGTGGAGTTGCAGTCCAAAGAAACCAAAGCGCTGTTCGCGGATGTCGGTGTGGGTAATTTCGATAGTACGCGCTCGGTTTGGTTGGCGGCGGCAAGCGACCCCTATGCTTATCTCGAGCGTCTTCTCTCGACGGGGTCGGCGGTCGGTGTGAATACCTCGGGTTACGCCAACCCCGCTTTCGATGCACTGCTGGCCGAGGCCGCGACCGAGGTGGATGTGGAGCGACGTGCGGCGAAGTTGCGTGAGGCGGAGGCGCTGGCACTCGCCGACATGCCCGTTGCGCCCGTGTACTATCTGGTCGGACGTCGTCTCGTCTCGAAGCGCGTGCAAGGCTTCGGTGACAATCCGCGCGGTCTTTATCCGAGCTGGTTGATGACGGTCACACCCCGCTAACGGAGTAAGCCTGACGTGAGTGCGCAAACCTTGTATACCCCGAATCGTGACGAGCTGGCGAGGCAGCAGTTCGTGCTCAGTCTCAAGTTGCTCGCCAACGGTCGGGCACAGCAGCGAGTGCGCGACTCGTATCGAGCAGATGTGTTGCCGACGATCATCTCGAGTCAGGGGGCAGAGCCGACGCACCGCCGTGAAGTTTCGACGCCTCTGTCGCAGCGCAACGAATTCAAGCTATGGGCGGTACTGACCCATCACTCGCAAACCATGATGTGGGACGCGATCGAGCGAACGGTGGCTCGGGTGTTGCCCGATGTCGAGCATCGATATGCGGCGCTGCAGTCTTCAGACACGCGAGTTGGCTCCTTGACACTCAATCCCCAGTTAGCCGTGCCGCCGCCGATCGGTAACACCGAGATTCATCGCCAGCCTGGCGGTTTCGTGGGTCGCTATGACGTGGAGGACGTCGCCCCGGGTCTGCGCTACTTCGGCGCCTCAGCGATCTACGCCGTCGGCAAGGGTCAAAAAAATGCGACCGGGGATGGGCGCGCGGCGCCCTTGCTCAATCAGTTGCAAGAACGCTTTGGTTCTTTTTCGCCGCGCCGCATCCTCGATCTCGGTTGTGGAATCGGCGTGCATTCTCAGGCGATCGCCCGCGCTTTCCCACAAGCCGAATATCACGGTGTCGATGTCGCCGCGGGTCTGCTTCGCGTTGGACACCTGATGGCCGAAGAGCGGGGCGTGCCGATCCACTTTCATCAGCAAGATGCCGCCAAGACGTCCTTCGAAGCCGGCAGTTTCGATCTCGTGCTGTCGAACATCTTGTTCCACGAAACCAATTCGGCGCGCCTGCCGCAGATTTTGCGCGAGTGTCGACGTTTACTGCGGCCCGGTGGCGTGATGCTGCACCTCGATGTGCCGACGCAGGTCAGTCGCTTGGGGTTCGATGATCAAGTCATGAACGACTGGCAAGTGCGATGGAACGGCGAGCCGTTTTGGACTGGATTCGCCGAGCGCGACATGCTCGAGGAGATCGTCGCTGCCGGTTTCGAGCGCCAGCACAGCTTCGCGACGCACGTGAGCGCGCTCGGTAGCACCGTCTACGTGTTCGGCGCGAGCGCCTAAGTCGTCACACGCGTCGTCAGCGAACTGCTACTGCGCCCGTTTCGATCAGCTCGATCAATTCACCTGCCGGTCCACGCAGTGTGCCCGCGCGTTTGCCTTGATACGCCAAGCCCTCATGGCGAGTCGGTGGTGCAATCCAGTCGACTTTCAGTGCATCGAGGTCGGCGACCGCAAAAGTCGTCGAGACAATACCCGGTGGCAATTGGCCGGGTTCGACCGGGCGTGCCCGAGTACGGCTCGAGTAGCCATCGAACTCGATCAGATTGCCGCGTTCGGCGAGGCGTGCCGTGGCGAGCGGAGTGAGTTCGCCGTCGGCCAAGGCTTGCGCACGCTTGATGACACCGACGGCAAGCATGCGCGCTGGATTACGCACGAGGTTGAACCGACTCGAATAGAAGTCGAGCAGCGCGTCGATGTTCGGGCCGCCAACGACCATGATGAAGATGCGACCCACCGGACCACCGGGAGGCGGCAGGATGGATTTGCTGCGATCGCCCGTCTCGGCAGTCAAGTACAGCACTTCGCCGCTCGGGCCTACGACCTGAAATGCTTTGATGGTCGGGAATGCGCCAAGCGGTGCGGGTTCACCAATCACGCGGAAAGGCGACTCACTCAGTTGCTCGCGCAGCGCAACGGGGTCATCGATGATGATTTCGATGCCGTTCCAACCCCAGGTGGTCAGCGGCAACAAGTCCGCCGGCGCTGCCTTTCCTTCGATCACTCGCACGAACACGTCCGGTGACGGCTCAGAGCTCAATAACAGATAGCGTTTGCCGGCAGCACCGGGTGCTCCCCAAGCTTTGGCAAGCTCAGGGCTCACGACACCGCGTTCGCGCACCTGATAACCCAGCCAGCGTGCGTAGTCTCGCTCGACGCCCGCCAAGTCTGCTGAAGTGAATGTGGCCATCGTGATGCGCTGCAACGCCGGACCGTTCGCCAGCGCGGGAGTGACATCAAAACAGATCATCGCTGCCATCAAGGCGAGCGCGCTTCGAAAAATCGATCGACGGTTGTTCATATGCTCACGCGAGTTGTCCTGACGATGGCATCCTACCAACACAACGCTATGATGAGCAGCGTTTGCGGCTAACATCGGTCCTCGCGTGACTACTCCTTACCCAAACCTGTTTTCGCCGCTACGTTTGCGGCACGTGACGCTGCGTAACCGGCTGGTGCACGCGTCCATGTCTACCCGCTACGTGGCCGGCGGCAAAGTCACCGACAAGCTCGTGACCTACCACGCCAATCGTGCGCGCGGCGGAGCTTCGATGCTCATCACCGAGCCACTGAATTTATTGCCGCGTCAGCGCAACCTGCAGAAGGTGATGGTGCGCGATCCGGATAACCGTCCGGGTCTTGCCCGTTGGGCTGCGGCGGTGCGCGCGCACGACTCGCACTTGATGGCGCAGATCCAGGATCCGGGTCGCGGACGACATCAACCAGGGCGCTCTCATGATGCGATCGGTCCTTCAGCGTTACCGGATGACCTGAGCTGGACGGTGCCGCATGCGCTTGAGACGCACGAAGTCGAGGCGTTGATTCAGGATTTTGCAGATTCGGCTCTGATTTTGCGTGACGCCGGTTTCTCGGGCGTCGAGATCTCCGCAGGTCACGGCCATCTGTTCCATCAATTTTTGGCGTCGCGCTCGAACATTCGTCGCGATCGATTCGGTGGAGATCTCGAGGGACGAGCGCGTCTGCTCACCGAGCTTTGTTTAGCGCTGCGCGCGCGCTGTGGTGACGAGTTTTTGATCGGCGTGAAATTGCCCGGCGAGGATGGGATGCAGGATGGCATCGACCTCGAGACGGCGGCGGCGGTCACGCGCCTGATCCACGCGACGGGTGTCGCCGACTATCTCACCTGGTGTTGGGGCGCACATTCCAACACGCTCGATTGGCATTTGCCGGATCTGCACGGACCTCGCTCGCCGTACGTCGACAAGATTGCGATGCTGGCGAAACAAGCTCCGGGTACGGCAATCGGTGCGCTCGGGCTTATCACCGATCCGAATGAAGGCGAGAGATTCATACGAGACGGCCTTGCCGATCTCGTCATGCTCGGCAGACCGCTCGTCACCGATCCGGCTTGGGGTATCAAGGCCGAGCAGGGACGTGAAGCGCAGATTCGTTACTGCGTCTCCTGCAATACGTGTTGGGGCGCGATCGTCGGCGGCAGCACGATCTCTTGCGACAACAATCCGCGCGTCGGTGCCGATGACGAGGCGGACTGGCAACCGACCCGAGCGGCCGAGTCGCGCCGTATCGTCGTGGTGGGTGCGGGTCCTGCGGGGCTCGAGGCTGCGTGGGTCGCCGCGGCGAGAGGGCATGAGGTGTCGGTGTTTGCGGCGAGTTCCGATGTCGGTGGCAAAACGCGTTTGCATTCACTGCTGCCCGGAGCCGAAAACCTCAGCAGCGTCTACGACTACCAGCGACTGCGTGCCGATGAGTTTGGTGTGAAGTTCCACTTCGATCATCGTGCGAACGCCGAAGATGTACTTGCGCTGCGGCCGGATGCCGTGATCCTCGCGTGTGGTTCAACTCCCGCCTGGCCGCACTGGTTGCCCGAAGACTATCGCGATGCGGAGTTCTTCCCCGACGTGCGTGCGGTTGCAGCCCGATTTTCGATACGGCGCTCGCGAGAAGCGGGTACGGCGGTGATCTACGATCAGGACCACACCGCGTTCACTTACGCGACGGCGCAGTTGTTAGCCCAGCGATACGATCGCGTCGTCATCGTCACGCCGCGCGAGGGGGTGGCCGCCGAGGAGCCGCTCGTGAATCGACAGGGTATCCATCGACGCTTGCCCGCGCTTGGTATCGAAGTGCAAAACTGGTGTGAGCCCGTTTTCGATGAGGGTTTGTTCGAAGGGCGCATGACTTTGCGACCGGTGAATGCCGGTCCGATGCGCTACATCGAGGGCGTTGCACTGGTGACGCACGCGACACCACGCGTGCCGAATGACGAGTTGGTCGGTCCGCTGCGAGCAGCGGGTATCGAGTTGTTGCAGGTGGGTGATTGTCACGCACCGCGTTCGTTGTTGATTGCGACAGGCGAGGGTTATCGCGCCGGCATGGGGGTTTGAAGAGCATGAGTACGGAAGCTGAAAAGCCGTGGCCGAATCGCGCCTATGCGTGGTACGTCGTCGCACTGTTGGTGATTTCTTACGCAAGCGGCGTCGTTGATCGCATCGTGATCGGCTTGCTGGTCAAGCCCATCAAAGAAGATCTGAATCTGAGTGATACCGAGATCGGCATCATCCAGGGTCTTGCCTTCGCACTTTTCTACAGCCTCTTCACGCTGCCGATCGGCTTCCTCGTCGATCGCTGGAGTCGTAAGGCAGTCGTGTGGGGCGGTTCGTTCGTTTGGTCTTGCGGCACGATCGCAGGCGGTCTCTCGAACTCGTTCTGGTCGCTGTTCGCCTCACGCGTCGTCATGGGGGCAGGTGAGGCGACGATCACGCCGGGCTCATCATCGCTGATCGCGGATTACTTTCCGCCGAAGGATCGACCACGCGCCTACGGTGTGTTCGCGATGGGCGGCTCCATCGGTATCGGTATCGCCTATTTATTGGGTGGTGTCGCGATCGGCTTTGCCGATACGGTCCGCGGTTGGATGCCATCGTTGCTCGGCGGTTTTGCCGATTGGCACATCGTCTTTTTCATTGTGGGTGTTCCGGGTCTGCTGCTCGCCATCCTGATGGCATTGACGATTCGTGAGCCCGAGCGCCGCGGCGGGTATACACCGCAGGGAACCAAGATTTCTTTGGTGCCGCTGTGGCGTGAATTGTCGACGAATCGAATTGCGCTGATGGCGGTGATGATGGGAACGATCATGAACGTCATGATCGTCAACGCTCAGTTGGCGTGGTTTCCCACCTTGTTCGTGCGTGTGCACGAGTGGGAGCCGACGCGCATCGCGATGGCGCTGGCTCTGGTGGGTGTGCCGTTCGGAATCATCAGTGCCATTACGGCGGGCTGGTCGCTCACTTGGCTTGCTAAGCGCGGTCGAACCGATGGCCCCATCCTCGTGATGATGTTGCAGTGTGCGGCTTGGGCGGTGTTCGGTACGGCCAAGTGCTTGGTGCCGACGCCGGAGTTGGCGCTGATCGGACACGTCTGCACCTCGTTGTTTGCCACTTGGGCTATCACGGCTGCCTTGACGGCACTCAACCAGGTGACGCCGAACCAACTTCGCGGTCAGGTGGTCGCGGTCTATACGCTGTTGACCGGCCTTGTCGGTATTGCTGTCGGATCGGGAGCGGTGGGTTTGCTCTCGGATTACGTCTTCAACTATCAGACCGGCATTGCGCCGGCGCTCGCGCTCGTCTGTCTGACCGGTGGCCTCGCGGGCATTGCGATGTTGGCCTACGGTCGTAACAGCTATAGGGTGGCTGTACAGAGAGCCGCGAACTGGGGCGAAGGTAACTGATCCATGCGTAACAAACCCTGCTTAACTCATGATGATGTTCGTCGCATCGCCGAGGCCGCTAGAAGTGCAGCGCTCGCCGAAAAGATCGCCATGAGTATCGCGATCGTCGACGATGGCGGGCATCTGCTGTCGTTCGAGCGTCTCGATGCGCGCGCGAGCACCATCACGGTCGCGACCGGCAAGGCGCGAACGTCGGCGCTGATGCGAGGACCGAGCGGCGCGCTCGAGAGCCGCATCGCCTCCCAGCCTGCGTTGCTCGCGCTCGATGCGATGCCTTTGCAAGGCGGCCTGCCGCTCATGGTGGATGGTGATTGTGTCGGCGCCATTGGCGTATCGGGTGGCACGGGTGAGCAAGACGAGCGGGTCGCCTCGGCCGGGTGCCGCGCTCTGTGAAGAAACTCGGCGTCCTGTGGCTGGTTGTTTTCATCAGCCTCGCAGGTTTTGGAATCACGACGATTCCTTTCCCGTTGGTCGCCGAGTCCATGGGAGCATCCGATTTTTGGAAGACGTTCGGTGGTTCAGGCGTCTTTTCTTTGTTCCAGTTGGTGGCCACACCGATCTGGGGACGATTCAGTGATGCCTACGGCCGCAAGCCGATTCTGGTCATCAGTTCTGCCGGCACGGTGTTGTCGTTTGTTTGGCTTGCTTTCGCGCCGACCTTAGAGTCGATGTTGCTGGCTCGGGCCTTCGGCGGCATCACCTCGGGTAATCTCGCTGCTGCTTTCGCCTATGCAACCGATGTCACTGATCCCAAGGATCGCGCCAAGGGTCTCGGCATTGTGGCTAGCGCCTTCGGCGTCGGTTTTGCGGTGGGTCCGCCCTTGGGTGGCGTCTTGGGATCTCTCGACGGTATTCCGAGCATGTACTGGGCGGGTCTCGCATCGGCGGGCTTATCTTTGATCGCTTTCTTCGGCACGGTTCTCCTTTTACCCGAGAGCCTGCCCGTGGAGTCACGCAAACCTTTGAAGCAGGTCGTCGTCGAGGGGAAAGCGAGTGCACCGTCGGCATCCTTATTTGACTCGTTGCGTGCCCGGCCCGTGTTGCTCGGATTGATGACGGCCTCGCTGCTTGTCGGAGTTGCAGGTGCGGCGATGCAGTCGGTGTTCCAGTTCTGGGGTCGCGACTTGTTCGACTATTCGCTGCGCGATGTCGGCTTGCACTTCGCAGCCTTCGCGCTTTTGTCGGCAGTGGGGCAGGCTGGGCTCGTTGGTCCCTTGGCGAAACGCTTCGGCGAGAAACATGTCGCAGTGGGCTCCATCATCGGCGTGACGATTGGGCTTGGTTTGTTTGCCGTTGCGCAGTCTGATGCCATGGTGTGGGTTGCGATTTCTGTTTTCGGATTGGCCAACGGTCTTTTCCTGCCGTCGATCAGTAGTCTGGTCTCGTTCGAGACCGATGCAGGTTCTCGCGGTGCGGTGATGGGCATCTTCAACGCGTCAAGCAGTGCCGGGCGGATCCTGGGGCCCGCGATCTCGGGTCCTCTGTACTTCAAACTGGGTCCGGCAGCGCCGTTCGTATTTTCCGCCGCTTCGACGGCGCTCGGCGCGCTGATGCTCAGCCGTGCTCGCGCGCGTAAATCCGACGAGGCAAACTGATCGCTCGTTGAGTGAGTCGATATGAGGTCTTGATGCAGCGGCGTCTGTTTTTATCTCGATCATTGACCGCGTCGTTGGCGTTCGCGGGCTCCGCAGCGACTTTGCCTAGTTCGCTTTGGGCTGCAGATCCGGCTGCGGGTGGTGTGCTACGCCGCTCGCGCGGTGGCACGCTCACGACACTCGATCCGCATCGTGCGCTGTCATCGGTCGATCTCGAAGTGGCAGCCGACTGTTTTACCGCCTTGACTCGAGTCGATGCCAATGGCGCGATCGTGCCGGCTTGCGCGAGTCGTTGGCAGATTTCCTCGGACGGTCGTCGCTATGAGTTTTTTCTGCGCAGCGGCTTGCGTTGGTCGGATGGGTCTGCGATCGAGGCCGTTGATGTGGTAGCGAGTGTTCGCCGGCTGCTGCAGCCTGAAACGGGCGCTCTGCTCGCGTACCGCTACGATGCGATCAAAGGTGCAGCCAACTATCGTGTTGGCAAAGCAGCCGCACAAACACTCGGTGTATCGACGCCGGCGCGTGATCGGGTAGTCATTGACCTCGAGCATCCCGAGACCGATTTGTTAAAACTCTTGGCTCTGGCGTACATCGTCCCGACTCGCCTGGTCGCTGAGCGTGGTGCCGATTGGTCCAAGCCACCTGCGATCGTGGTGAGTGGCGCTTATCGACCGGTATCTTGGGCACAAAATGGCACGCTTGTACTCGAGCGGCAGCCGCACGTGTTGAGTGTGGTGCATGGCGCTGCCGCAATTCGTCGGGTCGAATGGTTGATGGGCGTGGACGACACCACGCGATGGCGTCTGTTCAAATCGGGTGAGCTTGATCTCGCGCAGATTGGCGAGCCATCGGTCTTGGCGACGGCGCGTCGCGAGTCACCCAAGGCGTTACGCAGTACGCCTTTCTACGGTGGCGGCTGGGTGGGCCTCAATTTGCGCAAAAACTTGATACGCGATCTGAAGTTTCGACGGATGTTGGCGCTATCGGTCGATCGGCAAGTGTTGGTCGATAAGGTTCGAGTGCTCGGTGAGCGTGCAAGTGAAAGTCTCGTTCCCGAGGCCGTGCTCGATTATCCGGACCGTGCGACTCCCGCGCACGCGAGTTGGCCCATGTCGCGTCGGATGGCTGAAGCTAAAGCGCTAGCGGAATCGCTGGGCTTGTCGCGTAGTCGACCCCAGCGACTCACGGCGATTTTCTCCTCCAATAATCTCACGCAGCGCACTTTCCTCGCCCTCGATGCGATGTGGGCACCGCTTGGTGTGCGACTCGATCTGCGCGGGCTCGAGTCGCGTGCCTACAGCCTTGCACTCAATCAGGGTGATTTCGACTTGATGGACTATTCGCCGTTCTCGGCGGTACAAAGTGCCACGAGCTTCATTGGACGATTCCAGAGCGGTTCGTTTCTGAACTATTCCGGCTATTCCAGTACCGAGGTGGATCGTCTGATCGAATTGGCGGAACGGCAGCAGTTGGCGACCGAGCGTGCGCGCTACTATCGTGACGCCGAAGCACTGCTGTTGCGCGATCTGCCGGTGATCCCCCTGTATTCGGGTATCACGCATCGCTTGATTGGCGCGCGTGTGCGAGGTTGGACGGCGAGCGCGGCTTTAGCGTCGCCCTCGGCTTATTTGTCGATCGTTTCAAGTTAGGAGAAAACATGACAATACTCGACGTGTCGGCGAAAACGCTCGAAGGCGAAGAGCGTTCGCTCAAAGACTGGCAGGGTAAGGTCTTGCTGATCGTCAACGTGGCAAGTCGCTGTGGCTTTACCCCGCAGTACACGGGCCTCGAGGCGATTTATCGTCGTTATCGGGAGCGCGGCTTCGAGGTATTGGGATTTCCCTGTGACCAGTTTGGTCATCAGGAGCCGGGCGACGCTCAAGAGATTCGGCAGTTTTGCTCTACGCAGTATGACGTGAGCTTCCCGATGTTTGCCAAGATCGAGGTCAACGGCGATCACACGCACCCGCTTTATGCGCAGCTGAAGAGTGCTGCCAAGGGGCTGCTCGGATCCGAGTCGATCAAATGGAATTTCACTAAGTTCCTCGTTGATCGTGACGGACGAGTCGTCAAGCGATATGCGCCGCAAGATAAGCCGGAGAGTCTCGCAGCCGACATCGAGGCGCTGTTGTGAGCCATCACAATTTGGGTCGTGCTGCATTGGCGGCAGGATGGGTTTTGATCGCCGGCTGTTCCGTGCAGATCGATCGTCCGATCGTGCCAGCTCCGCCAGTCGCCGTCTCGACGACTATCGAAGCAAAGCCCTATGTGGGCTCGGCCTCCGGAGCATTAGTCGCCGCTGCCAACCCACTCGCTGTGGATGCGGGTATCGAGGTGCTGGCTGCGGGAGGTTCCGCTGTTGATGCGGCGATTGCGGTGCAGGCCGTGCTCGGTCTCGTCGAGCCGCAATCTTCCGGCTTGGGTGGCGGGGCCTTCCTCGTTCACTATGACGCTGCCACAGGTGATGTCGTGACCTACGACGGTCGCGAGATCGCGCCGAGTGGTGCAAGAGCTGACATGTTTCTCGACGCCAATGGCCGTCCGCTCGACTACACGACGGCCATCCGCTCGGGTCGTTCAGTCGGCGTACCGGGTGCCGTCGCCATGCTCGAGATGGCGCATCGCGAACATGGGCGTCTGCCCTGGCGCCAGCCCTGGCAGCGCGCTGCCACGATTGCGAGCGAAGGTTTCGAGGTGTCGCCGCGTCTGCATCAAATTATCGGTGCGGCGCTCGAGCGAGGTCCCTTACCGTCGTCGGCGAGTCGTTATCTGACGGTCGACGGAGTCAAGCCGTTGCCGATCGGCGCGCGTCTCGTTAATCCCGCCTACGCGAAGACCGTGCGGGCCATCGCCGATGAGGGTGCCAAGACTTTCTATACCGGCGAAATCGCCAAAGAAATCGTCGCAGCCGTTGGCGAGGGTGCGATACCGGGCAGCCTCAATGCCGAAGATCTCCGCTCCTATCGCCCGAACAAGCTGGAGCCGATCTGCGGGAACTACCGGGTGTATCTCGTTTGCGGTATGCGACCGCCTTCATCGGGCGGTGTCGCGGTGTTGTCTGTGCTCGGCACGCTCGAAAATTTCGATATGGCCGCCATGGGCGTAACGACTCAAGGCTGGCATCACTTCATTGAAGCACAGCGCTTGGCCTACGCCGACCGCGACATGTACGTGGCCGATGATCGCTTCGAGGCCGTCCCGCTCGCGGGCTTAATCGACAAAGACTATTTGCGTTCGCGTGCCGCACTGATTTCTGCCGACAAAGTCATGGCGCGCGTGGAGGCGGGTGATCCGCCGGGGTCGAAGCGTCGCGGCAAGGATGCAACCGGCGCGGTGACGGGCACGAGTCACTTCGTCGTGGTGGATCGTCGCGGCAATGTCGTTTCGATGACGACGACGGTCGAGAGTTTATTTGGCTCTTTGCGTATGGCCGGTGGATTCTTTCTCAACAATCAGCTGACCGACTTCAGCTTCAAGCCGGTCGATGATCGTGGCGTACCGATTGCGAATGCCGTCGCGCCAGGCAAGAAACCTCGATCCTCGATGACCCCAACCATCGTTTTTCGCGATGGTCAGTTTGAACTTGCCGTCGGTTCACCCGGCGGCAACAACATCATCGCCTACGTGAGCAAGAGCATCATTGCGATGCTGGATTGGAATTTATCGCCGCAAGCAGCCATCGATTTGCCCAACATGATCGCGCGGAACAATCTCGTGGTGGAGCGCGGTCGTGCCGATCCATCGTTGCTCGAGGGTCTCAGTGCATTAGGTCACGACACCAGTCGCAGTCGCGGTGGTGAAGGTTCAGGTCTGCACGCCGTGCGTCGCTTGTCCGACGGTCGGTTGGTTGGGGCGGCCGACCCGCGTCGCGAGGGTAAGGTGGGCATGATTCCGTAATCAGCGTCCAGTCATGCAGTCAACGGGGGTTCACGCATGAGTTCTGCTCTTTATCGCAAGCCTTTAGTCGGGTTGCTCGGGTTGATGGTGGGCTTCCTGACGCAGCCATTAGGACACACGGTTTACAAAGTGATGGAAGCGGTCTTCGCCGAAGGCGTTTACGTGGCAGCCGTCATTGTTGGGATCGTGGGTTTCGTGATCGTTTGGCGTGGTCTGAAGCAGGATGAGTTGAAGGCGACCTGGATGGGCATGCTGGGCGGCTGGCTGATCTGGATCGGTTGGTTCGAATACGCGTTCAAGTTTTTTTCGGTGCTTTACGCCGTACCTTCCTTCCCGGTGGAGGTCGATGGCTACGCCGCCGCGCCGCAAGCGAACGTGCTGCAGGCGACGGTCACGATCATGTTCGCGATGTTCTTGCTCTATGGCGTGTTCAATCTGCAGACCAAGTGCAACTTCATGCGTTTCTTTCATCGCAATCTGCATTTTTCGCCGGGAATGCCAACGCCCGAAAATCATCGCAGCTTCGCGCGTATCACGGCGATGGAAGTGATCTTTGTGACGTGGTTCTGTTACCAGTTCTGGCTCTACATGATCTATTTCGGCACGCGTGGCACCGGTGTTCAGATCGTCATGGCGACCTACTTGGCATGGAGTGCTTGGGCTGCCTATCTCGTCTACAAGTGCACGCAACAGGTGCGCATGGCGCCTGCGTTGCGTTACGGCGTGGGTGCGGGAATTGTGCTGTGGGGCTCAGCCGAGATGCCTGCGCACTTCGGTGCCTACCGTGAATATTGGTTGTATCCGCTCGAATACCCGATCTTCAACGCGATACTGACGGCACTCTTCATCGCGGGCATCGTCGCGATCGCGCGACGTCCGCTACCTCAGTCGACGGCGAAATCCGCCGGCGTCAACACCTGACGCCGGCGGAACAGCGATCCGAAGAAGCGGCGGGCCGCTTTGCCGCTCGTCAGCCAAGCGATACGCGCGCCGTTAGCAGGCATCCGCAGGATTTGTTCGACCAACCAGGGCGAGACGGTTTCGACGCGATCAGCCAAGATTTCATAGACTTTTCGCGTACGCTCGAACTCAATCGACCCGGCTTCGCCCATGTCGCGCTTGAGTAGGTCCGTGACGACGATGCCAGGGCTTAGGTAACAAACTTTCACCTTGCTCGATGTCAGTTCCTTGAGCAGCGCTTGGTTGAAGTAGGTCAGCGCAAACTTGCTGGCACCGTAGAGCGACATGCCCGGTCGTGACATGCCGTTCGAGCCGAAGCCCTCCATGTTGTAGATTGTGCCGCCCTCTGTCTGTAGCGACATGCCTTTCAGCGCGACTTGAGTGGCATGCAGAACGCCGGTGAGATTGGTCTGCTGCACGGCGACGATATCCCGCGAGTGAAGATCGCCGGCCCGCTGGCGCGGATGCGATACACCGGCGTTGTTGATCCAGATATCGACTTTGTCGAAGGTGTCGATACTGCGCTGCCATAGTCCCTCAATATCACCGCGACGAGCGATGTCGCAGCCCACACCGATGAGGCGACTTTCCCCGCTGGCCGATCGCTGTAGCTCGCGAGCGGCAGTTTCGGCCGCTTCTTGCGAGCGCCCTGATACGACGACATGGTGTCCGCGTTTGGCGAACTCGAGCGCCATGCCCTTGCCGATGCCACGAGTACTGCCGGTGATGACGATCACGAGAGGTTTTGTCATGCGAGACAAACTGCCTTCGCGACGGCAGGGCGCCAAGGGGCGCGCTGTTTGCGTCCAATGCGTGGTCAGCAACGGGGCGCTCCTGTACCGCGTGGCGCGCACCAGTATTCTTTGCGCATGTCTCGGGGGGCAACATGAATCCAGTCGCGATCGTGACCGGTGGTACGCAAGGGCTGGGGTATGGCTACGCACGCGAGCTTCTCAAGCGCGGCGCGCGTGTGGTGCTGACGGGCCGAACCGCCGAAGGTGTGAATGACGCCGTCCAGCGATTGACCCGTGAGATTCCCGATGCTGCAGATCGCGTGGTCGGTTGTGTATGCGAGATCGCCGATCTCGATTCGGTCCAGTCGGTGTGGGATTTTGGCGTCGCCCGCTTCGGATCCATCGACATCTGGCTAAACAATGCGGGTTTCGCCCGTACCGGTGTCGGTTTTCTCGAAACGACTGCAGCAGAGATCGAGTCGATGGTTTCTGCCAATGTCGTCGGTTCGATGAATGCGGCGCAAGTGGCCATCGCCGGTTTTCGGCGCCAAGGCTCTGTTGGCAAGTTATACCTGACGCTCGGTGGCGGTGGGGCGACAGGTCGGGTAGTGCCGGGTATGTCGGTCTATTCGACCAGTAAGCGCGCCGTCAAATATTTCGCCGACACTTTGATTAAGGAACGCAAAGAAGCTCGGGATGGCATTCTTATCGGCACCATCAGTCCTGGTGTGAATGTCACTGAAGGACTGTTACGCGAGATGCAGCGCGTGCCAGAGTCACGGCGTGCGCAAGCCATGAAGCAACTGAACCTGGTTGGCGAGCACGTCGAGACAACGACGCCGTGGATCGTCGATCGCATCCTCTGCGATACGCGTCAGGCGAATAACATCACGTGGTTGACGACCGGCCGTATGCTCGGTCGTGCTCTTTCCATGCTGTTCGGTCAGAAGCGCGATGTCATATCGCGATATGAGTCACAACGAGGTTTGACATGAGTGCTGGCGGTTTCAGTGCATGGACTGCAGGTGATGTGTTCGTCGCCGCTACCGAATTGAATAATGCAGATGACGATCACGCCGGGCGCGGCCGCCTCTTGCAGTACGATGCCGCGCTTAATCTGAAGGGCACGCTGTATATCGAGCAGACGACGCATCTGCTCGGCGGTCTCAAGTTTGATTCCGACGGTGTTCTGTGGGCGTTCGATAGCCAAGGCTTCCGAGTACTCAATATTCATCGCGACGGTCGCGTCGTCCTACGTAGTGAGTTCGGTACGCGCGCGTATTCGCATATGCATTTTTGTCGCGATGGCTCGTTGCTGTTCGGTGAGCACGTGGTGGGCGATGCCGTGCGGCCCGAGATGCAGGCGCGAATGAAGACCCAGATTCCCTTCATGCCCGGTACGACGCGTTTGGGTGATGGACATGTTTGGCGATTCGCGCGAGATGGCAAATTGCTCGCCGAATACGCCACGGCAACGCACGGCGGCATGGGCGGGTTTCTCGGCGTGACAATGTCGTCACTGTCACCAGATGAGCGGGTGCTAGTTTACTGTTCTGAGACCGGGCCGCGTCTCATGCGCTATGACCTCGCGATGAATCGCCAGTTACCGGATTTGCAAAGTTTCGAGCCGCCGTTTCCGCCGGGCCCGCCGCCGATGTTTTTCGGCATGCAGTACGCGACGGATGGCACGCTTTATGTGCTGCGGGGCGCTGCGATCGAAGTGGTTGACGAGCAAGGTAAAACCCAGCGCTCAATTCCGTTACCCGGATTCGGCTGGGCGCTGATGGATCTGATGTCCGATGGCAAGCACTGCCTGGTGAGCAACTTCTTCACCGGCGAAGTGGCCCGCATCCACCTCGTTTCGGGTGACAAACAGGCGAGCGTGATCGCTGGCCTGCCGAAATCGGTAGCGGGTCTGGCCGAGTATCGCGGCTGACTATCTCAGCCAACTAGCGCGCCAGGGGCGCGCTATTCGTAGCGGAGTGCTTCGATCGGATCGAGGCTCGCCGCTTTCGAGGCGGGCGCGATTCCGAATACCACACCGACCAGCGCCGAAAATCCGGCAGCTGCAAGCATGACCCACACGGGCACATGCGCCGGTGGGAAGTTGGGTATCAGCGAGGCGATGCCCATGCCAGCAAGCAAGCCCAGTACGATGCCGATCAAGCCGCCGAGCATCGAGAGCAAGGCTGCCTCCAGCAAGAACTGAATCAAGATGTCGCGACGAGTCGCACCCAAGGCCTTCAAGATGCCGATCTCGCGGGTACGTTCGGTCACTGACACCAGCATGATGTTCATGATGCCGATGCCACCGACGAGAAGCGAGATACCGACGATTCCAGCGAGCACTGCAGTAGCCGTCGCCGTGATCTGATTGAACTGCTTGATGAACGAGTCGGCCGCTTTGATCTCGAAATCGGGCTCCGCATTAGGGGCGAGCTTGCGTGACAAGCGAATGGCTCGATTGGCGCGCTCGCGCACTTGCGCGAGCTCAGCCAGATTCTCGACGGTGAATGACACTTCCATGAACGGTCGCTCGAAAGTGCCCGTCAGTGAGCGTGCGACCGAGAAGGGGATGAAGACACGGTTGTCTTGGCTGAAGCCGAAGATTTCGCCTCTCTTCTCCAAGAGGCCGACGACGCGGAACCACTCGCGTCCGATCAGTAAATATTCGCCGATCGGATTCTTGGGCATACGCAACTCGTCACGCACGTCGACCCCGATGACGACGACACGGCGACCGTTGCGATCGTCACTCGCTGTGATGTAACGCCCGATGCTTGCGTCGACGCCGAGCACGTCCTGCGATTCTTCGGTAGCACCCAGAATCTGCGGCGTCGTCGTTCTGCCACGATAGGCGGCACCGCCGAGTTGCGGCACGATGATCGGCGCAACCCGTGAGACGCCAGGCACGCGATAGCGCAGCGTTTCGACGTCATCGAAGGTGATGCGATTGATGCGGCCAGTGCGGAAGTTCTCCTGCTCGTTGATCGCATCGAGCGTGAGCGTATTACTGCCGAGGTCGGAAAACTGGTTGCTGATCGAGTCTGAAAAACCCTGCAGCACCGACACTACCGCGATGACGGCCATAGTGCCGATCAGGATGCCGAGCGTCGTGAGAAAGCTGCGCAAACGATGCGCATTCAAGCTAGCTAGGGCGGCTGAGAAAGCTTCGGCAAGCAGGTTCATGCGGCACGCGGAGGGTTAAGTGAATCTTCGACGACAAGGCCGTCACGCACGCGGATGGTGCGGCGGCAGTGGGCAGCGATGTCGGGTTCGTGGGTCACGATGACAACCGTTTGCCCTTGCGCATGCAGCGCATCGAACAGCGCCATGATCTCGAGTGACGTGCGCGAGTCGAGGTTACCGGTCGGTTCGTCGGCGAGCAGCAAGGAGGGCTCGCCGACTAGGGCTCTGGCGACCGCGACGCGTTGTCGCTGACCGCCCGATAGCTGGTTGGGGCGATGATCGAGGCGATCGCCAAGACCCACTTTCTCCAAGGCGTGAGCGGCGCGCTCGCGTCGCTCTACGGGCGGCATACGACGATAGACGAGCGGCTGCATCACGTTCTGCAGGGCCGTTTGACGCGGCAGCAAGTGGAAGCTTTGGAAAATGAAACCGATTTCGCGATTGCGCACGGTGGCGAGCTCGTCATCGCGTAGCGATGACGTGTCGCGACCATTCAGGATGTATTGCCCTTCGCTCGGCGAATCCAAGCAGCCGATGATATTCATCAGTGTCGACTTACCCGACCCTGATGGTCCGATCAGCGCGACGTATTCGTTACGTCCGATGAAAAGATCCACGCCTGCCAAGGCAAGCACGGTCTCCTCGCCGAGGACGTATTTCTTGACGATGCCACGCAGCTCGATCATTCGTCGTCGCCATCCGTGCCTTCTTCGGTGCTCGTCGGCTTGTTCTTGCGCTCGGTGACCGAATCCCCATCGCGCAGACGACGCAGTGTTTTAGCTGGACCCGTGATGACACGATCGTTGACGGCGATACCGGAGTCGATGGCCTCCCAGCGATCATCCGAAAGGCCGGTGGCGATGGCTCTCTTGCGGGCTTTGCCGCCATCGTCGACCCAAATGAATTTCTTGACGACGTTTTTCTCGGGCGTCTCGGTGACCACCGCCTCGACCGGTACCGATAGCTGTTTGCGACCATCACCCAAAAAGATGATTGCGCGCGCGCTCATGCCTGATCGCAACTGCAGCGCGCTCGGTGCCTCGATTGCCAGCGTCACTTTGTAGGAACGACCTTGACCTTCGACGGTCGGGGTAAGGGCAATACGTTCAACTTTGCCGACGAGTGCCGTATCGGGATAGGCGGCTGCGAAGACATCGGCGCGTTGTCCTAGCGTGATTTTGGCGACATCCGCTTCATCTACTTTGACTTCGGCCTGGATAGCCGACACATCGGCGATCTTCATCAGCTGCGCCCCTGCCAGCGAGGCGGTCGAGGGGATGGCGACTTCACCGGCTTTGATAGGCAACGAGACGATACGACCGCTGATCGGGGCGCGGATCTCCGTTTTGGCGCGCTGTTCGCGTGCGTCGCTGAGTACCGCGAGTGAGCGTTGGAGTGCTTCCTCTGAGCTGCGCAAGTCGGCCTCGGAGACGACAAACTGGTTGCGATCCTCATCGAGGCGATTCTGGTCGATCAGTTTGGCGGTGGCCAACTTTTGACTACGCTCATACTGCTGCTTTCGTAATGCTAAGACCGCACGCTGTCGGTCGATGTTGATGCGATTCTGGCGAACACTCGCTTCCTCACGCGCAATGATGGCGTTGTAGGTTTCCGGGTCGAGTCGCAGCAGCAGCTGGCCTTCTTGCACCGTGTCGCCTTCCTGCACGGCGATACTGCGGACTCGTGCCGTCACCTCGGCGGTGAGGTTCACTTCGACCTTGTAGGCAAGCGTACCCGAGGCCAAGATGCTCGGCTTCACTTCCTGTTCCGCAGCGACGATCACGTCAACGGGTGTGCCGGACTTTCCGGAGAAGCGTTTGACCGTCAAAGGAATCGCGATCGCAAGGGTGATGAGTCCGGCTGCCAGCCAACGTTTGTCGAGTTTCATTGATGTGTTTTCCAGAGGTTAGGCGAGCAGCGCCTTGATGATCATGAAGCCAAAGATTCCGACGCTCGGTGCCGCGGCGATGACGAGGGGCGTGGTCCAGCGTTCCGCACGTGTCCACGTCTTCCAGCCAAGTGCACCAAGCCAAACGGTCCAGAAGGCGAGGAAAGTGAAGGAGGTCGCGAAGGACTTCCAGGGGCTGTCGGCATCGAGTTGGATCACGAGCGGGTCGAGCGTCGTGATCGACAGGCTCTCAAGCGGCGTTTGCGGATCCATCCCGATCGTACCGACGATGATGAGGATCGAGTTGATCAGCGTGGGCATGGATGACCACGTGGCGAGGGCGAGACCCTGCTTGTAGCTGACGGTCAGCGCAGTCAGCTTGCCCGCGAACCAGAAGTAACCGCCATAGGCGAGCAGTATCAGTAGCAGCACGACACCGCTGCTCAGGGTTGCACTCCAAAGGATGAAACCGTTACCCGTATTTGAGTCTCGGATGGCTTTGAGTTGCGCTTCGGAAATATCGGGGTTCGATTGCAGGACGCTGCGCTCGAGAAACCAAGCGGCATCGACCGCACTGAAATAGAGGAACGTTCCGACCATACTGACGATGCACAGCAACGCCAGTGGCAGCAGCCAAGTCGGCTTTTCCTGAAGGCGCTGCAGTACTGGCGTGGGTTGCAGAAAGATGTCGATCAAGTCTTTCACAGGCCGAGGGTCCTTCAGTGTGCGACGGTCGGTTAAGGCTAGGTGTTATATTTGAATACAACACCATAACGGATGCAAGGGGTTTCGGGCTGGCCGAACTTCGTCCGCAGGTGTCAGTCTGACGAAGTATCGGAGGTACGGATCATGAAAAAGTTCCTGTTCGCCCTGTTTTCAGTGGTCACCGTTAGCGCGTGTTCGTCCGGTTTACTGAAGTCTGACGGCCCTCGTCTGGACTACAACAACTACGCGGGCGAGCCCGTGGGCGACATCGTCGTGATGCGTGGTATCGATTCTTGGACGCCGGTGTCTCGGGACCAGCTCGTCATTTGGACGGGCATCAACGAGGCGTACCTGCTGCGTGTCTGGGATACCTGCCCGGATTTGATGTTCGCCAACTCGATCCGAGTGACGCAGACCGGGTACACGATCAACAAGTTCGAGAAAGTGATCGCAGGGCGCGATAGCTGTCCCATCCTCGAGATTCGCCCCCTAGACGTGAAGCAACTGAAGGCCGATCGCAAGGCCGCCAAGGATCGCGATCAGCAGAAGCCCTGATTTGCTGATGATCGGGTGATAATGCGGGTGTGAATTCACCCGTCTTGACCGAAGTCGATTTGCAAAACGTGTTGGGCGCTGTTCGGCGTATCGCAAGAGCCGCCGGCGAGGCCATCATCGAAGTCTACCGTCGGCTCGAGCAACCCGGTGCGGTCGTCATCGATCGCAAGGCAGACGCTTCGCCGCTGACTGAGGCGGACCTGGCTGCTCACCGGCTCATTGCCCAGGGCCTGCGGTCGCTGACACCCGAGTGGCCGGTGTTGTCGGAAGAGGCAGCCGACGTGCCCTATGAAGTGCGACGTCGCTGGTCGCGCTTCTGGTTGGTCGATCCGCTTGATGGCACCAAAGAGTTCCTCTCTCGCAACGGCGAGTTCACGGTCAATATCGCTCTGATTGAAAATCATCGCCCGGTGTTGGGTGTCGTGCATGTGCCGGTGAGCGGCATCGATTATTTTGGTTTTGCCCGTTTCGGGGCTTGGAAGGCCGCGAATCTCGATGAGACCGGCGTTCGTATCCGAGTCGCGCCGTGCTCGAGAGCGCCGATTCGAGTGGTTGGCAGTCGATCGCACGCCGGGGTACGACTGGCCGACGCTCTGCAAGCCTTGGGTTCGCACGAGCTCGTGAGTATGGGTAGCTCATTGAAATTTTGTGTGCTCGCCGAGGGCACCGCCGATGTCTATCCGCGCATCGGTCCGACTTCGGAGTGGGACACGGCGGCTGCGCACGCAATCGTGCAGGGTGCCGGAGGCGATGTCGTGTGTTTGAATGGTTCGCCCCTCGAATACAACCGCGGCATCGGTTGGTTGAATCCGGACTTCATCGCCATCGGCCCCCGCGATCACGACTGGGTGCGCCTCTTTAGCGGAGTATCGTGAACCGATGATCTATGAGTTCGATGGCTATCGTCCCGACATTGCCGATGGCGTGTATGTCGCACCGAGTGCGGATCTTATCGGGCGAGTGCGTCTCGCTCGCGGCTCGAGTGTGTGGTTCGGTGTAGTGCTGCGCGGTGACACCGATTGGATCGAGATCGGCGAGTTCAGTAACGTGCAGGATGGCACGGTGATGCATACCGATCCTGGCGTGGTCCTACGCATCGGCGCGAACGTCACGATTGGGCATCGCGCGTTTTTGCATGGTTGCACGGTCGGTGAGGGTAGTCTCATCGCCAACGGCGCGATGGTGCTCGATCGTGCCGTCATTGGTCGAGGGTGCGTGATCGCCGCCGGTGCTTTGGTGCCGCCCGACAAGGTGATCCCTGATGGCAGTGTGGTGATGGGCTCACCTGGGAAAATCGTGCGCGAGGTCGGCGAGCGCGAGCGCGCGTTGATTCAGCGATCCGTCGAAAACTATCGGCAGCGCGCCGAGATTTATTTGACCCGCTTAACGCCGTTGAGTTGATCGCAGGAAATCCTGCATCTGACCCAGAATTTTTTCTGTGTCGCTGGGTGCCAGCACGTCGCCCGCGAGCACATGACTGGATGGGTCTTGGCTCTGGGTGACGACGACACGTCGCTTGAAGGGCTTGGCGGGCACGCCGCTACCGAGTCGATCGAACATGGCCTCGATTTGTTGATGACTAACCACGCGATCGTTCGGCGAATAGATCACGAGTGTGGGTGTTGCAATGAGTTCGAGATCGCTGGCTCGCACGTGATCGACCAATGCCATCATCGGTATCAGTGCGCTGGATGGATAACGCCAGGTCCAAAACGTCGCATGCGTCTCGTTAGCCGGGCGCCATTCGTAAGTCGGCCCGATAACCGCTGAGGCGAGCTGAGTCCCCCAGGGTCCAGCAAGCCACTCGCTGCGCGGATCGCGCGGACCCAGATTCGGAGACACGAGCAGCAACGCGGCCAGTCGCGCGGCCTCGGGTCGTCGCGCAAGCCACAGAGCCAATGTGCCGCCTGTCGAGGTTCCGATCACGATCACGTGTTCGCCGATCCGCTCACCGATCGCATAGGCCTCAAGCGTGTCGTTAAGCCAATCACTCGCACGGACCTCGGCCATCGCTGGCCCGGGTTGTCCGTGACCGCGTAAACGAGTGTGGAAGAGATTGGCACCGAGCGCGCGTGCGAACTGTTCGGTCAACGGCGAGACTTCCCGTCGGGTCGCTGAATAACCGTGCAAGTAGACGATCGAGAGTGCGGTCTTTCGACGATCCTCATGAGCCCAAAAAATCTGCTTTTCCGCCCCCGGTGTGATCGGCCCGAGAGTCGACTGACCAGCTCGACGTTCCGCTTCGGCGAGCTCGGACTCGAGGGCGAGCGGGTCGTTCGGGATCGTGGGCATCACGCTCGGTTCGACGATCTCGTGACGAGGACCGAGTTGATAAGCGAGCCCTACCACGAGGCAGAACGAAATCGTGATCGTGAGGAGTCGTAGTGACAGCCGGCGTATCATGCGACGCAAGTCTAGCGAAGCGCCGGAGAAACGGGCAGTTGAGCGTCGAAGATTTGCGCGCACCAGATTGGCAGGTCGAGGGTCGCGATTGGCCAAATCGCGACTGCAGTCGTTTTGTCGACGCCGGCGGTTTGCGTTGGCATGTGCAGCGATGCGGTGCGGGGCCTGTTTGTTTACTCATCCACGGCACGGGTGCCTCGACTCATTCCTTTCGCGATCTGATGCCCTTGCTTGCCACCCATTTCGATGTGATCGCGATCGACTTGCCCGGTCACGGCTTCACCTCGAGGCCTGTTGCTCTCGAAGGGCTGTCGTTACCCGGCATGGCGCGATCGCTGGCTGAGTTGTTATCCATCCTCGAGGCACGACCGGCGCTCGTTATCGGTCATTCGGCGGGCGCCGCGATCGCGGCCCGTCTCGTTTTGGATCGTGAGGTCGAGCCGCGTTGTCTCATCAGTTTGAACGGCGCCTTGCTGCCGTTGTCGGGGTTCAAGCATCCCGCGTTCACGCCGCTCGTGCGCGCCGTGGTCAGCAGTCATTGGTTACCGCGCTGGTTCGCCAAGCGCCTCGAGTCGCCGCGTGAGGTGGATCGCTTGCTGGAGGGCACGGGCTCGCGCGTCGATGAGCGCGGGCGAGAGTTCTACGGCCGATTGTCGCGTTGCCCAGCTCATACCGGCGCAGCGCTCGCCATGATGGGGGTTTGGGACTTGCGGCCGCTTGAGCAGGAACTTGCACGGCTCAGCGTACCGCTGCACCTTCTCATCGGCGGGCAAGATCGCATGATCTTGCCCGGTGAGGCCGTCAAAGTTAGGCGACTCGTTCCATCTGCCACCGTTGAACAATGGCCAAGTTTGGGACATCTGGCCCACGAGGAAGCGCCCGCTCGTTTGGCTGATTGGGTGCTCGCGCGCGCGCAGGCGGACGGTATTGTAGTTCCATCCTGACACCACACGCTGTATCGTGGCTCGGACACTTTGATCCGAGGCCCGCCCGACGTGACCGTCGATCGCTCTCATCCCTTGCGCCGAGCGCTGCACGACGAGGTGCACGCCAGACCCCCACTGTCTTTGGCGACACCTTCGCGTCTCACCTGTCTTGCTCTCATGTCGAGCGCGGACGAGCTTGCGAAAGAGATCGCATTACTCGGTGAGCTCGCCGTGCAGCACGGTTTGCCACCGCCGAAAGCGGAAGCCGGGCATTGCGTGATCGAAGCGCCGGGGTTTCGACTCAAGTGGGAGCGTCACACTGAATACTCGCGCTATGTGATCGCCGTGGACGGAGCGGGCAGTCGCCCCTTTGCAGAACCGGCAACAGCGTCTTTACCTCGGGATTGGCTAGCGCGATTGCCCGGCCAAACGCTCTACGCCGGACACGCCGAAGTGGTGTCGGGTGACACGAGAGCGGGTGAAGGCTTCTCGACCACCTCGAATGAGAGTTTCGGGGGGCGTGCCTTGGTGGGATCTTTGATCGCCGGAGGTCTGGCCACAGTCCTCACCGACTTTCGTATCGACGAGCAAGGGTTCAGTCGCTTGCTGTTGATCGATGGCGGTATGACGCCGGCACAGTGCGGCCGTGCAGTGCAGGCCTTGCTCGAAGTGGACACCTATCGTCTCTTGGCCTTACTCGCGTTTCCGGTGGCGCGCGAGTTGTCGCCGCAGTTGGCACGCGATGAGCGCGAACTGTCCTCCATCGCCAACGAGCTCGTGCATATCGACAAGACACAAGAGCCAGTGTTGCTCGAGCGTTTGACTCGCCTTCAAGCAGAGATCGAGCGTTACGAGGCCGACCATCACTATCGCTTTGGTGCTGCCGAGGCGTATCACGAAATTGTGCAGCGTCGGCTCGAGCAATTGCGCGAAGAGCGTGTCGATTCACTACAGACAATGCAGGAGTTCATGGAGCGACGTCTCGCTCCTGCCATGAATACCTGCATCGCCGTGATGGCGCGTATGGAGTCGCTTTCGCAACGCGTCACACGTGCGACGCAATTGTTGTCTACCCGCATCGAGATCACCCGTGAAGGGCAAAACCAGCAATTGCTCGAATCCATGAACCAGCGTGCAGCGGCGCAGTTGCGACTGCAGGGCACCGTCGAGGGATTGTCGGTCGCCGCGGTAACCTATTACATCGTCGGGCTGATCAGTTATCTGGCCGAGGGGCTCGAGGGCTTTCATTTCTTGCCGAGCGCGGGCGTCATCACCGCGATCAGCATTCCGGTGGTTGCGGTACTCGTGGCCCTAGGCGTACGCCGAATTCGGCGCGCCGTCGAGCATCAAGTGGAGCAAAGATCATGAGTCACGCGATTGTGATTGGTAGTGGTTTCGGTGGATTGGCCGCTGCCATTCGCCTCGGTGCACGCGGGTATCGAGTCACGGTGCTCGAGCGTCTCGATGGGCCGGGCGGACGAGGCTACGTGTATCGGCAAGATGGCTACACCTTCGATGCTGGTCCAACGATTATTACCGCGCCGTATTTATTCGAAGATTTGTGGCGACTTTGCGGAAAACGACTCGCAGACGATGTGACTCTGCAGGCGCTCGACCCGTTTTACGAAGTGCGGTTCGATGATGGTGATGTGTTCCGCTACACCTCTGATCTCAAGTTGATGCGCGAGCAGGTCGCGCGCATCGAGCCGCGTGATGTGGAGGGGTTCGATCGATTTCTTGCGCGCAGCCGAGAAATTTATGAAGTCGCATTCCGAGATCTCGCTGAGCAACCCTTCCACGAGATTGGCACGCTGTTGCGGGCTGCTCCTGATCTGATTCGTCTTGGCGGATATCGATCGGTCTATCACGAGGTGAGTCGCTTTTTCCGTAGCGACAAGTTGCGCACGCTGTTCAGTTTTCATCCGCTGCTGATTGGTGGTAACCCGTTTACTACGACGGCCTACTATTGCCTCATCGCACATCTTGAGCGCAGCTACGGCGTGCACTATGCCGAAGGTGGCATGGGCGCTTTGGTTCGCGGTCTCGTGGGGCTGATCGAGGGTCAGGGCGGACAGTTACGATACAACGCGCCCGTGGCTGAGATCCAAGTCAAAGAAGGCCGTGCCTGCGGCGTGCGACTCGAGAGTGGCGAGATCATTGAGTCGGATATCGTGATTTCCAATGCCGATGTGGCAACCACCTATGAGCGGCTACTCGGCTCTACGCCGCGGCGTCGTTGGACCGATGCCAAGCTCGCTCGGGCGAGTTATTCGATGAGTTTGTTCGTGTGGTACTTTGGTACCAATCGCCGCTATGACGATGTGTATCACCACACGATGGTCTTAGGTCCGCGCTATCGAGATCTGCTCGACGATATTTTCAAGCACAAGCGCCTTGCTGACGATTTCAGTCTGTATCTGCATCGCCCCAGTGCGAGTGATTCGAGTTTGGCACCACCGGGTTGCGATTCATTTTACGTGTTAGCGCCGGTCCCGCATCTCGATAGCGGAACGGACTGGCGGACGCAGGCAGAACCTTATCGTGCTGCTGTACAGCGTCGACTAGAGTCCACGCTGATGCCCGGTCTTGGTGATGCGCTCACCACTTCGTTGATGTTGACCCCGCTCGACTTTCGAGATCGACTCGCATCAAAGAAAGGCGCGGCGTTTGCGATGGAGCCCAAGCTATTTCAGAGTGCTTGGTTCAGGCCGCACAATAAAAGTGAGGAAGTCGAAGGGCTTTACTTCGTCGGTGCGGGTACCCATCCGGGTGCAGGGTTGCCTGGGGTCGTATCGTCGGCCAACATTTTGGACAAGATCGTGCCGCCGCCGTCCAAACCGCGCTAGGCGCAGATCGCATTAAGCTAAATCGCGAAGCAAGCAGGCTGCCGCCAGCCGCCCTGACAACGTTGCCATCGGAACGCCCGGTCCCGGATGGACACTGCCGCCTGCGAGATACAGGCCCGGAATATGGGTGCGTGCGTTTGGTCGTGCAAAACTCGCGAAGGCGCCGTGGTTGGCTGAACCGTAGAGGCTGCCGCCCGTAGCAGGAAAAAGCCGTGCGAAATCCTGCGGTCGCGTCACGTCAATACGCTCTGGTTGACGCGAGACAAGAAGACCACTCGTCTCGAGTTGCAAAAATACGCGCTGCTCCAATGCTGCAAGCTCACTGTCCGTGATCCCGCGTTGATCGCCGTCAGCCGGCGCGTTCACGAGTATCAACAGTCGTTCGGCATCGCCGTCTCGCAGAGGTGTGCTGGCCTCGCCGCGATCCTGCGCGCAGACATAAATCGTCGGTTGAGTCGTGATTGTTCGTTGCTCAAAGATATCGGCGAACTCACGTGGGTAGTCATCCCCGAAGAAAACGTTATGGTGGGCGAGGTCGAAGCCCTCAGTTGGCGCATCGACGCACCAAGTCACGGCCGAGAGTCCGCGCTCCGATCTGCCGCGTGAGGCGACGGCGGGGCGCAGGTCTTCTCCGAGCAGACCATCGGCCAATGCTTGCGTGTCGCCGTTGAAGACCACCGTATCAGCTGCAATGAAGTCGCCATCGTCGAGATGAACTCCCGCGATGCGGCCGTCACGTACCTCGATACGTCGTACTCCGTTACCAAGGCGCAGATTCGCGCCACAGTGCGTCGCGAGCGCGGCGAGTGCTGCTGCGACTCGACGCATACCGCCCTCGACCAGCCAGACGCCAGATTGTTCGACGTGTGCGATCAGCATCAACGTAGCAGGCGCCTGCAAGGGCGAGGAGCCGACGTAGGTCGCATAACGCGCAAATAGCTGCCGCAGTCGCGGATCCCGAAAGTGCGCCGCCAGTGCGCGCCAGAGGGTGAGCCAAGGTGGCGTACGCCACATTGCCAGCATGCCGGCGAAGCCGATCTCGCGCATTAAGCCGGTCGTCGTCGGTCGCGGCGACATCATGAAAGGTTCACGCAGGCAGTCGTGCAAAGCGCCGGCTCGGTCGAGAAATTCGCGGAAACCTCGCGCTTCGCGCGCGCCGGCAAAGTCGCCGATCGCTTCCATTGATCGCCGCGGATCCGCATGTAGATCGAGGACGGCCGGATCATGGCTCCAGATGTGTCTAGCGAGCAAAGATGCCGGATACAGCCGCAGCTCATCTTCGAGTCTGCGGCCGGCATCGGCGAACAGTGACTCAAAAACGTGGCGCATCGTGAACACGGTCGGGCCCGCGTCGATTGCACGATTCTGTGGCGATAGGCTGCGTAACTTGCCACCGACGTACTCGGCTCTTTCGATGAGCGTGACATCACAGCCGCTGCGCGCGAGATCGATGCTTGCGGCGAGGCCACCTACGCCCGCGCCGATGACGACGGTACGCCGTATCGATTTCACGCGTTCTGCGGTCGTTGCCGCGTAATGGCGTGGCGGTGGTAGATGATCAGGGTCAAACCCACGACGAGTGGAATCGACCAAAGACCCGGATGTAGCGCCAATGCGGGGATCGTTCGTACCGCCCCGAAGGCAAAAAACGCGGTGTATACCGAGATGCCAGCGCCGACCAAGGCCTTGATGTGTTCTTTGAGCCAGTCGAGCGGCGCCGGCTTAGTCTTCAGAATGAACCCAAGGTTGGTGGCGACGGTGGCGAAACCGATGGCCGGCATGCCGAGCATCAGGGGTTCGTCGATCCGTAGCGACTCGATCAGGCAGGCGACCGAGGCGATCGTCAGCAGTGCCTGCAAGCCCAAATTCCGCCATTCACGATGACCGTGATGTTGCTCTCGATGCTGGATGCAGGACCAACCGTACCAGGCGAGATTGACCGTTAGGATGGCGAGGCCGAGCATCATCCAGCCAAAGATGCCGCGTATCCAGGTGGGGTTATCCAAGTGGGGGTGGGTCGCTTGCGGATCGATCAGCGTGCAGAGGCTGATGCCAATGGCGGCGGATCCGGTTGCCAACATGGTCCAGGTGAACACGCGACCCCAGCGGCGGTGCACCGGGCTGCCTTTGCGGCCCAACACGGGTATCCAGAATGCCACGAGGCCAAGGCTGCCACAGAGAATGTGCAGCACGACGAAGGCGTGGAACAGGGTTACGACAGGCTCGGTCACCGGCGTCATGCTGCCGATGTCGCGCTCTAGTGTAAAGTACGGTTGACGTATGTACTGTCCACCGAGACCGCAGCCGCTCGCGGCGCTGGTGTCCTTGCTGCGCGTGATGGCGCGCGGCGATGGCGACCTGCTGAGTCTATTGCCGGCAAAGGCCTACAAGGTCGAGACCGGTTGGCTCGGCTATTCGCGTCGCTCGATTCTCATCGTGAACGCGCCGGAACTGCTACGCGAGGTGCTGACCGATCCGACCGGCATCTATCCCAAGAACGATCTGATGGTGGGTGCGCTCGAGCCGTTGGTTGGCAACTCGATTTTTGTCTCTAGCGGAGCGATCTGGAAGCGCCAACGACAAATGATCGACCCGGCCTTCTCCCACATGCGCCTCGGCAAGGCCTTCGTGTCGATGTCGGCGGCGCTCGACGACTACGAGCAGCATCTCGATGAGCAGGCTGCGCGTGGCGAAACGTTCTCGCTCGATCTGGCGATGAGTCATCTGACGGCCGACATTATTTGTCGTACGGTGTTCTCCACCTCGTTGCAGTCGAAGACGGCCGTCGATGTTTTTGAAGCCTTCACGGTTTTCGAGCGGACTTGCGCGCAGGTCGAGTTGAAGCGACTGATCTTCGACGAGCCGTTTGCCGAGATCCCTCAACATCCCGTCGTGCTCGAGGCCTGTGAACGGATTCGGCATCATCTTGGTGACTTGGTCGATACCCATCTCGGCGAGCGAACGGCCGACTATGACGATATCGCCAGTGCCGTGATCGAGGCGCGCGATGTCGATACCAACGAGGGCTTCACCCGCAAGGAGTTACTCGATCAGCTCGGCGTGATGTTTCTGGCGGGTCACGAGACGACGGCAAGCGCGCTGATTTGGGCGTTCATGATTCTCTCGGTACAGCCTCTGGTGATGGCTCGTGTGCGCAGCGAGGTCGAGGCCGTGGCGGGCGATGGTCCCATCAGTCTCGAACAGGTGCGCCGTATGAGTTTCGTACGGAACGTTTTCAAAGAAACGTTGCGACTGTATCCGCCGATTACGTTCATTCCGCGGGTTGCTGCTGAGGCGGCGCAAATCGGACGGCATCGGGTCAAGAAGGGCGCGATGTTGATGATTGCGCCGTGGACGATCCATCGGCATCGCGATTATTGGCAAAACCCGCATGCCTTCGACCCGGATCGGTTTTCTGCGGAGCGCGAACACGAACTGGTGTCCGGCGCTTATTTGCCGTTTGGCTTGGGTCCGCGCGTCTGCGTGGGAGCAGGCTTTGCGCAACTCGAGGCAAGTTTGATACTGGCGCGCCTATGCCGTCGCTATGATTTCAAGGTTCATGATGTGCAGCGCATCCGGCCGGTTGCGCGATTGACCACCCGACCCGCCGATCAATTGCGTGTCACTCTGACGAGACGTGCATGACGACGGTATTGCTCACACTCGGTCGGCTGCCAAAAGCGCTCGAGTTGGCGCGAGCGCTACATGCGAGTGGTTGTCGCGTGCTCGTAGCCGAGCCATTTCAGCGTCATTTGACCGGTGCGTCGCGATCGGTGTCGCGCAGTTTTGTCGTGCCGGCTCCTGCGATCGACCGTGAGGGTTATCTGCAAGCGCTCACCGAGATCGTCATGCATGAACATGTCGATATCGTACTACCCGTATCCGAAGAAATTCTGCATGTCGCTGCTTTGCATGAGCGATTACGAGACTCTGTTCGCATCGCGTCAATGCCGCTCGCTTCATTGCTATCGGTTTACGACAAACAGGCTTTCATCACGCGCTGTCATGAGGCCGGTCTCGCCGCGCCGCAAACTCGATCCCTCGAGGATCCATTGGCCATCGAGCTCGCGCAAGCTGGACCCACGGTCGTCAAGCCTCGGCACTCATGTTCCGGGCGAGGCGTACAGTTTCTCGGTCGCGGTGCGACGCTACCGGTGGTCGATGAGCCCGCGATCGTTCAGGCCTTCGTGCCCGGGCAATTGCTCAGTACATTTGGCTTTGCGCGCCAGGGTCGATTGCACTCGACGGTGTTATACCGCGCTGCTGTGTTGCAAGGTACGGTCGCAGTTTGCTTCGAGCGAATCGAGGTTCCGTCAGTCGTGGAGGATTGGATCTCGCGGTTTGTCGCGCATACCCACTTCGACGGTTTCGTTTCCTTCGACTTGATGTTGGATGACGATGGCGTCGTCTGGGGCATCGAGTGCAATCCGCGCACGACGAGTGGCATTCACTTCGTGGAGCCTACCGATCTCGCGCGCAGCGTACTGCAGCCGGATCATCAGCAGCCTTGGCGTTACAAGCCGGGGCGACTTCGTCAGCAGTTTTACCCTTGCCTGACCGAAACACAGGCTTCGATGTTCACGGCGCGTTTCGCAGATAACCTTCGACATCTTTTGCGTGCGCGCGATGTTAGCTGGCAGCTAGACGATCCATGGCCGTTCATCGGTATGCCCTGGTCGTCGTGGCCCATCATCGAGCGGGCGATGAAAGCGCGCTGCAGCTTTGGTGAGGTCGCGATGCGCGATTTTGATTGGCGTGTTGCCGATGGGGTGAGCGCATGAGGGCGTTGCTCGCCTCGGATGCGGATCGCCTCGCTTGCCGAGAGCTCATCCGCGTGGGTTCGAAGACCTTTCACGCTGCGTCGTACCTCTTGCCGCAGCGAGTACGTGAACCGGCGTTGGCGCTCTACGCGTTTTGTCGCGAGGCGGATGACGCCATCGATCAATCGAGCGATCCGCAGCGCGCACTGGCCGAGTTGAATGAGCGATTGGATCGCATGTACCGCGGTGTCCCTATCGACCGCTCTGCCGATCGCGCGATGGCGGATGTCGTGGCGGAGTTTTCGATACCGCAGGCGGTCCCGGCCGCACTACTCGAGGGCTTCGCCTGGGATGCCGAGGGTCGCCAGTACAGCGAGTTCTCTGAGCTTCATGACTATGCGGTTCGTGTTGCCGGAACGGTCGGTGTGATGATGTGTCTGTTGATGGGCGTGCGTGCGCCGCGCGCCTTGGCGCGTGCTGCCGAGCTTGGCATTGCGATGCAGTTGTCGAACATCGCGCGCGACGTCGGCGAAGACGCACGCATGGGCCGCGTGTATTTGCCGCAAGCATGGTTGGCTGAGGTGGGTTCCTCTCGGGAGGCGCTTTTGTCGGCGCCAACCTTCAGCGATGCGATCGGTCGAATCGTCGATCGACTGGTGAGCGAAGCAGAGAGTCTGTACGTGCGTGCCGCCGCGGGCGTAGCGGAGTTGCCGCCGGAGTGTCGTCCTGCCATTCATGCCGCACGCCTCATGTACGCCGAGATCGGTCGCGAAGTGTTGCGCCGATCCGGTGATTCCATCTCGCAGCGTGCTGTGGTCTCTGGTCGGCGCAAGGCGCTCTTGCTCGCCAAGGCACTCTCTACCGCCGCCATGGGCGCGGCCAATGATCAACGGAGTTGGCCGGTCACGCCGGCCGCGGTTTTTTTGCTCGATGTCGTTGCCGAACACGATGCCGCGCGCGGGATCGTTCCAGATCCGGTGGCAGCCGAATCCGTACTGACGCGCGAGCTCGTGCGCTTGCTTGGCGTGCTCGAGCGTATCGAGTTGCAGGAGCGGGCGGGTCAGTCTTAGCGTTTCGAATTTAGCGTTTCGAAACCACTCGCGGCAATCGAACCGGCAGTAGTGTCTGAACCCAGCGCTTCCCGAATCGCCGCAGCGAGACACTTTCGTGAAACGCTTCGAGGCGATGACCATCCAGCGTGGTCTCGACAATCGATCGCGCGTAGAAAGGGGCGCTTTCCAAAGTTTCGATCACCGCAGGTTCTGCGCCGTTGTCGCAGCGCGTGTGTCGTTCGATGCCCCAAGCTGTAGTCGCCATGGCTCGTAGTGGTGGTGACGAACGGGTGTGCACGCTGCCGTCTGCATCGAATTCAAGTGACCACGATTGGCTGTGACTGCCCGCCACGCCGATCGTGTCGTAGAGCACACGCGTACGCGTGGTGCAGTGACTGCGCGACCAGTTCCACGATTCGAAATCGGTTTCTAGCGGCGCAAGGCCTTGGTTGGCATCGAGATAGGCTGAGCCCACCCAGTTCAAGGCGGGAGCATCGAATATCACGCTCACTCGGGCGAGCGGCGCGATTGGCCACCAGAGGTGTCGGGCGGCGGCATCGAGCGGATAGGCGGTGGCATGTCTGACGGAGGGCACGACTCGGATCTGGCCGCGCAGCGCTTGTGGCCAGGGTGAGGTTTTCTCATCCACGTCGATCCGTAGTGCCTCGCCGTCCCAGGTCACTCGACTCGGGCCGATAGTCAACTGATCCTCATGGCGGGTCACCGCTGTGGCGTCGCGTTCGGTCATGGCCCAACGGCGCCCTTGGCCGCGATAAAGCACGACATTGAGTGCCGAGTGCTGCACGGGATCAACTTGGCCGTGACGCCTTGCGCGTGCATACCACGGTGAGAAGACGCAACCGAGCATGGCGATCACGGTGAGGCCGTATTGGCCGCAGTCGCTCAAGGCGTCGAGATACCACCAGGCATAGCCGTTCGGTGCGAGTGACGCCGCAAAGTTCGGGCCGGTTTGACTCACCACCGGGTGGTGTCTATATTCCATGACACCATAGTGTGACAATCTGAACTGACATTCGCCAGCGATCAGGTTTCCCACGCAGTTCGCCGAGCAGGTGCAGGCATGAAAAATGCGTCCGGATCCAGAATTGAGCAAGCCCTCGAACTGGCGGTGGAGTCTTGTGAGTCGCTAGGTTGTCCACCGCGTTTAGCCGCTGCCATCCGCTACGCTGTTTTTCCTGGCGGAGCGCGGATCCGTCCGCGTCTGTGCCTCGCCATCGCAGCAGGTTGCGGCGAGCCGCAGTCGCCGCTTGCCGAAGCGACGGCAGCTTCCATCGAGTTGCTGCATTGTGCGTCGTTGGTCCACGACGATTTGCCTTGTTTCGACGACGCCGAGTTTCGCCGCAATCGCCCCTCGGTACATCGCGCATTCGATGAGCGCATTGCGCTGCTCGTCGGTGACGCGCTGATTGTGCTCGCGTTCCAGAACGTGGCGCGCGCGTATGCCCAGCATCCGACGCGATTGCCCGGTGTGGTCCTTGCGCTTGCGCGCGCGGCTGGCGCACCAGGTGGCATCGTGGCGGGACAGGCTTGGGAATGTGAGGACGTCACGCCGCTCGAGGAGTATCGCCGTCTCAAGACCGGCGCTTTGTTCGTGGCTGCGACCGTAGGCGGCGCGCTCTCTGCCGGCGTGGATCCGACCCCGTGGCGCGAGCTCGGTGAGCGACTCGGCGAGGCCTATCAAGTCGCCGACGATATTCGTGACGTGCTCGGTACCGATGTCGAGTTAGGTAAACCTGCGCATCGGGATGCCGATCTGCTGCGTCCGAGCTGTGTCAATGAATTGGGTGTCGCTGGCGCCGTTACGCATTTCGGGTCCTTGATCCGCAAGGCCAATGAATCCATTCCCGATTGCCCGGGTGCGGAGTTCTTGCGCGACTTGCTCGATCTCGAGGCGGAGCGCTTATTGCCCGCTGCGCTCTTGGAGCGCGTGGCCGCTTGATAGGCGGTTCCACGCGCATTTCTACAGGTTCGGAGGGGTGCAACTACCGAGTTGGCTGCAGCATCGTTGGCGTCGATGGCGCAACGAGCGACTGCTTGATCCTCTGGTTCAAAGAAAACTCTCCGGATTCTGGCTAACACGCCGGCGCGCACAGCGCGAGGCGGCCGAGACCTTCGATCTGGTCGCGGGCTTCGTGTACTCACAGGTGCTGCTCGCCTGCCATCGTCTGGGCGTACTCGCGCAATTGCGCGACGGGCCACTGCCGCATTCGCAGTTGTTGTCCACACTCGGTTTATCGTCGGCGGCAGGTCTCACATTGCTGCGGGCGGCCGCCGCGCTGGATCTGCTCGAGTGCGACGAGTCTGATACCAACGAGGCGATCTGGTGGCTGGGCGCCAAGGGTGCGGCTTTGCTCGGTAATGCCGGTGCGCTCGCGATGATCGAGCACCATGCCGTGCTCTACCGTGACCTCGTCGATCCGGTGGCGTTGTTACGTTCGCCGCGCGGGAGCACCGAACTCGCGCGTTACTGGCCCTATGCCACTGCCGACGCGCCAGCCGGCGCCGCGCCTGAGCAGATTCGGGCTTACACGAGGTTGATGGCGGCCTCTCAGGGGCTGGTCGCCGACGAAATCCTCGATGCGTACGATTTCCGTCAGCATCGCCGCATCCTCGATATCGGTGGTGGAGACGGTACTTTTCTGCGGCATGTGCGGCAGCGCGCCCCGCAGGCACAACTCGTGTTGTTCGACTTGCCTGCGGTAGCCGCCGAGGCCCGACGGCAATTCGATGGGGCGAGCGGTGTCGAGTGTATCGGCGGTGACTTCGCACACGAGGCCCTACCGACGGGTGCAGATCTCATCACTCTGGTGCGGATCCTTCACGATCACGATGACGAGCTTGCGCAATCGCTCTTACATCGTGCGGCAGAGGCGCTCACACCAGGCGGTCGCCTGATCGTGGCGGAACCGCTCGCGGGGACACCTCGAGCCGTGCGTATGGGAAATGCCTACTTTGGCCTGTATCTGTGGGCGATGGGCAGCGGTAGGGCGCGCAGTGCCGAGGAAATCGCCGCTTGGATGCGCAAGGCGGGCCTAGTCGATATCGAGGAGCGGGCTACCCGAATTCCCTTGCAAACCCGTCTGATCGTGGCCCGTCGACCGGCCCTGCGACCGGGTTAAACCGCCGTCGACCATTCACGAGTGTCTTTATAAGTTGACACTGTAAAGCGTAAGCGTAAACTGACACTTGGATCGTCAGGCCTACCAACGGAGCCTGCATGGCACAGGGATGGAACACACTCGCCGTGGTAATTGAGGGACCGGAGCGCTTGGCGCTCAACCGGCTCTCTCTGCCGGCGCCTGCGCCCGATGAGATCCTCGTCGATATCGAGTGGAGCGGCATCAGCACCGGCACCGAGCGACTGCTCTGGTCAGGACGAATGCCGCCGTTTCCCGGGATGGGTTATCCGCTGGTTCCGGGATATGAATCCGTCGGCCGTATTCGTGAGTTAGGTTCTGCCGTGAGCGGATTTGCCGTTGGCCAGCGAGTCTTCGTGCCCGGTGCCCGGTGCTTTGGCGAAGTGCGCGGATTGTTTGGTGGTGCCGCTTCCCAGCTGGTTGTTCCCGCCGTTCGCGTTACCGCGGTCGATGATGCCTTGGGTGAACGTGCGGTATTGCTCGCGCTCGCCGCGACGGCTTATCACGCGCTCGCGAATCCCGTCGCAGCGCCGGCTGACCTGATCGTGGGTCATGGGGTGCTCGGCCGACTTCTCGCGCGCATCACGATGGCACTCGGTGCCCCGGCGCCGATGGTGTGGGAGCGCGACGAGCGGCGTCGTCAAGGCGCGACGGATTACGCCGTCATCGATCCTGCGACCGACAGTCATCGTCGATATCGCTCGATTTACGACGTCAGCGGCGATTCACGAATTCTCGATTCCCTGCTCGGTGTCCTTGCGCCGGGTGGCGAAGTGGTACTCGCCGGCTTTTACACCGAGGCCATGCAGTTCGACTTCACGGCTGCCTTCATGCGTGAAGCGCGCATCCGCGTCGCTGCCGAGTGGAAGGAGCCGGATCTGAAGGCTGTGATCGCGCTGATCGAGCGCGGAGCCTTGTCACTCGATGGACTCATCACGCATCGGCGCGACGCACAGTCAGCCGATGCCGCCTATCGCCAAGCTTTCGGCGATCCGGATTGTCTCAAAATGGTTCTCGACTGGAGGCACGCAGCATGACCCCGCCCGGTGATACGGTCTCCATTCCTGTTGAAAAACTCAAGCGCAGTTTGCGGGCTGAGGCTGCCATGGCGCCTCCCTCGGTGACGCCCACGCCCGTGACCAAAGAAACGCAGATCATCGCAATCTACGGTAAAGGCGGTATCGGCAAGAGTTTCACGCTCGCTAACCTCAGCTACATGATGGCGCAGCAGGGCAAGAAGATTCTGCTGATTGGTTGCGATCCGAAGAGCGACACCACGTCATTGCTGTTCGGCGGTCGCGCTTGTCCCACGATCATTGAAACATCGTCAAAGAAAAAACTGGCGGGCGAGCCGCTTGAGATCGGTGACGTGTGTTTCAAACGCGATGGCGTCTATGCCATGGAGCTCGGCGGCCCCGAGGTCGGTCGTGGCTGCGGCGGTCGCGGCATCATTCACGGTTTCGAAACGCTCGAGAAGCTCGGCTTCCACGACTGGGGTTTCGACTACGTGCTGCTCGATTTCTTGGGCGATGTGGTTTGTGGCGGCTTCGGTCTGCCGATCGCTCGCGATATGTGCCAGAAGGTGATTGTGGTCGGCAGCAACGATTTGCAGTCGCTCTACGTTGCTAACAACGTCTGCTCGGCGGTCGAATACTTCCGCAAGCTCGGCGGCAACGTCGGTGTCGCGGGGCTCGTGATCAACAAGGACGATCACACGGGCGAGGCGCAAGCCTTCGCGGCTGCGGCGGGCATCCCGGTTCTTGCAGCGATCCCGGCGCACGAAGACATCCGACGCAAGAGCGCCAACTACGAAATCATCGGTACCCCGGAGTCGGAGTGGGGCGCCTTGTTCGCCGAGCTCGCCGGCAATGTGGCAGCCGCGCCGCCCGTGCGTCCGAAGCCGCTGACTCAAGATGAACTGCTCGGTCTCTTCAAGGGTGAAGCGGTAGGACGCGGCGTAACGCTGCAACCGGCCACCTTCGAGGATATGTGCGGTCATTCGCAGGTTCAGAAACCCTCACTCGAAGTGATTTACGACGCAGTCTGACATGAGCGCACTCGACACCCACATCGACGCCAGCCCGGAGGTCCTCTCGCAGGACACCGCCGGTGGCGCGTCATGTCATGGTGGCGAGACTCGCATGCATGCGGCGGCCGTTGCTGCGGGCAAAGCGGAAGTGCTCGAAAAGTACGCGCGCGATTATCCGGCAGGTCCGCACGATCAACCGCAGAGCATGTGCCCGGCTTTCGGCAGTCTGCGTGTCGGTCTGCGCATGCGTCGCACGGCGACGATCCTCTCGGGTTCGGCGTGCTGCGTGTATGGGCTAACGTTCACATCGCATTTCTATGGTGCTAGACGCACCGTCGGCTACGTGCCGTTCAATTCCGAGACGCTCGTCACGGGCAAGTTATTCGAAGACATTCGCGATGCGGTCCACGATTTGGCGGACCCTGCGCAATACGATGCGATCGTTGTCACCAACCTCTGCGTGCCGACTGCTTCTGGTGTTCCGCTGCAGCTGCTGCCCAAGGAAATCAACGGGGTTCGCATCATCGGTATCGATGTGCCGGGCTTCGGTATCCCGACGCACGCGGAAGCGAAAGATGTGCTCGCCGGAGCGATGCTGAAATACGCGCGCGGCGAAGCGGAATCGGGTCCGGTACAAGCACCGCGCAACGGGCGTGCTGCCAAACCGACGATCTCCTTGGTCGGTGAGATTTTCCCAGCGGATCCGGTCGGTATCGGCATGATGCTAGAGCCGATGGGTCTTGCGGCGGGTCAGCAGGTACCGACCCGCGAATGGCGCGAGCTCTATTCCGCACTCGATTGCGCGGCAGTCGCGGCTATCCACCCGTTTTACACCAGCGTTTATCGCGAGTTCGAAGCCGCTGGCAGGCCCATCGTCGGGTCTGCGCCCGTTGGCTACGAAGGCACGGCGGGTTGGATCGAGAATATTGGCAAGCTCTGTAACGTAGGTCGCGACGGAATCGACGCGGCCAAGAACCGCGTCTTGCCGGCGATTCGCGCAGCGCTCGCGGCGGCTCCCATCCGTGGACGCATCACGTTGTCGGGTTATGAAGGATCCGAGCTATTGGTGGCGCGACTGCTCATCGAGAGTGGTGCGGATGTGCGCTATGTCGGTTCGGCATGCCCGCGTACACCGCACTCCGAAATCGATCGCGAGTGGCTCGTAGCGCGCGGCGTGCATGTGCAGTTCCGCGCGTCGCTCGAACAGGATCTGACGGCGTTCGCGGAGTTCAAACCCGATCTCGTCGTCGGTACGACCCCGGTCGTACAGAAGGCCAAAGAAATGGCCATCCCGGCTCTGTATTTCACCAACCTCATTTCGTCCAGGCCGCTCATGGGCATCGCCGGCGCAGGTTCGCTCGCGCAGCTCATCAATACGGCCATTGCGGGTAAAACGCGATTCGACGAAATGAAGGCTTTCTTCGGCGAAACCGGCACAGCCGACTCGGCCGGTATATGGCACGACACGCCTCGACCGCATCCGGAATTCCGCGATAGCTATCGACGCAAGCTCGAGAAGCAGACTAAGGCACGCAAAGCGGAGGAGATGATCTGATGCTCGTGCTCGATCACGACCGCGCAGGTGGCTATTGGGGAGCGGTGTACGTCTTCACTGCCATCAAAGGCTTGCAGGTCATCATCGACGGTCCGGTCGGTTGTGAGAATTTGCCGGTCACCTCCGTTCTGCATTACACCGATGGATTGCCGCCGCACGAGCTGCCAGTGGTCGTCACGGGCATCGCCGAAGAAGAGCTCGGTCAGCACGGCACTGAAGGTGCGATGAAGCGCGCCCATAAAGTGCTCGATCCGCATTTGCCGGCGGTCGTGGTGACAGGCTCGATCGCCGAGATGATCGGCGGAGGCGTGACGCCGGAAGGCACGAATATCAAGCGCTTCCTGCCGCGAACCATCGACGAGGATCAATGGCAGTGTGCCAATCGCGCGCTGTGGTGGCTGTGGACCGAATTCGGTCCGAAGAAAGTGCCGCCGGCACCGCGTGAGCGCGAGCTCGGCAAGGCGCCCGGCTACAAGCCGCGGGTCAACATCATTGGTCCCGCTTACGGCATGTTCAACATGAACTCCGATTTGGCCGAGATACGTCGGCTAGTCGAGGGCATGGGTGCCGAGATCAACCTAGTATTTCCGCTCGGCAGTCATCTGGCCGAGATCGCCCAGTTGGCCGACGCCGATGTGAACATCTGCATGTACCGCGAGTACGGCAAGATGCTCTGCGAAGGCATGGAGCGACCGTGGCTGCAAGCGCCTATCGGTTTGCATAGCACCACCAAATTTTTGCGTGCGCTCGGCGAGCTCACGGGTCTCGACCCGGAGCCGTTCATCGAGCGCGAGAAACTGACTACGATCAAACCGCTGTGGGACCTGTGGCGCTCCGTCACCCAGGATTTCTTCGGCACCGCGAGTTTCGCCATCGTAGCCGGCGAGACCTACGCACGTGGCGTACGCCACTTCCTCGAATCCGAGCTCGGTCTGCCGTGCATGTTCTCTTATGCGCGACGGCCCGGAGTCAAGCCCGACAACGCGGCCGTACGTCAAGCGGTACGCGAGAAAACCCCCCTCGTGTTATTCGGCAGCTATAACGAGCGTATGTACCTGGCCGAGCTCGGACCTCGCGCAATGTACATCCCGGCATCTTTCCCTGGCGCGATCATTCGTCGCCATACGGGAACCCCTTTCATGGGCTATGCCGGGGCAACTTATTTAGTGCAGGAAGTTTGCAATGCGTTATTCGACGCGTTGTTTCACATCCTGCCACTTGCCACGGACATGGACAAAGTCGACCCGACACCGGCGCGCCAGGCGCGCGAAGCCAGTGTGTGGGACGAGGAGGCATTGCGCCTGCTCGATGAGTACGTGGCCAATGAACCCTATCTGGTGCGCATCTCTGCCGCTAAACGTCTGCGCGATCTCGCCGAGATCGCTGCGCGTGCAGCGGGAGAGGAGCGTGTCACGGCGGCCCGCGTTGCACGCGCGCGGGCGGAGCTCGCTGCGGGGCGTGCCGCTTGAGGACGGGGGGAAAGCATTGTCGGGCGCAGGTTTCGATCTGCGTCGTCAATCCCTTCCGCGCGGGAGTGCGCGGTGTTGAGAAAACTGTCTATGGAGGTGATTAACAATGGCAAGTCTTTCAGGACTTACGGCCGATGAGGCCAAGGCATTCCACTCGCTCTACATGTCGAGCTTCTTGGGATTCCTGGTTGTTTCAGCGGTTGCCCATTTCCTCATTTGGCAATGGCAGCCCTGGTTCTAATTCGTAATTTTTAGGAGTACACAAACATGTGGCGTATATGGATGCTCTTCGACCCGCGTCGTGCGTTGGTCGCGATGGCCATCTTCGTGTTCACCATTATTTTGGTGAATCACTTCGTGATGCTGACCAGCAAGTACGCGTTCTGGCTCGAAGGGCCGGGACCGGGCGGTCAGGCAGTGGCCAGCGTTCAACACAACGCTCCGCTGCCTTCCGGGAACTAATTCCGGAACGCGGAAGGCGGCGGCGAAGTCCCTCGGATTTTGTCCGCCGCCCGACGCGGGCGACTACTCGCGAGATTTAACGACGACCCTCAAGACGGGGAATAGTCATGGCGATGCTCAACTTCGAAAAAAAATACCGCATCCGCGGTGGAACCCTGGTCGGCGGCGACCTGTTCGACTTCTGGATAGGCCCGTTCTACGTCGGATTTTTCGGCGTCACGACGGCCTTCTTCGCTTTGCTCGGCACGGCTTTGCTCGTGTACGGCGCTGCGCTGGGTGACCACACCACGGGATTGCAAACCTGGAATCTTTGGCAGATCAATGTCGCGCCACCAGACCTCAAGTATGGTCTCGGACTCGCGCCACTCGCTGAGGGAGGCATCTGGCAGATCGTCACGATCTGTGCCATCGGTGCATTCTCCTCGTGGGCGCTGCGTGAGGTGGAGATCTGTCGCAAGCTCGGCATGGGATATCACGTGCCCGTTGCGTTCGCGAGTGCGATTCTGGCTTACGTCACCTTGCAGGTGATTCGGCCGGCGCTGCTCGGTGCGTGGGGCCATGCGTTCCCCTACGGCATCTACAGTCACCTCGACTGGGTGTCGAACGTGGCTTATCAATATCTGCACTTCCACTACAACCCTGCGCACATGGTTGCCGTGACGTTCTTCTTCACGACGACATTGGCGCTGGCGTTGCACGGAGCGTTGGTGCTCTCGGCAATCAACCCCAAGAAGGGTCAGGTGGTGAAAACCGCCGAGCACGAGAACAGCTTCTTCCGCGACAACATCGGTTACTCGGTGGGCACGCTCGGTATCCATCGTTTCGGATTGCTTGCCGCAATCAACGCTGGTGTCTGGAGTGCGATCTGCATCGTCATCAGCGGTCCGTTCTGGACGCGCAGTTGGCCGGATTGGTGGGCGTGGTGGTTAAACCTGCCCATGTGGAATTGAGGTAACGACCCATGGCTGAATATCAAAATTTGTTCACGCGGGTACAGGTCGAAGCACCTCATTACCCCGGAGTCCCACACGACCC